>OMJG01000218.1_pt1 | contig 44520 bp, 41 predicted proteins | sample 1646431 | NCBI WGS metagenome assembly OMJG01 (sample SAMN03771674, study PRJEB25209) | food metagenome | isolation source: Cotija cheese | place: Mexico:Jalisco,Michoacan | collected 2011-12-12
AGTAAATAAATACTTTGAAAAATAGCATTAAAGTTGGTTTATTAAGGTGGAGATAAAATGGCAACTGAGATTAAAGGTATAGCAGCAAGCGATGGTATCGGTGTTGCTAAAGCCTATGTACTAGTGGATCCGGATTTAGATTTTAAGCGGTATACGGTCACTGACGTGCAGGCTGAGATTTTGCGCTTGCAAGCAGCACGTTTAGCAGCGATTGAAGAGCTTAAGGAAATTAAGTCTAAGGCATTGACAAATTTAGGTAAGGAAACCGCTGCTGTATTTGAGGCACACTTAACCATGCTTAATGATCCAGATTTCATTAAGCAAGTGGAAGACAAAATTAAAGCGGAATCCTGTAACGCCGAAGCGGCGCAACAAGACATATCTGACCAGTTTATTACAATTTTTGAAGGGATGACAGATAACGCTTATATGCAGGAACGAGCTACGGACGTCCGGGATGTAACTAAGCGAATTTTGAGTCATCTGCTACAACGGCCATTACCGACGTTATCATTAATTGATGAGCCCGTTATCTTGGTTGCCCATGACTTAACACCTTCTGATACGGCACAGTTAAATAAGCACTTGGTCAAGGGCATTCTAGTTGACTTGGGTGGTCGGACGAGCCATTCGGCAATTATGTCGAGAACACTAGAAATTCCGGCAATCGTTGGCACTGAGGTAGCTACGCAAAAGATTAAGAACAATCAATTGGTTGCTTTGGATGGGGAACAAGGAACGAGTACTGTTGATCCAAGTCCAGCGATTTTGGAAAAGTATCAAGAAAAAGCCCAAAAATTTGCTGCGCGACGGGAAGCTTGGAGTAAACTGCGACAGGCACCTACGCTCTCAAAGAATGGACAATCATTTATGCTGGCTGCTAATATTGGTACTCCCAAGGATGTAGCGGCAGTTGTTCAGTCAGGAGCTGAAGGTATTGGACTGTTTAGAACTGAATTTCTGTATATGAATAGTGACCAACTGCCTACAGAGGAAGACCAATTTAGAGCGTATAAAGATGTCTTAGAGCAAATGGCAGGTAAACCAGTGGTCATCAGAACTATGGATATTGGTGGTGATAAGGAATTACCTTATTTGAAACTCCCTAAGGAAATGAATCCGTTTTTAGGCTATCGGGCAATTCGAATTTCGCTTAGTCGTCAAGACATCTTCCGTACCCAACTACGAGCATTATTACGGGCATCCGCATTTGGTAACTTGGGCATAATGTTTCCGATGATTGCAACGTTAGAAGAGTTACGTCAGGCGAAGGCTATCTTTAAAGAAGAAAAAAATCGCTTGATTGAATCAGGTGTTGCGGTATCTGATAATATTAAATTAGGAATGATGATCGAAATCCCTAATTCAGCACTATTCGCAGACCGGTTTGCTCAGGAAGTAGATTTCTTCAGTATTGGGACGAATGATTTGATTCAGTATACGTTTGCGGCGGATCGTGGTAACGAACGTGTATCCTATCTATATCAACCGTACCATCCAGCCTTGTTAAATCTGATTCATCACGTGATTGAAGCGGCTCATCGACACAATACGACGGTTGCAATGTGTGGTGAAATGGCCGGGGACCAAATTGCGGTACCACTTTTGATGGGGCTTGGCCTGGATGAATTTTCAATGAGTGCCACATCCGTCTTGAAAACACGAGATTTAATGCGTCAATTAGATACAACGGATTTAAAGCAGCTAGCAACTGAGGTCATCTCAACTTGTGATAATGGCGAACAGGTAAAAGCTGAGGTTAAGCAGATGGAGTGTAAAGTATAAAGTAACCATCGCTGAAAAAGTCGATGTCCAAATATGTGGCATCGATTTTTTGTCGTGTTAAAGAGGGTATGGTGTTATTTCTGATACACAAACACCAGTCGCTCTGAGGTTGAGTGCGATGCATCAAACCGGTAGTCGGGATGATCGAAGTCTTTTACGGCCTCAATGGTGGTGACTTGGTTTTCAGCCAGGTAACGCACCATCGCGCCCCGAGCCATTTTAGCCAATGTAGCTTTGGCCTTTAGCTTGCCGTTTACCAGACTGGCAAAAACTACGGTGATAAAGAGCTGATTAGGCTGCAGATAAGGGGTAATGGCCTTGGCATATTCCTGAGAGGCCAGATTGATAATTGGTTCCGTGGGTGCTGCTAGAGCGTGATAGAGGCGATCACCCCAGAAAGCATATAAGTTAGTCGCTTCACCCACTGACAACCGGGCTTGCATTTCCAAGCGATAGGGAACAATACCATCAAAAGGTCGTAGCAAGCCATAAAACCCAGATAGAATCCGGAGATTGTGGCGAACGTAATCTAAAGCGGGTGCCGTAAAGAGATCCGGTGCCATGTATTGGTACTGAAGGCCACGGTAGCTTAAGAGGGCGGGAGTAACTTGACGAGTTAAATCCATCTGATGGAGCCAATCGAAGTTGCGTTGAGCCAGCTTGTCACTACAATGCCATAACTGCTGCGCTTCTGGGTAAGTGAGTTGCCGTAGAACTTCTAGTAGTTGTTGGGCTTGTGATTGAAATTGGGGCTGGGTTTCGGGTGCAAAGTTGTCGAGATCCACGGCCATTTGCTTGGCCGGCGCAATAATCATTTTCATAAATCCACGTCGTTTCTTTAAGAGTTGTTCTTATCGTAGCACATTAAAAAGCCAGTCACACTTTTCGATATTGAGAAAGTGTGACTGGCTTTTTGATTAATGCTGTCCAGGGGCGACATCACTATGATTAGCGGGTGTTGGATTCAGAGGAAATTCATCATCCGTAGGCACGTTCGTGGTGTTGAGCGGAGCATCTGACTTGTGTAGGGTGACGGTCCCATATGGCGGAACGGTGACCAATTGCCAATTAGCACCGTTACCATTAATGGTGACGGCGGCCTGAATCGGTTGGGCGGTTGGGTTGTAAAGGTGTGCGGCAATGTCGCCAGCGGTTCCTAAAAAGGCCACAGAGCCTAGCCCACCCGTATAGCCATCACGGGTATAGTTGGTGGAACCAATGACGGTTGCGCCCACGCTAACATCCTGACCGAAGTTTCGCAGCATGAAGTATTCCAGGTTACGCTGGACTTTCCCGGTCGTATGGTCAATGGTGACGACACCTTCTCGCCCAGTGGAATCCGCGGCGTTGGGCAGACCTCGTTCATCGAGCGCTAGGTTCCACAAGGTAATCATACTGAGACCGTTGTGAACTAACCAATTACCGATAATCCCAAACATGATGTGAGCGGCTTCTTCAGGCGTGTCGGTCATCATGCATCGGCGTTCAGTCATGATTGTCGACCAATTGGGATAAGCACGGTTGGCGTGATAGAGGTTGTCATAGGGGCCCGAGTAGGTGTGAACGGCCAGTCCGTCAAATGCGGCGGCCTGCTCTGGGGTGACTTCCGCCGTAATCGGCTTGGTCAACGCATGAAAACTATCATCTAATAGGTAAAGTTTGGTATCGGGGAAACTATGATTTAATGCCGGGCGAAGATAACGGTAACCAAAGTCAGCTAGCTGGGGAACCGTCCAAATCATAGCTGGCCAGTGAGCGGCGTTCGACGGTTCATTTTGAATGGTGAGCCCATAGATGGGGATACCCAGTTTTTGATAGGCCTCAATATACCGAATAAAGTACTGGGCATAAATATATTCGAAACGATTTTCCTCGGTATAGCCATTGCCAGTGAATTCGCCAAACCGCAGATGACCACCATGGGTCAAATGACCTGTGTTTTTCATCCATGCGGGGGCGGACCATGGTGAAGCAATGACTTTCACGGCCGGATTAATGGCCAAAATTTCTTGTAGGACGGGGACGATGTGCTTTAAATCTTTGGTGGCATCTGGTGCGCCTGGCTGACCAGTACCAATGGAGAACTGTTCCAGCTTCTGATCGTGTTCACCATATGGGACGTCATCGTAGGTATAAAAATCTTGGCTTTGAAAATCGCAAGATCCTAGAGGCACTCGCACGCTAGAAAAGCCGCCTTGATCGGGATCAAATAGTTCAGTTAACAGGGCATGCCGTTGTTCAGCGCTCATGACGGACCATAAGAGATACGCAGCTGAGTCCGTAATAGCGGCTCCGCCACCTAACCATGGTTGATGACGGTCGGCGGGGTCAATGATGATTTTCACGGCCGCCGCGCTGGTCGATTGATAATCGGGTGTTGCTAGCGGTGTGCGGCGTTGCGTTAGATCGCCGGAAGTGGCGGTCCAGAATTCATGTTGGAACTTCTTCATAAATAAAGCCTCCAGTCAGTAAGGATGTACAACTCTAGCGTAACCGCTTTCTTAAAAGCTGTCCATAGCGAATGCTGTGGTAAATTTGTCCTAATGGCAAGTAGTGACTGATTGTGAGCGCGTACTAATCATGATAAGCTTGGTCGTAAGAATATGATGGAAAAGCTTGGGGGAAACCGGTGTGGCACAATCACAAGTATTTCAGACTATCGAGTCAACCGTTTATCTATATGGTGGGCATTTTCAACAGAATTTTCCCAATTGGCATTATCCACAAGAACAACATCAATTATTTGAAATGATTGTGGTGTTGCAGGGAACGGAGACCGTGTTTATGGGAACGCGGCGGTGCGTATTATCTGCGGGGGAAGCCATGATTATCACCCCTGAAACCGCGCATGAAAGTTTTAACTTCTGTGGTAATCGGTTACGTTTCTTTTGTTTTCACTTTAGTGTCGGCGATTTGGCGCTGAAAACGCAAATTATTCAAAATTTGGGAAATACGGTATTAGCCGCTGATACGCCGTTAGCACAGGCCGCCCAGCGGTTGATTCAACGGTTTAGTGCGTTACAAGCAACCCAACAACAGCCGGACTGGACGCTGAATATGGAAATTGCTTTTTTGCAGTTCATGGCAGTTGTTAGTCAAGCACCCCGAGTCATTGCACCGGTGGCACAATTACCAGAACAGCAGGTCATCTTGGCGCAAAAAATGGCGACGTTATTATTTCAGAAGGGGCCGCGACCGCAGTCATTTCAAGCCGTTTGTGCAGCGCTTAATTTTAGTACGACGTATGGTCATACTGTTTTTAAGCGCGTGTATGGGATTACGCCAAGTACCTACACGAAAGAACGACGTTTCAGCCGTGCCAAGGTGTTGTTAGAGATTGGTGAAAAATCAATGGCCGAAATTGCGGTAGACCTAGCCTTTAGCAGTCAAGCCAGCTTTAGCAAGCAATTTAAGTTGTGGTCGGGAATGACGCCCAGTGATTTTCGACAAACCCAGCGGCGGCATCAGTCACAAGCTAACTACTTGAACCAGTGAGTCGGTGGCCAATCGCTGTATTTTACTTGACACAGTTGACTGGTCGTTTGAAAATATAAATGACAGAATAAAAAACACGGTCTGGTTGGTAGTCCAGGCGCGGCTAAAAGGCCGTCAGTAACCTGCCTCCTTGGTTGTCCCTATTTTGTTAGTCATTTTAGGGAGGTGTTAGTTTGGTGATTCATAGCAAGCTAACAGTATTTTTTGATCAAGCGTTCTATCGGGGCGTGTTCGAACGGTGGACGCCAACCGTCTATCAGGTGGCACGAGTGACCTTTGGGACCCAACCCCCATCTGCCCCACAATTGCAACAAGTGATTTGGCAGCGGTGGCCGACTTTGCAATGGACGACTCCGACGAGGGTCGTGGTGAGTGAGATCCATCATCGGGTCAAACAACGCCAACGTGCTGCCCAGCGTGAGCTTAAGCAACACGGGGCCCGACAACGGGCAACCGTGTTGCTTAAGACAGAGCATCGCCAAAACTTGCAGTTGAAAAAACAACGGCAGCGTCAAGCGCGGGTTCAGCATGTCGCGGTGGTTCGTCAAAAACAGCAGGCTAAGCGGCTGGCTAAACGGCGTGGGCATTGATAAAAAATACCAGCATAGGGTCTGGAACTGACTAAAGTCTCGGGCCCTGTTTGCGTTTCCAAATATTGGGGGGTCGAAATGTGCGTCAGCTAACTGCCCTTTGTTCCACTCTCAGGTAGCGTGAGCATATTCATTGATCCAAGATTGGTTAATAAGTTATACTGGTTCAACAGATAGATGATTAACAAGTCAGATTGAAAGGAGTGACGGCAATGTTTGGATGGTTATGGTCATTAATCGTTGGTGCAATTATTGGTGCTATCGCGGGAGCAATTACGAATCGTGGTGCGTCAATGGGTTGGATTGCCAACATTTTAGCAGGACTGATAGGTTCCTGGTTAGGGCAAAGCTTACTGGGAAGTTGGGGACCGTCACTGGCCGGAATGGCCTTAGTGCCTTCGATCCTGGGTGCGATTATTTTAGTCTTAATCGTGTCAGCAGTTGTGGGTTCTCGTCATAAATAAGGAGGATACTGGTATGAAAAATCTTGTATTGGGTATTAGCTTAGCAACGAACGTGGCCTTGGCATATTTGTTAATGCAGGACAAGGATCAACTAAAGGAATTGCAATCGCGCGCTGATAATGCCGCCGATAAAGTGGTTGGTAAGGCTGAGCAGATCAAGGGAGCCATCACTGGTGACACTGGTGATAAGCTGAAGGGCAACTGGGACGAAGGCAAGGGCGAAGCCAAGGACCTCGTTGATGATGTCCGTAAAGATTTTGAGACTGGGTCTGAAGACTAAACCTTAAACTTGGTATAACTGACTCGCTTAGGTAAGTTGTTTGAGTGTCAATCAGACTAAGCTGTGCGAGGCCGATAAATTTTTAATTCTTCAATCTTATCGTGAGTATCGATTTGGATTGACGCTTAACTTAAACCGGGTTCCCAAAAATTCGCATGATTTTGGGGAACCCGGTTTTGTTTATGACATAGTAACGAGGTACCAAAGCGGTCTGGCGGTCGATCGGTATTTCAATATTTAAGTCAAAATTAACTGGGAACTGATTAAGTTATTCGTTAATGAAGAAAAGAAATATACGGATGAATTAAAATATTTAGGGATTTATATTTATGTCCGTAAAATATGTTTTATAATAGAGATGTTTAATCGGATGATTTTTAAAATAACTACGAAGGGAGGGATACGATGAGATTAAATAATCTTAGAACTTGGCTAATGGGAACGGCTGCTGTGTTGACTTTTTTTGTCGCTAATGAAACGGTTGATGCGGCAACTACGACGACAAGCACGACTGCGAGTGAGACGACACGTACTTCTAGTTCGAGTATAGCTGCCAAACGCGTGGCTTTACGACAAACCACGAGTAGCGTGGAAGAATCGTCGGCCAATGCACAAGCTAGCTCTGCGGCTCAATCAGCTAGTGGCGATGTCTCAATGGCTAAGACAACATCATCTGAGCCGGCCACCAGCTCGGCCAGTTCAACGACTGCTGGTCATGCAACGTCGGTTGCGGACGCGACCAAAACGGTTAGCGCTGATACGACAGCGAAATCGCAAGGGACAACTGCAACTGATCAAATAACCAGTCAGTCGTCGAGTGTTCGGGCAAAGAATGAGCAGGCACAGACACAAAATAAGCAGCAGATGACCCGGATGTATAGTGGCGTCATCACTAGTCAAAAGGGCTCGCCCGTGGCGGCAGTTACGGTAAACAAAGCGGCCGTGCTACCCGCTAAAATGCTGTTAAATCTGAGTCGGGCGAGCTTAGCCAAGGAGTCAACGCCGGTTGAGGGCCTCAATGCGGCAGACGCAACGGTGACAGATGATCAAGGTGTCACCTATAGCGCTACCGATGAATTGAGCCTCTACGCGAACTATAATGCGACGTATCACTGGACAATTGCTGATGGTGTTAAAGTCGCTGCGGGTAGTACCGCAACGGTGACGTTACCAGACAATGTCGCCTTTACGACGGGGACCCGTATTGACCTTAAAAAGGCCGATGGAACGGTGGTTGGAACTGTCACGGCTGAGGCTGGTAGCCACACTGGAACCCTTACCTTTAATGATTACTTTGCCAATAATGACAGTCAAAATCGTCAAGGTGACCTAACATTTTACGTTACGGGAACGAGTGCAACAGTTGGTCATAATACGTCCAGCATTAATAAAGTTGGCTGGGCAGATTCAGATAGTTTGGATGCCGGCATACCAACTAAAATGTTCTGGCAAGTTGTCGCGAACATCAATAGTGCTAAATGGCAGCAGGTCAAGATTGTTGATCAATTGGGCTTGTACCAAACGCATGAAGGGACAATGACGTTAGAGACTGGTTATTATACGGATGGCGCCTTTGTTAAAGATGCTGCGTTGGGAACTTATGATTTCGCCACGCAACAATTTACTTATGCTGAGGGCGTGTCGGACCCCCAGGTAACCGTTAAGGTCGAGGGTCAGCAAATGACGATCACGATTGACCACTTAGAAACAGCGGTCAATTTGTTTTATGAAGTCGGACTGACGGTGGGGCACACCTACGCGAATAATGCGAGTGTGACCTATACGACACCTGGTACGGGGAGTGCCGATCCTGATCCTGGTGACGGCAGCTCAACTGATGAGCCGAAGACGGAGCAGTCCAATACAGCCGTGAAATTTGGCGGTAGCGGAACTGCTAGCGATGAGGTGAAAAGTTATAGTTTACTGGTGACTAAAACTGATGATGCAGGTCAGCCGGTAGCTGGTGCGACTTATCAGCTAGAGACTGGTGGCGGTGTGATTTTGCGCACGGACCTGGTTACTGATGAGTCGGGTCAATTACGAATCGGTAATCTATCTGCAGGGTCATATGTTTTGGTTGAAACGAAAGCGCCTAATGGTTACCAGCTTGATTCGACAAGGCATGAGTTCGATGTGTCTTCAGCTACCACCAACATTGTTACAGATAGCGTGGTTGACCATCGGATTTCTCAGACGGCACTAACAGTCAATAAGGTTTGGGCTGGCGTACCAACTGGGGTGCAAACCCCATCGGTAGAAGTGACCTTGCAACGCAATGGTCAAGATTATCGGACGCTACAGTTGACGGCCGCAAACGGTTATACGGGCACCTTTGATCAGTTGGATGTGACGGATGTTAATGGTCAGCCATATACTTACACGGTGGTTGAAACCGCCCTTGCAGGTTATACGAGTAGCCAAACGACCAGTGGTCAGACGGTGACAATAACGAATACGTATCAAACCGGGCAGTTGACGGTAGTTAAGACGGATGCTAGTGGGAAAAATTATTTAGCAGGTGCGGTTTTTACTATCGAGAATGCGACTGGTGAAATTGTTGCTAAGTTAACTACAGATGCAACAGGTCGGGCGCAACTGACCGGTTTGGCACAAGGCACTTACAAGGTTACTGAAGTTCAAGCGCCAGTCGGTTACTTGATTAATCCACAAGCACAAACAGTGACATTGGATGCAACTACTCATTATCAGGGACAGATAGTCTTTGCTGATGAGAACGAACCGAGTGAACCGAGTGAACCGAGTGAGCCGAGCGAGCCAAATGAACCAAGTGAACCGAACGAACCAAGTGAGCCAAGCGACTCCAAGGTCAAAGTACCAACACCAGCTGTGCCAACTCAGGCTGACAAGGTCAATGATTTAACTGGTGGTGCTACAGTTGAGATTGGAAATGGCCAACCCACCGCAGCACAAACTGGCAAATCAGCTGTTGAATTGAACAAGCACGCCAATTCAACAGGAGCTAAGTCAACACAGTTGCCACAAACGAGTGAACAACCAGCAAATTGGCTAGCGATTTTAGGTTGGTTAATATTGGTGTTGACGGTCGTTGTTTATCGGCGCCGTGCTGATTAATCAAAAAATAATCATGGTGTAAATTATTCTAAATAAAAGCGGTACTGGCTGTGCTTTTAGATCTTTGATAGCTTAGCTTAAGCAAACAACAAATCGGACAAGAAAACCCATCGTGGGTGCTTGTCCGATTTTTTATTGTGTCAGCAGTCGATTAATTTTGGAGCTTAAACCGCAAGACGTTCCAAGATAGTGGTTGTAATTTAGTGTTCGCATGATGGGTGTCAGTCCTAGCAGGCAATGGTTGTAGCTGCATATGACCATCGCGATTATCAGCTTTGACATCGTAACCGTAAAATTGTGTGGCATCAAGTAGCCGGTCAATCGTCAGCTCACCGAAATTAAGCGCAAAGTCAAGCGTTTCTGTTTGGTGTTTATTTTCGGCAAAGACGGTGACGGTCTGGGTAGCCGCGTCATAGGTGGTGACGGTATCCAGATAAGCCACATCGGTGAACTCACGGGAATTGTAGGTGGATGATGTGCTGTGATCGGTGAGGACGACCCCTTGACCGTAGTTGGCTACCTGCATAAATGGATAGAAGATGGATTGCCGCCAGACACCGCCATTTTCATCCGTCATGATGGGCGCAATCACGTTAACGAGTTGTGCCAAACAAGCGATCTTGACGCGATCAGCATTGCGCAAGAGGGTCATGAGGAGACTGCCAATTAATAGCGCGTCTTCGAAATTATAGATATCCTCTAAGAGATGGGGGCCGACTTGCCATGGGGTAACCTGGGTATCAGCGTCGTTGGAATGATACCAGACATTCCATTCGTCAAAGGATAAGTTAATCGTCTTAGTTGACCGTTTACGGGCCTTAACGGCATCGCACATAGCAACGACGCCCTTGATAAAGTCATCTAAGTCATGATTTTTACCTAAGAAATTATCTAGTTCGGTTGGGTCGTCATCATTGTAGTAGCCGTAGTAACGATGGAGCGACAGGTAATCGACGTTATCGTAGCAAGCATCAAGGACGGTTTCTTCCCAATTACCAAAGGTGGGATTGTCCATTGACGAGCTGCCACAGGCGACCAGTTCCAGAGTGTCATCAACGCGACGCATGGCCTTAGCGGTCTCGTTAGCCAAGTGGGCATATTCGCCTGCCGATTTCGCACCAATTTCCCATGGCCCGTCCATTTCATTACCCAAACACCACGTTTTAATGGCAAAGGGGTGCTCAGCACCATTCTGGCGACGAAGATCACTTAAATAAGTGCCTTTAGGAAAATTACAATATTCGACTAAGTCAGCAGCCGCTTGAATTCCCCGAGTGCCGAGATTGACGGCCATATTGGGGACAGCATTGACTTTATCTGCCCAACGCATAAACTCGTGAAGGCCAAACTGGTTGGTTTCGAGTTCCCGCCAAGCCAAGTCCAACCGGACGGGGCGCTGGCTTTTGGGACCAATGCCATCCTCCCATCGATATTGCGAAAGAAAGTTCCCACCAGGATAGCGAATGAGCGGTACGTTCAGAGTTTTTACGGCATCAATGACATCGGTCCGGAAGCCATCTGAGTCGGCGGTGGGATGATCAGGTTGATAGATACCGGTGTAAACGGCACGTCCTAATTGCTCGATAAAGGAGCCATATAGCCGGCGGTCGATTGGGGCGACAACGTCTTGGATTTGAATCTTTGTAGAACCTTGCATGCGTTTGACCTCCATAATGATAGCGCTTACTTAAAAAGTTACCTTTACTATAACGAAGGAAATCTTTAGTGAACATGGGAGATTTCACTGGGAATTTATAATTTTTATCCCAGTTTAGACGATGCAGGCGTGTGTTAAACTGGGTGAGGAATACGGAAATTTTTACATAAAAGGATGGGGTATTTTGAAAAAAATTGCACCACTATTTGTCGGCTTGGGTGCCATTAGCTTTGGAATCCCGGCGTCGTTGTTTAAAATTGCCCGGCATGAGGGGGTAGTAAATGGACCACTGCTATTCTGGTCATTTCTGAGTGCGGTGGTTATCTTAGGCATCATTCACGTTGCGCGCCATCACTGGTTGCGTGACCAACAAACCAGTTGGCGTCAGATATTATTGGTGATGGCTGCGGGGACGGCGTCTGGATTTACGAATACGTTTTATATTCAGTCGTTAAAATTAATTCCGGTAGCGGCTGCGGCCGTCATGCTGATGCAAGCGGTCTGGCTGTCAGTTCTGTTGGGAGCCGTGATTCATCGGCGGATACCCTCTCGATTACAGGTCGTTAGCATTATCTTAGTGTTAGTGGGGACGGTTTTAGCCGCGGGATTATTTCCCATTACGCAAGCATTATCCCCATTAGGCTTATTCTTTAGCTTTTTAGCAGCCTGTGCGTATGCTTGTACCATGCAGTTTACGGCGAGTCTGGGTAATAATCTGGATGCGTTGAGTAAGACTTGGTTGTTGTGCATCGGGGCGTTTTTGTTGATTTCGATCGTTTGGGGGCCCCAGATTATGACGGCTCCGGTAACGGGGGCGACCATTAAGTGGGGTGTACTCATTGCGTTATTTTCAATGGTCTTTCCACTGGTGGCCTATTCCATCTTTATGCCGTACCTAGAGTTGGGAATTGGTCCGATCTTGTCATCATTAGAGTTGCCGTCGTCGATCGTGGTGGCATTTATATTGCTAGGGGAAACGGTCAGTTGGGCCCAGATTGCTGGCGTGGCGGTGATTATTTTTGCGGTCATTTTACCGAATGTTTGGGGAGTTTGGCACCAGCGACAATTGGAGTAAAATTAACATCATCGAAAAACCGGCACTGTCAGGGCATAAACGCCTGGCAGGGCCGGTTTTATTGAAGTTTCATTGATGAATGAGGGCGAGTGAAATGAGTAAAAAAATTTGGACAATCATGACGCCGAGGACACCACCAAAGTAACGAGAAAAGTGGTGATCACGGTGCCACAGCCAACCTAACACAATGGCTAGGACGATTAAACCGGTGGCGAAAAGAATCAGTAATTTAAGTTTGACATCAAAATCGGTTGAGAGCATGCGTCACGCTTCCTTCGTTTGACAATTACACTTATTATACCAGATTGAAGTTAGTTGGATTCAATCATCAGCGCCATCCCCATGCCACCGCCAATACACATTGAGGCGACACCTAAGTGAGTGCCACTGTGCAGGAGTTCATAGAGTAAGGTGACTACAATGCGGGTCCCAGAAGCACCTAGTGGATGACCCAAAGCAATGGCCCCGCCATTAACGTTTAGGCGGTCATCAGGAAGTGCCAGTGCCTGACCAACCGCGACGGATTGGGCGGCAAAGGCTTCATTTAATTCAAAACGATCAATGTCACTGACGGATCGCTGGGTTTTGGTTAAGAGTTGTTGGATTGCTGTGACGGGGGCGTAGCCCATGATGGCCGGGTCAATGCCGACTTCTTGGTAGCCACGGAGCGTTGCGAGATACGCAATACCGGCGGCTCGGGCGGTTGATTTTTTCATGAGAATCATGGCAGCGGCCCCATCGTTTAAGCCAGCGGCATTGCCGGCAGTAACGGTGCCAGCGGATTTAAAAGCGGGCCGGAGTGCGGCAAGTTGTTCACGTGAAGTTGTGGTGCGCACGGCTTCATCGGTCGTTAACGTGGTGGTGCCTAAGGAGACGGGAACGATCTCGTCGGCAAAACGATTGGCTTGTTGTGCGGCGGTTGCGCGCCGTTGGGAACGAAGCGCGAAGGCATCTTGATCAGCACGGCTAATATGAAATTGAGCTGCAACGTTTTCAGCGGTGATCCCCATGGGGATGTCGGTGAAGGCGTCGGTCAAGCCGTCATGGGCTAGACTATCAGTGAGCGTAATATCACCAAATTTATGACCCCAACGGGTTTGCGGCGTGAGATAAGGGGCATTGCTCATGCTTTCGGTGCCACCGACTAGAACAATGTCGGCATCACCCATGAGGATGGCGCTTTGGCCCAAACGGATGGCTTTTAGGCTGGAGCCACAAACCTGATTAATGGTCATCGCGGTGCTAGTGACGGGAAGACCAGCGTTAAGTTCAATTTGTCGGGCAATATTTTGCCCTTGACCAGCCTGTAAGACTGAACCAAAGATGGTCTGCTGAATTGTGGCGGGGTCTAACCCACTGCGGGTAATCGCGGCTTTGGCAGCGATAGTACCTAATTGCTCGGCGCTTAAGCCCCTTAAACTTTTACCAAATTTGCCAATGGGGGTGCGTGCCGCACTGACAATAACAACTTCTTCTGCCATGGTGACTCTCCTTTACGATAGGGTTCCGAACCTTTAATATAACTGACTTTTTGGGATTTGTCTTGGGTTTGGCTTGATTGATGAGGGGAATTTGGATTTTCTTAAAGAACGGGGATAGCCTAGAAACAGCTTATTATTAATAATAAATTTTGCATTTTAATAATAAGCAAAATGGATTTTAATGCTTGCATTTAAAAAATATTCATGATAGAGTGTAGCCAACATCAAAAAACGAATAAGAAATCTTTCAAACGAAGTAGTGACTTATCTGAGGGTTCAGAGAATTGGCGGTTGGTGCAAGCCATGCAGGGTAAGCTTAACGAAATACGAAAGGTGTTTCTTCGGGGTATCTCCACGTTATTGGGGATTAAAGTGCAGCGGACTTAGGTCCCTGAAGCTGGGTGGTACCGCGCTAAGGCGTCCCTTCTATTTTAGTATAGAAAGGACGCCTTTTTTGATGTTAAAAATCATAGGAGGTTTTAGTTATGGAGAAGCAAAATGTTAATTTAGGATTGTCGGATGATCGGTTACATTGCCCAGAATGCGGCGATATTGTCTTCAAAAAGTTGCCGGGAACGACAGATATTGAGTGTATAAATTGTGGTCATAAAATGCCAGAGTTAACGAAATTAACTCACGCATAAATAAGTATTACAGATCAAAATTACTGTCAATATTTGATGGGAGGAATGAGTATGCAGGAAACGAATTGTGTCATAAAAACTAAAGAGGACCACCCCATACGCGCTAAGGTAATTAGTGGAGCAGTTGCAGTTTTTATGTTGTTGCCATTAATTATAACTTTAATTAAATTTGATTGGCAGAAGATGAACGTTGTTCCATTACTAATAATAGTTGGCATGATGGTGGCAATTATTACTGGCGTTTGGTGCCTTAGTCAGCAATTAATTACTGTAATTAGAGAGGGTGGGGATAGTGACTTCCGCGAAAGATAGCGAGTATGCTATTATAGCGTTAACTTGGCGTCATATGGTCGAATCTCCATATGGCGTTTTTAGTTTGGATTAATTAAACTTTACATAAGGCTTAGTCACTGGATGTCTGGCTAAATTAAAATTTGGAGGGACCAGAATTATGATTGATTTAAGAGATCGAGATATTATGTCGTCAATGGAAGCAGCTAAACGGTGGATGAAAGCGGATGATTATGTTCGTCAAGTTTATCGTAAAACGCCGGAGCGTTTTCCCGCTGGGACAATTCGAAAATTTGGGAAACAATTAGTTGTTACACGAAAAGGAATGGAAGTTGTAACAGGGGAAACCGAGATTGAAGCAAAACAATTTGCCAGCATTCGACAAGATCCTAATATTCGTGACCTCTAATGAGATTAAAATAATTTGAGTTTATTTTTAACGTATTTTTGAAGCTAGGATTGTGGGACCAACTCTTGACAACGCTTTCACTGTTGGCTATCTTGTGATTGTTTGGCGGCAATAAATTAGAACTAAACCGCTAGATGAGTTTTGGTGCTTAGTGAAAGGGGAACAAGCTGATGAATATTATTGATGAACTAACCTGGCGTGGTGCAATTAATCAACAGACCGATGCTGAAGGGCTAAAAAAGTTAACGTCTGAGAAGAAAATATCGTTGTATTGTGGAGTTGATCCAACGGGTGACAGTATGCACATTGGGCATTTGATTCCATTTATGATGATGAAGCGCTTTGAATTAGCCGGGCATCACCCCTATATTTTGATTGGTGGTGCGACTGGGAGTATTGGTGATCCCAGTGGTCGAAAGACGGAGCGTCAATTACAAACCATGGATAAAGTGCAGCATAATGTTAAAGCCTTGTCGCGACAGATGCAGCGGCTATTCGGTGGGGATTCAAATGTGACGATGGTAAATAACTATGATTGGTTATCTAGAATTTCTCTTTTGGATTTTTTGCGGGACTATGGGAAATTAGTTAATATCAATACCATGTTGGCTAAGGATATTGTTGCCAGTCGTCTAGATACTGGCATTTCATTTACGGAGTTTACGTACCAAATTCTGCAGTCAGTGGATTTCTTGACGCTGCATAACGATCATAATATTCAGTTGCAGATTGGTGGAGCTGACCAATGGGGAAACATTACTGCTGGAATTGATTTAATCCATAAAATTAAAGGGGCCGATGAAGCCGTCTACGGGTTAACAATTCCGCTTATGTTAAAGGCAGATGGAACCAAATTTGGCAAAACAGCTGGCGGTGCGATCTGGTTAGATGCTGATAAGACGTCACCGTATGAATTTTATCAATTTTGGTTGAACCAGGATGACCGGGATGTTATTCGCTACTTGAAATTTTTCACATTTTTGGGGCAGGATGAGATTAATCAGTTAGCAGCCACTGTTGAGGATGAACCAGAAAAGCGATTGGCCCAGCGACGTTTGGCAGAGGAAGTCACCCGTTTTGTTCACGGCGAGGAAGCTTTGGAGTCAGCGCAGCACATTTCGGAAATTCTATTCTCGGGAGATATTCAAAGGTTGACACTTACTGAAGTTCAAGAAGCATTTGAAAAGGTGCCAAATGTTTCGATTAATTCCGAACCAACTAACATTGTTGAGCTGTTAACCGAAACAGCGATTGAACCTTCACGGCGGCAAGCACGTGAGGATATCACTAATGGTGCGATTACGATTAATGGTGAACGCTGTACGGATACGGACGCACAATTGAATCCTAAAACGAATTTCTCTGGTAAGTTTATGGTTATCCGACGGGGGAAGAAAAATTATTTCTTAGCAAAAGTAAAAGATTAGAGAAAAATTAATTTTTGTTAATGTAATACCCGTTAGCGGGTCTGATAGTCGTATCAGGCCCGCTTTTTGTGTCTTATAAGGTCTTAATAAAGCAATAACAAGTAGAATACTCTCTCTAATTTTAATAAAATACCCTTTACAGGGTATTTGTGAAAGCGTATTCTCTTGAGTGAACCAGGATATTAAATCTGCAGGAGGTAAGTGACATGGAAAAAAGTAATCGCTCACTTAAAGATTTGGATCTAAATGCGTTGTTTATTGGCGATAAGGCCGAAAATGGGCAACTCTACAAGGATTTACTTAATAAATTAGTGGATGAACATTTAGGGTGGCGTAAGAACTACATACCTTCGGATCCAAATATGATTGGTCCAGAAGATCAAAACTCGCCTGAGTTTAAAAAGACTGTTGGGCATATGAAGACAGTCTTAGATCAGTTGTCAGAACGGATCCGAACAGAGTCTGTTCCATGGCATTCAGCTGGTCGCTATTGGGGTCATATGAATTCAGAGACCTTAATGCCTGCTCTATTGGCGTATAACTATGCCATGTTATGGAATGGTAATAACGTGGCTTATGAATCTTCGCCAGCAACGTCGCAAATGGAAGAAGAAGTTGGCCAAGAATTTGCTCGGTTAATGGGTTATGACTATGGGTGGGGCCACATTGTCGCAGATGGTTCCTTGGCTAACCTTGAAGGACTCTGGTATGCCCGAAATATTAAATCACTCCCGTTTGCCATGAAAGAAGTTAATCCAGAATTAGTTGCCGGCAAGTCCGATTGGGAGCTTCTTAATATGCCGACTAAAGAAATTATGGATCTTTTGGAGAATGCGGGTTCTCAGATCGATGAAGTCAAGAAGCGTTCAGCTCGAAGTGGTAAGAATCTACAACGTCTTGGGAAATGGCTAGTACCACAAACAAAGCATTATTCTTGGATGAAGGCCGCTGATATCATTGGTATTGGTTTGGATCAGGTTGTTCCCGTTCCAATTGATAGTAATTATCGGATGGATATTCAGGCCTTAGAACGCATTATTCGTAAATATGCGGCTGAAAAGACACCAATATTAGGTGTAGTTGGTGTGGCCGGATCAACTGAAGAAGGTGCCGTTGACGGCATTGATAAGATTGTCGCGTTACGTCAAAAGCTGCAAAAGGAAGGGATTTATTTCTATCTACACGTAGATGCTGCATATGGTGGATATGCTCGGGCATTGTTCTTGGACGAGGACGATCAGTTTATTCCATACAAAAATTTACAAAAAGTACATGCGGAAAATCATGTCTTCACGGAAGATAAAGAATACATCAAACCAGAAGTCTATGCGGCATATAAAGCTTTCGATCAAGCAGAGTCCATTACAATTGATCCCCATAAGATGGGATATGTACCATACTCGGCTGGGGGCATTGTCATTCAAGATATTCGGATGCGTGACACGATTTCCTATTTTGCAACATATGTATTTGAGAAGGGTGCCGATATTCCGGCATTGCTAGGTGCTTATATTCTGGAGGGCTCCAAAGCGGGTGCCACTGCTGCATCTGTTTGGGCAGCACACCACACATTGCCATTGAACGTGACAGGATATGGGAAGTTGGAAGGTGCCTCAATTGAAGGGGCTCACCGTTACTATGATTTCTTGAAGAATTTAAAGTTTGAAGTGGCTGGTAAACGGATTTCAGTTCATCCGTTAATCTCACCTGACTTCAATATGGTTGACTATGTTTTAAAAGAAGATGGCAATGATGACTTAATTGAAATGAATCGATTGAATCATGCCTTCTATGAACAAGCATCTTATGTTAAAGGGTCCTTGTATGGTAAAGAATATATCGTATCACATACGGACTTTGCTATCCCAGATTATGGTGATAGTCCATTGGCATTTGTTGAAAGTCTAGGCTTTAGCGAAGCTGAATGGCGACATGCCGAAAAGGTTACAATCATTCGCGCTTCGGTTATGACGCCGTATATGAATCAACGAGAAAACTTTGACTACTTTGCACCACGAATCAAAAAAGCAATTCAAGCAGACCTTGAAAAAGTCTATGCTTCGGTTAATCAAAAGGAAAATGTTTAAGCCAATCAATCCAGTTTGACTGATTGTCGGTCATTAGGGGTAGTGATCGACTGCTATTATTAAATTATTTTTTGAAGGGAAGCGCGAACATGGATAGTCAGGCTAAGAAACTTAGTCTTGGAACGTTTATTGGAATGACGATGGCTTTATGTGCCACCGTTCGTTCAATTCCTTCCGTAGCTGCAACTGGTTGGACACAGATCACTTATATGGTATTTGCCGTCGTCTTCTTTGCATTACCGGTGGCTTTAATTTCTGGTGAGTTGGGAACTATGATGCAAGCCGAAGGTGGCCCACAATTATGGGTAAAATCGGCTTTAGGAGAAAAGTGGGGATTTGTCACGGCGTGGCTGCTGTGGGTACAAATGTTTCCCGGTATGGTGATGGTAGCCTCAACGATCGGCCCGTTATGGGGAAACGTTTTCGGTAATGTGCCATTAGGGAATAATCATTGGTTTATATTAGCCAATATTTTAGGATTTTATTGGTTGATCACAGTCCTTAACCTGCGTTTTGATATGGCCAAGGTTGGCGGGAATATTGGTGTTTGGCTAGGTGTTTATATTCCGATTGTGATTATGCTAGTGATGGGGATTGCTGCTCTAATTAAAACGGGTATTAATCCTGCCGGTTATCTAGGAACATTTACATGGGGAAAATTAATGCCAAGTTTGGATAATCTACAGTCGTTACAATACTTTGCTGCAATTTCCTTTGTCTACACGGGGATGGAAATGTCCTCAGTCTTTATTCCACGATTACATGATGCCAAAAAAACCTATACTCGTGGAATCTTCATTGCTTTGGTTGGGTTAGTCTTAATGAATTTACTAAACGCTATCTTAGTTGCTAACGTTGTACCAAATGGAAAAATTCAACTTTCTAACATTACCCAACCAATTGTATTATGGTGCCAAATTTTAGGCTGGCCAACGATTATTGCCAATATCTTTAGCTTCATGGTGGTTATTGGTGTTTTGATTCAATTATCTGCTTGGGTCACAGGACCTTCTAAAACGATGACGCAGGTTGCCCGAGATGGACAGCTTCCAGCTAGTTTTGGTTATCATAAAGTTAATAAATTTGGTGTGTCGCGGAATGTTGTTTTGACACAAAGTGTATGTATTTCACTTTTTGCGCTACTCTATGGCGTAATGAAAAATGTGAATGGTGTTTTCTTGACGTTAACAAATGCAACGACTGTTATCTATGCGTTGGTTTATATCTTAATTGCCATAGCGATTATTCGACTACGGCAAACCCAACCAGCATTAGAACGTCCTTATCGGTTGGGGAAAACCGGTAATGGTTTAGCTTACTTTGTGGCGTTTCTCTTACTCTTTGGAATTGTCGTCATCATTGCGGCAACACTCTTTGCAAGTGACTTAACGCAAGCAGTCTTTGTAGTGATTATCACAGCAATTCTCTTCGTTATTCCGCTCATCATTGATAAGAACAAGAATGCTGAATGGATTGAACAGGTAAACATGGATCTGGCACTCAACAAATAAAATCTTTGATTCGGCAAAAGGGCTTACTTGTTGGTAAGCCTTTTTGGCGTAAAGGAGTGTACCCTAACTATGGAAGAAAAAGAAAAAATAGCTGTCCATTTTTCACTAGGAGAGTCACTCATCATTATGGTGGTGATGTTTGGTATCCTAGGAACTATGATTATTGGCATGAAGATGGCGCCCCAAGTTCCGATTTTATTTGTGTTTACGCTCTTGATATTTTATGGTCACTTTAGAGGCGTTTCATGGGATCAAATATTTGACGGGATTACGGCGGGCATTCAACCGGGAATTATCCCAATTCTAATTTTCATGATGATTGGTTTGTTGGTTTCGAGTTGGCTAGCATCAGGAACGATTGCGACGATTATGGTGATTGGGTTTCAGATACTCTCAGTAAAATTTTTCTTACCAACGGTGTTTGTCATCTGTGGTTTGGTGGGCATTACCGTGGGGAGCTCCTTTACAACCGTATCAACAATGGGAATTGCATTCATGGGAATCGGCCATATATTAGGGTTTTCAGATGCAGTAACCGCTGGAGCAATTGTCTCGGGAGCATTGCTAGGAAATAATCTGTCACCACTGTCGGATACGTCAAATTTAACAACAGGTTTGACTAAGGTTAATTTATATCAACACTTAATCGCAATGGCAGCAACGATTGTTCCTTCTGGTCTAATTGCACTTGTATTGTACGTGATAATGGGAAATACAACACGAACGGCGAACCTAGATCAAATTAGATCAATCTCTAACCAATTAACACAGTCGTTTGCTGTGTCAGGGTGGTCATTGTTGCCGATTGCGATTCTATTGTTATTGGCTTGGTGGCGGGTTCCAGCAATTCCTTCATTATTATTAGGATCATTGACAGCACTATTATTGGTGATTGTTCGTGATCCGTCCTATGGTGTTACCAAGATTAGCCAGTTATTAATGGTAGGAAACGTTGCGCGGACACCATCAGCAACAGTTGATAAGCTGATGACGGGTGGCGGTATTAATAATATGCTGGGATCAATATCGCTCATTATTGTTGCATTAGCCTTGGGTGGTTTGTTAATTAAATTTGGGGTTGTGCGTACACTAATTGATAGTATCAAACCATATGTTAATCGACCGGGTAAGTTAATTCTGTTTACTGAACTAAGCGGTATTGGCGTTAACTTGATGGTTGGTGAGCAATACCTGTCGATCATTTTACCGGGAACGACCTTTCAGTCTTCATACGATCGATTGGGATTAGATCGAAAGTATTTATCGCGAACGTTGGCAACGGGTGGTGCGGATATCAACGCTCTAGTTCCGTGGGGAGTAAGTGGGATCTTCTTCTCAGGAACATTAAATGTGGACGCTTTGCAGTATATCCCCATGGCATTTTATACGTACATCAACCCGATTATGACCATCCTTTTAGGATTTACTGTCGTTTCGTGGAAATACAAACGGCAACAAGCATCGCCGGTTGATAAAACATTAAGGGCGACTGATGATTAGTAAGTCTAAAAAATGAATAACAATAATAGTGCGCTCAATTCTTTAATGAAATTGAGCGTTTTTATATACGTAATTTTGGATAAAAAGGTTATTAGATAAAAATCACGAAGGGAAAGGAATCTAACCACTTCAGAAAAATATTTAGCATATTTATTCTATAATTTCAGCTAATATACATTCTAACGTAATGATGATTGAAAACGTATATATGTTTCGTTGGATTACGAGGTAAAATGATGAAGCATGGCTAATGCCTGCTGTAAAAGGGATTAAAAACAGTGCTATGAATGTGAATGAAACATGTGTCACCAAATGGCACAACAAACACCCCAAGGTTGCCGGTATCAGCTTGATTGGAAACGCTTCCCAAAGATGAATAAATACATTATGCTTAGCACGTAATCAATTGATACAAACCACACAAACAAATTCTAAAAGGGGTAATGAACATGACAAAACGTGATTTTATTGATACCAACACTTATACCAAAGAAGAGATCCAATACATGATCGATTTGGGTATCAAGATTAAAGAATCCATCAAGAACGGTTACTACCCACCATTATTGAAGAATAAGACATTGGGTATGATCTTTGAACAATCCTCCACTCGGACCCGGACTTCTGCCGAGGCTGCGATGACCGAACTGGGTGGACACGCGCAATACTTGGCCCCTGGTCAAATTCAATTGGGTGGTCACGAGACGATTGAAGATACGTCACAGGTTCTGGGCCGTATTCTGGATATCATTGGTGCGCGGGTTGAACGTCATCATACGGTTGCCGAAGTTGGCAAATTTGCCAAGGTGCCAGTGGTTAACTTCATGAGTGATTACAACCACCCCACCCAGGAACTCGGGGATATTATCACAATGACGGAACACTTACCAAAGGGTAAGAAGCTAAGTGATTGCAAGATTGTCTTTGTCGGTGATGCCACTCAAGTCTGTGTTTCGACTATGTTTATGGCAACTAAGATGGGGATGGACTTCGTTCAATTTGGCCCTAAAGGTTTCCAGATTAAGCCAGAAACGCTCAAGATTGGTCAACAAAATGCCAAAGTTTCCGGCGGTTCTGTCACTATCACCGAAGATGCCGATGAGGCGTTGAAAGATGCTGATTTTATTTACACCGATGTTTGGTATGGCTTATACGAAGCCGAATTATCCGAAGAAGATCGGATGAAGATCTTCTATCCCAAGTACCAAGTTAATGCGGAACTCGTTGCTAAAGCTTCTGATCACGTGAAGTTCATGCACTGTCTACCTGCTACGCGGGGTGAAGAAGTAACGGATGAAGTTATTGATTCTGATTACTCGATCGTTTGGGACGAAGCCGAAAACCGGAAGACAGCGATGCGCGCAATCTTTGTTTACCTGTTGAATCCCGAATTACGCAAGGCACAGGCTAGCCAAGCAGTAGCTGATAAATATGATGCTGAGTTTAGCTTGATGTTACGCAATGCGGTTGATGATCAACGTAACGCTGATTAATGATGCTGGTATGTGGCAAGGTAGCGGACTAAGGAGATAGGATCGTGGAAACGGAAAAGAAAAAATTTAGACTATTTGACGCCGTCTTGATGTCGGTCGTGGTCATCATGGTCGTGGAATCGGTCGCCCCGGCGGCTGCTATCGGCCCGTCGCAGTTCTTCTGGTGGTTCTTCTTACTAATTTTGTTCTTCATTCCTTATGGGTTGATTTCCTCCGAATTGGGAACCACCTATGCAGGTGATGGTGGACTTTATGATTGGGTCAAACAGGCTTTTGGTCCCCGTTGGGGTGGCCGACTGGCATGGCTATATTGGATTAATTATCCGATTTGGATGGCCAGCTTAGCCGTCTTGTTTGTCCAAGTGGGCGGCCAGATCTTTGGGTTGAAACTTACTGGTTGGGTCTCGATTTTGATTCAATTGCTATTTGTTTGGGTTGTCGTTTTAGTTGGAAACAAGCCAGTATCTGAAAGTAAATGGATTATGAATTTAGCTGCGTTCGCTAAGATTGTGACGATTTTAGCGTTAGGTGGCCTTGGTATCTACGTCGCAATGACGCGTGGCGTAGCTAACAGTTTTTCGGTTCACAATTTATTACCCCAGATGAATCTTTCAGGATTGAGTAATTTATCCGTCATTATCTTTAATTTTCTTGGTTTTGAAGTGGTTGCAACTATGGCTGATGATATGGATAACCCAAAGAAACAAATTCCCCAAGCCATTATCTATGGTGGAATTTTGATTGCGATCTTCTACCTATTGGGCGCATTTGGGATGGGGGCTGCCATTCCAACAGATAAGCTGTCGGCTTCTAGCGGCCTGATTGATAGCTTCGTCTTATTGATTGGACACATGAACTGGTTCGTGGTTCTAATCGGGATTTTCTTCCTTTACATTCTAGTTTCCGAAATGATTTCTTGGGCGCTAGGAGTGAACTACGTGGCCGATTATGCCGGTAAGGATCATGTGTTACCACGGATTTTTGCTAAAGAGGACACCAAAGGTATGCCTGTTGGGACGGGGTACTTGAATGGTATTGTGGCAACGGTTCTGGTGATTGTCGGACCATTATTACCCGATCAGAATATTTTCTGGGCTTTCTTCTCACTAAACGTGGTAGCGTTACTCTTGTCCTATACGATGATGTTCCCAGCCTTCTGGGAATTACGTCGTAAGGACCCCCATACAGAGCGGCCGTTCCACGTACCTGGTGGATCTGTTATGATTAATCTGATGACGTGGGTACCAGAAGTACTGTTGATCTTAACAATTATTTTTTCGGTTGTTCCAATGAACGGCTCTGCGGCTGAAATATCAGCCAAGGTACCTGTCTTAATTGGCGTCATCATCACGATTGTTATCGGTGAAATTGTCGTTCGTTATGCAGAGCACCATCAAGCACAATTAGAAAATCAAACAACTAAAGACTAAATGTAATCAAAAAGGAGTGTGTCACGATGAAGACTTTAGATAGTACCCCTAAGCAAGATGGTTACCGGATGCCCGGTGAATTTGAACCACATAAGGGTGTCTACATGTTATGGCCACAGCGTCCGGACAATTGGCGTAATGGTGGTAAACCAGCGCAAAAAACCTTTGCCGCTGTTGCACAGGCAATTTCCCAATTTGAACATGTAACGGTTGGTGTTAATGATGACCAATACATTAATGCAAAGAACCTGTTGCCCGATAATGTAGAAGTGGTTGAGATGTCTAATGATGATTCTTGGGTTCGCGATTGTGGTGCGACCTTCGTTATTAATGATCAAGGCGATATGCGTGGGGTTGACTGGACCTTTAACGCTTGGGGTGGCTTAGTTGACGGCCTGTATTTCCCTTGGGACAAGGATGATCGGGTTGCTGAAAAGATGACAGAACTGGAGCACGTTGACCGGTATCGGTTAGATGACTTCATTTTAGAAGGTGGTTCAATTCATGTTGATGGTGAAGGGACGCTAATTACTACCGAAGAATGCTTGCTTTCCGATGGCCGTAACGCCCAACTTTCTAAAGAACAAATTGAAGAGGTTCTCAAAGAACACTTGAACTTGAAGAAAGTTATCTGGTTAAAGCGGGGAATTTATCTCGATGAAACCAATGGGCATGTGGATAATATTGCTAACTTTGTTAAACCAGGAGTTGTTGCGTTGGCTTGGACGGATGATAAGAACGACCCGCAATACGAAATTTCTAAGGAAAACTTGGAAATTCTTGAAAATGCGACAGACGCTCAAGGTCGTAAAATAAAAGTGGTTAAACTGTACTTGCCAAAGCCCATTACGATTACGAAGACGGAAAGCGAAGGCGTTGACGCGGTTGACGGGACGTTGCCACGGACGGAAGGCGAACGACTAGCAGCTAGTTATGTTAATTATTACACGGCCAATGGTGGTATTGTCTTCCCATTGTTTGGGGACCCAGCGGATCAAAAAGCTCAGGCTACGTTGGAAGAACTGTATCCTGACCGTAAAGTTGTGGGCGTCCCTGCTCGTGAAGTTTTACTAGGCGGTGGGAACATTCACTGCATTACGCAACAGGTGCCAGAAGCCTAATTAAATAGGATGGGAGGGTCAGGTGGAAGCCTGACCCTTTTATGAAAGATAAGGAGAAGATTCAATATGACGAAACGAAAAATTGTGGTGGCTTTAGGTGGTAACGCGATTTTAGCTGACGATGCTTCAGCTGCGGCTCAACAGGCAGCTTTGGCTGAAACGGCTAAGTATTTAGTACAGTTTGTCAAACAGGGTGACCAACTCATTATTTCACACGGAAACGGCCCACAAGTTGGGAATCTCTTATTACAACAAGCGGCTGGTAGTACGGCAAAGAATCCCGCCATGCCCCTTGATACTGCCGTCGCGATGACCCAAGGTAGTATCGGATATTGGCTGGAAAATGCCATGGATAAAGCCTTGGCTGATGCTGGATTGCAACAAGATGTTGCGACCATTGTGACTCAGGTTGCTGTGGCCGATGATGATCCGGCCTTCAGTGACCCCAGCAAGCCCATTGGTCCCTTCTATACGTCAGCTGAAATAACCGCCGAACGTCAGGCTCATCCGGATAATGTTTACGTCGAGGATGCCGGCCGCGGCTATCGGCGAGTTGTGCCATCTCCTAAACCAATCGATGTTAAGGAAGCTAACGTGGTGAATGCATTAGTTGATGCTGGTGTGATTCCGGTGGCAGTTGGTGGTGGCGGTGTCCCGGTGGTTAAAGCAGGCAATCAATTAGTTGGGCGAGAAGCCGTGATCAATAAGGACTTTGCTTCTGAAAAATTGGCTGAGTTGGTACATGCCGATCTCTTAATTATTTTAACGGCGGTTGATCACGTGTTTGTAAACTTTAATCAACCCGATCAAAAGCAATTAACGACGGTCACAGCAGCTGAGTTGACGGCTTATATTCAAGACGACCAGTTTGCTAAAGGCAGTATGCTACCTAAGATCCAAGCGGCGTTAGATTTTGTGAATAACCGGCCAAGTGGTCAAGTGGTGATTACATCATTAGCCAATGTTGGCAACTTCCTAGAGAATGGATCGGGGACCATTATTCGTCAATAAATAACATCATGGAGTGAGAAAAGATGAGATTAGCACAGACACCGGTTCAAGATGGGTTTCGGATGCCGGGTGAGTTTGAAGACCAGGCGGAGAGCTATCTAATTTGGCCAGAACGTCCGGATAATTGGCGTGAAGGTGGTAAACCCGCCCAAAAGGCCTTTGCACAGTTGGCAGAAACGATCGCGACTTATGAACCGGTGACAATGCTGGTTAATCAGGGACAATACACCCATGCGAGAACGGTGCTGTCGCCGGCAGTGCGGGTGGTCGAAATGAGTAGTAATGATGCTTGGATGAAAGATGTCGGGCCATTTTATGTGGTTAATGATACGGGAGAACTTCGTGCGGTGGATTTTCAATTCAACGCGTGGGGTGGGCTGCTTGATGGTCTTTATTTTCCGTGGGATCAGGATAACCGGATTGGAAAAAAGGTCGCGGATTTACAACGAATCCCTGTTTATGAAGCCCAATTCGTTTTAGAGGGCTGTGCCATTCATGTAGACGGGCAAGGAACGTTGATTGCGACTGAAGATGTTGTCTTATCGGAAGGACGTAATCCAGGCGGACTCACAAAAGCGGTTGCCGAACAGATTTTCCACGATTATTTGGGGATTACTAAAACGGTATGGCTACCACATGGCTACTTTATGGACGAAACCAACGGCGATATTGATAACTTAATCAACTTTGTGGCGCCAGGCGAGTTAGTTTTGACGTGGACGGATGACAAACGAGATCCGCAATATGAGATTAGTCGGCAAGCTTATGAGTTATTACAACAGGCAACGGATGCGCAAGGACGTCGGTTTAAAATTCATAAATTGCAAATTCCTCGTATTTTGACGCTTAGTGACGCCGAAGCACAGGGAGTTGATCCAATTAATGGCCGGTTACCGCGGGTGGCTGGCCAACGCTTGACGGCAAGTTATGTGAGTTATATTACGACGAACCGGGCTATTTTGATGCCAGTATTTGATGATCCGCAAGATGCCGTGGCGCATCGCCAATTAGCGGCGCTCTATCCCAATCGACAAGTCGTGGATGTTTCCGCCAATGAGATCCTAACGGGTGGCGGCAACATTCACACCATTGCGGCCGGAGTCCCAGGTCGTCACACGGGAGGACAGCAGGTATGAACTTCTTTGAAATCGTCAACGCACATCTAAGCGAGTTATCCCCCAATGAGCAGAAACTCTTTGATTATGTGGTGACCAATATGGGTCAGATCAAGAATCAGAGTATTCGTGAAGTGGCGTCCGCAACATTTGTATCGACTGCAACTTTTCTACGGTTTGTTAAGAAAATTGGATTTTCAGGGTTTAGCGAATTTACGACGGTGATTAAATTCACGCTAATTAACCGGCAAGAAGCAGACCGGACGACGCCATTTGTTGTGCAGCAAAAGGATTACCGCGAGGAATATTTAAAAAATATTGGTGAGTCAATCCGGGTGATTCAACCAGACCACTTGCGCCAAGTGGTTGACCGATTGGCGCAGCGCCCGGATGTGTTTTTCTTTGCCAAGGGTGTGAGTAAGCATGCGGTTGCTTACATTGATTATCTGTATACGATGGCTGGGTTTAAGACACACTTTCCGCGGGATCATGATTATCGTAAACAAGCATTGACTCAAGTGGACAATGACGCGCTGGTCTTCATTTTGACTTATAAAGGCTCTGACGGAGAAATGTTAGATATGATGAGTCAATTGGTTGAGCGACCAGTACGACCGCTGCTGGTTTCGATAACGGAGCCGGATAATAATACGATTCAAAATCTCAGTGATATAAATTTTTACATTTTTACCGATGGGGTGACCGTCAATGGGACAGACATTAGCTCGCGAATCTCGACGATTTCAGTGATGGAACTGATTCTGTATCAATATGTGGAGGACTATGGGGGTCGAGATTTCCATTTTCAACGTCAACTTGAGTCATAAGATGAAAGAATTGTTAAAGAGATTGAGATTAACCACCAAAATCTATAGTACACAGACAAACGAGTGACAATAATAGACCGTTTCCTAATGGCCTGTTATTGTCACTCGTTTTAGTACATAGGATTATCCCAGCCGCAAACTCTCTCGTAGAATTTGCAATACGCGCTCTTGAACAGGCGTTAAGACGTGGGAGGTTCGGTAGACAATACTAGAGATGAACTCGGGTTGCTCATCGTCTAGTAATTCCAAGCGAACGATATCGTTGCGATGCTGATCGACGATATCCGTTAGAAATGTAATCCCCACGTTTTCGGCAACAAGATTCATAATAATGTGGGTATCATTCGCCCGGAAAACCACTTCTGGGCGAAAATGATTACGACGAGTTAACTTGTTAAACGCCGTGTTATGCACAAAACTATTAGTGAACAAAATAAATTTCTCGTGCCGCAGTTCGCTAAAGTAAATTTTTTGCCGATTGGCGAGTGGGTGACTCTTAGCGATGAAAATATTAAATGGTTTGCGATCGAATTCTTCGGCAATCAGATTTTGGTAGGCTAGTGGTTCAATCGATCCCAGCAGGCCGATATCGGCTTGTCCGTTGAGTAAGGCGTGGCGTAACCATACAGAGCCACCCTCAACCGTTTGCAGTCCTTCCAGCAGATTCTCAGCCTGCAATCGTGCGGCAATTCGTGGAAAATAATAATTTTCGATAATTGGTGGCAACCCCAGCGTGGTTTGGCGAGCAGCTAAATGTGCTAGTTCTTGGTGGGCTAGCGTTAATTCACTGAGGACGACTTGGGCGTGAATGGCTAGTTGCTCACCGCTCGGGGTAATTTGAATATCATTGTGTACCCGATCCCGGATGACTAATTTGGTTTCAAATTCGGTCTCTAATCGTTTGATAGCCGTGGTGATCGTGGGCTGAGTCACACCGAAGAAGGTTGCTACCTTAGAAAAATTTTTTTGTAGAATAAGCTGCTGGAAATAATCCAAATCTTTTGTATTCATATTTTCTCCTGTCAAATCAAGGCTGATTGCTACATTATAAAATAATTTTATAACAATCGCTACATTTGACTATAAAATTTCCAGGGCGTTATAGTGCAATATGTAAATAAGAGCTATCCAAATTGGAGGAAAATCATGATGACGCAAACAGCAGATACGATTTTAAATAACCCCTTCTTAAATAAAGGAACCGCGTTCACACAAGCAGAACGGCGGGAACTTGGCTTGGTTGGGACATTGCCAGCCCAAGTTCAAACGATTGATGAACAAGCCACTCAGGCCTATGCCCAATACCAAAGCAAGCCAAGTGACCTGGAAAAGCGGATTTTCTTAATGAATCTCTTTAACGAAAACCGGACATTATTCTTCCATTTAATGGATGAACACGTGGTTGAATTTATGCCAATCGTTTATGATCCAACCGTGGCTGATTCCATTGAGCAATACAGTCATTTATTCACGGATCCGCAAAACGCAGCCTTTATTTCCGTTGATGCACCAGAAGATATCGAAGCAACACTGAAGAACGCTGCGGGTGATCGTGACATTCGGTTGGTTGTTGTGACTGATGCCGAAGGAATTTTGGGTATGGGCGATTGGGGTGTTAACGGGGTAGACATCGCCGTTGGTAAACTAATGGTCTACACGGCGGCGGCTGGAATTGATCCAGCACAAGTCTTGCCAGTTAGCATTGATGCCGGAACGAACAACCAGACGTTGCTGAACGATCCGCTATATTTAGGGAATCATCACGAACGGGTTTATGGTGATAAATACCATGCGGTTATCGATCAATTTGTAGCCGCAGAACAAAAACTCTTCCCAGAATCACTCCTTCACTGGGAAGACTTCGGCCGGTCCAATGCCCAAGTCATTTTGGACAAATATAAGGATAAGATTGCTACATTTAACGATGACATTCAAGGCACCGGGATGGTCGTTTTGGCCGGGATTTTAGGGGCCTTAAACATCTCTAAGGAAAATATCAAAGACCAAAAGTTCTTGATCTTTGGTGCCGGCACAGCGGGTATGGGAATTGCCAACCAAATCTTGGATGAATTAAAGCGCGCCGGCCTATCCGAAGAAGAAGCCCGTCAGCATTTCTATGCTGTTGATAAGCAAGGCTTATTGTTCAGCGATACGCCTGACTTAACGGCCGCTCAGAGTGAGTTTACCCGGGAACGTGCTGATTTCAGCAACGCGGCAGACCTGACTAATTTGGCCGCTGTTGTGAAGACGGTTCACCCAACAGTTATGATCGGGACATCGACGCAACCGGGAACCTTTACGGAAGCAATCGTTAAGGACATGGCTGCGCACACTGATCGGCCCATCATTTTCCCACTATCTAACCCAACGAAGTTAGCGGAAGCCAAGGCCGAAGATCTGATCAAATGGACTGATGGTCAAGCGCTGGTTGCGACTGGGATTCCCGCAGCTGACGTAGATTACAATGGCACGACTTACCACATTGGCCAAGGTAACAATGCGTTAATGTATCCTGGTTTAGGCTTTGGGCTGGTTGCTTCAACAGCTAAGGTCTTAAACGGGGAAACTTTATCGGCGGCTTGCCACGCTTTAGGTGGCATTGTGGATACGAGTGAAGCCGGTGCCGCTGTATTGCCACCCGTTTCTAAGCTGACAGAATTCTCCCAAAAGTTGGCTGAAGTTGTTGCACAGAGCGTTGTTGATCAGGGTCTAAACAAGGAACCAATCAGTGACGTTAAGCAAGCAGTTGCTGATATGAAATGGGTGCCAGAATACAAGTAAATGTGAATCGTTGAGAACGATTAAGAACCACGTGTTCGGCCCGATACGGCAGTTGGACCGGCATAAGAGAGAGTTAAATCATGAGAGAAATGGGGCCGAATAGCTCGTGGCTGTTTTGTGGAATTCGATTCAAAGTGTTTTAGTTGTTGTGTTAATCATGGTACTCGGCTTTATCCTGCGGCGACAAGGCTGGTTCGATGATAAGTTTGGTGGGACAATTTCAAAGTTTATTAAGAACATTGCGTTGCCTGCCTCAATTTTCGTTTCCGTGTTAAGTCGATTGACACGGGGGCAACTGGTTTCCTTTTCCGGTTACTTGGTATATGCCTTTCTGGCCGTCATCATTGGCTATCTCATTGCCTTTGCCTTGGTACGAATCATGCATGTTCGGCCGGGACGTAAGGGGATCTTTATTAACGCGGTCGTCAACGCCAACACGATTTTTATTGGGATACCGTTAAACATTGCCTTGTTTGGCGATAACAGTATGACCTACTTTTTGGTCTACTATATTGTGAATACGGTGTCGACTTGGGCATTTGGGGTCTTCTTGATTTCTAACGATGATCCAACCAAGCCGAAGGAAAAGCAACATCATCAGATTAATTGGAAACAGGTTATTCCAATGCCATTAGTGGGTTTCCTGGTGGCACTAGTCTTCTTATTGCTGAATATTCCAATTCTGAAGATTAGCTTTGTGAACTCAACGTTGACGTATGTTGGTAATCTGGTAACACCGTTATCCTTGATTTATATTGGGATTGTTTTGGCGGACGCAGGACTCAAGAGTATTCACTTCGATCGTGATACGATTGTGGCACTGCTAGGACGATTTGTCCTGTCACCGATTATCATGGTAGCGGTCTTGCTTGCCGCTGGGCATTTCGGTGCTAGCTTCCCAACGATGGCGTCTCAAACGTTGATTGTGCAATCAGCGACACCGATGCTGGCTGTTTTACCAATCTTGGCGAATGAAGCCCATGGTGACGTGGAATATGCAACTAACGTGGTGACAACCAGTACGGTACTGTTCATTATCGTGGTACCAATCCTGATGTCCTTAATTCAATTTATCTAGTTTTCAAACGCGTGATACGACTAATTTTAGTGGTATCACGTTTTTTATGGTCGCAATTTGGGAAAAGATGATAATTAAGTGGCTTAGATGGTAGTGCCTTAAGCGGTACAGGTTATCATGAGTTGCGATTAGACCGGTTCCATCATATAGTAAATTAAAAAGCACCAATGAAGGGACCTTAACCGATGATGAAGCGAAGTTACCCCATGGTACTGACAGCTGTACTCGTGGCATTAGGCACGATTGGCGGCAGTGTATTTTCTTTTAATCTAGGCGTAGCTAAAGTGGCGCCGATGCAACATTTATTGAATCTAGTGACCGGTGTCTTGCTAGGTCCATGGTGGGCGTTAGCGCAAGCATTCTTGACGTCGGTTCTGCGAAACGTTTTAGGAACGGGGACGGTCCTAGCTTTTCCGGGAAGTATGATTGGAGCCGTGTTGAGCGGCTATCTGTTCCGAAAATCGGGTCACTTGTGGCTAGGAGCGGTCGGTGAACTACTGGGATCTGGTATTTTGGGCGCATTAGTAGCTTATCCGCTAGCGGCGTGGCTACTGGGAACCACTGGAGCTGTCTGGCTATTTCTTCCCAGCTTCTTTATGAGTGCGTTGGTGGGCGTCATTGTGGGATATGGGGTGCTGAGAGCCTTGTGGTCACGCGTTATTGTGCCGCAGCAACGTAAATGAAAAAACGATAGCCATAATTTTAGGAAATCTCCATATCTAACTATAATTGTCATTTTCATTTCCAGCTAAAAGCTTTAAACTTTAGCTAGGAGGTTTTTTCAGTGACAAGACAAGTAACGTTATCACGTAGAACGCTTTTATTGATGGCCACTGTAACTGGGGTCATTGTAGCGAATTTGAATTTTATTCAGCCAATTGAAAACCTAATTGCCACAGACTTTAGAGTATCTAAGGCAATCGTTGGTTTGTTGGCGATGTTGACCCAACTGGGCTATGCCTTTGGCCTCTTATTGATTGTTCCTTTGGGCGATATCTTTGATCGATATCACCTCATTCAATTTATGATGGGACTATCTATCTTGTCCCTACTATTGGCCTACTGGGCACCGACAGTCACAGTATTTGGTATTGCGACAACACTGGTTGGTGTTACGTCGGTGGCGCCACAGATCATTATTCCATACGCTGGTTATCTAGCACCGGCGCTCCAACGGGGGAAAGTATTGGGCGTGGTTCTCAGCGGGTTGCTGACCGGTATTCTGCTATCCCGTTCCTTCAGTGGTCTATTAGGAAGTCTGATTCCTTGGCAGAACATTTACCTCGTAGCCGCGGTAATCGATTTATTCTTCTTAGTCATCGTTCATTGGCGCCTTCCTCGTGATCAACGGGGACATCAGGCCCTCAACTATGGCGCCGTTATTCGAACCTTGCCCAAGTTGTTAGTGACGCAAAAGCCCTTGCAAGGCGCGGCACTTAATGGGTTTTGTCTTTTTGGCATGTCAAATGTTCTTTGGTCGACATTGGCTTTTTACTTAGCTGCTCAGTATCATTTGGGTAGTAATGTTGCTGGATTACTAGGTTTATTGGGGATTGCTGGTGTTTTGGCTGCTCCGATGATTGGAACCCTAGTTGATCAACGTTCCCCACGGTTAACAGTTGGGTTAGGCATGGTATTTTCCGGAATAGCCTTCGTGATTTTTTGGTTAGCTGGTCATTGGCTATTCGGTCTGATTGTTGGGATTATCCTGTTGGATTTAGGGACCCAGTTTAGCCAGGTATCGAATCAGGCCATTGTCCAATCGCTGAATCGGCAGCAAAGTAGCCGGAATAACTCTGTGTTTATGTTTAGTTACTTTCTAGGTGGGTCATTCGGCACCTTAGCAGCGACTTGGGCTTGGGGTCAGGCTGGTTGGACGGGTTTTTGTGGTGTTGCGCTGGTCTTCTTGGTACTGGCATTCATCGGACATTTACGCATCGGCGAGCCTGAAAAATTGACAGTTAATAACGGATAATGGCGTCGTTAAAGGTAGTTACCATCCAGGTAATTATTTTTTTGCCTTTGAGTTGACACGATGTCACTCGAGATGCTACACTCATATCAATTTCAAGTGACACCGTGTCACTTGAGGCTGAGGGAAGGAATGATTAAACGTGCCAACGACGACATTTACCAATTTACCAGCCGCGAAACGCTCGCGGGTGACGGCGGCGTTACTCACTGAGTTTTCAGCGCACAGCCTAGCGGATGCCCAAGTGGCTAGAATTGTTAAGACAGCAGGAATTGCCCGTGGTGCTTTTTATAAATACTTTGCGGATTTAACGGATGCTTACCAATTTTTGTTTCATACGGCCTTAGCCGATATTCACGCGGGCTTTGGTCCCGTCGACGCGGGTCAGTTCCAAGCGCAACGTTATTATGATGCTGTGGCTGCATTTGTGGAGCACGTCACGAATAGCCAACAATACTACCAATTAATTCAACGGCACTATGCTGAAAATGAAAGCCTGGTACCACCATTGCCAGTATCGGTGGATTTATCAGCAGTGGATTGGGCAGCAATGACATTGAGTCATGCTGCCATTAAAGAAGTGATGCAGCAGCCAACCGCCCAAGCAGTTATCTTGCAACGTCTCCAGCAGGCGTTAAACTTATTAGCAAGTCAGGAGGAATGACCAATGTTTTTAGCACTTAGAGAAATCCGCCATGAAAAATTGCGTTATGGGTTAATTGTGGCGATGGTGGTACTCGTGAGTTATCTGGTCTTTGTGTTGAGTGGTTTGGCATACGGACTAGCGCAACAAAACACGCAGGCCATTTCGACGTGGAACGCTGAAAAGATTGCTTTGAATAGCGATGCCAATGAGAGTCTGGCGCAATCGTTGATTAGCAAGAAAACGGCTAATAAACTTAAATTAACTAGCCATGAAGCTTATATTGGCCAAGCTGGTGTGGTAGCCAAAGCTAAGGGTCAAGCAAAGATTTCGTCGCAATTTGTTGGTATTAACCGTGATGAATTCATTTATAAGCAACTCAAGGCCAGTTCTGGTCACAAGCCAACGCGCGCAAACCAGATTATGGTCGATAGTAGTTTTAAGGATAAAGGGTATCGGCTGGGTGACAAGGTTACCTTGAACACAGATGGTGGCAAGTATACAATTGTCGGCTTCACCAAGGATGCTAAGCTCAGCGTGGCGCCGGTCATCTATGGCACATTAGGGACATGGCGAACGTTGAGTAACCTAACGGATCGTTTTCAAGCTGGTGGTGTGGTGTCGAATCGCGCTAATTATCAAGCGAAGACTAGTGGTTTGAAGACCTTAAAAATGAGTCAATTTATCAATAAATTACCGGGATATTCAGCACAGACAACGACCTTTACCTTCATGATTGCCTTTCTATTAGTGATCTCAATGGTTGTTATTGCGGTCTTCTTATATATCTTGACCATGCAAAAGTTACCAAACTATGGGGTGCTCCGCGCACAAGGTATTCCGGCCCGGGTATTAGTGACGACAACGGTTAGTCAGGCACTCGTGCTAGTGATTTCAGGCCTGCTCATTGGGGCCGCCTTAACCGCTGCGACGGTTGTCATTTTACCGTTTGGTGTTCCGTTGAGCTTTAACGTACCGCTACTCAGTGGCGTGACAGCCGGAATTATCCTGACGGGTGTCGTTGGTGCCTTGATTCCGGTCAGAGTGATTCTAAAAGTTGACCCCGTTCAGGTCATTGGATAGGAGGACTGAATATGCCAGCATTAACTTTAACGCATGTGACGAAAAAATTTGGTCACGATACGAGTGAAGTAACTGTTCTAAAAGATGTGAATTTTCAAGCAACGGCCGGTGAGGTCAGCCTAGTCATCGGACCGTCTGGGTCGGGTAAGAGTACCTTTCTAACGATTGCCGGAGGAATTCAGACGCCGACTACTGGGGATGTACTGGTTCAAGATCAGGCCATGAATCAGCTATCACCGAAAAAGCGCGATGCTTTCCGTCTGAACAAAGTGGGCTTTATTCTACAAGCTTATAACCTGGTCCCTTACCTAACGGTTCAAGACCAATTTACGCTGGTCGATCGCGTGAAGGCACAAGGTAATTTAAAGCACGGTCAACTGACAGATCTACTTGACCAACTGGGGATTTCTAAGCTAGTCAACCGGTACCCCAACGAACTCTCCGGAGGTCAAACGCAGCGAGTGGCAATTGCTCGGGCACTATATCAAAATCCTGATATCATCTTGGCCGATGAACCGACCGCTGCTTTGGATAGTGATCGAGTCAAAGTGGTCGGTCAACTCTTTCGGAATCTAGCCAAGCAGCATCACAAGGCAGTCGTGATTGTGACCCATGATATTCGTCTACGCGACTTCGCTGACAAAACGTATCAATTAATGGATGGAAAGTTGGCTTTGGATCAAGCAGAGGATTAGATGGCGCATTACAAAAAAATTTATAAAATTTGAGATAGTAGTTTGTCGAGAGTTTCACGAAATTGGTTTTTAATCTAGTAATTGGCCGCTTTAGTAGGCGGCCTTTTTGTGTTAGTTCGGACTATAATTGGTATAGACTAATTTGCGAGCATATTGCTTGGCAAACCGAGTGCGACCGCTTATAGTAAGCGTTTACAAGGATATGGATTAGTGCTATCTTTTATTTGCTGATTATTTATGAAGGGTGAGGACCGGTAAGATGAATAGACATTTAAGTACATTCTTTATTTTTACATTCGGGGCACTCGGAGGACTACTCTTTGGGTTTGATACAGGGATTATCTCTGGAGCGTCGCCTTTGATTGAAAGCAATTTTAATTTAGGTATTGGTCAAACGGGATTTATTACCTCTTCCGTGTTGATTGGGTCATCGGTAGGGGCCTTAGGTGTCGGACCATTGGCAGACCGTTATGGTCGTAAGCGCCTATTAATCTTGGCTGCCATCTTATTCTTATTGGGATCAACGTTGTCTATGATTGCGATTGGTTTCTGGTCGATGGTCGTTGCCCGAATTATTTTGGGCTTGGCCGTGGGTTCAGCTTCAGCACTGACACCAGCTTACCTTGCTGAACTGGCACCTGCTGAACGTCGGGGTTCGTTGGGAACATTATTCCAGTTGATGATTACTTTGGGAATCTTGTTGGCATACGTTTCTAACCTTGGCTTCTTAAATCATAACCTCTTGGGCATCCGTGATTGGCGGTGGATGTTGGGGTCAGCCTTGATTCCAGCAGCTCTATTGCTCATTGGGGGACTCTTATTACCCGAATCACCGCGGTTCTTAGCCGAAAAGGGTGATTCAACGCAAGCACTGAGTGTGTTAAAGATGTTGCGGAAGAATACAGCTGACGATCCAAAGCGAGAGTTGGCTGAGATTGAAGAAGTTGCTAAGCAGCCTAAGGGTGGTGTGAAGGAACTCTTCACGATTGCGCGACCAGCCGTGATTGTTGCGGTCGGAATCATGTTGCTACAGCAATTAGTTGGGATCAACTCTGTGATTTATTTCTTACCGCAAGTCTTCATTAAAGGTTTCGGGTTTGCGGAAGGTAGCGCCATTTGGATTTCCGTGGGTATCGGGATTGTGAACTTCGTTGTGACAATTCTGGCCACGTTTATCATGGATAAGTTTAACCGGAAAGCCTTCCTAATGTTTGGGTCAATCGTCATGGCCCTTTCCTTGGGCGTTCTGGCAGTGATGAACTTTACGATGGATATCCATTCAACGGCTGTGCCGACGATGATCCTGATTGGGGTTTATATCTTCGGCTTCGCTATTTCATGGGGACCAATTGCGTGGGTATTGATCGGTGAAATCTTCCCATTGAGTGTTCGGGGAATCGGGTCATCGATTGGTTCAGCGGCCAACTGGATTGGGAACTTCTTGGTTTCACAATTCTTCTTGGTTATGTTGGCATATTTCCACAACAATGTTGGTGGTCCATTTGCCGTCTTTGCCGTCTTCGCGGTACTCTCCATGTTTTTCGTCCACTACTTGGTTCCCGAAACGCGGGGCAAGTCACTGGAAGAAATCGAAATGGATTTACGGCACCAAGCTAAATAAGTTAAAAAAACGTCTGGAATTTTTCCAGACGTTTTTATGTGCTTAAAAGTGGTAGAGTACGTACGGATTTTTATAGAAAGAGGCGATGACGTCATGCAAATTCAAGTCCCGTTTGCGCTACCTAATTTGCCAGATGAGTATGGTATCAATCAGCCCGCCGATGAGCTGATTGATGGAATTAATTTACGTTCGTTTCCGTTCACCGTAACGGATTTACCGAAAGCGGCTGTGACCGTAGCATTTAGCTTGATTGATCATGATACGATTCCGGTTGTAGGGTTCTCGTGGATTCATTGGTTAGGCGCTAATCTGCCGGTAACGGCCGGTCAAGTCGTGGTTTCGGATAATGCTAGCCAAACAGCTACCTTTACGCAAGGTACCAATACCCTACCGATGATTATTGATCAAATTCATCAGCCCACGGTTTTCAAACAGCGCGGCTATGACTTAACCAAGCACTACGCGGGACCTCGGCCGCGCGGTGGTGTTCATGCGTACCGGTTAACAGTAACGGCAGTTGACACGACGTTGCCCGTTACGTCAGGGTACTTATACAATGAATTTTTACGCATGGTTGAGGGACACGTGGTAGCACAAACACATGTGAACCTGTTGTACGCGAAAAAGTAAAAAGTTGCGGCCTATTTCAAGCCGCAACTTTTTGATTAGCCAAAATACTAGATGATTATCAGAGGCCGGGAATCGGTTCAGCCAGTAGTACGTGATGCTCATGGTCATAGTAACTGACAGTCTTACTCATAAGGTCACTGGTCCAAACGGGAACGCCAGCTTCACCAGCCAGTTGGCAGAAACGTGTAAAATCAAATTGACCAGCCTGAGCGGCGAGTACGGCCGCTTTGATTTTAGCGGCGTTACTAGTTGCTGCAACTGGTTGAGGTACCCCATTCATCTGTAAATCGATATGGCTGTCGGCATCGTAGTACCGGTAACGGCCATCCGCCACAAGATAATCGTAGCGTTGAACGCCTAATTCACGGAAAGTCCGCATGAGATCAGCGAACTCACCGGCATTGGTTTCAGATTTAACAGCCTGTTCAATTGCATGGTAGTCTAACGTCATTATTTGAACTCCTTTGCTGGAATAGGGCTAGCTTACCGAAATTTATAAATTAATACAAGGATTATTAGGTGCCTTGGTAGTTCTTGGTATAATAGAGAAGATGGAGGTGGCACGATGAAGCATGAATGGCGTAAAGCAGAAAAAGCATGGTATTTACCTAAAGAACCGACTATTTTGACCTTACCGCAACTGAATTTCATTACCCTAGAAGGAACGGGGGACCCCAATGAGCCGTTATTTGGTGAACAGGTGGGCGCCTTGTATAGTGTGGCCTATGACTTACGCATGGCGTTAAAACGTGGTAAATTAGGCGATCCTTACGAATACGTGGTGTATCCGCTCGAAGGGGTCTGGACGACGAGCGATGGGTCACGTGGTGCTGACTTGAATAAGGCGGCCTTGCAATACAAGATCATGTTGCGTCAGCCAGACCGACTAACGGCCGCTGACTTTCAAGCAAGTGTCGCACGCGTGACCACTAAGAAGCCTAATCCATGGTTGGATCACTTGGCCTGGGAACCCTATGCGGAGGGGCAGGTACTGCAAACTATTCATCAAGGCTCCTTTGACACAGAGCCCACAACCTTTGCCCAGCTCCAAACGGTATTGACCGATCAGCATTACCGAGTTGTGCCCACGATGGGCGACTACTGGCACCGTGAGATTTACTTAACTGATCCACGACGGACTGCACCGGAGAAGGCCAAGACCGTGCTGCGGTATCGGATTGAATCAACCAGTGTTTAAAAAAGCTAGACAGTGTCCGTAGGGGACATTGCCTAGTTTTTTAGCAGGTTACAGCCATTGTAGCAGCTCAGCCAAGTTATGGATCTCATGCGCTGGTCGAGCTTTGGCTGTGGGGGTGGCGTAGTCGCGGTTCACCCAAATTGACCGCCAACCAAGCGCAGCAGTGGTGACAATGTCACTACCGTATCCTTGCGCAATATGCCAATGGTTTGCGGGGGTCAAATCATAGTGTACTGCCACTGTTTTGAAGAAAACCGGGTCAGGCTTATACGTGTGAACGTCCTCAGCAGTCCAAATATCAAAGGGAACTTCTAAAGCCGCAGCGTTGGCGGGAATAATATCCCACGATGAGTTGGACATCATGATTAAGTGATAACCGCGTTGTTGCAGCGTCTTTAAGGTGCCAATGACCTCGGGAAAAGGCTTTAAACTACGGTGAGCGATCAGAACATCTACGTAATAGCGTTCGAACTGATGGGTTAGACCAAATTGATAATCGAGATGAATCAAGTTATTACGCGTCAAAATGGCGTAATCGAGATAGGGATGCATGTTATCCCGACTATCTTGATAGGTGATAAAGCGTTGCCGGGCTAGTCGTGGATCGACGCCGATTTTATCAGCAACTGTTTCGATGGCTGCGTAGGTTGCCTCTTCATTGAGTAGTGTACCGTAGCAGTCAAAAGTTAAGTATTTTTCCATGATGAGACTCCTCTCTGACTACCTTTAAGTATACGCACAAACACTAAAAAAGCCGTCGAAATTCGGCGGCTTTTCATCATATTACGTTAAATTATTCAGCGTCGTAGGCAGCTTGGAAAATCTTGATGATATCTTCCTTTGTCCCCTTACGAGGGTTAGAGAAAGCATTCCCATCCTTCAAGGCATTTTCAGCCATCAATTCAAAGTCTTCTGGCTTAGCACCAATTTCTTTGATTGAGTGAGGAATACCAACGTCTTCGGATAATTGCTTCATGGCCTTGATGGCTAATTCGGCAGCATCCCGCGTTGATAGGCCTTCAGTGTTTTCACCCATGATTTCAGCCAATTGGGCGAAACGATCTGGGCAAGCAATGATGTTATATTCTTCAACGTAAGGTAGAAGTAAGGCACAGCAAACACCATGAGGTGCGTCGTATTGACCACCGAGTTGGTGAGCCATGGCATGAACGTAACCCAAGTTGGCGTTGTTGAAGGCCATCCCAGCTAACATTTCAGCTTCGACCATCTTAGTCCGAGCGTCCAAGTTGTTGCCGTTAGCAACGGCTTCACGAAGGGAAGTTTCAATCAACTTGATAGCTTCCACACATTGTGAGTCGGTGATAGGGTTGTGGTCAACGGAAACGTAAGGTTCAACGGCTTGAACGAAGGCATCCATCCCAGTAGCTGCGGTTAAGCCCTTAGGCACATCGAGCATCAGAGTTGGGTCGTTGAATGAAACCAACGGAATGTTCCGCCATGAAACAACCACGAACTTCAAGTGGGTTTCTTCATTCGTGATAACCGCGTGACGGGTTAATTCAGAACCAGTACCGGCCGTCGTGTTAACGGCGATTAATGGTGGCAAAGCCTTGTCGAGTGTTTCAATCCCAGCCAACTTGGTAATGTCGTCGCCATTAGTCAAAATAATGCCGGCACCTTTACCAGTATCGTGAGCAGAACCCCCACCAACAGTGATGATGGAGTCCGCACCGGATTCTTCGTAAAGTTTCTTAACTTCTTTGATGTTACGAATCTTAGGGTTGGGTTCAACATTGTTGTAAACAACGTAGTCCACACCAGCAGCCTTTAAAGAATCCAAAGTCTGTTCCACGGCGCCGCCCTTTAAACCTTCAAGGAACTTATCCGTGACGATAACGAGCTTTTTCATCCCTAACATCTTTGCTCGATCACCAATCTTACTAATGACACCAGGGCCAAAGAAATTGACGCTGGGCATCAGAAAGTCATAACTACGTTCAGCCATTATATAAATGCCTTCTTTCGGAAGTTTTGAAAACAATTGTTACCAATTTCACAAAGTAATTATAACTAATAAATTTACAGTTTGCAATCGTTTTTGGGTAAAAGTCCCTTAATTGTGCAATAAAGTGCTAATTTGTCGGCGGTTTAAACCGTAATGATTAATTTTACTGTCAGTATTTTTACCGCTTTCAACAGAAAGTGGCATTAATGAAAAAATATACAATAAGGCCGTTCACACGAACATTTTGCCTGCTTGACGATTGTGACGACGTTAACGGGTATAATAGAGATAATCAGAACATAAGAGGGCTTAGAGATGAAAGATTTAAATGAACATCGACAGCAGGAGCAAGCTACGTGGCACGCTCGCCAACAAGAAGAATTACAAAAACTCCGCGGCGCCCAACAACATTATATTGTTGAATGTCGGCGCTTATTTAGCCATTTCGGTGATTGAGTTTTATTTAGCCATTATTGGTCATTCGCAAACCTTGCGGGCGGATGCCTTTAACAATTTATCCGGGATTATCTCCTCCGTATTGTTATTCGTGGGCATCCATATTGCTCGTGATATTGATGACGATGACTTGATGGGTCAACCGCTACCAGAAGATTTAGAGCAGGATGGTCAGCGACTTCAATTGACGCGGTTTCACTACGAAACGGTCTTCACCATGATTACGGGGATTGTCATGATTGCGATCGCGGCAAGTGTTATCTATAGCGGAATCCGAAGCTTGATGCATCAGGCTAGTCAAGAAGTACCCCAACCCATTACACTATTGGGAGCTGGAATCGCCGCAGTCATCATGCTAGGCGTCTGGTGGCTTAATCGGCGGACCGGTCGTCGTTTAAAAAATGCGGCTTTAACAGCGGCGGCGCAAGATAGTTTGAGCGATGCGGTTACCAGTCTGGGAACGTTAGTTGCTATCGGTGGGGCGTTGATCTTCAAGCTCGATTGGTTGGATGGCGTTGCCAGTATTTTAGTGGGGATTTTTATCCTGACATCGGGCATTAAAATTTTCCGTGAGAGTAGTTTGAATTTGGCGGACTATTTTGACCCACAGGTGGAAGACCAATTTCGGCAAGCGGCGCTGGCGTTTCCGGCAGTCCAACAGGTGATGGAACTAAAGGCCCACTATAATGGGAATGTCGTCACACTGGATTTGGTAATCGCGGTGGATGCCCATATGGAAGTGCAGGACAGTTACCAGCTTGGCGAAGAGATTGAGGCCGCCATGCGTCAACAATTCGGGATTGTTGATACGGATGTGATGGTCGTACCGGCTAGCTAGTCGGGGCACATAAAAACTGCGAACGCGTTTGAGTTCGCAGTTTTTATGTTGATTGGCGGTGACTTATTAGTTAACGGTTGGAGTTAGTTACGTCACGGCTTAGTTCTTGTAAGGCTGTTCCATTGGTTACTAGATACCCAGGCTTATCTTTGACGAGGTAGCCGGCTTTAACAAACTGAGCTAAAACGTACAACAAATGGCGGTATGACACGCCTAAATAAGCGGCAACCTGAGTATGTTTTTCAGCATAATGATGATGATACGTGGTTAATAAGATAAATGCCGCTAGCCGTTCCGCCAAACTAAAGGATTGATTCTGAGAAGCCGTCTCGATATTACGGGTATTCTTTTGCGCTAAGTAAATACAAACGTGCTTTAAAAAGACAGGGTCGTTGAGCAATTGTGATTGGTTGTCCCGAATGGATACGGCCAGACACCAGCAGTCTTCAATCGCTTGAACACTGTAAAGCGTGCTTGCTGGATTGATGAGTTCCATTTCACCAATAAAACAAGGCGGGGCAAAGAAATCGATGAGCGTCACTTTACCATTAGCCATAACATCATAAAGCTTAGCGCGTCCCTTCACGAGATAATAAATATATTCAGGCGTAGCCGATTCTTTGACAATAAATGACTGGGCTGGAAATTTAATCAGTTGGGTTTGTGCGGTGATATCCGTTGAAAATTGGGCTAAGTAATGGCTATTAAGGATAAATTGTTTTCCTCGATTTAAAATTGAAGTGCAACACCTGCTCTACTAGACCAGTTCTTTA
>OMJG01000219.1_pt1 | contig 44337 bp, 41 predicted proteins | sample 1646431 | NCBI WGS metagenome assembly OMJG01 (sample SAMN03771674, study PRJEB25209) | food metagenome | isolation source: Cotija cheese | place: Mexico:Jalisco,Michoacan | collected 2011-12-12
GTTGTTGAGCTGGCAGAAGTAAGCTAATTCAGACACACTTTTCTTTACTTAGCCCAGAAGAGGCATGTGGTGGCCAGATTTTGTCGAAGATCCACATGAAGACGAAGGTGTAGATGAGGAAGAACACTAGGATGCCGGCTTCGAGGATGAAGGCTTCGAAGAGGGAGACTTTGAGAATCCAGGCAACAACAGGGATGAGGAAAAACATCAGGCCGCCCTCGAAGCCGATGGAGTGAACAATGCGGCGTTTGACGGTGCGGGTTTGGGATTCCTGGCGGCGCTCCCATGCTTCAAACATGGAGGTCCAGATGAAGTTCCAGATGACAGCAACGGTGGAAGAGGCAATGGCGACCGCGCCGGATTGGCCGCCGCCGAAGCCCAGGAGGGACAACCCTAAGGTGACCGCCGAGATCGCCACCAGCTCATAAGTGATGACGTAGATGATGCGGCGGGTAGTCGCAGACAAAGTTCCTCCAGAAAGCTCAAATGAAAGTGCGAGCTTAGAGCTTAGAGTCGATTGCGCAAGAAAGCATCTTTTGAGGGCTCAAGTGTCCTAGTCACTATGGGGATCGGCTAGTTGTAGGGAAACCGAAAGACAAAAGTAACGGTTGGAAAGCGCTGCAAGGCTTTGAGGTCCTTGAGACACATTAGTGACACCTAGAGTTTATATTTCTCCTGTTCATGGCGCTGGTAGGATCCGCTCCATGCAGTTTCGAATGTTTGAAGAATATGCGTGTACACAGGGAATCGATGTTGAAGTGGTGCTTGAATCACAAAATAGTGACTACGAATCTGGAGTGGTGATGATGAACGGCGAGAAGTGGCACATCCGGACTGCACGAAATACTCCAAGAAAGCCAGGTGCTTTTGTAGCGTTTTGGTGCCGCAATGGGAAAGGGGAAACCGTTCCCTTCAAAGCTGATGAGGGTGCTGCAGGATTGTTGGTCTTCACGAGCTCGCGCAATCGACGCGGCGTTTTTCGATTCTCGGCCAAGGCCTTAGAAGAATTAGGCATTACGGAAGGAAAGCACGCGGGAAAGCGCGGATTCCGGGTTTATCCATCATGGTGTCGCAACTTGAATCCGCAAGCTGAATCAACACAACATGCACAGATGCCAGCATTTCAAGAATATTGAGTGCCTGGTTTGTTTGCGTTTTCAACTGTAACTGAGGCGAATTTTTGCGAGGCTCAGTTGTGTGCTTCGGCGTAGCCGCGGCGCACATCCAAAGCATCCATGATTTTGTTCTGGGTGCGTTGGACTAGGAAGCCCAAGATGGTTGCCAGAATTACTGAGAGGATCATGCCGATGAGTGGTTGGCTGGAGAAAAGCATGCCGCCGAGATAACCAATCGCTAGAGCTTGGGCGGCCCAAATCATGACGCCGATGGAGTCGAAGATAAAGAACATCGGCCAGGGAAAACGCACGGAGCCCAGCAGGATGGTCAGCAGCAGGCGGGCGGAAGGGATAAAACGCGCGATGATGATCGCGGCACCAGCGTTGCGCCGCATGTTACGCTTGACCCACACCAGTGCGGTGTAGGTTTTAGAACCCCGCCGAATCCGGTTGATAAAAGGCATCAGCCGTGTACCCAGTAAGAAGCACAGGTTGTCACCGATGATTGCGCACATGATGGCCACTAGGAACATCAACCCAATGTTGGGCTCACCGCGGGCGCCGGCCCAAGCGCCGACCAGGTTCAAAGGAATTTCAGAAGGTAGTACTGGGATGAAACTGTCGCCGAAAATTAAAATACCGACAACTGGGTAAACCCATGCAGTGGACATTAGGGATTCAATCCACATCATGAGGGTGTCAACCACTGTTGCGTACTCCGTTCTTTGAGCAAATTGGGTCTTGAAAAGATTCTAGTTGCAAACGCCCAAACTTCTACTGATGTGTAATAAGTTCAACACTTAAGCAGCACTCTAATGGCTACTTCATGGCAAAGCATCAGAAAGCCACGGTAGTTGCAGGTATGTGTGAGTTTGCCAAATTAGCGGCGAAAATGCGGGGCGCAATTTGTAGCCTTTTGTATCGTGTGGTGAAGTAGTGGTAGAAACATCTGAAACAGCCCTATTAAATACTGTATGAAAGTTAAATCTGCGCCCAAGATGACTTGGTGGTTTCTTTCGCTGTGTACTGTAGGAGCAATTAGACATTAGGTTCGAATCATCGAAGGAGATGAGGTCGACGTGGCAGAGCCATCAGGCAAGACACTGGTCATCGTGGAGTCAGGTACCAAGGCGAAGAAGATTCAGCCGTACCTGGGTGACAAATACATAGTTGAGGCCTCAGTGGGCCATATTCGCGACTTGCCTCGTGGTGCTGCTGACGTTCCTGCGAAGTTCAAGAAGGAAGCATGGGCGCGCCTGGGCGTGAACCCAGAAGATGACTTCACTCCGCTTTATGTCATTAGCCCGGATAAGAAAAAGAAGGTCGCGGACCTCAAAGCTAAGCTCAAAGAGTGCGACCAGCTTTATCTGGCAACAGACCCGGACCGCGAAGGTGAAGCCATCGCGTGGCACTTGCTGGAGGTCTTGAAGCCCAAGGTTCCGGTTCGCCGAATGGTGTTCAATGAGATCACCAAAGCCGCTATTTTGGAAGCGGCGGAGAATACCCGTGAGCTGGATGAGGACCTGATTGATGCGCAGGAAACCCGCCGCATATTGGACCGTCTGTACGGCTATGAGGTCTCCCCGGTGCTGTGGAAGAAGGTCATGCCACGTCTGTCCGCAGGCCGTGTTCAGTCGGTTGCCACCCGCGTGATCGTTGAGCGTGAGCGTGAACGCATGGCGTTCGTGTCTGCGGAGTACTGGGATCTTTCAGCTGATTTGGCTGCCCAGAACGCGGACTCGGCGAATCCGGCGCAGTTCAATGCGCGTCTGAGCAGCGTTGATGGTGAGCGCGTGGCGCAGGGCCGTGACTTTGGTGATGACGGCAAGCTCACCACCAATGAAGTGGTGGTGCTGGATCAAAAGAGAGCACAGTCGCTTGCCGATGGCCTCGATAAAGCCGCCATGCACGTCGCTTCTGTGGAGCACAAGCCTTATACCCGTAAGCCTTATGCACCGTTTATGACGTCGACTCTGCAGCAGGAGGCGGGCCGTCGCCTGCACTTTACTTCTGAGCGCACCATGCGTATTGCGCAGCGTTTGTACGAAAACGGTCACATTACCTATATGCGTACTGACTCCACGTCGCTGTCTCAGCAGGGTTTGACCGCTGCGCGTGATGCTGCGGTATCGAACTTCGGCAAGGAGTATGCGGCTTCTAGCGCGCGTCGTTATGACCGTAAGGTCAAAAACTCACAGGAAGCGCACGAGGCAATTCGTCCTGCCGGCGAAACTTTCGCCACCCCAGGCCAGCTATCTGGTCAGCTGGATACTGAGGAGTTCAAGCTCTACGAGCTGATCTGGAAGCGCACTGTCGCCTCCCAGATGGAGGACGCCAAGGGCCAGTCCATGAAGGTCACAGTCGCAGGTCAGGCCGCAACCGGGGAGAACGTGGAGTTCTCCGCTACCGGCCGTACTATCACCTTCCCTGGCTTCCTCAAAGCTTATGAGGACCAGGCGTCTGCGAAGAACGAGGATGAGAACCGTCTGCCACAGCTGGCAGAAGGCGATGACCTCAACGTCGCAGAAGTTACCGTCGATGGTCACTCCACCAACCCGCCGGCCCGCTACACCGAGGCCAGCTTGGTGAAGAAGATGGAAGACCTCGGCATCGGCCGTCCTTCCACCTATGCATCCATTATCAAGACCATCCAGGACCGCGGCTACGTGCTCTCGCGCGGCAATGCGCTGGTTCCAAGCTGGGTTGCTTTCGCCGTTGTTGGTCTGTTGGAGTCCAACTTCACGGAGCTGGTGGACTTTGACTTCACTTCCTCGATGGAAGATGAGCTGGATGCTATCGCGTCTGGCAATGAGGACCGCACGCGCTGGCTCAACAGCTTCTACTTCGGTGATGCCGAAAAGGGCAGTGAGGCAGGAGACGTCAAGGCAGCTTCCATCGCTAGGCACGGCGGGCTTAAATCACTTGTCGATGTCAACCTGGAAAGCATTGACGCCCGCAAGGTCAACTCCATCAAGCTGTACACGGATACCGAGGGCCGTGACGTCTTCGTGCGCGTGGGCCGCTACGGTCCATACATCGAGCGTCAGGTCGGTGTGAACGCTGAAGGCGAGCCGGAATACCAACGCGCAAATCTGTCTGAGACCACCACTCCGGATGAGCTCAATGAGGAACTGGCAGAAAAGCTCTTTGCTACCCCGCAGGGTGGACGTGAGTTGGGTGAGAACCCAGCCAATGGCCGCACCGTGGTGGCTAAGGAAGGCCGTTTTGGTCCTTATGTCACCGAGGTCGTGCGCGAAGATGAGCGCGCGAAGGCAGAAGCTGAGGCCGAGGACGTTGTGGCACAGGAACGTGCTGCGGAAGATAAGCAGCGCAAAGAAGATGGCATGCGCGCGAAGAATTGGGAAACCAAGACAGCTGCGAAGCAAAAAGAAAAGCGTATCGCCGAGTACATCGATGAAAAACTCAAGCCGGGCACTGCCTCGCTGTTTAGCTCCATGGAACCTTCCAAGGTCACTCTCGATGACGCTTTGAAGCTGCTGTCCCTGCCGCGCGAAGTCGGCGTTGATACCGCGGATAATGAAATGATTACCGCGCAAAACGGCCGCTATGGTCCGTACCTGAAGAAGGGGTCGGATTCGCGTTCTTTGGCTAATGAAGAGCAGATCTTCTCCATCACCTTGGATGAGGCGCGACGCATTTATGCTGAGCCGAAGCGTCGTGGACGTCAGGCTGCGCAGCCGCCGCTGAAGCAGCTGGGCGATAATGACGTTTCGGGCAAGCCAATGTCGGTCAAGGATGGCCGCTTCGGCCCTTATGTCACCGATGGCACCACGAACGCTTCGCTGCGCAAGGGTGACTCCCCGGAGACCTTGACGGACCAGCGTGCGAACGAGCTGCTGTCTGAGCGTCGCGCCAAGCAGGACGCTGACGGTGGTGCCGCGAAGAAGACCACTAAGAAGGCCACGAAGTCTTCGGCTAAAAAGACCACTAAGAAGGCTACGAAGTCGACGGCCAAGAAGTCGACCAAGCGCGCTACTAAGAAGCCTTCACCAGCAACGAAGAACGTGGTCAAGGCAGGCTCTCGCCGGAAGTAAAAACAGCGGTAGTCTGGGCAGGGTTAGCACAAGCGCGAAAGGACTAACCCATGCCACAGCTGCCGCTGACCGAAACGTTGGAAGAAGGGCTCGATGAGCTACTTGTCGATGTTGCACCGATGAAAGCCGAAGGCGAATTCGGCACCCGTTCTCTCGAAGGTTTCCATGCCTTAGTTGCTGCGCTGCTGCCTATGCCCAAAGAACAAGAACGCCTAGCGGCAGCCATCCTTAATGATGTCAGCTTCTTTAGCCGCATCGTGCCCTTCGCACCGAAGGTGCATGTGCTGGCAGAGCCAGCAATCTTGCTCCTGCTTGCCGGTAATTCGATTGCCCGCGCGGGTGAAATTACGCCGGGGCACTATGTGTCCTTGGACGAATACGCGCAGGAAAAGCGCAACCCGGGCTCTATCGATGCCCCGACTGCCACACCGCAGACGCTAGAAACAGATTCTTTGTGGCAAACCACCGGTGGCTTAGTCGCGGGAGCGATGGCGCGTATCGCGAAGAACAGGGCCGAAAAGACTCTTGACCTGCGCACGCCGTCGCGTTGGGGCGTAAAAGCCGTTGTCTTGTCCAACCTGGGCTATTCCGCAGCGGCACTCGGTGCGGGTGCGCGCCCGCAAGGAAAGACCATCGGTCTTTATGCCGGGGTCTGGGCCGCTGGCGTGGGCGCTGCGGTGCTTGCAGCGAAGTCCAAGAAGGTCTCGAACGATATGGTCCCCGCCGTCATCTTGGGCGGTGCGGCTTCTGCGACCACCGCTGCGCTGGCATCGGATGAGTCCGTCTTTCGCTCCGGTTCCATCGCCGCGCGCGGCGCTAGCCACGGCGCGAACCTACTCTTTGCCGCAGAAGCCATGACCTTTGCCCGCGCGATAGTAGAAGGCAGCATCGAGGCGAAGCGGCACAAGCGCAATCTCTACTCAATCCTCGGTGCGGCGGAAAGCTCCTCCAGCTTCATTGGCCACCTGCTGCTCGCGGATGGCCTCAACCGCCGCTAATCCTGGCCCTGCTGCGGCTGCTGCTCTAGCCTCTTGCGCTGCTTCGCGCTGTAGAGCTCGGGCTGCAGCGTCGGGCCATAGGACAGGCGGCGGTGGATAGCCTCGAAAGGACCACGCTTGTTGGTCTTTTCCAGCATCCACGCGAGAAGCAGCGACGCCACCCATACGCCGAATGCCAGCGCCGTCTGCGCGGTGACGCTATCAGGCGTGTAGCCAAGGACAACGGGGTAGCAGATGATGAAGAAGGCAATGGACTGGAAGACATAGCCGCTCATGGAGCGTTTGCCCAGCGCCATGGGCACCTGCAGCCACACCGGCAGGGCTTCGCCATTGTTGACGCGGGCTTGGAAAGGCTGCAGCAGCAATGCGAACATCGCCAGCAGTGCTGGGCCGGTGAGCGTGCCAACAAAGGAGTTGGTGGCTAAGAACAACGCTTCTAGCTCATTTGGCAAAACGCTGATGGCTGCCAGGCCCCACGGCAGTCCGATTCCGAGGATGATGATCCAGCCGAATACCGTCCAGGCGATGAGTTCTTTGCGGTGCGAGGCGGCATCGGCAAGCACACCGCGACGCGCCCAGGTGAAACCGATGAGCATGATCGGGCCATAAGCAATGAGATAAAACGGGTAGCCGGTCAGACCCAAACCAAAGGTAATGGCGTTGTACTGCAACAAACCCCCGAGGGTGCTGTAGTCCGTGCCCGCGATGCCAGCCGAGGTAAACGCGCTCATATCAATGCCGGAGATAAGACCCCACAGCAAGAACGCAAGGCTGCCGACAAACGTCAATCCGATGATGACATAAGAAATAATGGACAGCACTTTATCGCGCATGGTCAACAACAAACCGATGATCATGCCGGAGAGACCGTAGTAGAACATGATATCGCCATAGAAAATCAGCAACAGGTGCACAGCGCCGAAAACGGCGAGGAAGAAGTAACGGCGGACGATGATCTGTCGTGCGCGTTGTGGTGGAAAGCGCTTGCGCCACAAGCTCATGGCAATCAGACCCACGCCGAATCCCAGCAGCGTGGTAAACAACGGCAAACCACGAGTATGCGCAAACAACGTGGTCAACACAGCCAGAATCTGGTCAAAAACACTATTGATGGAGCCGAGAAACTCCGAATGTGCCGCCCCGGGCGTTAACCACGCGGTGGGGAGGTTCGCCACCGCGATGCCCAGCAATGCCACGCCACGCGCGACGTCAGGTACCACCATGCGGGTTGTGCTTAAGCCCTTCGATGGGGATTGTTGCATTGCATTGTCATCTACTGCCATGCGGCCAAGAATAGCAGCACAATTCCCGCACGGTTATTGTGCGGCGTTGCCGCGTGCTTCCAACTCCCGGCGCTGCTTCTTAGTGTGCAACTCTGGCTGCATTGTGGGGCCATAAGACAGGCGCCGGTGCACCTTCTCAAATGGGCCTTGCATGTCTGCCTTTTCCAACACCCAGGCCAGGATGAGGGACACGCCCCACACTCCGACTGCCAGGCCTATCTGTGCGCTGACGCTATCGGGCCTGATGCCAAGGACGACGGGGTAGCAGATGATGAAGAAGGCGAAGGACTGGAACAAGTAGCCACTCATGGAGCGTTTGCCCAAAGCCATCGGCGCCTTCAGCCAGACTGGCGGGGTTTCACCGCGGTTGACGCGATCCTGGAATGGCTGCAGCGCCAGCGCGAACATCGCCAGCAAAGCAGGACCGGTGATTGCGCCATTCATCAAGTTGGCGAACATGAAGGTCTCTGCGTATTCATTCGGCAGTACCCCAATTTCTGAAAGCCCCCACGGCAGGCCAACACCGAGGATATAAATCCAGCCGATAACCACCCAGGTCCACAGTTCTTTGCGGTGGGAGGGGACATCAACAAGCACACCGCGACGCGCCCACGTAAAACCAATGAGCATGATGGGTGCGTAACCCACCAGGTAAAACGGGTAATTTACGAAGTTGATAGCAAAGGTCGTGGCATTAAAAGCCAGCAAACCGCCCAGCGTGGTGGTATCAAAGTCACCGATGTTTGTGCTCTCAGTAACCCCGCTCATATCCAGCCCGGATACCAATGCCCACATCAAAAACAGCGTGCCCGCGGCAGTCAACACGGCGAGCACCACATAAGCGACGATGCTGAGGATTTTATCGCGCACGGTCAACAACAAACCGAGGATAATGCCGGTCAACCCGTAGTAGAACATGATGTCGCCATAGAAGATAAAGATGAGGTGGATGGCACCGAATAAAGCGAGGAAGAAGTAGCGGCGAAGAATGACCTGCCGCGCGCGCTTGGCCGGAAACTGCTTGCGCCACAGGCTCATGGCGATGAGCCCAACACCGAAACCCAGCAGTGTAGAAAACAGCGGCAGCCCGCGATTATGCGCGAACATTGTGGTTAGAACGGCCAGAACCTGGTCGAAGATATTGTTTATCGAACCAAGAAAGGCCGTGTGCGGGGCGCCCGGGGTCAGCCACGCGGTGGGGATGTTTGCTATCGCGATGCCGAGCAGCGCCATACCGCGCGCTACATCGGGCACAACCATGCGTGCTTTAGTTGTTGCGCCGGCTAGTGGTTGTTGAGATGGTCTGTTGTCATCTACCGCCATGCGGCTAAGAGTAACAGCTACAACTCCGCGCGGTCGGCCAACGTTGCGCGGATTGGGCGCGCCAGCTGAGTCATGCGGCGGCGTCCGCGCAGCTCAATGGACTTCATGAAAGTCCAGCGGGCCTGTTCAGTTTCATTAGCGTTCTTTAACGTCGAAGCGTTGGTCAGAACGCGGCCTGGGGTTTCCTTCGCCAACTCCGTCAGACGTGCGGCTTCATTCACGGCGTCACCAATGACGGTGTATTCGAAGCGGTCATGGCCACCGATGTGCCCGGCCACCACGTGGCCCGCGGCGACACCAATGCCGGCTTGCAGTTCCATGTTGCGCAGCTCGTGGCGCAGCTCGCGCGCTGCCTGCAGCGCCATCGACGTGGAGTCATACACGTTGAGTGGCGCACCGAAGATGGCCAGTGCCGCGTCGCCCTGGAACTTGTTGATGATGCCCTTGTTGCGGCGCACCACATCAACCACGTGCTCAAAGAAGTTGTTGAGCTCTTCCACAACTCGCTCAGGAGTGTTGTTAACGGCGAAGTTGGTGGAACCAATAACGTCAATAAACAGCACCGCCACCTTGCGGTCCTCGCCGCCGAGCTCAGGGCGTTCATCCAATGCGCGCTGCGCAACTTCATCGCCGACATAACGGCCGAAAAGATCGCGCAGACGTTGACGTTCATGCAGACCGCGCATCATTTCATTAAAGCCCGCCTGCAGCACGCCCAGCTCCGAGCCGTCGTAGATGTCTACTTCTACGTGGCGTTCGCCGCGGCGCACGCGGTTGATGGCATCTTGCAGCTCATAAATCGGATCCACCACGCTCATGGTGGAGTAGGCGGTAGCGATAGCGCCCGTGCCCAAAGCCGTCAGCGTCAACGCGATAACGGCCGGCAGGATGTCATCGGAATCCCCGGTAAACAGGCCAGAACGCTGCGCCAAGAAGACCAAAATAATGCCCAGCAACGGCACCGCAGTGGACATGAACCACGACAGATACAGGCGGCTTTTAATGGGTGGTTCCAGCGTGGAGTCCTCAAACCGCCGCGCCAGCGCCGACGCTGCCACGGGGCGAACCATGCGCTCGGCCTGCAGATACGTAATCAGTACCACGATCATGCCCGCCAAGGTGGTGGATACGCCCACCACGAGTGCGAGTTTGCCATCAGAAGCAGAGGTGGTCACCACGGCGAGAACAATGCCGATAAGCCATACTAGGGCCGCGACGGCAGCCTGATAAATAGGAATGCGCATGACCAGGTTGCGCACCATATTCGGGTCATGGGCATCCGGGTTGCGCTGCCAATCCCACACGGGCCTAAACAGCAGCATGGTGGCAGCCATGCCCACGAGCACCGCGAAGATAACGTAAGCGGCGCCAATCACGAAGAGGTTATCAAAGTCAGTGGTAAACGCGTGGATCTCCGGCATGGGCAGGAAGAAAATCACGAAGGTCATAATCGCAATTGCGCCGACGATATTGGTTCCGAGCACGATCGCGGCATAGGTGGGCCACGAGGTGCTCATCAACCAAGAAAAACCGCGCATGACTCTGCTCATAGCTTCCCACTCTATCGTTATTACTAACCCCTTCGTGCGAAAAGGTCGGACATCACTTAACCCGGTGTGAAGGTGGGCGGTCAGGGTGTGGAGAAGGAAGAAAGTAATATGGTTGGGGTGAATGAGATTTCAGTAGCGCAGCGCTTGGCCGACCGCCCTGGGGTGCAGGAGACCATCATGGCGGCAGCCCGCGCCGCACGTGGTTTGCCGGGGGCAGATTCGCGCGCGATGAGCCATTCGTGGTTGTTTACTGGCCCGCCCGGTTCGGGGCGTTCTAATGCCGCGTTGGCATTCGCTGCGGCGTTGATGTGCACCAACCCGGATACCAATGGCCCCGAGGCGGAGCTAGGCTGCGGGCAGTGCGATGCCTGCCGTTCGGTGCTGGACACGCAGTCGCACACGGACTTGAAGTTTTGGGCGCCGCAGGGGCTCACCATCAAGGTGGATGAGGTCCGCGGGGTTATTAAGGATGCTATCGCTTTGCCGACGCATGCGAAGTTCCGCGTCATCATCTTCGATAATGCTGACCGAATGACCCCGGGTGCGTCCAATGCGTTGCTCAAGACGGTGGAGGAGCCATCGGCGCAGACCGTCATCATCATGTGCGCGCCATCGGCGGATCCGCAGGATTTCTCGCAGACTCTGCGCTCGCGTTGCCGCCACCTTTATATCCCGTCGCCGTCGGTGGAGTACATCGTGGAGCAGTTGGTGTCTGAAGGGGCATCGCCTGCCGATGCCCACCTCGCCGCCCTCACTTCTCTTCGCCACGTGGGACGTGCGCGCCGGTTGGTCACCAACCCCGAGGCACAAAAGCGCCGTGCAATGGCGATTAATCTGGCTGAGGACGTTTTCCACGGATCGCAAGCCTTCCAGTCCACCCAGGCGCTCATCAAGCTAGTGAATGAAGAGGCAAAAACTGATGGCGCGCAGCGGGAAGAAAAAGAGATCTCCGACTTGGAAGTCGCCTATGGCGCGGGGGGTAAAGGCAAGGGAACCGGGCGTGAAAACCGCGACTTGAAATCCGCGGTCAAGCGCTTGGAAGAACAGCACAAGCTGCGCCAAACGCGTCGCCAACGTGACTACCTGGACTTGGTTCTGGTGGACTTGGCCGGAATTTACCGCGACGCCCTGATGCGCAAAGTCGGCGCCGAGGTGGAGCTAACCCACCCAGATTTTGAAGGTCTTGCTGATGAACTGGCCAACCGCGTTAGCGAAGAAGGCCTTTTGGCCTGCCAGAACGCCATCCGGAAATGCCGTGAACAAATGAATCACAACGTCACGCAGCAAATTGCTTTCGATGGTCTTGTCGGACGCCTGCGTTTAGCCTGCAAGACCAGGTGATTTACCCGCTAATAACCAGCTGATTTCACGCCCGCATATCGGCTGGGCTATTCTTTATGAGCGCTGATTTCTAATCTCGGCGCAGGCCGCTTTAGCTCAGTCGGTAGAGCGTCTCACTCGTAATGAGAAGGTCGCGAGTTCGATTCTCGCAAGCGGCTCAAATCGAAACCCCAGCGCAAGACGTCTAAATGTCTTCATCGCTGGGGTTTCTCATGTTAGGGATTCCTATGGGTACACGTGTAGCGCACAAGGTTTATTGCACTCGAACTCAACATGTCATCTTCTAATCAAATCTGCTGCGGTTAGAGCACCAGATTTGGCCGGTGTGTCAAACTAAAAAGGATTCTCTCCCCACAGTGATAGTTGCTGCCAGTGGGAAGGGAAGCCCATTTCCTTTATCGAACGGAATCGTAATGGAAGATACTCATTTTCGATTAGGATTCGTACCTTTTGTGGCCAAGTGGTGCCAGGTGAAACGCTTCTGATCAAAAAGGACATCATCAAAATTGCACCGAAGAGTTTATCGCTTTGCCCTTCAGGGAGTTCAGATAGTTCAGGGATGGTACGAAAAGCGTTAGTTGAAACGGGGGTTAGATGCTTATTCCACACCCTCCCATGGTGGGCACACGTGTTTCGTAGGATAGTCAGTTGTTCGCACCAACGGGCAAACGGATCTTGTTTGAAGTATTTTCCCTTTTGGTTGGAGCTGAGTTGCTCAACGTTTACATTAAGACCAAAGCTTTGGGAGATAGTGTGTTGGTCTTTGGTTATGAGACCATCAAATAGGATCGATAAATCAGAGAAGTCAAGAACATCAGCAAGCACCCAGAATGGAAAGTCACTGTACTTTGAAACGTAGTGCTTGATCGACTGATTTCGGGGTTTGGCTCGGTTAGCTCGTTTCTGAGCTTTGGAAAGCCATTCAGCATGCTTGAATTCGTTACGGAATGCAGAAGAATCTTTGTAGGAAAGTGCGCCCCTCGTCACCAATTGCTCGCCGACTTTCGCGCGCAAAGCTACTTCGATTCGCTCAATCCCGTCATGGATCAAGGTTCTAAGTTTTCGATCAAACTCATATAGTCGAGCAACTTCGTCGAAACTTGTCCCAGTTTCGAAATCATCGAGCCGAACGGGATCTTTTGGATCATGAGGAAATTGCAATCTACGGTACGGGTACCAATATCCAGACATTCGGTAGTAGGAAACACTGGTGAGCCATTGCTTTGCAAACGATTCTTCGAGTATCATCCCGCGATTTCGTAGGAGCGTGAGCTGTTGCGCGAGTGAAGTGGGAGGTTTGAGCGCTGCCACAGTGAAGTGCCTCCATAGATATAGAAATCCAGCCCGTCTCCGACTCGAAGTCGAAGCGGGCTGAACGATTAATCCCAGACTAACACAAAACGGGCAAAATGAGGGAAATTTATCCGGTTAGTGCAAGTTAGAGCAGGCGCGGCACGACCTTGCCGGTGGGGTTGCGTGGCAGTTCGTCGATGAAGTGCACGTCGCGGGGAACGGAGTGGTCGGCGAGGTTTTCGCGGACGAATTCGCGGATGGAGTCATCGTTAAGCGAATGGCCTGCTTCGTCGTCGCGGCGAACGACCCAGACTGCTATGCGGGCAAAGGTCAGGTCATCTTCAACGCCTTGGGCGTGAACATCCTTGATGCCTGACATTTCTTCCAGGATTTCAATGACGGACTGCGGGTGGACATTCTCGCCACCGACGATGATCATGTCATCGGCGCGGCCCACGATGTGCAGGTGGTTATCCTCATCGATGAAGCCCAGGTCGCCGATGGAAACCAGGCCTTCTTTCTTGTTCACCTTCTTGTCCGGATTGGTGTAGCCAATCAGGGCGGTTTCATTGGTGAGGAAGACTTCGCCGATTTCACCGCGTGGCTTCTCGAGGCCATCCTTGCCGATGATGCGCAGCTTGGTGCCCGAGGCAATCTTACCGGCGGTGGTTGGGTCCTTTGCTACCTGCTCAGCGGTAGCGGCAGAAGCGAGAGCCAGCTCAGTGGAGCCATAAGCGTTGCACAGAATTGGGCCGAAGCGGCCGTGTACGTCTTTGACCAGCTGTGGGGAGACAGCGTTGCCAGCGGAGGCAATGAACTCCAGGGTGGAGGTGTCGTACTTCTTTTCAGGATCGGCCTGGATCATCTGCTTGTAGAAGACCGGGGAGGACACCATGCCCTCGAGCTTGTAGCGCTCGATGTCATCCAGAACGGACTCCGGGTTGAAAATGCGGTGGGTGACAACGGTGTTGCGCGCACCGAGCGCCAGGTTGATGGCTGCCCAGCCCCAAGTGTGGAACATGGATGCGGTGACCTGAACCTTTTGATCCGCGCGCCAAGGGATAGTACCCATCAGTGTTGCGACAACAACCGGGAAGACTGGCTCATTGCGCATGATGCCCTTCGGGATGCCGGTGGTACCCGAAGACATCAGCACGATCATGCCGTGGCGGGGGAACATCGGCAGCTTGACGTCCTTGAGACGCTCAGGGTGCGCCACAATGTCCTTCATCAGCGGGTAGTTGTGCTCAGCTACCTCATAAGGCTCGGTGCCAGTGCCTTCCGATGCCGTATCGAAACCAATAATGACCGGGGTATCGCTCAGGATGTCCGTTGGCATGCGGTCGGCGAACTCATCATCGATGATGAGCACATTGATGCCGCATTCCTTAATAGATCCCGCGAGCTGCTCCTTGGAAGAGCTGACGTTGAGCAAATAAATGGAAGCGCCGGCGTAGCCCTTCGCCGCCGTGGGGGTGACAATGCCGCGGCCGTTGCGCGCCATGATGCCCAAACGGATTTCATCAAGTCCAAGTGATAGCAGGTGCTTAGCTAGCGTGCGCGCATTATTGCGCAGCTGACGGTAGGTAATCGCACCTGTGTCATCGATAAGAGCAACGCGTTCTGGGCACGTAGCGTAGCCCTGTTCCAACTCACGCGCGGTGGTCAGGCGGTAACGCGCCAAGTTCGCCGGTAAAACGGCGGTCGCCTTCGCGCCGTGTGCGCCAATAATGCCAGAGTTCACCAGTGCCGGTACCAGTGCAGCTACACCCTTGGCCTGGAAAATGACTTCCTGGATCCCTTTGGGGTTAAATAGTGCTGAAACGTTTAATGCCATGGCGACGATGAAATCCTTGTAATTGAAAATAAGAAAATTAAGAGTCTAGTTCCTCAACGGGTGTATCGCTCCGGGGACTCCAGGCGTTTCTCGCGTTACTAGAGTGACAATTGTTAGTTATGATGTTTTCTATTAACTAACCTACGCTAGCGAATATAGTGTAATTTTGTCTGGGAACACAAACATAGATGAGGAATCGAAGGCCTAAGAAATTGAAAAAGCTTCGTACATTACTCGCCGCCGCACTGCTTGCGCTCACCGTAGTTGCTGCACCCACCGCCTCGGCCGCGCAAAAGAACCTAGTCGCCTTCGGTGATTCCATCCTGGCCGACCCCGGTGCAGATATTTATCTGTCTTCGCGTTTGACCTCGTCTACCGCCAACGGCGCTAACTGCCCGTCATCTAATAACTTTGCCAAGCGCACCGGCGCAAAGGTTGGCCTTCCGGTACGTGACTACTCCTGCTCCGGTGCAGTCTCGATGTCGCAGGGTCCGCAGATTTCCACGCAGATCGACACCGCCATCCGCAACGGTGCGTTGACCGCTGATACGCAGCGCGTGATCTTCTCCTCTGGTTTCAATGACACCTACAACAACTCCAACCTGTCGCGTGACCAGCTGCGTGCTCGTTTCGTACGCACCACCGCGCCGCAGATTGAGCGCATCAAGCGCGCCGCCCCGAATGCCCGCGTTCAGATTGTTGGCTACCCAACCATCGGCTCCGGCAACCGCTATTGCCTGCTGCACTTCGGTCCAAGCCCATCTGATTCCACCTACCTGCCGCAGGTTCGTGGCTGGGAGGACTCCGCGCAGTGGATGCAGGTGGACCTAGCCCGCGCCACCGGCACTGAGTTCGTGGACATCAAGCCACAAACCCGCAACAACGGCATGTGTGCCGGCGCCGGTGACCGCTACTTCGCCGGACTCATTGACTTCACCGGCGGCAACGGCAACCTGCCAATCCACATCAACGCCCGCGGCCACGAAGCCGTCGCGCGCATCCTGGCACGCAGCTAGCTGCTTAAATTCTCATAACGTTTCTGCCCTCGAATCACGAGGTGTGGGAACGTTTTTCATTAGCGGACGGAAACTAGATTTTAAGCTAGCCTTGGCCACATGAGCGAAAACGTAACTGGAGTAATCGCGCGCGAAAAGGGCGCAGAAGTAGAATCCGTCACCATTGTGATCCCGGAGCCAGGACCAAATGACGTCATCGTCAAAGTCCAGGCTTGCGGTGTTTGCCACACTGACTTGGCTTACCGCGATGGCGATATTGAAGACGCATACCCATTCCTGCTCGGCCATGAGGCTGCAGGTGTGGTTGAAAGCATCGGCGAGGACGTCACCCATGTTCAAGAGGGCGACTTTGTTGTCCTGAACTGGCGTGCAGTGTGTGGCGAGTGCCGTGCATGTAAGAAGGGTGATCCGAAGTACTGCTTCAACACCCACAATGCTTCCAAGAAGATGACTTTGGAAGATGGCACTGAGCTGACCCCGGCGCTGGGCATTGGCGCATTCGCGGACAAGACCCTGGTTCATGAGGGCCAGTGCACCAAGGTGGATCCGGAATCCGACCCAGCAGCGGTTGGCCTGTTGGGCTGCGGTGTCATGGCTGGTCTTGGCGCGGCGGTCAACACCGCTGACATCAAGCGCGGCGAGTCCGTGGCAGTCTTTGGCGTTGGTGGCGTTGGCATGGCTGCTGTTGCTGGTGCCGTGCTGGCGGGTGCGTCCAAGGTTATTGCGATTGATTTGGACGCAGACAAGCTGGAGACCGCAAAGAACACCTTCGGCGCAACCCACACCATCGACTCTTCCAAGCTCAGCGAAGAAGAAGTTATTGAAAAGGTGCGCGAGCTAACCGATGGCTTTGGCACCGATGTCGCCATCGACGCCGTGGGCATCCCAGTAACCAGCCGTCAGGCTTTCTACGCCCGCGACCTTGCCGGCCGCATGGTTCTAGTTGGCGTGCCAAACCAGACCGCGCGCTTCGATATCCCAGCGGCGGACTTCTTCGGCCGCGGCGGCGCACTGAAGTCCTCCTGGTATGGCGACTGCCTGCCAGAGCGCGACTTCCCAATGTATGCAGACCTGGCCAACCAGGGCCGTTTCCCATTGGACAAGTTCGTGACTGAGCGCGTTGGTATCAATGATGTTGAGCAGGCTTTTGCCACCATGAAGACCGGCAAGGTCTTGCGTTCAGTTGTCGAGATCTAAAAGGAGAATCCATGAAGATTGACAAGTTTGTAACCAACGGTAAGTTCCGCCTTGATGGCGGCGAGTGGGACGTGGACAATAACGTCTACATCCTCGGCGGCAAGGGCGGCGTGTACATCGTCGACCCAGCGCACGATGCGGAAGCTGTCATTGATGAAGTAGCAGGTCGTCCCGTGCGCGGGATTATCTTGACCCACGCGCACAATGACCACTGTGAGCTCGCGCCGCAGCTGGCTGAGCACTTCGGCGTGGAGGTTCACCTGCACCCTGAAGATGACATACTGTGGAGGGAAACCAACGGTGATGCACCGTATGTTCCGCTGAGCGATAACCAGCAGTTTGAGCTTGACGGCGAGAAAATCACCGTCTTCCACACCCCTGGCCACTCACCGGGTTGCGTGGTGCTGCACCTGCCGCAGGACAACGTGCTGCTCTCCGGCGACACGCTGTTCAACGGTGGTCCTGGAGCGACGGGCCGCAAATACTCCGACTTCGATGTCATCGTGGAGTCTTTGCGCAACGTTGTCTTCAACCTGCCGGGTGAGACTAAGGTCTACCCAGGCCACGGCGCGGAGACCACCATCGGTGCAGAGGCAGCGCGTATCGATGAATACGTAGCGCGCGGCTACTAGCTCTAACGTGGATTAACCATTGACTAGCCCTTGGGCTAGTCTTCGCGGGCTGCGGTGTGTAAATATGCACCGTAGCCCGATTTTTCCAGCGGCCCTGCAAGCTCCGAAAGCGTTGCGGCGTTGATGAATCCTTCGCGGTAGGCCGCAACTTCGGGGGAGCCGATGATAGTGCCGGTGCGCTTTTGCAGCACCTCCACATAGGCAGAAGCCTCAGACATGGAATCTACTGTACCGGTATCCAGCCACACGTCCCCGCGCAAAAGCCGCTTGACGTGCAGTTTGCCCTGCTTTAAATAGGCGTCATTAATAGCGGTGATTTCTAGCTCCCCGCGCGCGGAAGGCTCGATGGTTTTAGCTATCTCCACCACGGAGTTATCATAGAAATAAAGCCCGACCACCGCGTGGTTAGATTTTGGTTCCGCGGGCTTTTCCTCAATCGAGAGTGCCTGGCCGGAGTCATCGAATTCCACCACACCGTAGCGCTGGGGGTCAGAGACTTCATAAGCGAAGATGATGCCACCGTCGGGGGTGCGGCATTCCGCTAACGCGGTGGAAAATCCATGTCCATCAAAGATATTATCGCCCAGCACGAGGGCGACATCGTCATCACCAATGAACTCCTCACCAATGATGAATGCCTGCGCAAGCCCTTCCGGCTTGGGCTGCACGGCGTAGCTGAGCATCAGACCCAACTGGGAGCCATCACCCAGTAAGCGTTCAAATGCCGCTGAATCCTCGGGCGTGGTGATGATGAGAATCTCCCGAATCCCCGCCTGAATCAGCGTGGACAGCGGGTAGTACACCATCGGCTTGTCGTAAATCGGCATCAGCTGCTTCGAAATGCCCTTGGTGATGGGGTAGAGGCGCGTGCCCGACCCGCCGGCGAGGATAATTCCCTTCATAGCTATAAAGCCTAGCGCCTAGCTTTCCAACAATGCGAGGTACAAAGCCAACGAGGAGCGCCAATTCGACGTCTTGAAACCGGTTGCCTCAATCTTGGACAAATCCAGCGTGGATTCCGCCGGGCGCGGCGCCTCCACTGCTGGCGCAGGCTGGCCATCTTCCTCGGCCTGCTGGGCGCGGTAGGTGTTGTACTGCTCGCTGCTTACAGAATGCACTTCCGCCGGGTCATGGCCCATGCCGATGAACACCGCCATGGCAATCTCATCGCGGGTCACCGCATCCCCACCGGAGGTGACGTTGTACACGCCATAATCCGCACCAGTATCCAACAAGTGCTTAATGCCCTTGGCCAGGTCCTCAGCATAGGTTGGACGCCCGCGTTGATCATTAATCACCAACGGTTCGATGTTGCGGCTTGCTAGAGACGCCATGGTGGACATGAAGTTATTACCCTCACCAAAGACCCACGCGGTGCGGATGACATAGTGCCGGGGTGCAGTTTGCGCGGCGGTATCGCCACCGGCTTTCGATGCCCCATAGGCCGACAACGGCGACGCCAGCTCCTCCTCGGAGTGGATGTCGCGGGTGCCATCAAAAATATAGTCCGAAGACACGTGCACCAACGTCAGGTTATTCTCTGCGGCAACTGCCGCCAGGCGCGCCGGGGCCGTGGCGTTAACCGCCCAGGCACCTGCACGGTCAGTTTCCGCGCCGTTGACATCGTTATAAGCCGCACAGTTGATAATCGACTCATACTGACGCCATGGGCGTGCCGTGGCGATATCTTCGGCAGTGATATCAAAGTCCGCACGGGTTGCGAATTCCACGTGCGCCGCATTCTTATACGCCGCACGCAGTGCGCGCCCCAGCTGGCCATTGGCGCCGGTGACGAGGATTTTGCGCGGTGGCATGGGTAAGACATCGGCAAGCTGCGGGTGCAAACGGTCCTTGTCTGAAATCTCAGTTGGCTCCAATGGCCAATCCACCATGTCCAAATTTACTGCGGTGTACTGCGCATCCGGCGACCAGTGGTCAGAGACCAAATAGGAGTAGACGGTGTCATCTTCCAAAGCCTGGAAACCATTAGCCACCCCGCGCGGGACAAAGACCGCGGTCTCCGGGCCGATTTCCGTGCTGACCAGCTGTCCATAGGTAGCAGAGCCCTCCCGCAGATCACACCACGCACCGTATACCTTGCCGTGGGCGACAGAGACCAGCTTGTCCCAGGGCTCCGCGTGCAGCCCGCGCGTTACGCCTGCCGATGCATTAAAAGAAAAGTTGTGCTGCACCACGCCAAAATCCGGCAGGCCAGCTTCAACCATGCGCTCACGCTGCCAGTTCTCCTTAAACCAGCCGCGATTGTCACCGTGGACATCCAGGTGAACAATGAGCAGGCCGTCAATCTCAGTGGATTCAATATGCACGCAGGTAGCTACCTTTCTAGAATTACTGGCCTTGGGAGGCGTAGGTGGATTCGACGGATTCTTTAGACGCACTCCACCAAGAACGATTGTCGATGTACCAGGCGATAGTCTGCTCAAGGCCGTCGCGCAGGTTGGTGTAGCGCGGGCTCCAACCCAGTTCTTCGCGCAGCTTGGTTGCGTCCATGGCGTAGCGTTGGTCATGGCCAGGCCTATCGGCGACGTGCTCGTAGTCGCCGGGGCGGCCCATGAGCTCACAGATGAGCTCAATGACCTCACGGTTGTTGATGTCCTTTTGGTCTGCACCGATATTGTAGGTCTCACCAAATTCGCCGTGGCTTAAGATATCGAGCACCGCCAAGTTATGGTCATCTACATGAATCCAGTCGCGGACCTGCTCACCCGTGCCATAAAGCTTCGGCGTGCGGCCATCTAAAATATTGGTGATTTGCCGCGGAATGAACTTCTCAATGTGCTGATAAGGCCCATAGTTATTGGAGCAGTTGGAGACAGTCACCGGCATTCCAAAAGACCGTGCCCACGCGCGCACCAGATGGTCAGAACCCGCCTTGGACGCCGAGTAGGGCGAGGACGGCGCATAAGCAGTGGACTCAGTGAACTTGGTGGGCGCACCGATTTCTAAATCACCAAAAACTTCATCCGTGGACACGTGGTGGAAATACACCCCATTCTTGCGCGCTGCCTCCAACAACGTGAAAGTGCCCATGATGTTGGTGGTAATAAACGGCGAAGCATCCTTCAAAGAATTGTCATTGTGCGACTCCGCCGCAAAGTGCACGATGACATCGGTGTTTCCCACCAAATCATCGACAAGCTGTGCGTCATTGATATCCCCCTCAACGAGCTTAGCCTTGGTCCCGGCAAGGTTCTCCCGGTTGCCCGCATAAGTTAGCTTGTCGATGACCACGACCTCACACTGCGGCCACTCCTGCTCAACAAGGCGCACGAAATTCGCGCCAATAAACCCCGCCCCACCGGTGACCAGCATGCGCTGAAATACACGCGGCGTGCGGGATAAGTCAGTGGAACTGGTTGAATTATCAAAAGTGCGCATGGGGTCTAAGTCTATACCGAGATTTATGCCGGGAATTTGGGCAGTGGTTTCTGGTTCAGCCAAACATCGAGAAGCTCTGCGAGCTCTTCTGGCGCGATACCCGCGCGGGTTGCGGCGGCCTCAACGTGGCCGATGAAATCATCCGGCACCACCGTGCTGTGGCGCGCGTCGTGGAGGTAATTGCGCACCGCAGCGAAGAAAGCCTCATCGCCGAGCAGACGGCGCAACGCATGGATGGTAATCGCGCCGCGCTTGTACACGCGATCATCAAACATGTCGCGGGTACCTGGATCCGCAAGCGTCAGATCCTGGCCTTTACGGCTCAGCACCAAGTAATGGCTGCGCGCGACCTCATGCGCAGTGCTGGTGCCCAAGTGCTCCACCCACAGCCACTCGCAATAGCAGGCGAAACCTTCATTGAGCCAGATATCCTTCCACTCCGAAATTCCGACAGCGTTGCCAAACCATTGGTGCGCCAACTCGTGCGCAATCAGGCGCTCAAAACGGTGGTCGCCAGCGATGTGGTTGGATCCGAAAATGGAAAGGCCCTGTGCCTCCAGCGGAATCTCCAGCTCATCATCGGTGATGACCACCTGATAATCCGGGAAGGGGTACTCGCCGAAGACAGACTCATAAAAGTCCAGCATTTCCTGCTGCTGTTTAAACTCTTCCTCCACCCGCGCGCGCAAGTGCGCCGGCGCCCACGCCGTGGTGTTGCGGCCCAGCTTGAACTTTGTGTACTCGCCAATCTGGATGGTGGCCAAGTACGTTGCCATCGGGGAGCCCACCTTGTAATGCCAGGTGGTGGTGCTGTTTTGAGCCTTCTTGGACACCAACGTGCCATTGGAAATCACGGTAAAAGGATTATCCGCGGTGACACGAATGTCATAAGTCGCCTTCTCACTTGGCGTGTCATCACACGGGAACCAGCTCGGAGCGCCATTGGGCTGCGAGGCTACAAGCGCACCGGACTCAGTTTCTTCCCAACCGATCTCGCCCCACGCGGTGCGGATGGGACGAGGATTGCCGCCATAGCGCACGGTGAGGACGAAGTCGGTGCCGGCTTCAATGGTGTCATCGAAAGTAATGCGAACCTTGCCGCCAGACTGCCGAAAGCGCGTGATCTTGATGCCCTCATTGGCCGAAAGCCTGCGCGTTGCCATCGCCCCACCGAGATCCAACGTGAGCTTGTCCAAGTCTTCTTCGACGGAGATGTGCAGCTTGGCAACACCCGAAAGCAGGTTCGGCTCAACCCGGTAGACCAATTCCAGGTCATAATGCTCAATAGAAAATCCGAGGTTGAAATCAACCCCGGTATAAGAATCTTTAAATTCCCCAGACAAATGCTTAAGGGCGGTAGATAGCAGCGACTTCATGATGCTGCAATTCTACCGCCCTAAAGACTTCTTGCTAATTCGGTACCGACAACGTCCGTATCGGTGCGTGGTGAACTAGTTCAAAGCACGCTCAAATACTGGCCAGGATTCACGGATGTCTTCCTTCCAGCCTGGCCAAGAGTGGGTGCCGGTGTCACGGAAGTTGTAGGTCGCTGGAATGTTCTGGCTATCCAGCTTTGCCTTCAAGTTGTGGGTGCAGTGGTTAACGCCGGCTTCAATAACGCCGCCTTCAATCTGCAAGGTAGCTGCACCAACGGAAGCGACCGTCGGGTCAACGCCCTGCTTGGTGTAGTAAGAAGGCATATCAGTCATGCCTGGCAGACCATTGCCCGCAGAGATGTACAAGTCAGTGCCGCGTAGCTTCTCAGAGTTCATCAGCGCGTCGTTGTAGCGGTTCTTGCGGGAACCCATTGGGCCCCACATCTGCTCCGGCTGACCGCCGCCACGGTTGACGGTCAAACGCATTGCCTCATACTCAAATGGGGCAGCGGTTGCTGCACAACCAGCGAAGGAACCAACCGCGTCATAGAAACCTGGGTTGTGCTGAGCGAATAACAGCGCGGAAGTCGCGGACATGGACATGCCGGCAACCGCACGCTTATTGGAAGCCTGCAGACGATCTTCCAGTGGTCCTGGCAGCTCCTTGGTCATGAAGGTTTCCCACTTCTGTGGGCCCTTCAGGTATTCACGGTTAGGGCTGGTGTTCCAGTCGGTGTAGTAGGAAAAGGCGCCCCCTTGCACAATAACGACGTTGACGTTCTTGTTGGCGTAGAAGTCCACCGCACGGGTCATGTTCAGCCAGTCAGCGTTCTGCTCAGCGCCGCCAGCGCCGTTGAGCAGGTAGATGGTTGGGCGGTTGGCATCCTTAGCCTTGATGACCGAAATTGGAACAACGCGGCCATTCATCGCAGGTGAGGTTGCTTCCAGCTTGAGAACGCGTGGATCATCAGCGTACTTCTGGTACCACTGCTGGTCTTCAATCTCAGGAGTGACCGTCATTTCACGGACCTCAGACAGCTGGGTGTTGCCAGCTACCTGCTCAGGGGCCACAGTTGCTGCCGATGCCGCTGGGGCAACCAACAAAGTGCCAGCAACCGCAAGCGCTGCGGCAAAAGTCTTCATACGCTTCATAGGTGATTCTTTTCCGTATCTACATGTAAAAGAGCGGGAGCCCGCACTCAGCGATAATCATAGAAGATGATCTTCGAGTGCGAGCTATAAGTTACTAGGACGGCAGTCCCAAGCCACGGGCGAAGGTTGGCCAGGACTCAGAAAGGTCCTTGCGCCAGCCTGGCCAGGAGTGGGTGCCGGTTGGGCGGAAGTTCCAGTCAGCGTCAATACCCTCGGAATCCATCTTGGCCTTCAGGTCATGAGTACAGGAGTTAGCGGCTGCCTCAATGATGCCGCCCTCAATGATGAGGGTGGAAGAACCCTGTGCCGCAGCGGACAGGCCCTGGGACTCAATCTTGGAAGAGCCCATATCGGTCATGCCTGGAAGGCCGGAGTTTGCAGAGACGTAAACCTCAGACTCGCGCAGGTTATTCGCGTTGACTAGACCGTCGTTGTAGACGTTGTACTCGCCACCCTGTGGGCCCCACATCTGAGTGGTGTTGCCGCCACCGCGGTTGACGGTGAGGTTTGCGAACATGTTAGGGAATGGGCGGGAAGTTGCCGCACAACCGGAGAAGGAACCAACAGCGTTGTAGAAACCTGGGTTGTGCTCAGCCAGTACCAGTGCGGAAGTCGCAGACATGGACATACCAGCGATGGCACGCTTGTCGTTGCCGTTAATTCTATCCTCGAGTGGGCGTGGAAGTTCCTTGGTGAGGAACGTTTCCCACTTGATTTCTTCCTGGTCAAGGTAGTCGGACCGTGGGGACTCTACCCAGTCGGTGTAGTAAGAGAAAGCACCAGCTTGTGGGATGACTACGTTGACGCCCTTATCCTTGTAGAACTCAATGATGTTTTCTTCAGGCTCCAGGTCAGAGTAGGTGGTCGCGGTGATCCAATCCATGCCCTGCTCTGCGCCGCCCGCGCCATTGAGCATGTAAATGGTTGGACGGGATTCGTTAAAAGTGCCGTCTGGAGTGATAACTGCCAGCGGGATATCAATATCCATGGAAGGGGAGTAGGCGTTGAATACCTTGACGAGGTCGCGCCACTCCTTGTTGTTCCAGGCACGAACCATCCAGGTCTTTTCGATTGGAGCCTTCTTGCCGGTGTTGATGTAAGGCTGCATCTCTTCCTGCAGGTTCAGCTCAGTGAGAACTGCTTCACCTTCAGTAGCTTCTGCCTGGAAAGTTTCAGCTGCAGGTGCTTCTTCTTCCTGGGGTGCGGTGACGGATTCGCCCGCTGCATCTACCAGGCCCTGAAGTAGGTCAGGGTTGGCCTCGCCATTGGTGACGTGGTCACGATCCTCATCGCTCTCAGCAGTATTGGTTGCAACTTCATCAGCAACCTCTACCTGCTCACCCTCGGTGCCAGCTGGCGCATCCTGCTCGGCATCGGTAGCAGTGTCAGCGGTTTCTACAGCGTCTTGTGGTGCTGCCTCAGAGCCATCTTGAGCGAGAGCTGGCAGTGTAAAAACGCCGGCTGACAGGGCGACAGCTGCTGTCAGGGCAGTTACGTTGCGCAGGAGTTTCATAAAACAGTGCTTCCTTATCGACGGGAACTGACAATAATTTCCTGGTCTTTGGAACCAGGGATTGCGCCAGCTGTCTGAAAAATCAATATGTGCGAGATACTTCTCCGCTGCTTCAACATCGTAAGATGCCCAACTTTTGTTAACGATCTTTAAGAAAATTCCGCTCCGATGGGAGTTAGATTGCAGTTCTTAGAATTTCACCAACAAAACCTGCACAGCAGTTAAAAGTTCGTGGAACGAGCATAGCTTAACAGTATTTAAATGTGAATGGTGGTTCTAAAGTGACAAATATGTCATAATCTTAACAGGGGCCGAGCAGGGCTTAGGCTGAATGTAGAAGTCGGCAGGATTCTGTATTGGGCACGAAGCGCTGTTCATCAGGTCTTTGTCCATCCGCCAGTAACGTCGCATTGCTACGAACCGTTAGTAATAGATGTCCAGCGAAACCCTCATTTTTGGTGCGAGTCTGTCACTTTGCTGAATGCGCCAAGAGTGAAATTGCTATCTGCTTCCAATCGAAATGAAAGAGCAACAACATGAGCTTTATTGATTCCATGATCGTGGCTTTCACCACCGCAATCGGCCCATTCGTTCACATGGGTTCCTCCGCTTCCTCCAATCTGGCACTTTCCCTCGGCTTGTTCTAAGGAGAGTGCAGTACCTCATTTCGGGGGCTGAATCACGAATAAAACCACCTGGCATTCCCCGGGTGGTTTTGTGGTTTTCGTGCGGAATCCGTCCGGCTGTGCTGGAAAATCGGCGCAACTTAGGCGTGTGAGCAGTTTTAAGTCATCCCAGTGCGCGCGATAGGGAAGCAATTTAAGTACCCTGGGAGGCGTGACTAATGAACATTATGACGTAGTAGTAATCGGCGCGGGCCCTGGCGGCTACGTGTCCGCCATTCGGGCAGCACAGCTCGGCAAGAAGGTTGCCGTTGTAGAGAAGCAGTACTGGGGCGGTGTTTGCTTGAACGTGGGTTGTATCCCATCCAAAGCACTGCTTAAGAATGCGGAAGTTGCGCACACCTTCAACCATGAGGCTAAGACCTTTGGTATCTCCGGTGACGTGAGCTTTGACTTCGGTGTAGCGCACAAGCGCTCCCGCAAGGTCTCCGCGGGCATCGTCAAGGGTGTCCACTACCTGATGAAGAAGAACAACATTACGGAAATCGACGGCCTGGGCTCCTTCAAGGATGCTAAGACCCTGGAGATTACTGAGGGCAATGATCAGGGTAAGACCATTACCTTTGACAACGCCATCATCGCGACCGGTTCCGTTGTTCGCTCCCTGCCAGGCGTAGAAATCGGTGGTAACATCGTTTCCTACGAAGAGCAGATTCTAGAAGAAAACAAGCCAGATTCCATGGTTATCGTTGGCGCTGGCGCCATCGGCATGGAGTTCGCATACGTTTTGGCTAACTACGGCGTGGACGTTACCATCGTCGAGTTCATGGATCGCGTTCTTCCAAATGAGGACAAGGACGTCTCCAAGGAGATTGCTAAGCAGTACAAGAAGCTTGGCGTTAAGCTCATGACCGGCTACAAGACCACCTCCATCAAGGACAACGGCGATAACGTCACCGTTGAGGTTGAGTCCAAGGACGGTTCCAAGAAGGACACCCTGACCGTGGACCGCTGCATGGTTTCCATCGGTTTCGCTCCTCGCACCGAGGGCTTCGGTCTGGAAAACACCGGCGTGAAGCTCACCGAGCGCGGCGCAATTGATATTGATGACCGCATGCGCACCAACGTTGACGGCATCTACGCTATCGGTGACGTCACCGCTAAGCTGCAGCTAGCACACGTTGCTGAAGCACAGGGCGTTGTTGCTGCTGAGACCATCGCTGATGCAGAAACCCAGGAGCTGGGCGACTACATGATGATGCCTCGCGCAACCTTCTGTAATCCGCAGGTTGCATCCTTCGGCTACACCGAAGAGCAGGCTAAGGAAAAGTTCCCTGATCGCGAGATCAAGGTTGCTACCTTCCCATTCTCCGCAAACGGTAAGGCAGCTGGCCTGGCTGAAACCGCTGGCTTTGTAAAGCTGGTTGCTGACGCTGAGTTCGGCGAACTGCTGGGCGGCCACATGGTTGGCGCTAACGTTTCTGAGCTGCTGCCAGAGCTGACCATGGCACAGCGCTTCGACCTCACCGCTGAGGAAATCGGACGCAACGTTCACACCCACCCAACCCTGTCTGAGGCAATGAAGGAAGCTGCCCACGGCATTGCTGGACACATGATCAACCTCTAAAAATCCTTAGCTTTAGGGACTTCTAGAAAACGTCCGAAGGGCGGCGCACTCCACAATGTGAGTGCGCCGCCCTTCGGCTTTGTTAGTTGTTTGTTAGTACGGCGCTACCGAGCTGCGGTGAGCATCAATTTCGAGTGGTTCGTTGATTGGTGGGAAAGCGCGTTGCGCACAGTTTTCACGTGGACACATGCGGCAGCCAATACCGATGGGGGTGGCTACGGACATGTCGGTGAGATCAAGTCCTTCGGCGTAAATGGTGCGGTCTGCGTGGCGGGCCTCGCAGCCGAGACCAACAGAAAACAGTTTGCTGGTGTCTTTGAACTGGCCTTGTGGATGGCGGATGGAACGCGCAATCCACAAGTAGTTGCGCCCGTCCGGCATCTGCGCCAGTTGGCGGGAAATAACGCCAGGCTGCGCGAAGGTTTCGTACACATTCCACAGCGGGCACGTGCCGCCCGAGTTGGAAAAATGCACGCCAGTCGCGGATTGGCGCTTGGACATATTGCCGGCGCGGTCCACGCGGACGAAAGTAAACGGGATGCCACGCTGGTTAGGGCGCTGCAATGTGGAAAGGCGTGAAGCCACGGTCTCATATCCCACGCCAAAGACCTGGCAGAGGTACTCAATGTCGTATCCGCACTGCTCAGCTTCAGTATGGAAAGTGTCATAAGGCATCAAGGTTGCAGCCGCAAAGTAGCTGGCGATGCCACGGTGAGCCAGATTGAGTGAAGCTTCAGAAGTAAAAGGCTCGTCATCGGTAAGTTCTTTGAGCAAATCCCCAGCCTCAAGGAACGACAACTCTGCTGCCATGCGGAATGCGCGCTGGCCTTCGGTCAAACGGCTGGCCAAGGCCAAAACGCCAGTTTCAGAATCAAAGCTGTGCTGGGTTCCATCCAGCGGGGAAGTGGTGATGACCTCGACGTTGTGCTTTTCCTTCAAGCGTTCAACGAGGGCGTCTTCGGTTTCTCGAATCCTGAAATTGGACACGTCAAGATCTGCGGATAGCCGCTCCGCGGTGTTATCCAAAGCGTCCAAATAGTTTTGCCGAGCATAAAAGAAATCACGAACTTCATCGTGCGGCATGGACAATGCCTGCGAACCATCGCGGGTGCGGCGAGTATCAGTTGCCAAGGATAGTTTGTCCCGGGCGTTTCGGTAACGGCGGTGAATATCAACCATGGTGCGCGCGACAGAGGGATGGTTATAAACCAGTTCGCTCAATTCCTGGAACTCCACCGGGGTAGGGCAGAGTTCCTTGTCTTGGACAACATCCTGAATTTCAGCAAGCAACCGTGAGTCATCATCGCGGGAGAAGAATGTGGCATCGACGCCAAAAACTTCGGTGATGCGAAGAAGGACGGGAACGGTGAGGGGACGAACGTCGTGTTCGATTTGATTGACATAGCTGGCTGAAAGGCCGAGTGTTGCAGCGAGGGAAGCTTGGCTTAAATCGCGTTCGCGGCGCAGTTGACGAAGGCGGGATCCCACGTAGGTCTTACTCATGGCCGCAAGATTACACAATAGAAATTGCCATTATCGGGAAATTAGCAAAGTTTGTGTCAAGATCGTTCGCGAATCTGCAAATGTGGGTGTGAGTAGGCACTTAGCCAAAGTTGCAATGTTTGATAGGGGTGGGGTGGGGGAGCACTTACGAAAGTATGACACCGATCGGGGTGAATACCTCACCCTTGGAAACACCTGTGCCAAACCTCACAATTTGCCTAATCTTTACGCAACACCAGTGTTGCCTAAAGGGATGAACCCAAGCGTGCGGCGGTATTTGACGGTATGAAGCTAGGTGATCCTTACCTAACAGTTGTGCGGGTGTCAACAAATGCTGGTCAAAAAACGGTTCACAAGCAGGTATATCGACTGGTAACCGGCGGTTATTCCTGCGTAAGGTAATAGCGACTATGGAGGTGTCATGACTGTTAAAAATCCGGACCGTGAAGCATTAGACCACGGCCACATTACTAATGAGCCACTGCGTGCCAAGCCGTCAACTCCGTCTTGGGCGCTGAAGCTGACCATGGCTGTAACAGGCCTACTTTTTGCTTTGTTCGTTATCGGCCATATGGCCGGCAACCTGAAGCTTTACTCGCCAGCCCACGGTGGCGAAGAAGCCCTGGACAAGTACGGTGAATTCCTGCGCAGCATGGGTGAGCCAATCTTGCCGCACGGCACTTTGCTGTGGGTAATCCGCATCGTCTTGCTGGCAGCACTGTTCGCACACATCTACGGCGCGATTGTCCTGCACAGCCGCTCCCGTGATTCTCGCGGCAAGTTCCGTCGCACCAACCTCATGGGTGGCCTGGGTTCATTTGCAACCCGCACCATGCTGGTTACCGGCGTCGTGCTGTTGCTCTTCATCATCTTCCACATTCTGGACCTCACCATGGGTGTTGCTCCAGCTGCGTCTGATTCCTTCGTTCATGGTGCTGTTAAGGCAAACATGATTGCGACCTTCAGCCGCTGGCCAGTCACCATCTTCTACGTGCTGGCAATGCTGTGCCTTTTCTTGCACTTGACTCACGGCATCAAGCTGGCTGCTAATGACTTGGGCCTGACCGGTTTCAAGACTCGCCAGACCTTCTTGTTCTTGTCTTATGTCATTCCAGCAGTTGTCTGCTTGGGCAACATCATCATGCCGCTGTCCATCGCCTTTGGCTGGGTCAGCTAGGAACCAGGACTGATAGGAAAGTTTGAATAACCCATGACTAACACTGAACTGTTGCGAGAGCACCCGAACTTCTCGCACCCTAAGTCCATCGTTGACGGTGTCTCTGCAGGTAACATCCTGGAATCTCACGAACCTCACGGTGTGCCTATGAAGGATATGTGGAACTACCACAAGGACCACATGGACCTTGTGTCTCCACTTAACCGCCGTAAGTTCACCGTTCTGGTTGTCGGCACTGGCCTGTCCGCTGGTGCAGCTGCGGCAGCACTCGGCGAGCTGGGCTACAACGTTAAGGTCTTCACCTACCATGACTCCCCACGTCGTGCGCACTCCATTGCTGCACAGGGTGGTGTGAACTCTTCACGTTCCAAGAAGGTTGACAACGACTCCGCTTATCGCCATGCAAAGGATACCGTCAAGGGCGGCGACTACCGTTGCCGTGAGTCCGATTGCTGGCGTTTGGCGATGGAATCCCCACGCGTTATCGACCACATGAACGCTATTGGTGCACCGTTCGCCCGTGAGTACGGCGGCACCCTGGCAACGCGTTCCTTCGGCGGTGTGCAGGTCTCCCGTACCTACTACACCCGCGGACAAACCGGTCAGCAGCTGCAGCTGTCCACCACTTCTGCGCTTTACCGCCAGCTGGGCCTGGGCAACGTGGAGCTTTTTGCTCACCACGATATGCAGGACGTTATTACCTACGACAACGAAGGTAAGAACCGTGCAGGCGGCATTGTTACCCGTAACCTGATCACTGGTGAGCTCAAGGCTTTCACCGGTAACGCAGTAATCTTGGGTACCGGTGGCTACGGCAACGTTTACCACATGTCCACCTTGGCGAAGAACTCGAACGCCGGCGCTTTGATGCGTGCCTACGAGCAGGGTGCATACTTTGCTTCCCCAGCATTCATCCAGTTCCACCCAACCGGTCTTCCAGTGAACTCTTCCTGGCAGTCTAAGACCATTTTGATGTCGGAGTCGCTGCGCAATGACGGCCGCATCTGGTCTCCTAAGACCGAAGGTGATGACCGCGATCCAAACTCCATCCCAGATGACGAGCGCGATTACTTCCTGGAGCGCCGCTACCCGGCGTTCGGCAACCTCGTTCCCCGTGACGTTGCATCCCGTGCGATTTCTCAGCAGATCAACGCCGGCTACGGCGTTGGCCCTCTGAAGAACTCTGTATACCTTGACTTCCGTGACGCAATTCAGCGTCTAGGCAAGGACACCATCCGTGAGCGTTACTCCAACCTCATTGAGATGTATGAAGAAGCAATTGGTGAGTCTGCATACGAATCCCCAATGCGTATTGCGCCTACTTGCCACTTCACCATGGGCGGTCTGTGGACCGACTTCAATGAGATGACTTCCATTGAAGGTTTGTTCGCCACCGGTGAGGCATCTTGGACCTACCACGGTGCTAACCGTCTGGGCGCAAACTCCCTGTTGTCTGCTTCTGTCGATGGCTGGTTCACCTTGCCATTCACCGTTCCTCACTTCTTGGCTAAGCACCTCGGTGAGGAGAAGCTGGCGGAGGACTCCGCTGAGGCAAAGGTAGCGGTTGAGCGTGCGCAGGCACGTATTGACCGCCTGATTAACATTCGTGGTGAAAACCCACACGGTCCTGCGTACTACCACCGCCAGCTCGGTGAGATTCTGTACTGGGGCTGCGGCGTTTCTCGAAACATCGAGGATCTTAAGACCTCGATTGAAAAGATTCGCGAATTGCGCAAGGACTTCTGGGCGAACGTACGTATCCCAGGCTCCGCTGATGACATGAACCAGGTGCTGGAGTACGGTGCCCGCGTTGCTGACTACATCGACCTCGGTGAGCTCATGTGTATTGATGCTCTCGACCGCGATGAGTCCTGTGGCGCGCACTTTCGTGATGACCACCTGTCCGAAGACGGCGAAGCTGAGCGCGATGATGAGAACTGGTGCTTCGTTTCCGCTTGGGAGCCAGGCGAAACCGAAGGCGAATTCATCCGCCACGCTGAACCGCTGTACTTTGATTCGATCCCGTTGATGACTAGGAACTACAAGTAATGAAGCTGACTTTAAAGATCTGGCGTCAGGCTGGACCAACCCACGACGGTAACTTTGAGACCGTTCAGGTCGACGATGCCGAAGAACATATGTCAATCCTCGAACTTCTTGACCACGTCAACGACCAGATTATTGAGCGTGGCGAAGAGCCGTTCGCTTTTGCATCTGACTGCCGTGAAGGTATCTGTGGTACCTGTGGTTTGACCGTAAATGGCCGCCCGCACGGCCCCGGACAAAACACTCCTGCTTGTCAGCAGCGTTTATTCCAGTTCACTGATGGCGACACCGTAACCTTGGAGCCTTTCCGTTCCGCTGCTTACCCAGTAATCAAGGACATGGTCGTTGACCGCCGCGCTCTTGACCACGTCATGGAGCAGGGTGGCTACGTCTCCATGGATGGAGGTACTGCACCAGATGCAGACACCTTGCACCAGAACCACGAGACCGCTGAGTACGCTTTGGACCACGCAGCCTGCATCGGCTGTGGTGCTTGTGTTGCAGCTTGCCCTAACGGCGCTGCTCACCTGTTCACCGGTGCAAAGCTGGTTCACCTCTCCCTGATGCCTTTGGGCAAGGATGAGCGTGGCCGTCGTGCACGCAACATGGTTGATGACCTGGAGACCAACTTCGGTCACTGCTCCCTCTACGGTGAGTGCGCCGATGTTTGCCCTGCAGGCATCCCATTGACTGCTGTGGCAGCTGTTACCAGCGAGCGTGCTCGCGCAGCTTTCCGCGGCAAGGATGACTAAGCTATAGTCATCTATAGAAAACCGTAAATATTAAGGTACGAGAAAGAGATCCCAGCCGCTATGAGTGCACATGATCCGGCAGTAGCTGACTTCCGCAGTGAGACCTACCCTGAGTTCTCCGGAGACATTTCGGACACCTACGTTGAGGGCTACGTTCCTAACTCTTTGTCCGCTCCTCACTCTTCCCTGAACACCACCTCAATGTGGGTTGGTATGGGACTTCTGATGGGAACTCTGCCGCCTGCAGGCATCATCGTGTGGGCCTTGGGTGTCATGGTTGAGCCAGCTGGCCTTCAGAGTGCTCAGCAGCACCAGACCTTGCTGTGGATCGGCGTCGTTGCCACCATCATTGTTGCTATTGTTGCAATCGTTCTGATGTGGACTGGCCGCAAGGGCCTGCGCGAATTCCGTGCAAGAACTGGCCGCAAGGACTAGTACCTAGCCTTACACCTCCACACAAAACCCGCTGGTAACAACCAGCGGGTTTTGTGATCGCATAGACTCAATTGAAGTGAAGATTTAAGTCATCTAATGGATTTTGGAGACCACACCACCCATGGGTAAACACCGCGCCATTGAACCGGAGAACAACACTCAGGAGGAGGCGCAGAATCCGCAGAACGCTGCGCCAACTTCACCTGAAACGCCACCGGCGCCTGTAAAGACGAAGGCTCCCGCGAAGCGCGATGACTTCCGCAAGGTACCAGGACCATCGGCTGAGGTTGAGGCGCAGCGCCGCCGTACCCTGCGCAATCACAAGGCATTCGTCACGGCACTTCTTATTGTTGCCGCGGTTATCTTCTTGGCGTGTTCGTGGTGGCAGAACCAAGAAGGCGGCGCTCCGACATGGGTTGGGTACGTCCGCGCAGCCGCAGAAGCCGGCATGATTGGTGGCCTCGCAGACTGGTTCGCGGTCACCGCGCTATTTAGACACCCGCTGGGCATTCCAATTCCACACACAGCACTTATCCGGAAAAAGAAGGATTCCGTTGGCGAGGCGCTTTCGGGGTTCGTGGGGGAGAACTTCCTCAACGCGGAGCTGATTACGGACAAAGTCTCCCAGGCGAATATCCCAGAAAAGCTTGGTGCATGGCTGTCCCAGACCGAAAACGCGGAGAAGGTTTCCCGCGAAGCCGGCCGACTGACCGCCAATGCAGTGCGCGCGATGGACCCCAAAGACGCAGAGATGCTCATTCAGTCCCAACTGATTGACAAGCTCGGCGAGCCACAGTGGGGCCCACCTTTGGGCAAGCTGCTCGAAGGCCTCATCGAAGACGGCAAGGTGGAGCCAGTTGTCAATGAGCTCATCGATTGGGGCCACAAGAAGGTTCTGACCATGGAAGATTCTGTGGTCACCCTCATCGATGAACGTATGCCGACCTGGGCACCGCGCTTTGCCCGCTCCATGGTGGGGGAGCGTGTGTACAAGGAACTGGTTGATTGGGTTACTGACGTCAAAAATGATGATGACCACGAGGCCCGTCATGCTATTCGCCGCGGACTGCACAACTTCGCATCCGACCTGCAGACAGATCCCGAACTCATCGGCCGCGTGGAATCGCTCAAGTCTGACATCATGGGCTCCACCCCAGTCCAGGGCGCAGCCGAGGCGATTTGGGCCAAGGCCGCGGAAGCTATCATCACTCAGGCTGAAACCTCTGATTCGATGCTGCGCGAGAAGATCGTCGAACTGTGCGTGAAGTGGGGTACCAACATCCAAGAAGACCCGCATTTGCGCGAGTCTCTGGACAACCGTATCCAAGGCGTGGCACGTTTCCTGGCAGATAACTACGCGCCAGAGGTTACCAACATTATTTCGGAGACCATCGAACGCTGGGATGCAGATGAGGCATCGGACAAGATCGAGCTGATGGTGGGCAAAGACCTGCAGTTCATTCGTCTCAACGGCACGCTTGTCGGTGCGCTCGCGGGTCTTGTGATTTACGCGGTTAACCACCTGATTTTCGGCCTCTAGTTTCCACTGCCCGGTATTTCTGGTCGGCGCGCTGTGATCAACGCCGCTATTATGGAGACAAATCCGCACCATTGACCAAGGAGTTCATCATGGCTGAAGAAAAGTCCCCTTACGATTCCTACGACGACGCGACGAACGCAGCTAACGCGGCTGACGATGCCGACAGCGCGAAGCACCGCAAAGACGGCGAGGCCGATTCCGGAGCGAATGAAACCCTCGAGTCGCTGAAGGCGGCTGGTTCATCCGCTTTTGGCTTGGCGAAAGAGTTCACCAACCGTTTCCGTGAAGATCGTGCCGCACAGTCTGAGGTAAGTGATGCAGCAGCTCCGACTGACGGCACCGAGTCCGGCAAGAAGGGCTCCTTCTTCGACCGCGCTACGGAATTTGCCAAGGATGTTTCTGGCTCTGTTCGCCGCGCGGCGGAAGAAACCCGTGAGACCGAGACCTACTCAGATGCCAAGGAGAAGGCCGGCAGTGCTTTCGGCGTTGTCCGGGAGGAAGCATCGGACGCGGTCAACACCGTGAAAGACCGCATGAATGAGCGCAAGGAAGCCAAGGCTGCTGAGAATGGCGCTGAGGAAAAGCCAGTTACCAAGGGCGATGATGTCGCTGACCCGACTGCCGAGGTAGTCGACGGCGAAGTCATCTCCTCCGAAGATGACACCAAGTAGCACCCTGGCGCACTCTCATTCACAGGTTAACGCCAGAGTATCGGTGCTGTATGTGAATACCGTTTGCCCACTAGGTGCATTGGCTTAGTGGCTGATAGGATCACTAGCAGTATCGGGCGTCTAGAGTCTTCTGGGCGCGAAACACTTTTTATGATTGAGACTTGACTGACACCATCATGGCTTTTGCATCTGCGTTATTGACCTTCGTTCAACTCTTCGAGGCTAACCTGTTCCGCGTGCTTGCTATCGCGGCGATTGCCGGTTTGGTCATGGTGTTTATGACCCGCGAAGATGCGTTCCCGGCAGGTGACCGCCACCCAAAGATGATTTGGGCGGCAATCCTGGGTGGTTCAGCGTTCGCCATGATTTTCCCACTGCCAATCTTGTCGTGGGTCGGCGCGGTCGCTACCGGCATCTACTGGTTTGATGTCAGGCCGCATCTCCGGTCGCTCATCAACGGTGAGTACAACTACTAGTCTTTAACAAAAATCAAGAATCAAAGGGCGCAGATTTATCTTCTGTGTCCTTTAACTTTTACCCAAAGGTTGTCATGTCTGAATTTGTAGCTTTGTCTATGCTCGGTGCTTCTGCCGACCAGCTCAAGAAGATTGTTGAGCAGATGGGTACTTTGCCGCACATTGGCAACCAGCGCTTTCGTGTGGTCGTCGATCCCACGCAGATCACTCTCGCCGCTCAGCTAGTCAAAGACGCCCAGCTTCCGGTCATGATCATTAGCGTCGCGGGCTATCCAACGGGACGCCATCACACGCTGATTAAGGCCTCAGAGGCGCGCCTTGCCGTGCAGTCTGGCGCGGAGGAAATCTGGGTGAGTGTGGACAACACTATCGCGGATTCCAATACTCATCTCAGCGAGCTCATCGCCATTTCGGAGGCGTGCCCGGACCCCGTCCAGCTGGGGCTTATCGCACCGCTTTCCGGTGCTCCCACGCACCCCGCAGCCCACGCCGCCATCCAGGCAGCACGCCAAGCAGGCTTCAAGCGCATTATCTCCAGGCAAGGATCGCCGGAGCTAGCGGAGGCAGCATCCCCGCTGGAATTTCACGTCGTGGACCTCTAAACGCCTCCTTTCAGAGCACTAGCCGAGGGTTTAGATTAGTCTCATCGCTCCCATCGCGCTCACATCATGAGTGTTGCTCACTAGTTTTCCGGCGGAGGTTAAAAGTTTGACTTTGCCGCGGTGGCGAATCATGCGGCCGCGTTTGGGTTTCGTGAAGTTCTTGCCCTGAACTTCACCGGCATCGTTGACGCCGTTGTGATAGACACACAGCCTGGTGAGAATCGATGGGTTGGTCTGACCGCCGTTCTTGTGTGCATCCAGGTGGTGTACCTGGCACCTGTCAGCAGGAACGCCGCAGTCCGGCCACGGACACACAAGATTCTCCGCCTTGGATAATATCCGCTGCTTAAATGACGCGAACCGCGCTTAGTAGAGATTGACGGGCCCTGCGGTGGGGTGAAAGAGCCCGGCATAGACTTTGTCACCGAGGGCTCCGGACATCGTAAGGTTAACGATTTCCGCGCCAGTCATGGTGGTCCCGTCGGAGGCTTCGATGATGGATTCGTTGCCTTCGCCCCGGATGATTTGCGCAGATTGATCCAGGCCGATGGCAATGACCGTGCGGTATTCCGGTTTGAGTATTCCTCCGCCACCGTCGATGTGTTTCCAGAACGCCTCCAACAGCGCTTTCTTCCTCGGCTGCTCAGTGGTTTCTATCGCGTCGAGGGCTTTCTCTAAATCAGTAATTCGGCGCTGCGTATCCGTCACGGTCATGGTGCGCATGCCGTTCTTGGACTGGCTCACTTTTACGCCGGGCTCTTTCGGTTTGTCGCCTTGGATTTCTTTCACACGCCGGTTGCCGTAGGCATTGACTTCCTTGTACGAGCCCTCGTGTGGGATAAGCTCTGCGCGCAGTTTCCAGGCTGCGCCGCGCTTCTTCAATTTCTTCGCGTATCTATTAACCATCATGAGATGGTCGAGGCTTAACTGGCGTTGTTCGGCCAGCACTATTGATTCGCGCTGCAGGCGCGGGGAGTCGGCGGAGCCGAGAAGGCTATCGGCAAGCTTGGAGCACTCCTTTGCTTTAGGCAGCACAATGCCCAAGTCCTCCAAGTCATAGGGAGACTGCTCGTTGATAAAGCGGAGGGAAACCTATGCCCTGGGAGTAGATGAATTTGATTGCGTGAAGAAAGTCCATAACTTAGACGCTAAACCCACAACGAAAGCCCGCACCAGAGCAGGCCTGAAACCCGTGGATAATTATTTTGACACGTCACCCAACAGGCCAAGTTATCCACAGACAGCGCCTTGGTTAGCTTGCCGGCGCAGGTTCTTCAACAGCCTGAGCGGTCTGGCTCATCTGCTGGCTTAACTCGTTGAAGTTCACGTTATCGCCGGCCATGCGGATGGAAACGGTGCCGTCATTGATGGTGATGTCCTCAATGGATAAATCACCGGTGAACTGGTCTTGCATGCCCTTGCTTAGGCCCTCAGAGATGGACTGGGTGGCTTGTTCAGGCAGGGAGACACCAAAGAGGGTGGAATCGGTTGCTTCCAGCTGCAGCTGGCCGTCAACAGCAGATGGCTGCAGGGAGATGGTGGCTAGTCCTCCGCCGAGCTGGAAGTCCAACACGCCTTCTTCGCCGTTGGCGGTGATTTCAGTGACCACAACATCGCGCAGCATGTCCACGCCGGATTCACTAGCGATTGCCTCCTGGAAGGTAATCAGTAAATAGTCCTCTGGGATAACGGTGGTGGCAACCAAATGACGCGCCACAGGATCCTCAGTCAGGGTCATGCCTTCCATTTCCACGGTGGATTCCGGCTGGCCGGTAATAACGTTGCCGTTGATTTGCAGCGTGGAGGGGGTGTGCATTTCTAGCTGGGAGACTTCGCCGCCGAGCAGACCAAAAATCAGTGGGGAAGAGCCGAAGGACACCGTAGGTTCTTCTGATACCTCAATGCCGTCTTCTTGCGCGGCGGCATGGAACTGGTCCTTCATCTGTTTCGCGGTAAACCAGCGCAGGCCGAATTCTGCGATCAAGACAATGATGAGCACAGCCACCAAAGCGCCGACGATGATTTTCCACGCGGTTGATCCCGCTGATTTAGTCTTTGCCATAGGTACTAGTGTGACGCATGTGCACCACTTCGGGCAATGCGGGAGTCAAAGCAGGGTGGCAATTCACAGTTAAACTGCAGGCGCTACTACATTCCAGTCCACAGTTAGGACGCAATCCCGAATCCGGCGGCGAATCGGATGTAAGGCAATTCCTTGGGCCTGCATGAGTTTACGGGCCTCGCGCCAGCGAATCCGCGGGCCGTGCGGGGCCCAGCCGGCGGTGTGCGCCCAGGCTTCATCGGCAGCCTTGAGCAATTCATAGATGGGCTCGCCCGGCACATTGCGGTGAATAAGGACCTTGGGCAGACGCTCCGCTAGCTGTGAGGGGGTTTCCACATCGAAGGGATCCCACGACAACGTCAGAGTCTTCGGCCCGTGCGCATCCAGCAAGATCCAGGTGCTGCGCCGGCCTAGCTCATCGCAGGTGCCTTCCACGAAGAAGCCACCGGGTGCAAGACGCGAGGTAACTGACTCCCACGCCGCGGGCACCTGGTCCACGTCATATTGGCGCAGCACATTAAATGCGCGCACCAGCTGTGGCCGATAGCCGCGCAGCTCGAAGCCGCCAAGCTCAAAGTTCACACCATCGCGCGGCGGCAAAACTCGCTCGGGATTGATTTCAAGGCCCGTCACCCGCACCGAAGGGTTCACCGTGCGCAGCCACCGCGCCCACTCCTCGGTGGTGGTGTAGGACGCGCCATAGCCAACATCCAAAGCCAGAGGCTCGGGCGTCATGCGCAGCAGCGAAGAAATCTCCGGGTGATAAGCCATCCACCGGTCACAGCGCCATAGCCGGTTGTGCCCGGTGGTGCCGCGGGTAATAACGCCAAAAGGCCGACCAGCTACTGCGTCAGCGCGCAGATTATGTGCATGGTCGGCCATTACGAGGTGGAGAAAACCTTAGAGGTTCTCAGCAATCCACTGCTCAGCCAGGTTAGCTTCGTTGCCGAAGAGCTCTTCCAGAGCCTCGCCAACCTTAGGTTCAATAGCAGCACCCATCAGTGGGATGTTGATGGAGACATCGGTGGTGTAGTTCAGCTTGGTAGCTTCGCCTTCACCAGCCAGGTTGATGTCGCCCTTGAAATCAACTGGGGTGCCCTTCACGTCAGCGTTGAAGGCGGTGGTGAACTTATCGCCGTCCAGCTTGCCGATGCTCAAAACGCGCTTGACCTTGAGGGACTGGGAAACCATGGCACGAACTGCTTCTGGCAGAAGGGTGGTTGGAAGAACCTCGAAGAGGGTTGCTTCTTCACCGGTGAACTCGTTGACCTCGCCTGGTTCTGGGGAGAGGTTGGCTACGATGTACTCCCAGAATTCCTTGGTGGAGTACGCCTGGTGCACCTTTTCAATGGGGTGATTGATAGTTACGGTGTTTTCGCTACGGGTTGACATGGTTAACAGACTACCTTGGTAGGTGTGAACGATGAATTTATGACCCAGCACCTGAAAGAATTCGTCGGCGTTGAAGTGGACAATGAGGCCACTTTCGCCGACATGACCACGCTGCGTGTGGGCGGGAAACCCCGCTATACGGTGCGTTGTCACAATGCGGATGCGGCTAGTTTTGTAGTCCGCGTGCTCGATGGTGAAAATATTCCGATTGTCATTGTTGGTGATGGTTCTAATCTGCTGGTGGCGGATGAATCCATGGGCCAGGGTGAGTTGGATTATGTTGCGGTGTCGTTGGAGTTTGACCACATTCAGGTCAATAAGGATTCGGGCATTGTGCGTGCCGGTGCGGGCGCGAATTGGGACAAGGTTGTCGCAGCGGCTGTCGATGCCGGCTTGGGCGGCATCGAGTGCCTATCGGGCATTCCGGGCCGTGCGGGTGCGGTGCCAGTGCAAAACGTTGGTGCTTATGGCACTGAGGTCTCTGACGTGCTGACCTGGGTGCGCCTGTATGACCGCCGGACTGAGAAAGATGAATGGGTGGAGGCTTCCACGTTGGAGTTGCGTTACCGCTATTCCAACATCAAGTTCACCGAGCGCGCCGTGGTGCTTGCCATTGAGATGCAGTTGACTACCGATGGCCTTTCCGCCCCGCTGAACTTCCGCCAGCTCACTGAGAACCCTGGCGAGCGTCGCCCCGCCGACGAGATTCGTAACACCGTCCTGGAGCTGCGCCGCGGCAAGGGCATGGTGCTCAATCCCTCCGATAAGGACACCTGGTCCGCCGGCTCCTTCTTTACCAATCCCATCGTGGCCGAAGAAAAAGCTGACGAGGTCGCACAGCGCGTTGCCGCAAAACTTGGCGATGAAGCCGCCGAAACCATGCCGCGCTTCGACGTCGAGGGAGGCAAAAAGCTTTCCGCGGCGTGGCTGATTGAGCGCGCAGGTTTCAAGCGCGGCTACCCCGGTATTGAGGCGCAGGCTCGCTTGTCGACGCTACATACCCTCGCGCTCACCAACCGCGGTGAGGCCACCTCCAAGGACATCGTGGACTTGGCGCGCACCATCCGCGATGGCGTCTTCGACGAATTCGGCGTCAAGCTCATCCCCGAACCAGTGTGGCTCGGCACCGAAATCTAAGACTTACCCCGTTTGCGAAGCCTAGAAAAATCAATAACCCCGGTGATGTACGGCTAAAACGTAGGGATCTCTCCGGGGCCTTCGATTTGGGAGCCTACTTAGCTGCCTGGCGCTTGTCGAATTCGGCAAAAGCTGCCAGGAGATCTAGGTTCGCGTCCCGTACATCTTCGTGGTGGACGAGCTCTTCAACCTGCGCCAAAAGAGGAGTGAAGGACCGGTTGGACGTGTTCTCAATCCCTATGCCAACACGCTCGGCATAGGGGTCTTCCCCAATAGGGCCAATCGCCCAGCGTGCCCCGGTGGTTGCGATCATCCACGTGCCGGCAATGCCGAGGATGAAAAAGCTCCCTCCCCGGTTGGTTGTGGTTTCCCACAGTACCAATTCCGGGAGGGAGCTAATCTCTCTCGCGTGGCGTTAGCCTGCTAACTGCACCTTACTTGGCCGGAGGGAAGGTGCCTTCGGCGGTGAGACGGATGTCATCGTCAAGCAAGAGCGCAATTTCTGCGGCCTTGTCGGCGGCGACTGGGCCGTAGTTCTCGATCTCTACGGTGCCGGCTGCGTCAGGTAGACGGCGGCCGTCGATGACCTCGAAGAGAACTTCCTTGCCAATCATGCCGGCTTCGAAGCGGGCAGCGCCGGTAGCGAGGCGGGCATTGGCCTTCTCGCGCCATTCGGCAGCAGCCTCAGGCGATACCTGCTGAGCTACGGCAGCTTCGAAGACACCTGGGTGAGCGTAAACCAGCAGTGCACCCACGTGGCCGAAGCCCAAGGAAGTCAGCGCAGCGGCTTTCACAGGACGGTTAGCTGCCTCGACATGTAGTGGGGAACGCAGCCAGACAAGGTTCTTCGCCTTTGGCTCAATCAGCGGGTCAACACAGTCCAGAGACTGGTTCGCTGGGATGCGGCCAGTGCGGAAGACGTCAATCAAACCACCGGTCTGGAACAGTGCTGCACCAGCCTTGGAGTGACCGGTCAGGGTCTTTTGCGAGATGACGAACAGTGGCTGGTCAACGTCGCGGCCAATAGCTGGCCACAGGATGGAGTGTAGCTCCGACTCGTTCGGGTCATTAGCGTTGGTGGAAGTGTCGTGCTTGGACAGCACCGAAACATCGTTCGGGGTCAGACCAAGCCCTGCCAGGCCCTTGGCCAGACGGGAGTTCTTGCGTCCACGGCCAGCACCCAAAGCACCCAGACCTGGAGCAGGAATGGAGGTGTGTGCACCGTCGCCGTAGGAAGCCGCGTGAGCAACCACAGCGTAAACCGGCAGACCCATCTCACGAGCCAGGGAGCCGCGAACCAGAAGGACGGTACCGCCGCCTTCTGCCTCGAGGAAGCCGCCACGACGGCGGTCATTCGCACGGGAGATGAAGCGGTCATCGATGCCCTGGTCGGTCTCGGAGCGCGGCAGCAATGAAAACACTAACGGCAGACTGCGGAGAAACCTTCCCAAATCGTCAGACTTATCGCAATCCACTGCTGAAAGCTCAGAGACGGTTGCCGATATTTACAACCACAAAACCCAGGAAAATCCTGGGATAGAAACTCTGCCGAAGTCATGACACAAGCACTAAGAGAAACCGGTAGCATCATCTAAATGCACATCAACTGGTGCAACGACGCCCAGAATTCAAAACGCACTCTAAAACTGGAAAGCCAGCAAAGCTCCCCGTTGGCTGGAACTGAGTGTTAGCTGACCGACTGATGAGGAGTTTATGGCTTAGCTGACTGGCGCTTATCGAACTCGGCAAAAGCTGCTAGAAGATCCAAGTTTGCACTTCTTTCTGACGCATCTAGCACGAGCTCTTCCGCTTGTGCCAAAAGCGGCGTAAAAGACTTGGCATTGGGATTTTCAATTCCAATGCCGACCCGTTCCGCATAGGGACTTTCCTCGATGGGCCCAATTGCCCAACGAGCCTCGGAGCTAGCGATCATCCATGTCCCAGTTATTGCAACAATTTTGTGGATTTTTTGTTGTTGGTCGTCGTTGGATTCTAAAATTGTGTTCAAAATGTCCTTAGGAAAACCGCCTTCTCCGTTGGCCACTAGTTTTCGGTCTGCTCTGTTTAAAGATGCAAGTGCTTCGGGCACCTCCTGATTTTCAAATTTTTCTAGTCGGTTGCCGAACTGTTCCCTGTAACCTTCTAGCATCAGTTGATTCAATTCCTTTCGGATGGAAACTCGAGAAATTTTATTGATGCATCCACCAGATGCCTTTGCCGTTGTTGAGTTCTGGGTGCCAATGGCAATCTGCTTTCGTCGCCCAGTACCCAATGCCAGGATCCTTGCGCATTTCTTCCAGAGCTTCTCGGCATTGCCTTCCGTCCTCAAACATCCTCTTGCCAATATCAGCGTGGGCCTGAGGTGCAATTGCAACTGACACTGCGGCCAACAGAGATGAAAGAGCTAGAAATGCTGATAATAGGGCTGGTTTAAAACTGTGGGTGAGTTCTTGCGGATTACCTTTTAGCATTTTTCAATCCCGTCGATTCGGCCCGTGTGAGGAGCGATGTTTGCTCTCGTTCCTGCCAGTACTAGTTTGCAAGCTGAATCTGGTGAAAACGCCATCTTGACTTTGACACGGAGATCCCATTCACAATTATTGTAGACTTGCACGAATCCTTTTTCTGAAACAGCTCGGACGCAATCTGGCGCCCATTCCGTCTCGGATAGCTGAGAAGTGCTAGGCTGCGATTCAATTGATTCAATTTCCCCCAATTCGTCGACAGCGATGATGACCTCCCCTTGTACAGTTTGACTGCTCTGTGCATTTGCAGTTGGAATTACTATCAGAGATGCACTAATAAGTGCCGCCGTGATGGCAGAAAAGCGTTGTTTTAAAGTAGCCAATTTAGCCCACAATGCCGATAATCTTGAAATTGGTCATCTCGACGATTACGAGCGACCTAATTTCAATTTGTATCATTCCCTGTACGAGAATGGAACCGTCAAACGGGACTGTGATTAAATCGTTATAATAGGTTGGCCTTGCCTTGCTATGTTCGCATTGTGTTAAACGCTGGATCTGCATGAATAGCTATGGTTGGTATAGATTTTGTCCCCTAACAGGGCGAAGGCTCCCCACCAGCCAGACTGTTCAGTCAGTCCCGGCCGGTGGGGAGCCTTCGCGTGAGCGCGGGTTAGCGCGCCCTACGCGGTTCTACTTGGCCGGAGGGAAGGTGCCTTCGGCGGTGAGACGGATGTCATCGTCAAGCA
>OMJG01000220.1_pt1 | contig 44291 bp, 49 predicted proteins | sample 1646431 | NCBI WGS metagenome assembly OMJG01 (sample SAMN03771674, study PRJEB25209) | food metagenome | isolation source: Cotija cheese | place: Mexico:Jalisco,Michoacan | collected 2011-12-12
GAATACTGGTAATCGTGGTCTTATTGGTTTTGGGATTAATCGTGACCACCATCATACTATCCGTCCGGCCGGTAAATGTCCGGCCTAGCGCCCCCGTATCGGTCCCCATTAGGAGAATCGACACTGGTTTCTTGGCCGATAGTACTTCATTAACATTTCGCAACTTTTTGGCTCCCGAAGCCTGATACGTGGTATCCACTGCATTTTTAATACTCTGATATTTTTTCATGCCATACGCTGTGCCCCCGGCAATTAGCACCAGGACCAACAGCAAGAAAAAATTGCGCACATGATGTTTCTTTCGGCGCGGTCGTTGCCGCTTTTCCATTTCCATGGTTTGGTTAGCCACCCTTTCAGCTCGCCTGTCACACTACCAGACGCTCATTCTTATTCCCTGTGTTTCTGTGATCGACTTAACCATTATAGAGGCCCAGCCTTAACACTTCCTAATTCCCGACCAACCTTAAGAAAAAACCAAGAGTACTCACCAATCAGCGTCATTAATCGCAGTTGATTCCACCACGTCTAAGCTTGCGGCTGTTGGGTTAGCAGTTGTACAAGCTCCGGTGCCGAAATCCGGCCAAAATACGCTGGCACATCTATCTGGTCAAAAACCTTCTGAACTGCCGCTGGCGTATACGGGATTCCCGTTAATTGCGTCGTCACCGCGTCAATTGGTAATTGACCAAAGAAATCGCCATGGATTTGGATGGCTTGAATCTGCCCTTGGACAACATCCAAGTCAAACTCAACCGTTCCGCCAGCAAAATGTTGGCGCCGCGTTAATGAATACGCCGGATCCTTACCATAAATCCAGTCCCAGTTATTAAAATACTGGTCCGCTAGCGCCTGAATTCCTGCCCGATCCGTTGAACTCAACTCATAATGTTTAGCCGCGGATAAATCATCCACTTCCAGAATTTCTTTAGCCAAGGTATCCCGAAAGTCTTCAATCGTCAGATTCTGATAGGCCGCGTCAAAGTACGGTTTCAAGTTGGTCACCCGACTACGCACCGACTTGATCCCCTTAGAGGCCAATTTATCCGCCGGCACCCGCAACGCCCGTTCAATCTGCGTCTGATCCACGTCATACATCAAGGTACCATGGGAAAACAGCCGTCCCTGTTCAGCATGCATCGCGTTGCCCGAGAACTTCTTGCCATCAATCGTTAAATCATTACGTCCCGTCATGGCTGCCCCAGTTGCCCCCATCCGATGAAGGGCCTTAATCACCGGGTCCGTGAAGCGTTTAAAGTTTCCCACAGCATCTCCGTCATCACGGGTGATAAAACTAAAACTCACATTGCCTAGGTCATCATAAACTGCTCCGCCACCGGACGTTCGTCGGGTCAAAATAATCTGATGGTCCTGAACGTACTGCTGATTAATCTCCGCTAAAACATTTTGGTAACGCCCCACAATAATACACGGCGAATTAATATAGAAGTATAAGATGGGCTCCGTTAAATCGGCATGTTCCATCAAATACGTTTCAATCGCTAAATTTTGCCGAATATCTAAACTTGAACTGGCTAAATAACGCATCACGTCATCCCTCTCGCAAGAATTAAACTTAGTGTACCACGAAATGGAAACGCTACCGTGATATTTTAGCCCGTACCTGACTATGCCGATAGCCGTAGCTAACGTAGACGATTAAACCCAACACTACCCACACGCCAAAAGCCGCCCAAGTAAAGGCTTGCAGTTGCGTCATCAGGTAAACACAGGCGAGAAATGAGGCAATCGGTAAATACGGGTACCACGGCACCTTGAAAGCTGTATCCAAATTTTTAAATCGTTCATCATGCCGTAAAAAGACAATCCCCAACGAAACCATCGCAAATGCTGATAACGTGCCGATATTTACCAATTCGGCAATCTTATCAATTGGGATCAACGCTGCAAAGATACTGGCTACCATGCCAAAAATCCAGGTGTTGGCCACCGGAACGTGTGTCTTGGGGTTCAAGCGTTTCAACGCTGCCGGTAAGAGACCGTCTCGACTAATAGCAAATAATAACCGCGTTCCGCCATACGACATCACGATTAACACCGTTGTCATCCCCACAATGGCCCCAAATGAAATAATTCCCGAAGCCCAGTTCTGGTGCACCAACGTTAAGGCTAAAGCCACCGGATCAGCCACGTTTAATTTCGTGTAGTGTACCACCCCGACCAACACAGCAGAAAGACTAATATACAACACCGCCGCAACCAGCAGTGAACTGATAATCCCAATTGGCATATTACGTTTGGGATTTTTGACCTCTTCACTCGCCGTCGACACCGCATCGAAACCAATATAGGCATAAAAGGCTACCGCAGCTCCTTTAAAGATCCCACTGGTTCCAAACGGCAGAAATGGCTTATAGTTTGCCGGTTTCACATAAAAGATGGCGATGCCGATAAATAACAAAATGACTAAAATCTTCACAACCACCATAATGTTATTAATCCGCGCCGATTCCCGAATTCCCTTGGACAATAGCCACGCTACCAGCATCGTGATGATTAAAGCAACCACATCAATTCCCCCACCTTTGACGCCAGCCGTACCGGCCGCCGCTTGGAAGAAGGCTGGTAGCTTTAGACCAAACCCGGCTAAGAGATTCTGAAAGTACGACGACCAGCTCACCGCCACCGAGGAAACTGCGAACAGGTACTCGGAGATTAACGCCCACCCTAAAATCCACGCCACAAATTCACCAAAAACCGCGTACACATAGGTATACGCACTGCCCGCTAACGGAATCGTTGAAGAAAACTCCGAATAACACAACGCCGCCATCGCACAGACGACCACGGCAATCAGGTAGGATAACATCACCCCAGGACCTGTATAATTAGCCGCAATTAATCCAGGCGTGATGAAAATCCCTGACCCAACAATTGCGCCAATTCCCATCGTGGTCAGACTAAATGCTGTTAGGGTCTTTTCCAATCCAGTTTTTCGATATAGATCCGTTTGGACTTGTTTCTTAATAAAGAGTCGTTGTGGCCATTTCAAGACGCCACCGCCTTTCACGTTAAATGAGATTTTGATTAGATTAATTACAATAGTTTAATTTGGTTTCTGCTAAAAGTCAATAGATTCTCCCACAAAACTCGGCCCTTGCAACAGTTGCGTTGCCCAATTCATCTCCCAACTTTCCCAAGATGATGCCACCAATTCCAAAAAGACTAAATCATTCTTTGATCTTTTTTTACTATATAAGGCGCTTAAAACTCCCAGTCAATTTTTGATAATTCGCCATGATTTTTTAATCTTAGGGTTTACAAATCTCAAAAAGGTGCTAGTATTAGTGCCACAAGATAAAAAACGGAGGAAAGACAAGTACGTTTGGTCAACCTGCCAGTGAGTTGGGACTTAGTGTAAACCCAATCAGTGTGGATCTTACGGAATAACCCTTTCTTAGTTGCTACCTGAAATGACCCGGGTCATAGTAGGGCGAGCCGTCACCGATACGTTACCATCGGGGAGTATGTTTGTACTCTGATTGAGTTGGTTTATCGTTGCATAAACAACTTGGGTGGTACCGCGAAAAGTCTTTCGTCCCTAGATATCTAGGGACGGGAGACTTTTCTTTTTGTCTTAAATTTAAATTGAAAAGGAGTAAGGACGATGCATTTAATCATTCCAGATTCATACGATCCAAAATTATCAGTCAAAGACACGCAACGGGCCATTCGCTACATTCGAGAAACTTTCCAAGATGAATTCGGTGCCCAACTGAATTTGTCCCGCCTATCCGCACCTATGTTTGTCGAAAAATCAACGGGTCTCAATGATAATCTGAACGGGATTGAACAACCCGTGTCCTTTACCATGCAAGACATGGGCGATTCACAGATTGAAATCGTCCACTCCTTGGCTAAATGGAAGCGCGTCGCTTTAAAACGTTATGGTTTTAACCTCCACGAAGGCCTCTACACCAACATGAACGCCATCCGTAAAGACGAAGACCTCGATAACTTCCACTCAGCGTATGTCGATCAATGGGACTGGGAAAAGGTGATCACCAAGGAAGAACGGACGCTCGATACCCTGAAACAAACCGTTCGGCAAATCTTTAAAGTTATCAAGCACATGGAACACGAGGTTTGGTACAAGTTCCCCGAAGCCGTGCATCACTTACCTGACGAAATTCATTTCATCACAACTCAAGAACTCGAAGATCGCTTCCCTGATCTGACCCCTCGGGAACGCGAAAACGCCATCACCAAGGAATTGGGCTGTGTTTTCTTAATGCAAATTGGGGGAGCCCTCAAGAGTGGTAAGCGCCATGATGGTCGGGCTCCTGACTATGACGACTGGCAATTAAACGGCGATATTCTCTTCTGGTATGAACCATTGAAGCGGGCCATCGAAATCTCTAGTATGGGTATTCGCGTGGATGCCGAGTCCATGCAGCGTCAATTAAAGATTGCTGACGCGGAAGATCGACTGAGCCTGCCTTACCACCAAATGGTCTTACATGAAGAAGTGCCTTTTACCATCGGTGGCGGCATTGGTCAGTCGCGGCTATGTATGCTGCTATTAGGGAAGGCGCACGTGGGCGAAGTCCAAGCCGCCTTATGGCCCCAAGCCATGATCGACCAGTGCGAAGCTGCTAATATTCATTTGCTATAAAACAACTATTTACGATGTACCAAATAAACACCGCCGCACGGTCTTTTTCAATTGAGAAAGACCGTGCGGCGGTGTTTTATTTAGTCATCACAATCGGATTCGTTACCGGACACAGTTCGGCTTATTTCTTCAGTGATTCATCCAATGCTTCTACATTTTCAATCGGTCCAACCACCGTTAATACGTCATGCAACCGGACAACATCGGTGGGTTGTGGGGAGATGTTGATCTTCCCTTCATGCTGAATCGCAATTACCGTCAAATCGAACCGCTGCCGCAGGTTCAAGGCAACTAGATCTTGATCGACAAAGTGCGGGTCCGTAATCACGACTTCAGCCAACGTGTACTTGTCACTGAGGTCAATAAAATTCAAAATGTGATTGGACAGTAGCTTGCGAACAATCCCATGCCCCATATCCCGTTCTGGATAAGTCACCTGATCGGCCCCCACGCGTTGGAGCACCCGGCCGTGGTCACTGGTTTCTGCCTTAGCAATCACCTTTTTAGCCCCCAACTCCTTGGCTAACATGGTAGTCAAAATGCTGGCCTCCATATTATTACCAATTCCCACAATCACGTAATCAAAGGTATCGATATTTAGCCCGCGTAAGACATCTTCATCCCGCGTATCTGCGATTAATGTTTGGGTGGCGATATCCATCATTTCATTGACGGGTTCTTCTTTTACGTCCACGGCTAGCACATCTTGGTGTTCTTCTGCCAGCGTCTGGACGACGCTCTGTCCAAATCGCCCGAGACCTAAGACTGCAAAACTTTTCTTCATGAATGGTACCTCCTAACCAATCAAGACATTTTCTTCAGGATAACGAATCTTGTTAACTGTGGTTTGCCGCTTAGACAGTGAATATAGCGATGTGAAAATGCCCACCCGACCGATGAACATCAATAACATAATGACCAACTTACCAATCACGGTTAGATGCGGCGTCAATCCCAGACTTAAGCCCACCGTTCCAAAGGCAGATAACACTTCAAACAGGATGTACTCCAGACCAAAGCCCTTAGGAATTTTCTCAGTTTGCGTCAGAATCAACGTGGCCACGACCATGACGATGCTGGCCAAAAAGATCAATAGTAATGCGCGGTTAATATTACTAGCACTAAAGCGCCGCCGACTAAACTCAACGTCTTTTTTCCCGCGCAATTGGGCAATGCTTTGGAGCATCAACACGCCAAACGTCGTGGTCTTAATCCCACCAGCGGTAGACCCAGGCGTCCCACCAACAAACATTAAGATCATAATCAGAAAAATACTCCCTGATTGCAGACTATTTGTTGGCACGGTAATCAACCCAGCCGTCCGGGGGGTCACACTCAAAAATAGCGTATTGATCGTGCGGTTAAGCCATGAAGTGTGCGCAGGTAGGATCGATAGATTGCGCTCCGTAACCAGTAACAATAAAAAACCAATAACAAACAAAGCGCCGGTGGTTGTCAATGTCAGCTTAGAATTAAGTGTTAGCCGTTTGCGTTCGTGAAATAACAGCAGATCGCGCCAGACCAAGAACCCTAATCCACCACCAATAATCAAAATAATGGTAACTAGTAGCAGATAGGAATCATTTCGAAAGCGCATTAGACTGTCCCCAAAGACGTCAAAGCCGGCGTTACAAAAGGACATGACCGCATGATAGACCGAGATGTACAGCCCCCGCACCCAGCCATAGCGGGGCACAAAATCAACTGCTAGTAGTAGACTCCCACCAATCTGAAATAATGCCGACAAGCCGACGACATAGGTCATTACGCTTTTAGTATCACTTAAATTTTCTAAGTTTAGCGACTCTTTAACCATCAATTGCGTTGACAGGTCCAGGTTGCGCCGCATGAGATTAAATAACAATACCGCAAAGGTCATGTACCCTAAGGCACCAATTTCAGCCAATCCTAAAATGATTACCTGACCAAAAATTGACCAGTGTTCCGCCGTATTAACGACCGTTAACCCAGTAATACAGGTCGCTGAGGTCGCCGTAAAGACCGTATCAATAAAGGAAGTCCCCCGCATGCCGTTGGTCGCGACTGGTAGGCTCAAAAGCACTGTACCAATCGTAATCAAGAAGACAAAGCCCCAGACCATTTTTTTAGAAAGCGTATCGAATAATTGTGACTGCTTAATTTTTTCCATGAGTCTCCGTTCCTCTTCTATTCATCTCAATTCAGCTTAAGCCAAAGATGAGCGGAACACAACACTTATCCAACTGAAAATCAGATTTTAGCCCCGGCAGAAAGCGCTTGCAATATTAGTGTGGATTTTCTACACTCAAGTTGTCAGAAGTGATTAACCAACAAAGTTAGAGGAGATGCATTTATGCCAGCACCCTTATTACTTCAACCCGTTTTCCACGAAAAAATCTGGGGCGGTTCTCAGCTGAGATCCCGGTTTAACTATCCCATTTTCTCCGACCACACCGGTGAGTGCTGGGGAATTAGTGGTCATCCCCACGGATTATCGACGATTAAGAACGGCCGCTATCAGGGGCAAAGCCTCGCAGCCGTTTGGCACGCTCACCCCGAACTGTTCGGCCACCGCGATACGCAACAGCCTTTTCCGTTGTTGACCAAAATCCTAGATGCCCAACAGGATCTCTCGGTTCAGGTTCACCCCGATGACTCCTATGCGCGAGTGCATGAACACGAACTAGGAAAAACTGAGTGTTGGTACGTCATTCACGCTGAGCCAGACGCCCAACTCTATTACGGCCACCATGCTCAGACGCGATCACAATTGGCAGCGTGGATTCACACGGGGAACTGGCAGGCCCTATTTCGCCGGATACCAATTAAAACCGGAGATTTCTTTTATGTTCCAGCCGGAACCGTCCATGCGTTAGGCGCTGGCACCATGGTCTTGGAAACGCAGCAAAGTTCAGACACGACGTATCGGCTTTACGATTTCGATCGAGTGGACGACACACACACTCACCATAAACGTCGGCTCCACCTGAAACAGGCTATTGACACGATTCAAGTTCCCCACCGCGATCCCGTACTGACAGTGACCACAACAAGCGACCACCATTTTGTGCAGACGAATTTCGTTCAAGCTCCCGCCTTTACTGTTGTTAAATGGGACTTGAACGGAACCCATACTTTTCACCAAGCTGCAACTGACTTTACGTTAGTTTCCGTTCTAAACGGTACGGGAACCCTCACCATTGCTGAACAGCCTTACCCATTACGAGCAGGAGATCATCTCATTTTACCGTCAACCGTCACTGGCTGGCAGATACACGGTGATCACCTAAGTTGTATTGCGACGTTACCCGGACCGGACATTTAAATCAGTTCACAAAAAAATCCCCACCATCGCTGGTGAGGATTTTGCCAATCGTAATATCGAAATATTAACGCTTGGAGAATTGTGAAGCTTTACGGGCCTTCTTGAGACCTGGCTTCTTCCGTTCTTTCATACGAGCGTCACGGGTCAACAGACCAGCGCGCTTCAATGGGCCACGGAAATCTGGGTCAACTTCGAGCAATGCCCGAGCAATCCCATGACGAGTTGCGCCGGCTTGACCGGAGAAACCGCCACCACGCACAGTAACTAATGCATCGTAGTTACCAAGCGTTTCCGTAACGTTGAATGGTTGTAAGACAACTTCACGAATACTTGCAAATGGAATGTAGTCTTCGATTGCCTTGTTGTTCATAACAATTTTACCTGAGCCGGGTACTAAACGTACACGAGCAGAGGAGTTTTTACGACGGCCAGTGCCGCGATATTGAACTTGTGCCAATTTGGTTTCCTCCTTAGATTAGGTTAGTGATGTCTAATACTTCTGGCTTTTGAGCTTCGTGCTTGTGGTCTGCACCAGCATACACGTGAAGCTTCAATGCCATTTGGTGACCTAAGGAGTTCTTAGGAAGCATACCTTGGACAGAAGTTTCGATCAATTTTTCTGGGTTTTCATCCCGGAAGTTACCAGCAGTCCGTGACTTCAAACCACCGGCGAAGCCAGTATGGTGGTAATAAATCTTGTTAGACGCCTTACGGCCAGTTAAAGCAACTTTTTCAGCGTTGATCACGATAACGTTATCGCCAGTGTCCACGTTAGGGGTGAACGTTGGCTTGTTCTTACCACGTAAGATTGAAGCAACGACTGAAGCAAGCCGACCTAAACTAACATCGGTTGCGTCGACGATGTACCATTTGCGGTCAACGTCGTTAGGTTTTGCCATATAAGTTGTACGCACGTTAAATTCCTCCATAAATCTGTGTTTGTCTGACACCAAGTAAACTTTCCGGGGCTTATCGTGGGGCAAACAATACCAACGACTATGATACAAAGTTTTTCCCATAAAGTCAATGATTGTTTGTCCCTTGAACTTAAATTATCGCTGATGTTGCGGTAATTTTGTCGGATGTTGCGGATCTTCCCCCTGATAATAGACGTGTTTCAAGTACAGTCCGGCCGCCAGCACCGTCCGCCGCGCCTGCTTACGATCCTTGACCTCATACAAGCGTAAAACATCATGAACCGGTCGGGTGCCCGACCCAATTTCGACTAACACGCCCACCATAATCCGGACCTGGTTGTACATAAAGCCATTCCCGTAGAATTCAAAAACTAACTCATGATTGGCCTCATCAATGTGGCAAGTGGCTTCATAGATAGTCCGCACGAATGTCCGCGTTTGGGCACCCGAGGCAACAAAACTCGTATAGTCATGTTCACCTACCAAGTCAGCCAAGGCAACGTTGATCTTTGCCAAATCGACTGGAAACTTCCAATGACCCGTATAGTTTCGCTTAAAGGGATTCCGGAATTCACCCATGTCCATGCGGTACTGATACCGTTTACCAGAGACATCATAACGCGCGTGGAAAGTCGAAGCGACCTCCTCAACCTTTAAGACCTCCATATCCATCGGTAACATGCTGTTTAAGCCCTTGCGCATGTTATCCGCAGGGATGAGAAAGGGAAAGTCGAAATGAACCACCTGCGCCAAAGCATGGACGCCTGCGTCAGTTCGTCCAGAACCATAAATCACAATTGCCGGATCAGGTTGTTTAGCCATTTTGTTGACCACATCGGTCAGTGTACTCTCCACAGTGCGCTTATTGGGTTGCCGCTGGAACCCAGCAAAATTGGTCCCGTCATACATTAAAGTGACTTTATAACGTTGCATCTGTTCCTCCTACCAATGACGAAAAATTAAAATCGCCACAAATCCAAGTAAAAACAATAGCCAAGTGACGGTGTCACGCCGTTGCCAAGTTAAGATTCGGTACTGACTCCGGTGTTCACTATCTTGATACCCCCGCGCTTCCATCGCTGTCGACAAATCCTCAGCGCGATTAAACGCACTCATAAATAAAGGCACCATTAGCGGAATTAAGGACTTGGCTTGCTTGAACAAGCCCCCTTCCCCAAAATCAACGCCTCGAGCACGCTGGGCATTCATAATCTTAGTGGCCTCGTCCATTAGCGTGGGTACAAATCGCAAGGCAATCGATAACATCATCGCCAAGGTATCAACGGGCACTTTCACCCACCGTAATGGTTTCATCAATGATGCCAGCCCGGTGGCAATGTCTAGTGGCTGAGTCGATAGTGTCAATAACGTCGACATCATGATAATTAAGAGAAAGCGAACAAAAATATAGCCAGCGTTAATCAATCCATCTTGCGTGACATTAATAAAGGCCCAGTGGAAATACGTGTGTCCCCCAGCTGGACTGAATAAGAGCTGTAACACGACCGTAAAGACGATTAACCAAAGCAAGGGGCGAATTCCCTTCAAGAAGAATCCAAGGCTGATTTTAGACGCTAGAATAGCGCCTACTGTAAAAGCAATGAGAATCGCATAACTCCAGATATTGTTGGCCAAGAAAACAACAATAATATAGCAAAAGCTCAGCATTAATTTCGCTCGGGGATCTAATCGATGAACCACCGAATCCAACGGTAAATACCGCCCAAAGATAAAATTAGACATGATCTGCCCCCCGCTGGGCCCACTGCTGGGCTAGATAGTCGGCTAATTGATCGGCCGTTAAGGGCTGTTTAGGAAAGGTTAATCCCCGATCACGTAATCGGCGAGCAAATTGTGCCGCTTGTGGCACATCCAACTGGTGGTCTTGGAGCCACTCACGATTACTAAACACATCAGCTGGGGTTCCAAATTTCATGAGGCGACCTTCATGCATCACCGCAACTTGCTCGGCATACTGGGCAACATCCTCCATTTGATGCGTCACTAATACAATGGTTAAGCCTTGTTCTTGATGCAATCTGGCAAATAATCGCATCATTTCCTGGCGACCTTGGGGGTCCAATCCAGCGGTCGGTTCATCCAAAACCAACACTTTTGGCTGCATGGCTAAGACGCCGGCAATGGCCACCCGCCGCATCTGACCACCGGACAACTCAAACGGTGACCGCTCTGCATAACTCTGATCCAACCCGACAGTCGTTAACATCTCATCGGCTAACGCCAGCGCATCGGCCTCGGCCATACCGAAGTTCTTAGGACCAAAGGCAATGTCTTGTCGGACAGTCTCTTCAAACAACTGATTTTCGGGAAATTGAAAAACCATACCAACATGCTGACGCAGTGGTTTCAAGGCCGCATTGGTTGTCTCCGGGGTAATCGTAAATTCATCAATTTTGATGGTGCCACTCGTCGGCTTTAACAAGGCATTCAGTTGCTGAATTAGGGTTGATTTACCACTACCCGTATGACCGATAATTGCGAGATAGCCGCGATTGGGAACCGTCAATGAAACGTCCGTCAACGCGGTATGGGCCATTGGCGTACCCGCTTGATAAGTATAAGTTACGTGTTCGAAAGCGATTGCCACAGCCATTCCTCCATTTCCGCCGCGGTTTGATACGCCGTCGGTGGTGTAATTCCCCGCTGACGTAAAGCCGCTTTTAATTTCTCAGTAAAGGGTAGATCTAACCCCATCTCAACGAGTTGGGTACCGCGCTCAAAGATTTGTGATGGAACCGCCTCGTCTACTAGCCGACCATCATCAATCACCAAAACCCGATCGGCACTAGCCGCCTCATCAATATCGTGAGTAATCGAAATAACCGTTAGATTCTGTTGCTGACGTAGCTGGCGCACAATTGCTAACATTTCAATACGACCCTGAGGATCTAACATGCTCGTTGCTTCGTCTAAAATTAGAATTTTGGGCGCAATTGCCACAATCCCAGCTAATGCTACCCGTTGTTTCTGGCCCCCGGATAAAGAACTGGGTTCTCGCTGGGCAAAACTGGTCATGCCTACCTGGGCTAAAGCAGCTTGTACTCGCGGAACCATTTCATCACGCGAAATTTGACGATTCTCAAGTCCAAAAGCCACATCGTCCTCAACCGTGGCCCCAACGAACTGATTGTCTGGATTCTGGAAAATCATGCCAATTTGCTCCCGCACCTGCCAGACAGTTTCCGGTGTTAGCGTGATCCCGCCAACGGTCACACTGCCTTGGGTAAACGGCAATAATCCATCTAATGATTTAGCCAGCGTTGACTTACCACTCCCATTATGGCCGACAATTGCCAACCACTCGCCAGCGTGAACGGTAAAACTCACATCAGTCAATGCGGGTGCCTGATTCTCATCGTATTGATAGGTTAAGTGATCCACACTAATGATATTTTCTGTCATCTTACACCGTCTCCCTCAGCAAAGTCACCAGTAATTATACCAAAGTTTTATAAAACCGCGAACCCCCGCAATCCCCACCAGGTAAAAAAGAGTATAAAAAAATCACTAACAAACTAGCGGCGCTGAGGCTTTCGCCCCCATTCAAGCTAGACTCGGGGAATTCCCATCATCATAACGCTCTATACCACATAGTCCTAGTGATTAATTTGAAACTTATTGACCGCGTTTAGGGACGCGATTACTCCCTGTAACCAATGACTGATTAGTCAACGAATTCCAAGATAGCCATAGCAGCACCATCGCCGCGACGAGGCATTGTCTTCATAATCCGCGTGTAACCACCCTTACGATCAGCATACTTAGGTGCTAATTCGCTAAAGACCTTTTGCAATGCGCTGGTAACAACCACATCATCGCCGTCTTCTTTAACATCAGCAACTACGTTACGAATGAACGCAGCAGCTTGACGCCGGGCGTGCAAGTCGCCTTGCTTACCAAAGGTAATCATTTGGTCAGCCGTCTTGCGAACTTCCTTAGCGCGTGCTTCAGTCGTTTCGATGCGGCCGTTCAAAATTAAACTAGTGGTCAAATCGCGTAACAAGGCACGACGTTGAGAACTAGTCCGTTGTAATTTACGGTAACTCATAACCAGAAACCCTCCTTTGAGTGTCTAAAATTAGTCTTCCTTCCGAAGTGACAAACCTAAGTCAGCTAGCTTAGCCTTAACTTCTTCAAGGGACTTGCGACCCAAGTTACGAACCTTCATCATGTCTGCTTCGGTCTTGTTGTTCAATTCTTGAACCGTGTTGATACCAGCACGCTTCAAACAGTTGTAAGAACGAACGGATAAGTCGAGCTCTTCGATGGTCATCTCAAGCATCTTTTCCTTATGCGTTTCTTCTTTTTCAACCATGATTTCTGCATTCTTAGCTTCGTCCGTCAAATCAACAAACATTGCCAGATGTTCAGTCAAGATCTTAGCAGCCAGAGCAATGGCTTCGCTTGGATTAATTGAACCGTTTGTCCAAACATCCAGGGTCAATTTATCGTAGTCAGCTCGTTGGCCAACCCGTGCATTCTCTACTTGGTAGTTAACCCGTTCGATTGGGGTGTAAATAGAATCCACAGCTAAAACGCCAATTGGCATGTCGGTGTTGCGAGTTTTGTTCTCGTCAGCAGAAACATAGCCCCGGCCCTTATCAGCTGTCATCCGCATATGGAACGTTGCACCATCCGCAACTGTTGCAATGTACAGATCTGGGTTCAAGATATCAACGTCGGCTCCGGCAACAATATCACCAGCGGTGATTTGAGCAGGACCCTTAACGTTGATCTCCATCGTTTCTTCCTGATCATCAGAGCCATTAAGCTTCAACGCAATCTTCTTAACATTTAAGATGATTTGCGTGACATCTTCAACGACACCTTCGACAGTCGAAAATTCATGCAGAACCCCGTCGATTTGAATGCTGGTAACAGCTGCACCAGGTAATGAAGAAAGTAAGATCCGCCGTAAGGAATTTCCTAGCGTTGTCCCGTAACCACGTTCCAACGGTTCGACAATAAACTTACCGTAGTTGTTACTTTCGTCAATTTTATGAATGTTAGGCTTTTCAAATTCAATCATTCTTATCGTTTACCCCTTTCAAACCGCGTTGAGCTCCTATAAGTCAATCCCATCATGAAGGTTGCCCTCATTAATGAAACGCTCACGTTAAACCCGACGGCGCTTTGGAGGACGAGTCCCATTATGAGGCACTGGGGTAACGTCACGAATAGCCGTGATTTCGATCCCAGCAGCTTGGATGGCCCGAATTGCAGATTCACGTCCTGAACCAGGACCCTTAACAGCAACTTCAACGGACTTAATTCCGTGTTCTTGTGATGCTTTAGCAGCGGCTTCAGCAGCCATTTGAGCAGCAAATGGTGTTGACTTCCGACTACCCTTGAAACCTAAGGCACCGGCTGATGACCAAGCGATCGCGTTCCCTTGAACGTCAGTAATCATGACCAAAGTGTTGTTAAACGTAGCATGGATATGTGCAACCCCGGCTTCAATGTTCTTTTTCACCCGACGTTTGCGACTAGTTTTTCTAGTAGCCATAAAGTGTTAACCCTCCTTTACTTCTTCTTCCCGGCAATCGAAACGGCTTTACCCTTCCGAGTGCGGGCGTTATTCTTGGTGTGTTGACCGCGAACAGGTAAACCGCGACGGTGACGCATTCCACGGTAAGAACCAATTTCTTGCAAGTTCTTGATGTTCAGGCTAACTTCACGACGTAAGTCACCTTCGACCTTGTACTTGTCGACTTCGGCACGAACCTTGTCTTCTTGATCGGGTGTTAAATCACGAACCCGAACGTCTTCAGGAACACCGGCATCAGCAACAATCTTGTGAGCCGTGTTAATTCCAATTCCAAAAATGTAAGTCAAACCGTAAGCGATTCGCTTATCACGTGGTAAATCCACTCCAGCAATACGTGGCATTTAGGTGCACCTCCTATAATATTGAATTACTTACCCTGGCGTTGTTTATGCTTAGGGTTAGCTGAGCAAATAACCATTACTCGGCCCTTACGCTTGATAACCTTGCAGTGTTCGCACATTGGCTTAACTGATGGTCTTACTTTCATGAATATCCCTCCTACATCTGTCCCGGCCGCTACTTAAAGCGATAAGTGATCCGGCCCTTAGACAAGTCATACGGTGACATTTCAACAGTTACTCGGTCACCAGGCAGAATCCGGATGTAGTGCATCCGAATCTTACCGGAAACGTGAGCGAGAATCTCATGACCGTTTTCTAATTCGACCCGAAACATCGCGTTAGGCAATGTTTCGGTAACTTTACCTTCGACTTCGATGACATCGCTTTTCGCCACGAAAGTACCTCCCTTTTATTTGTGTGTTAACCACACGTAAAAGCGGTAGAATCCACAATTGGACCCCACCTAGCACCTGTGAATCGCGACAGCGCGCCATTTACAGGCTAAACCTGAATAAGCTTACCATAATTCATGCTTAGACGCAAGAATTAAGCGACTTCCTACAGGTTCTTCAGGATCTTTTCGATGTCGACATAGACGTCATCAATGTCACGGTCACCATCAACCGTAAATAATAAACCCTTTTTCGTGTAGTAATCAACCAGCGGCGTATTCATTTTCAGATTAACTGCTAACCGATTCTTAACTGTTTCAGGCTTATCATCTTCACGTTGATAGAAGTCATGACTACCACAGACATCACACGTACCCGCAACTTTAGGTTGCTTGTATAACTTGTGGTAAGTTGCACCACAGTTACGGCAAATGTAACGACCAGAAAGGCGTTCTACCAAGACTTCTGGTTCGACGTGAATATTAATCACGGCGTTGATGGTCCGGTCGAGTTCAGGTCCAAACGTATCTAACGCTTCAGCCTGAACAATTGACCGGGGGAATCCATCTAACATGAACCCATCTTTGGTATCATCTTGAGCTAACCGATCACGAACGATACCGTTCGTCACTTCGTCCGGCACCAATTCACCTTTGTCGATAAATTTCTTGGCAGCCAAGCCCATTTCAGTTTCGTTCTTCATTGCCTCACGGAAGATATCTCCCGTGGAAATATGTGGCAAATGGAACTCATTGATAATCTTTTCGGCTTGGGTACCCTTACCGGCGCCCGGTAAGCCCATGAGGATTAAATTCATTGCTGTCATGTTCATGCTCCTCCTTCGAAATTTTCCCGAAAAACACAAGCAGGTGTGCCAATTAGATCAACACACCCGCTGGAAACTCATTAAGCTGGTTCTGGATCTTGGATAAAGCCAACGTATTCGCGCTTCATCATCAATCCGTCAACTTGTCGCATCGTTTCAATGGCAACCCCAACCACGATTAAGAGGCTGGTACCACCTAAACCAATTGACTCATCTAAGTTCCAAAGGTTCTGGGCTAATAACGGAATTAAAGATACGAATCCTAAGAAGAGGGCCCCAACAGTGCTGAGACGCATCAACAAACTGGAAACGTACGATTGCGTTTCGTGACCAGGCCAAACACCAGGAATATAGCTCCCCTGCTTTTGCAGGTTCTCCGCTAACTTTTCTGGGTTAACTTGCACGAACGCATAGAAGAACGTGAACACAACGATCAGAACAGTGTACAAAATAGCACCATCGAGCGTCTGCATGTTAAAGACGTCCGTCAACGTTTGGTACCATGCATCTTGAGAGTGGGTGTTTTGGAACGCCATCAGAATAGTCTGTGGCGTGGCAATAAACGAACTCGCGAAGATGACGGGGATAACCCCCGCAACATTAACCTTCAACGGTAAGTAGCTACTATCTGGCGAACCAGACACGCGGCGTGTATATTGAATAGGCACCCGGCGTTCCGCTTGTTGAACCCACGTAACGAAGGTCACAATAATTAGAACTAACACGATTAACCCAAGAATAAACAGACCACTCTTCCACCAACCGCTTGACGAAACATCGACGAAATAAGTTTGATAGAGTTGATAAACAGATTTTGGTGTCCGGGCAATGATCCCCGCAAAGATGATCATTGAAATCCCGTTACCCAAGCCCCGATCGGTGATCATATCACCCATCCAAGTGGTCAACATCGTTCCACCGGTTAAGATTAACCCAATGGAAAGATATGTCTCGACACTCGGATTTTGAACTAATCTCAGTGAACTTAAAGCACTGAAACCAGCCGTGATCCCGATGGACTGAACAAATGCTAACGCAATTGCTAAGTACCGTGTTGCTTGATTCAATTTCCGTCGACCAACGTCCCCTTGCTTACTCCACTCAACGAAGCGCGGAACGATGTCCATTTGTAGCAATTGAATAACGATTTGTGCAGTGATGTAAGGTGAAACCCCCATCGCGAAGATGGAGTAGTTTGATAACCCACCACCACTGAAGGTATCTAAAATACTAACCAATCCAGAAGACGCAACGCTTTGAAGTGCCTTTGCGTTAATGCCGGGGACGGTAATATAAGTACCCAACCGAAAGACAATCAAAACCAATAGAGTAAAGAGAATCTTATTACGAATGTCTTTAATCTTAAAGGCGTTTTTCAAGCTTGATAGCATTAAATCACCTCAGTTTTACCACCAGCAGCTTCGATAGCTTCAGCAGCTGATTTAGAGAACTTAGCGGCCTTGACCGTCAACTTCTTTGATAACTCACCGTTACCCAAGATCTTAATACCGGCTTTTTCGTTTTTAACGATGCCAGCTTCAACCAAGGCAGCTGGAGTTACTTCTGCGCCATCATCGAAGACGTTCAATGCGGACAAGTTTACGACAGCAAATTCCTTACGGTTAATGTTGGTAAACCCACGCTTTGGAATCCGACGGTACAATGGCATTTGGCCACCTTCAAAGCCCAAACGAGTCTTGCTACGAGCCTTTTGACCTTTTTGGCCACGACCAGCAGTCTTACCGTTACCAGAAGAATCACCACGGCCAACTCGGTTACGAACCTTCCGTGAGCCTTCAGCAGGTTTTAGTTCATTCAACTTCATGCTATTGCGCACCTCCTTATTTAATGATATGAGACTTACTTAACTTCTTCAACCTTAATCAAATGTGCGATTTGGAAAAGCGCACCGCGGGTTGCTTCGTTATCTGGTTGTAAAACAGAGCTGTTAACTCGCTTCAAACCTAAAGCTTCCACGATCTTCCGCTGTTTAGGGAGGCGGTGAGCCGCACTATGAATTAAAGTAACTTTTAATTGAGCCATTTTAATACCCCTCCTTATTCAGCTAAGTGTTGAAGAGAGACACCACGGAGAGCGGCAACTTCTTCAGCACGCTTCAACTGAGTCAAGCCATCAAAAGTGGCCCGAACTGCGTTGACTGGCGTGTTAGAACCCAAACGCTTTGAAGTAACGTCAGCAACACCGGCTAATTCCATGACGGAACGAACGGCACCACCAGCGGTTACCCCAGAACCTTCAGCAGCTGGCTTGAGCATGATCTTGCCCCCACCAAACGTACCGAGTACTTCATGAGGAATGGTCGTTCCCACGATTGGTACTTCGATCAGGTTCTTACGAGCGGCTTCAACGGCCTTACGAATAGCTTCTGGAACTTCTTGTGCTTTACCAGTACCAAAGCCAACGTGACCGTTCTTATCGCCGACGATAACAAGTGCAGCGAACCGAAGACGACGGCCACCTTTAACAACCTTAGTAATCCGGTTGATAGCAACAACATTGTCTTCAAGTTCTAACTTGTCAGGATCAATAAATTTTGCCATGTGTGGTTATTCCTCCTTACTGTTAAAATTTAAGCCCGGCTTTGCGAGCAGCTTCTGCAAGTGCTTGAACACGGCCGTGGTATAAGTAACCGCCACGATCGAACACTACATTGGTAATTTTCTTTTCAATAGCGCGCTTAGCAATCAACTCACCAACACCTTTGGCTTGGTCAGTCTTGTTATCGCCAGCTACTTCGCTATCTAACGTCGAGGCACTAACAAGCGTGACACCCGCTACGTCATCAATGACTTGAGCGTAGATGTTTTTGTTAGAGCGGAAAACGTTTAAGCGTGGGCGTTCAGCAGTCCCAGAAATTTTGTTGCGAACACGAATATGACGCTTTTGACGTGTCTTGTTCTTATCTGGTTTCGTAATCAAAATAGTCACCTCTTTGTAAAATTATCAGCATTAAGCTGCGATGTTACTTACCAGTTTTACCTTCACGAATCCGAACATATTCGTTTTCGTAACGGATACCCTTACCTTTGTAAGGTTCTGGTGAACGAACGGCCCGAATTTCAGCAGCAAAGTCACCGACTTCTTGCTTGCTAATACCGGAAATGTTGATGGTCGTGTTATCAGGAACCTTAACCTCTAAGGTTTCTGGAATCGCCATTTCAACAGGGTTGGAGTAACCAACACTCAAGATCAAGGTCTTACCCTTGGCTTGAACACGGTAACCAACACCGACCAACTTCAAGGTCTTCGCAAAGCCACTGACAACACCTTCAACCATGTTGTTCAAGTTAGCCCGTTGCGTCCCATGAAGGGCCCGCGTCTTGTTGTTGTTATCTGGACGATCAAAATCAACGGCACCGTCACTAATCTTCATTGAGATGACGGATGAGAACGTCCGGGTTAGTTCACCCTTAGGACCCTTAACCGTAACTTGATCACCATCACGTTTAACTTCAACGCCGGCTGGGACGTTGACAGTTTTATAACCAATACGACTCACTTAAGGCACCTCCTATCTTCTTAAAAGTTTTACCAAACGTAGGCGAGAACTTCGCCACCGATTTTCTTGGCGCGCGCTTCTTTATCAGTAACTACCCCTTCAGAGGTGGAGATAATAGCGATACCCAAACCGTTTAATACCTTTGGTACAGCGTCGGCCTTAACGTATGAACGTAAGCCGGGCTTTGAAATACGCTTCAAACCACTGATAACACGTTGGTTATCCTTACCGTACTTGAGGAATACGCGGATGATACCTTGCTTGTCATCATCGATGTATTCAACGTTGCGGATGAAACCTTCGCGCTTCAGGATTTCAGCGATGTCGCGTTTAATTTTAGATGCAGGTACTTCGAGTGATTCGTGACGCACCATGTTGGCGTTACGGATCCGCGTCAAGAAGTCTGCAATAGGATCAGTCATGGACATTAACGTTTACCCTCCCTTTGTTTAAAATTCGTTTTACCAGCTAGCCTTCTTCATACCAGGAATTTGACCCTTGTGGGCAAGTTCGCGTAGGCAGATACGGCAAAGGTGGAACTTTTGATAAACAGAGTGTGGACGTCCACAACGTTCGCAACGAGTATATGCTTGTGTAGAAAACTTCGCAGGACGCTTGTTCTTAGCAATTTGTGATTTCTTAGCCAATTGTGTGAACCTCCTTTATTAGTGTGCGAACGGCATACCGAATTGAGTCAACAATTCACGTGACTCTTCATCAGTGTTAGCCGTTGTAACGATAACAATGTCCAAACCACGAACACGGTTAACGTTATCAAAGTTAATTTCTGGGAAAATCAATTGTTCACGAACACCCAACGTGTAGTTACCGCGACCATCAAAGGCCCGAGAACTAACACCATGGAAGTCACGAACACGTGGTAATGATACGTTGATTAATTTGTCCAGGAATTCGTACATCCGGTCACCGCGGAGGGTAACCTTAGCACCGATTGACATGCCTTCACGAAGACGGAAGGTTGCGATTGACTTCTTGGCCTTAGTAACCAATGGCTTTTGACCAGAAATCAACCCAAGTTCTTCAACGGCTTCGTCAAGGTTTTTAGCGTTGGAAACAGCATCACCAACACCCATGTTCAAGACGATCTTTTCGATCTTCGGCGTTTGCATAACAGAACTGTAGCTGAACTTTTCCACCAAAGCTGGTGTAATTTCACTAACGTACTTTTCTTTTAAACGAGCTGACATGAAATGATGTTCCTCCTTTCAACGATTATTTGTCGATGGTTTCGCCGGACTTCTTAGCGAAACGCACTTTGTGACCATCTTCTACTCGAACGCCAAGCCGGGTTGGTTCGTTGTTCGAAGGATCGATGAGCATAACGTTGGATGCATGAATTGGTGCTTCAATATCGATAATGCCGCCTTGAGGATTCGTTTGCGAAGCCTTTTGGTGCTTCTTAATCATATTGACACCTTGGACGATCACACGGTTCTTGGCATTCAAGACTTTGGAAACAGTTCCTTCTTTTCCTTTGTCTTTGCCGGCGATCACGCGGACCTTGTCACCAGTTTTAATAAGCATTCCTGTGGGCACCTCCTTGTTAAACGTTTCTTGATTACAGTACTTCGGGTGCTAATGAGATGATCTTCATGTAGTCGTTGTCACGTAGTTCACGAGCAACTGGGCCAAAGATCCGAGTCCCCTGTGGGCTCTTGTCGTCTTTAATCAGCACTGCAGCATTCTCATCAAAGCTGATGTATGAACCATCGTTACGACGTACACGAGACTTCGTCCGTACGACAACGGCCTTTACAACATCACCCTTTTTGACAACGCCACCTGGTGTTGCTTGTTTGACAGTAGCAACGATAATATCACCAATTCCGGCGTAGCGACGCTTGGAGCCACCCAGAACCTTGATCGTCAGGATTTCCCGGGCGCCGGAGTTATCGGCAACCTTTAAGCGACTTTCTTGTTGGATCACAGCTAGTGTCCTCCCTTCAGTTCTAGTTCAGAATACGATAAAAACGACACCTAAATGATTACTGCTTTTTCAACAATGTCGACTAAGCGGAACCGCTTGGTTGCAGACAATGGCCGAGTTTCCATAATTTCAACAATGTCGCCAGTGTGGGCTTCACCATTTTCATCATGTGCCTTGTACTTCTTGGAGTACTTGACACGCTTGCCATAGCGAGCATCAGTTTTTGTCGTTTCTACGACAACCGTAATCGTCTTGTCCATCTTATCTGAAACAACGCGACCGCGGTAGACCTTACGGTTATTACGTGCATCACTCATGTATTCGTGACCTCCTTTTTATCGTATTCTACTTGTTCAGTTCTTGTTGGCGAAGAGCGGTCTTCAACCGCGCAATGTTCTTACGAACCTGCTTCAACCGTGCGGTGTTTTCCAATTGACCAGTAGCTAATTGGAAACGCAGGTTAAACAATTCGTCCTTGTAGCTCTTTTCTTTATCGAGCATTTCAGCAGTGGTTAATTCGTTGATTTCTTTAGTCTTCATTAGATTCGCCACCTACTTCCTCTCGGGATAAAACCTTCGTGCGAACGGGAAGTTTCATGGCTGCAAGGCGTAAGGCTTCGCGAGCGACTTCTTCAGAAACGCCGCCAACTTCAAACATAACCTTACCACGCTTAACTGGGGCTACCCAGCCATCTGGCGTACCTTTACCATTACCCATCCGGACCCCAACACCTTTAGCAGTGTAGGATTTGTGAGGGAAAATCTTGATCCAAACTTTCCCACCACGCTTCATGTAACGAGTGATTGCAACACGAGCAGCTTCGATTTGACGGTTAGAGATCCAATGTGAATCTAAAGCCTGCAAACCGTAGTCGCCGAAAGCAACACTCTTGCCACCCTTGGCTTCGCCACGTAGCTTACCACGGTGGACACGACGGAACTTTACTCGCTTAGGTACCAGCATGCTATTTCCCTCCTTGTCCGTTAGATTGTTTCTTTTCAGGCAGAATTTCGCCACGGTAGATCCAAGTCTTAACACCCAGAGAACCGTAAGTTGTGTGAGCTTCTACCCATGCATAATCGATGTCAGCACGTAACGTATGCAATGGAACCGTACCTTCAGCATAGCTTTCGACACGGGACATATCAGCACCGTTCAACCGACCAGCGACTTGCGTCTTGATACCCTTGGCACCAGAACGCATTGTCCGTTGCATCGTCCCACGCATAGCGCGACGGAAAGCAACACGGCCTTCCAATTGACGAGCAATGTTTTCGCCGACCAATTTGGCATCTAAATCTGGCTTCTTGATTTCCACGATGTTGATGTGGACACGCTTGCCAGTTAAGTCGTTTAATTCCTTACGGAGATTTTCGACTTCGGAACCACCCTTACCAATAACCATCCCTGGCTTAGCAGTGTGGATTGAGATGTTGACGCGGTTTGCAGCCCGTTCAATCTCAACAGTAGATACAGAAGCGTCAACCAGACGCTTTTCGATGAATTTACGGATTTGAAGGTCTTCCTTCAGGTAAGCAGCGAAATCCTTTTCAGCATACCACTTAGCTTCCCAGTCGCGAATAATACCGACCCGTAATCCGGTTGGATTTACTTTTTGACCCACGCGTTATCCCTCCTCTTTTTCAGATACAACAACCGTAATGTGACTCGTACGCTTGTTGATTGGTGAAGCAGAACCTTTGGCACGAGGACGGAACCGCTTGAGGGTTGGTCCTTCGTTCACATAGGCTTCGCTAACAACTAGATCTTGACGATCTAAGTCAAAATTATTTTCTGCGTTTGCAACTGCAGAGTTCAATACCTTTGCCACAACCGGTGAAGCACCACGCGGTGTGAACTGCAAAATAGCTAGTGCTTCAGCGACGCTCTTGCCGCGGATAAGATCGATGACAAGGCGGACTTTGCGAGCAGCAATCCGAACTGTTTTAGCAGTCGCTTGTGCTGATGTAACTTGTTCAGCCATTAGTTAATCCTCCTTATCAACGAGTTTTTTTATCGTCGCCACCATGACCACGGAAAGTCCGGGTTGGTACGAATTCGCCAAGCTTGTGGCCTACCATGTCTTCTTGAACGTAAACTGGTACGTGCTTCCGTCCATCATAAACAGCAATGGTGTAACCAATAAAGCTAGGGAAAATAGTCGACCGACGGGACCAAGTCTTAATGACGGTCTTCTTTTCGGAATCCTTTTGCGCATCAATCTTCTTCAGCAAGTGCGCATCGGCGAAAGGTCCTTTTTTCAAACTACGACCCATTATGAAACCTCCTCTACTTGTGGCGCATCGCTAAACACGATGATCACCTGGTCTCTTGACTTCCGGATAACCGGAAGCTTACATCTTAGAACCTTTACGATGACGAACAATGAACTTCTCAGTCTTGTTCTTCTTCGAACGGGTCTTCTTACCAACTGTCTTCTTACCCCATGGAGAAAGAGGAGATGGTAACCCAACAGGTGCTTTACCTTCACCACCACCATGTGGGTGATCGTTAGGGTTCATAACTGAACCACGAACGTGAGGACGTTGACCAGCCCAACGAGTACGGCCGGCTTTACCAACGTTAACCAATTCATGTTCTTCGTTACCAACAGCACCGATTGTCGCACGGTTAACGCTCAAAACCATCCGAACTTCACCGGAAGATAAACGAACTAACACGTACTTTTCATCGTTAGCTTTACCTAACAATTGAGCTGAAGTACCAGCAGAACGGACCAATTGGCCACCCTTACCAGGCTTCAATTCGATGTTGTGAATAACTGTCCCAAATGGGATGTTCTTCAATGGTAATGCATTACCAGTCTTGATATCAGCTTCGGGACCAGATTGAACCTTGTCGCCAACCTTTAAGCCCTTAGGAGCAATGATGTAAGACTTAACACCGTCAGCATAAACTAACAATGCGATGTTTGCTGTCCGGTTAGGATCATATTCGATTGCCTTAACCGTTGCAGGAACGTCATCCTTGATCCGCTTGAAATCGATGATCCGGTATTGACGCTTGTTACCACCGCCACGGTGACGGACAGTCATCTTACCAGCGTTGTTACGGCCAGCGGAATGGCTTTGTGAATCAAGCAATGACTTTTCAGGAGTCGTCTTAGTGATGACGTCTTTGTAAACCAAGCTCGTCATGTTACGACGACCATTGCTTGTTGGTTTGTATTTCTTAATCGCCACGTTATTTCCCTCCTATATCTGAGATTTTATTCTTCGTTGAATAACTTGATTTCTTTTGAGTCGGCAGATAAGCTGACAATGGCCTTACGACGCTTCTTAGTGTAGCCTTCGTAACGTCCTTGACGCTTCTTCTTACCTTTCAAATTCATAACATTGACCTTAACGACCTTAACATCAAAGATGTCTTCAATGGCATGCTTGACTTGTGTCTTGGTTGCTCGTACATCAACGTCAAAGGTGTAACGCTTGTCGTCCATAGTTGCCATCGTTGCTTCGGTAACAACTGGGCGTAAAATAATGTCACGTGATTCCATTATGCGAGCACCTCCTCTACTTGAGAAAGAGCTGGTTGGGTAATCACTAACTTGTCCGCATCAGCGATGTCAAGAACATTTAAGCCCTTGGCAGGGATAACCTTAACGTTTGTTAAGTTACGGGCTGCTAAAGCAGCAGTAACGTTGTCGTCTTCAAGGACAACCAACGTCTTCGTTGTGACGTTCAAACCAGCCAACACTGCAGCAAATTCTTTGGTCTTAGGTGCGTCGAATGCTAAACCGTCAACGACGACAAAGCTTTCGTCTAGAACCTTTTGAGAAAGAACTGACTTAAGTGCTAAACGGCTAACCTTCTTAGGAAGGCGGTAACTGTATGAGCGAGGGGTAGGGCCAAAGACCACACCACCACCAACCCATTGTGGTGAACGGATGGAACCTTGACGGGCACGACCAGTACCCTTTTGACGCCATGGCTTCTTACCACCACCACGAACAGCACTCCGGTTTTTAACGGCGTGTGTTCCTTGGCGTAAGGAAGCTCGTTGCATCAAAATCGTGTCGAATACGACATTTTCGTTAGGTTCAACGCCGAAGATATCAGCGTTCAATTCAACGTTGCCGTTTTGGCTACCATCTTGTTTGTATAATGCTACGCTTGTCATTTAATTATCCTCCCTTCCGTTTTATTTTTCAGATTGCTTAGGACGTGGTGGGCGAACAGCACTCTTAACAGTAACGAGTGACTTGTTAGCACCTGGCACGTTACCCTTGATCAACAGCACGTTGTTTTCAACGTCAGCCTTAACGATCACGAGGTTTTGGATAGTCACTTGCTTGTTACCCATCCGGCCTGGAAGCTTCATACCAGGGAATACCCGGTTAATGATGGCACCCAGAGAACCTGGACGACGGTGGTAACGAGAACCATGGGCCATAGGGCCACGGCTTTGACCATCTTTATGAATGTTACCTTGGTATCCATGACCTTTAGTGACACCAGTGACATCCACGATGTCGCCTGCTTGGAAGGTATCAACCTTAACTTCGTCTGCTACCTTGTAATCTCCCAGCTCAACATCTGTGAATTCACGAATGAAGCGCTTAGGAGTCGTGTTTGCTTTTGCTACATGACCTTGTTCGGGCTTGTTGCTGAGTACTTCACGCTTGTCTTGGTAACCAAGTTGGATGGCATTGTAACCGTCGTTTTCCATTGTCTTAACTTGCAACACAACGTTTGGCGTTGCTTCGACAACAGTCACGGGGATTAATTCGCCAGCATCAGTGAAGACTTGCGTCATCCCGACCTTTTTCCCTAAGATTCCTTTTGTGGTCATGAGTACACCTCCGATTTTAATGTATTATTTTGTTGCTAGAAATTATAACTTGATTTCGATGTCAACACCACTAGGCAAGTCAAGCTTCATTAATGAGTCGACTGTCTTTGGCGTTGGGTTAACGATATCAATTAAACGCTTGTGCGTCCGCATTTCAAATTGTTCACGTGAGTCCTTGAACTTATGTGGTGAACGCAGAACCGTGTAGATCGTCCGTTCAGTTGGTAATGGGATTGGGCCTGAGATGCCGGCACCAGTTCTCTTTGCCGTTTCAACGATCTTGTCCGCTGATTGATCGAGGATACGATGTTCGTATGCCTTCAACCGGATCCGAATTTTTTGTTTTGCCATTGTGTTCCCTCCTTCGTCTATTTTAAAAATAAGACTAACTCCGTGGAAATTTACCGCCATACCCTCGTGGCAAAGCAGCCGGGTGTGTCGCAACCTTCCACATCATCGCTTAAACTTTCGGCGCGACCCCCCTGGGCACAAAAAACACAGGGAAATACAGCACTTGACTATCATACTAAATAAAGTGGCGCCTGACAAGGGATTTCACGGAATTCCTTGAATTTTTTTGGAAGTAGTGGACGAGATTTGACCTAAATCAATTTGAATTCTGGCAAATAAGATTAATTAACGGATGATTTCCTACTTAATAGTAGCTTTGTCAGTAACCACCCTAACCCACAAGTTAGAACATCCGCCACTGGTTGGGCCCAGATAACGCCATGGTAACCAAACAACTGGGCTCCTAGAACCACCATTACGTAAAAAACAACACCTTGCCGGGCGATAGACATGATAAAGGCCCCACTAGCCTTCCCCGTACTCTGAAAGACCGTTGTGTATACGAGGACGGCTCCAACAAAGGGCGTTGTTACGAGAAAAGCGCGTAACATGTAGGTCCCCGTCTGAATGACTGCTGGATTATGGAGGAATAATGCCATTAGTTGCGGCGCAAAGATCATCAGAATGACAGCAAATACTAAGGCATAGACGACCTCGACCAGCAAGTCAAAGTGCAGAATTTGTTTAAAACGCGCCCTATTCTTCGCACCAAATGTGTATCCAATCAAGGGTTGCGCTCCAAATGCAAAGCCCACCATCACTAGCATAATAATCATATAGACCTTCAAAACAATCCCCATAGCAGCGACCCGGGTTGGGCCGTAATCCACAAGATATCGATTTAAACCAGCTGTGCCAAAAGCTTGCATGAGGTTGGTGATCGATCCTGGAATACCGATGAATAGAACCTGACGAAGTAAGTGCCCATCAATGCGACTTAACCGCACATCTACTGAAACAACCTGACAATAGCGACAAGTTAAGTAGACCAAGACACTAGCCGAAATCGTATAGCCGATTACTGTGGCTAAGGCTGCCCCGGCGGCTCCCATGCCAAGTGAGAAGATGAGAATTGGATCTAAGATAATTGTTATTACAGTCCCAACCATCGTTCCAACCATCGATTGTGTGGCAAACCCTTCCGTGCGAATCAAATTACCCGGAACGATTGACACAATAATCGGCATAGCTCCCAACGCCATAATCCGATAAAACTGAGCGGCATAGGCATAAGTCGCCGCCGTTGCGCCTAATAAATGAAGAATTGGCCGTTCAAAAGCCAATAATAAAATAGTGGTCAATAGACCAAAGACCACCGCTCCATAAAGGCAAAAACTACTAACTCAACTTCCAGTCTGAAAGGCCTTTTCACCTAGCAACCGGGATATCAGCGAGCTGCCGCCCAAGCCAAAGATATCGCCAATAGCGATCAATAATGAGAACAACGGCGTACATAGCGCAACCCCTGCCACTAGATTCGTATTCTGGGTTTGCGAAACAAAAAACGTATCAGCAAGATTATAGATCATGCTAGCAACCATGCTCAGCACGACCGGTAATGCCAACTTAAAGTAGGCTCTTGGAATTGGCGCACGTTCAAATAAATCTTCCATAACTCACTCTACAATCTAAATCGTGCATACCGTATTTATTATACGACATTACACCACGCTCTGTTAACTTATCATTTTTTATATTACTTTTTCCTTTTTGATGCCGACAAAAAACGCCCCACCAAATTGGTAGGACGCTTTTACGAATACACAAGACCCTAGTCTTCGACTGGAGTACCGCCATTCTTCTTGATAATATCAGCTTGGACACTCTTAGGCGTTGGTTCGTAGTGATCAAACGTCATGGTAAATGTCCCACGACCTTGTGATGCAGAACGTAACGTCGTTGCGTAACCAAACATTTCTGAAAGTGGTACGTAAGAGTGGATCATTTGTGCGTTACCACGTGCTTCCATACCATCGACCTTACCACGACGTGCGGTAACTTGGCCCATGATATCGCCCATGTATTCTTCAGGAACCAAGATATCAACTTTCATGATTGGTTCCAAGATAACAGGGCCGGCAGACTTAACGGCATTCCGTAAAGCCAATGAAGCGGCAACCTTGAAGGCTGCTTCACTAGAATCGACATCATGGTAACTACCATCATACAGCTTAGCCTTAACGTCAACTAATGGGTAGCCAGCTAAGACACCATTTGCCATGGCTTCTTGCAAACCTTGGTCAACTGAAGGGATAAATTCACGAGGAACAACCCCACCAACGATGGCGTCTTCGAATTCGTAACCCTTACCACGTTCGTTAGGGGTGAATTCAATCCAAACATCACCATATTGACCTTTACCACCAGACTGGCGAACAAACTTACCTTGAACGCTCGTTGACTTCGTGAAGGCTTCACGGTAGGCAACTTGTGGGGCACCAATGTTGGCTTCAACCTTGAATTCACGCTTCATCCGATCAATGATGATGTCCAAATGCAACTCACCCATCCCGGCAATCAGCGTTTCACCAGTTTCAGGGTTAGTTTCAGCCTTGAAAGTAGGATCTTCTTCAGAGAGTTTTTGTAAAGCCGTGTTCATCTTATCTTGGTCAGCCTTCGTCTTTGGTTCTACAGCAACTTGGATAACTGGATCTGGGAAGTCCATAGATTCCAAATGCAATGGGTGATCTGGGTCGGTTAATGAATCACCAGTTGTGGTGTTCTTCAAACCAATGGCCCCAGCGATATCACCGGAGAAGACTTCTGGAATTTCTTGACGGTGATTAGAATGCATTTGCAGCAAACGACCAACCCGTTCACGCTTGTCCTTCGTCGAGTTCAAGACGTAAGAACCGGCTTCCAGCGTACCGGAGTAAACCCGGATGTAAGTCAAACGACCAACGAATGGGTCAGTTGCCACCTTAAATGCCAAGGCAGCGAATGGCGCATCATCATCAGCACGTAATTGGATAGCTTCATCAGTATCAGGATCAGTGGCGTTGTATGGCTTAACATCCAATGGGGATGGTAAGTAGTCCACAACGGCATCCATCAACATCTGAACACCTTTATCCTTGAAGGCAGAACCAGCGAAGACTGGGAACAAGTCCAGCTTCAAAGTTGCCCGCCGGATAGCAGCCTTTAATTCGTCCTTGGTGATTTCTTCACCTTCAAGGTACTTTTCCATGATTTCATCGTCAACGTCAGCAACGCTTTCGATCATGGCTTCATGCCGCTTTTCAGCTTCTTCCTTCATATCAGCAGGAATTTCAACCGTATCCCATGAAGAACCTAAGTCATCTTTATCATAAACGTAGGCTTTCATTTCAACTAAGTCGACAACCCCTTCGAATTCGTCTTCAGCACCAATGGCCATTTGTAAAGCCAAGGCGTTAGCTTGTAGACGTTCGTGGATAGAGTTAACTGAGAAGTCGAAGTCGGCACCCAGCTTATCCATCTTGTTAACGAACACGATACGAGGAACATCAAAATCAGAAGCTTGACGCCAAACCGTTTCAGTTTGAGGTTCAACCCCTGCTTGACCATCCAAGACGGCTACGGCACCATCAAGCACCCGTAAGGAACGTTCAACTTCAACAGTGAAGTCCACGTGTCCTGGGGTATCGATGATGTTGATCCGGTGACCCTTCCATTCAGCCGTAGTGGCAGCGGAAGTGATCGTGATCCCCCGTTCTTGTTCTTGTTCCATCCAGTCCATTTGTGAAGCCCCATCATGGGTTTCACCAATCTTGTGGATTTTACCAGTATAATACAGGATACGCTCAGTTGTCGTCGTCTTCCCGGCATCGATGTGGGCCATGATACCGATGTTACGCGTCTTCTCAAGCGGAAATTCACGAGTATTAGCCATGATTAATGTGTAACTCCTCTCAATTTGATCGTAGATTGTGGCAAAAGGTGGCTACTATCATCACACTGATTTAGTAGCCACCTCTCGATTAAAGGATTATCTCCCTTAAGCTAGAGACGAGCTGTTTGCACAGATCGCTCTAACATTTTATCACACTGCTAGTAGCGCAGGGCTATGGTTGCTCCTACCAGCGGTAGTGTGCGAAGGCACGGTTAGCATCAGCCATCCGGTGCGTATCTTCACGCTTCTTAACAGCAGCACCCGTGTTGTTAGCGGCATCCATGATTTCACGTGCAAGACGTTCAACCATCGTGTGTTCACCACGTAAACGGGAGTATTGAACTAACCAACGAAGACCTAAAGTCGTCCGACGATCTGGACGAACTTCGATTGGGACTTGGTAGTTTGATCCACCAACCCGGCGAGCCTTGACTTCCAAGACTGGCATGATGTTCTTCATTGCTTCTTCGAAAGTTTCAACTGGATCGTTACCAGTTTCATTCTTAATGATGTCGAAGGCACCATAAATGATTTTAGTTGAAGTTCCACGTTTCCCATCCATCATCGTGTGGTTGATCAGACGAGTGACCAACTTTGAATTGTAAATTGGATCAGGAAGGACTTCACGCTTTTGTACGTTTCCTTTTCTAGGCATTGTTCATATCCTCCTTGAAATGCTGTTACCAGCTAGCTGACGGCAACCGTGCAACTAGCTGAAAATAATCTTGGTCTAGCCCTTAGGCTTCTTAGTCCCATACTTGGAACGACCTTGACGACGGTCAGTAACCCCGGCAGTATCGAGCGCACCACGGATGATGTGGTAACGAACCCCAGGTAAATCCTTAACCCGGCCGCCCCGGATAAGCACAACACTATGTTCTTGTAAGTTGTGACCAATACCAGGAATGTAAGCAGTCACTTCAATTAAGTTTGACAACCGCACACGTGCATATTTCCGTAAAGCTGAGTTAGGCTTCTTTGGTGTCATGGTACCGACACGAGTAGCAACCCCACGCTTTTGAGGAGCTGGATTCTTAACTTGAGCTTTTTTGAAACTGTTATACCCGTAGTTTAAAGCTGGGGCATCTGATTTAGAACTTTTAGATTTACGACCTTTACGCACCAATTGGTTGATAGTAGGCATCTAAATAGTCCTCCTTTCCTTATACTTTCTAGAGTTTTAAGTCCACACATCCAGGTGGTTCATTTTCAAATAAAAGAAAAAGCCACCTAGACGGGCAGGTTAATTGAAGTGTCCCTCCCGCCGTCAGTCAGCATGTCCGGTAGTGTGTACCCGAGACCTGTCTGCGAAAAGTACCTTGAATAGAATACCATGCCAGAAATGCTGTGTCAATCATCCCACCGCCAATTTCTCGCAAACTTTCTGACGTTTTTCACGGAATTACCCCTGAGGTGATCACCCATGCAAATTATCTTGTTCTGCTATGGCAGTTGTCTAGGCTCTTTTGGTACCGCTTGGGCCTACCGGCGAATGCGGCAAGAGTCCCTTTTATATCCCGACTCCCACTGCGAAACGTGTCAAGTACCACTGAAACCTTGGCAACTGATCCCAATTTGGAGTTATTTAATATTACGCGGGCGCTGCACCACTTGTCAAACACCAATCACTCCGGTAACGTTCGTGGCTGAGGTATTAGGCGGCACCCTCTTCACCACACTGAATACGGCCACGTGGCTACCGATCAGTTGGTTAGTCTGCTGGGGATTAGCCGCCCTTCACGACTGGCACACGCAAACATTTCCGGCTTGGTTAAGTTGGATCGGCCTGAGTCTCGCACTCTGGGGACACTCCCCAGTCGTTTGGTTGATTGTGGTCTTCATTAATGGCTTGATGAATTGGTTATGGTCTCGTTGGTCTGTACCAACGATTGGTAATGGCGATCTCGAGTTTTTTCTTAGTTATGGTCTCATGTGGGGACTAACTGCCATGGCCCACTGGTTATTATTAGCCGCTAGTTTAGCTTTAATTATCAACCGGCGAACAACTCAACTGGCATTCATTCCCTACTTGTTAATCAGTGCATTGTTCTGGTGGCTGATGGCGTCATAACAATGCTATGTAAAAAAGGACCCTCGCCACTGACGAGAGTCCTTTTTCTTAGGCTTAGTTGTCACTAAGCTTGTGAGTCTTCTTGCATTTGCTTTTCTAAGTCGCTGATGGAATAAACACCTTCGGTTGACGTGCCACCAACTTCTTTGGGCTTGATCTGACGGTAGTCTGGCATCCCAGTCCCGGCAGGAATAATCTTCCCAATGATGACATTTTCCTTCAAACCAACTAATGGATCGTTCTTGCCCCGAATAGCAGCATCGGTCAAGACCCGAGTCGTTTCTTGGAAAGAAGCAGCTGATAAGAAACTGTTAGTTTCCAAAGCCGCCTTTGTAATCCCCAAGATAACTGGACGGGCGGTAGCCGCAATGCCACCATCGATCAACGTCTGATAGTTAGCCCGACGGAAGTCTTGGATATCCATCAAAGTCCCAGGTAAGACATCGGTATCGCCCGGATCCATGATCCGAACTTTACGTAACATCTGACGAACCATGATTTCCACGTGCTTATCACTGATGGCCACACCTTGCATCCGGTAAACCCGTTGCACTTCACCCAAGATGTACGTCTCAGTTGACAAGACATCACGAACCCGCAACAATTCCTTAGGATCAACAGACCCATAGTTCAAAGCGCCACCACGGTGAATGAAGTCTCCTTCACTGACCCGCATCCGTGCCGTAATTGGCAACGTGTAGCTTCGCGTATCAGCTTCACCCTTAATGGTGATTTCCTTAGTCCGTTCAGCTGGGTTTTCTTCGATTGATTCAACCGTCCCAGTAACTTCAGTAATCTCAGCTTTACCTTTAGGGTTCCGAGATTCAAATAATTCTTGAACCCGGGGAAGCCCTTGGGTAATATCTTCGTTCCCGGCAACACCACCGGTATGGAAGTTCCGCATGGTCAATTGAGTCCCTGGTTCACCGATAGATTGGGCAGCAACCGTTCCGACTGCTTCACCAACTTCGACTTCATCACCAGTCGCCATGTTCCGACCGTAACAGTGTTCACAAACACCATGTTCCGTGTTACAAGTGAAGGCTGAACGAATCGTCACTTCTTCAACACCAGCATCAACAATCTGTTGTGCCGTATCTTCAACGATCATTTGGTTCTTCGGTACGATGACATCGCCAGTTTGTGGATCGTAAACCGTCTTTTGAGTGTAACGCCCTAAAATCCGGTCATATAATGGTTCGATCATTTCGTTACCATCAGTGATGGCCCGAATCTTCAAACCACGATCAGTTCCACAATCCTTTTCCCGAATAATAACATCTTGCGCCACATCAACCAACCGCCGAGTCAGGTAACCTGAGTTGGCAGTCTTCAAGGCCGTATCGGTCATCCCTTTACGAGCCCCATGGGTTGAAATGAACATTTCCATCACAGTCAGCCCTTCACGGAAGTTAGACGTGATTGGCAATTCCATGATATCCCCACTAGGAGCGGCCATCAGGCCACGCATCCCAGCCAATTGGGTAAAGTTAGAAATGTTCCCCCGGGCACCAGAATCACTCATCATAAAGATTGGGTTCTGTTGGTCGAAACTGTGAATCAAGGCGTTTTGAATTTCATCCTTAGCATCGTTCCAGATGCCAATGACCCGTTCGTAACGTTCATGATCCGTAATCAACCCACGCCGGAATTGCTTTGTCACTGTGCTGACTTGTTTATGAGCAGCCGCAATGATTTCTGGCTTTTCTTTCAAGTCGGTCACATCGACCATCCCAACCGTTAACCCAGACTTCGTTGACTCGTTGTAACCCAAGTCCTTAATCCGGTCCAACAATTCGGACGTTGCCGTCACTTTGTATTGTTGGTAAACGGCCGCAATGATGTCACTCAAGAAGCCCTTCTTAAATGGTGGAATGATTTCTGCATTTTGCAGATAATCATGAATATCCTCGCCCGGTTCCAAGAAGTACTTGTCAGGGACGTAACCATTCAAGTTCGTGCTCGTTGGTTCGTTCAAGTATGGGAAAGACTTTGGCAGGATGTTGTTGAAGATTAACTTCCCAACGGTCGTTACCATAATCTTACTACGTTGTTCATCGGTAAATGGCTTATCTGGCATTGAGGTCACTTGGACACCGACCCGAGTATGCCAATGCACAATCCCGTTACGGTAAGCTAACGTTGCTTCGTCAAGATCCGTAAAGATCATGCCTTCACCCTCACGGTTAGCTTCTTCCATTGTCAGGTAGTAGTTCCCAATAACCATATCTTGAGAAGGCGCAACAACTGGCTTACCACTAGCAGGGGCCAAGATATGGTGCGCAGCAAGCATCAGCAAACGAGCTTCTGCTTGTGCTTCATCAGATAATGGCACATGGATAGCCATTTGGTCCCCATCGAAATCGGCATTGTAAGCTTCACAAGCCAATGGATGCAACCGCATTGCTTTACCACTAACCAAGACCGGTTCAAACGCTTGAATCCCTAAACGGTGAAGCGTAGGGGCCCGGTTCAACAGAACTGGGTGTTCCTTGATGACATCTTCCAATACGTTAAAGACATCATCATCTTCACGGTCAATTTGTCGCTTAGCATTCTTAATGTTAGAAGCCAAGCCACGAGCAACCAATTCTTTCATAATGAATGGCCGGAATAATTCCAAAGCCATCGGAACTGGCAGACCCATTTGGTTAAACTTCAGGGAAGGACCAACGTCAATAACGGAACGACCAGAGTAGTCAACCCGCTTCCCTAACAAGTTTTGCCGGAAACGACCTTGCTTCCCTTTCAACATGTGTGAAAGAGACTTCAGTGGCCGGTTACCTGGGCCAGCAACTGGACGGCCACGACGACCGTTATCGATCAACGCATCAACGGCTTCTTGTAACATCCGTTTTTCGTTTTGAACGATAATACCAGGTGCATTCAAATCCAACAACCGCTTCAACCGGCTGTTCCGGTTGATAACCCGCCGGTACAAGTCGTTCAGGTCAGACGTTGCGAACCGTCCACCTTCAAGTTGTACCATTGGTCGTAAGTCAGGTGGAATAACCGGAATGGCATCCATAACCATCCATTCAGGACGGTTACCCGACATCACAAAGGCTTCCAAAATGTCCAAACGACGAACGGCTCGCGTCCGCTTTTGACCAGTGGCTTCCTTCAATTCTTCTTTTAACTCTGTAACTTCTTTATCTAGGTCTACGCTCATCAACAACTTCTTGATGGCTTCCGCACCCATTTCAGCCTTAAAGGCATCACTGCCGTATTCCAGCAGCTTGTCACGGTAATCACGTTCGGAAAGCAATTGCTTCTTTTCGAGTGGCGTGTTACCTGGATCTAAGACCACGTAAGATGCAAAGTAAATAATTTCTTCCAGTGCTCGAGGGCTCATGTCGAGAACCAAGCCCATTCGACTTGGAATTCCCTTGAAGTACCAGATGTGGGTCACTGGGGCTGCGAGTTCGATATGACCCATTCGTTCACGACGAACTTTAGAACGGGTAACTTCGACCCCACAACGGTCACAAACGACACCCTTGTAACGGATTCGCTTGTACTTTCCACAGGCACATTCCCAGTCCTTGGTAGGACCAAAGATACGTTCGTCGAACAGCCCATCTTTTTCAGGCTTTAATGTCCGGTAGTTGATGGTTTCAGGCTTTTTAACTTCCCCGTAAGACCAGCTACGGATCTTATCAGGTGAAGCCAGCCCGATCTGCATGCTTTCGAACTTATTGACATCGACCAAAGAAGCGACCTCCCTTATAAATTAGTCTTGTGTGTTCGGTTGACTTTCATTTTTTGTTGCTGGCGCGGTCTTGGATTCATCAGTCTGAGCAGCAGCTTTCCGTTGTTCTTCCTGTTGTTGGGCATACTTGCTCAACGCATCCACATTAACAACATCGTCGTCTTCGTCGTCCATATCACGGAGTTCGATTTCTTCTTTGTCGCCATTTAAGACCTTCATGTCCAGCCCTAAGGATTGGAGTTCCTTCACTAACACGCGGAAGGATTCAGGAACACCTGGCTTTGGAATTGGATCGCCCTTAACAATGGCTTCGTAGGTCTTAACCCGACCAACAACGTCATCAGACTTGTAAGTCAAGATTTCTTGCAACGTATAAGCGGCACCATAAGCTTCCAAAGCCCAAACTTCCATTTCACCGAAACGCTGACCACCAAATTGCGCTTTCCCACCAAGGGGTTGTTGCGTAACCAGTGAGTAAGGTCCGATGGAACGGGCGTGCATCTTGTCATCGACCATGTGGGCCAACTTCAGGTAGTGCATGACCCCAACGGCAACCCGCTTATCAAACGGTTCACCAGTCCGACCATCATATAAGACAGTCTTGGCGTCAGCAGCCATCCCAGCTTCCTTAACAGCGTCCGCAATATCTGTATCTTGGGCACCATCAAAGACTGGAGTTGCCATGTGCACACCGAGCTTACGAGCAGCCATCCCCAAATGCAATTCGAGCACTTGCCCGATGTTCATCCGGGAAGGCACACCCATGGGACTCAACATAATGTCAATTGGGGTACCATCTGGCATGTACGGCATATCTTCTTCAGGGATAACCACTGAAACCGTCCCCTTGTTACCGTGACGTCCAGACATCTTGTCCCCAACTTGGATCTTCCGCTTTTGCGCGATGTAGACCCGAACCATCATGTTGACACCTGGTGACAATTCGTCCCCATTTTCACGGGTAAAGATCTTCACGTCTTGGATGATCCCGCCACCACCATGCGGTACCTTCAGAGAAGTATCCCGAACTTCACGGGCCTTTTCACCAAAGATAGCATGGAGGAGTCGTTCCTCAGCGGATAATTCAGTGACACCCTTAGGCGTTACCTTACCAACTAAGATATCCCCATCTTGAACTTCGGCACCAACCCGGATAATCCCGTCTTCGTCCAAGTTCTTCAGGGCATCTTCCCCAACGTTAGGAATTTCACGCGTCATTTCTTCAGGTCCAAGCTTCGTATCACGTGCTTCTGATTCGTATTCTTCAATATGAATCGATGTGTAGACGTCATCGCGAACCAACCGTTCGTTGATCCCGATGGCATCTTCGAAGTTGTACCCTTGCCAAGTCATGAAGGCAACTAATGGGTTTTGACCTAAAGCCAATTCCCCATTTTCCATGGAAGGACCATCAGCTAAGACTTCATCGTTATCGACATGGTCGCCGACCTTAACGATTGGGCGTTGGTTGTAGTTCTTCCCACCGTTTGACCGGCGGAACTTCATGAGCTTGTAAGTGTCTAAGGCACCATCTTCACGCCGAACACGAATTTCACGTGCGTCAACGTATTCAACAGTCCCATCATGTTGACTGATCAAAGCAACCCCTGAGTCATGGGCAGCTTTGTATTCAATCCCAGTACCAATTAATGGCGCATGTGGATTCAACAATGGCACAGCTTGCCGTTGCATGTTGGCACCCATCAGGGCCCGGTTGGAGTCATCGTTTTCCAAGAAAGGAATACATGCCGTGGCAACCGCAACAACTTGCTTAGGCGAAACATCCATGTAGTCAATCCGGTCAGCACTGGTTTCAATGTTTTCAGATTGGGCACGGGCCATGATCGTATCCGTATTGAAGGAACCATCGTCATTTAATGGCGTGTTGGCCTGAGCAACAACATAGTTATCTTCTTCGTCAGCTGTCAGGTAATCGATCTTATCGGTAACCTTATGCGTATCCCAAGAAACACGACGGTATGGTGTCTCAATGAACCCATACTTGTTAACCCGGGCATAACTGGATAGACTGTTGATCAGCCCGATGTTAGGTCCTTCAGGCGTTTCAATTGGGCACATCCGGCCATAGTGGGTATAGTGCACGTCCCGGACTTCATAACCGGCCCGGTCACGTGTTAACCCACCAGGTCCCAAGGCAGATAGACGCCGTTTATGTGTTAATTCACCTAACGGGTTGGTCTGATCCATGAATTGGGACAACTGTGAAGACCCAAAGAATTCTTTAATTGAGGCCACGACAGGACGAATATTAATCAATTGTTGCGGCGTTACCGTCGCAGCATCTTGAATGGACATCCGTTCACGAACAACCCGTTCCATCCGGGATAACCCGATCCGGAATTGGTTTTGGAGTAATTCACCAACGGAACGAATCCGCCGGTTACCCAAGTGGTCAATATCATCAGTGTTACCAATCCCCAGTTGTAAGTCAAAGAAGTAGTTCATGGATGCAATAATATCAGCTGGACGAATGTGCTTCAGCTTGATATCAATGTTCCCATTCCCAATCACGGGAACTTCTTGTTCTGGATCATCTGGTGATTGTACTTTAATAATTTGTAGTTTTAGTGGTTCCGTGACAACGGCTTCGTCAGAAGGTTGGAAAGTCACCATCTTGAAATCATCTTGATCCAAGAATGGTGCTAAGCTCTTCATCACGTCCTTGTCAACGACCGTGCCCTTAGCGGCAATAATTTCACCGGTATCGGGATCAGCCAACGTTTCAGCTAAGGTCAAGCCCAATAAACGGGTCTTTAAGCTCAGCTTCTTGTTAGTCTTGTAACGACCAACTGGCGCCATGTCATAACGTTTAGGATCGAAGAACCGCGCAGTCAGCAAGCTCCGTGAAGAGTCCGCCGTCTTAGGTTCACCTGGACGCAAACGTTCGTAGATATCCTTTAAGGACTCTTCGACACGTGAATCATCGGTGTTCTTATGGATATCTTTTTCCAACGTCTGCATTAAGCTTTCGTTGTCGCCTAAGATATCTAAGATTTCATCGTCAGAACCAAACCCTAAGGCCCGAACTAATTCGGTCATTGGGATCTTCCGCGTCCGGTCAATCCGAACGTAAGAAACGTTCTTCGCATCAGTTTCAAATTCTAGCCATGCACCCCGGTTAGGGATCACAGTGGCACCGTAAACTGTCCGACCGTTCTTATCCGTATCTTCATTGAAGTAACCCCCTGGTGAACGGACTAATTGAGAAACAATAACCCGTTCCGCCCCGTTAATAATGAAGGTCCCTTGGGCCGTCATTAATGGGAAGTCACCAAAGAAGACGTCTTGTGATTTGATTTCGCCCGTTTCGTGGTTGGTTAACCGCAGGGTGACGTGTAAAGGTGCCGAATAGTTGGCATCATGTTCCCGTGCTTCATCCACGCTGTATTTGGGTTCTAGTAACTGATAATCAACAAACTCTAACGAAAGGTTTCCTTGAAAATCTTCGATTGGCATGATGTCGTCGAACATATCGCGTAAACCTTCGTCAAGGAACCAATTATAGGAATTGGTTTGAATCTCAATCAAGTTAGGTAAATCAAGAACTTCCTTGATTCGCGAATAGCTCCGGCGCGTACGGTGTTTCCCGTATTTCACTAAGTGTCCTGCCAAGTTGTTCACCTCTCCTATTTATTCTGTGACTGGCCTCGCCGAAATATTACATTTTGATTACAAATGCACTTTTCTTCGGATTTTTGGCAAAAAAAATCCAAAAACAAATCAATCAATTTGCTTTTGGCTTCTTATAACAAACGTCACCGGACAATATATCGGCACGTTCAATTTCAGTTCACAGTTGCGTACAAATGATATAATACTAAATCCATTACTAAATGTCAATAATTGACGCTCACTTTTTGGTAGCAACACCAAATAATATTAATTTGATCAGGGCGATCGTCTGATCATGCTGTGTGGCATCCGCCAGCCCCACGTGATGAAAGGTATTGAATAAGGGGCTCAAACTCGTCAGGTAAAATGACGCCGCATCCTTAGCCGCCAACCCAGGTTGCAAGGTTACAACACCCAGTTCAAAGAAATGCTGCAACGGTTGCAGGTAGTCTTGCATAAAGATCATCCCTAGTTGACGCTGATTACCCGGTTTAAGAAACCGGAAGCTACTGTGAATCACCGTGAAGACATCACGCGGATGTACAGCAGTCAAAACCTCCGTCACCGCCGTCAATGCTGCCACTGGGTCTTTCGTTAACTCCGTTTGCAATTGTTCATTAACTGCCGTTAATCCTTGTTGCACCTCAGAACCAACCAGCTTAATAACCTCTAAAAAAATGACCTCTTTATCACTAAAGTGATGATATAACGCCGGTTGCGTAATTCCAACAATACGGGCAATTTCTCGCGTTGACGTTGCCTGATATCCTTGCGTTAAAAATTGTTCTCTAGCAGCTTTTAAGATGGCCGCCCGTGTGTGGTTTAACTGTTCTTCTCTTCTCATATCTTTACCCTTTCATCCCGCTTATTAAAGTAAGTGTACCACAGTCACCTATCACCAGCTAGGCGGGAGTTCCACCGATAAGCTCCTTTTTATTTATCCCAACTTATTTGATTTCTTCTATTATATTGATCCTGCTCGATTAACTTAATCGGCTGAGTGTAGAACTTGGCATAGATTGCTCCTAGTTAACGGCACAAAAACGGGCTACCAAGAATCTGAATCATTCTTAGTAACCCGCTGTGCTTTTTATTAACTAATTGCTCGATTTTAGCAGTTAAGCATTAATAACGGCTTTAGGACCATCGGTTGTTTTAACGTTAACCGTCACTTCACCTTTGGTTGCCCCAATTGTGACTTGATCACCCGTTTTAACCTCACCATTAAGTAAGGCTTCACTCAGCTTATCTTCAACCTGCGTCTGTAACGCCCGTCGAATTGGCCGCGCACCATATTCAGGATCAAAGCCAGCTTTGGCCACCACATCAATGGCTGCTGGTGTAATCTTCAGCTTGATGTTTTGTTCTGCAACCCGAGCCACAATTTGTTGTGCCATCAGCTTCACAATAGCGTGAAGTTCATCCTTTTGTAAGGAGTGGAAGATAACCGTTTCATCAATCCGGTTTAGGAATTCCGGCCGGAATGATTGCTTCAACGTTTCCCGGATAGTTCCAGCCATCGCCCGGTAATCATTCGCCATGTCTTCGGCACCAAAACCAACCGTCTTTTCATCCCGCAACTTAGTAGCTCCTAAGTTAGAGGTCATGATCAGAATGGTATTTCGGAAATCAACCTTACGCCCCTTAGAATCGGTTAAATAACCATCGTCCAAGACTTGCAATAAAATGTTAAAGACATCTGGATGGGCCTTTTCAACTTCATCAAAGAGGACCACAGAATATGGCTTTTGCCGAACCTTTTCGGTTAACTGACCGCCTTCGTCATACCCCACGTAACCGGGAGCTGAACCAATCAGCCGACTAGTTGAGTACTTTTCCATATACTCACTCATGTCTACCCGAATCATATTATCTTCGGACCCAAACATTGCTTCAGCTAACGCCTTGGCAAGCTCGGTCTTCCCAACACCGGTTGGTCCTAAGAACATGAACGACCCGATTGGCCGATTTGGATCCTTTAAGCCTGACCGTGCTCGGCGAATTGCTCGAGACACTGCCGAAACGGCTTCAGATTGACCAATGACCCGCTGATGTAAGATCTTTTCCAAGTTAACCAATCGATCGGCATCCGTCTGCTTCAACTGCGTTACGGGAACTCCCGTCCACTCAGCAACCACATCAGCCACGTCTTCACCCGTCACGTCTAAGGCATAATGCCGAGTTTCTTCATCACTCGCCGCTTTAGCCTTAGCCTCACGCGCAGCCACTTTTTCTCGAAGCTTCATTTCTTCCGCTCGGAGCTTAGCTGCTCGTTCAAAGTCCTGCGCCTCAATAGCGGTTTCCTTTTCCGCCGCCAGGTCTTTTAACTCTTGAACCTGCTTAGAGGCTGCAGTTGGTCGATCCATCTGATCAATCCGAACCTTGGCAGAGGCTTCGTCCATCAAATCAATCGCCTTATCTGGCAAGAAACGATCGCTGATGTAGCGACCTGAAAGCTTCACCGCTTGTTCCAGAGCCGTGTCCGTAATATTCACATGGTGGTGATCTTCGTAACGCGAACGCAACCCTTTCAAGATCTGTAGGGCTTCACTAGGTGTTGGTTCATTGACTTGCACCGTTGCAAATCGACGTTCCAAAGCCGCATCGGATTCAATATACTTTTGATATTCATCCAGTGTCGTTGCCCCAATGGTTTGTAGTTCACCACGGGCCAAGGCTGGCTTTAAAATGTTCGACGCATCAATGGCACCTTCAGCACCACCAGCACCAATCAAAGTGTGTAATTCATCAATAAAGAGAATAACTTGCCCATCGTTATAAATTTCTTCGATGACCTTCTTTAATCGATCTTCAAATTCACCACGATATTTCGTCCCGGCCACCAATGATCCCATGTCTAGCATCATTAATCGCTTCTGTTGCATATCTTCTGGCACATCGCCAGCTACGATACGTTGTGCTAAGCCTTCCGCAATCGCCGTTTTCCCAACACCGGGTTCGCCAATTAAGACAGGGTTGTTCTTCGTCCGTCGACTCAGAATTTGAATCACCCGTTTAACTTCTTTATCGCGGCCGACAGTTGGATCCATCCGCCCCTCTTTAGCAGCGTCCGTTAGATTTCGGGCTAATGAGTCCAGCGTTGGGGTGCCACCTTGGGGTGCTCGCCGCGTCCGGCTGTCATTACGCCGCTTGGGCGTATCCGCAATCCCGAGCTTCCGCAACACGACCTTGCGTGCATCTGGTAATTCAACGTTTAAATTCTTCAAAATACGAGAAGACAAAATGGTTTCGTCACTCAATAACGCCAATAATAGGTGTTCCGTACCAATCTTAGCAGCACCTAAGCGTTTAGCTTCATCACCAGCTAAAGCCAACAATGTCTTAGCCTTAGGCGAGTAGGGTAAATAACTATCCTTATCTGTGTTGGCTAATGTGCCGTAGCCCGTGAAACGTTCAATCTCTTCACGCACGTCGTCCTCACTAACCGAGAACTGTTGCAACACCTTATTAGCAATGCCATTCTTTTCAATTGTCAGTGCGAGTAGCAAATGTTCTGTACCAACTGCTTGGTGCTTAAAATACTTCGCTTGTTCCTGTGCCAAAACGAGCACGCTCTTAGCACTTGGGGTAAATAAATTGTCCATTGCGACTCCTCACTTTCTTAGCTCTCATAGCGCAAGTGATTCAAAATTGAAATTAAAATTTGCGCCCGTATTCGTTCATTTAGGGTGCGGTCACCGGTGTCAACAGCGGCCTTATCAATCGCCGCCAAGATAATATTGGCTTCCCGCCGATTGATCGTACCAGCTTCAAAGAGGCTACGAACCACTGCTAGGCTGTCATGACGGGTAATCTGATCACCCACCGCTGTAACTAAGGAATCGATGAAGTCAAGATTATCTAGTAGCTTGACCTTTTCAATTCGGATGTAGCCACCGCCACCACGTTTACTTTGAACCACATAACCGTCCTGAATCGTAAAACGGGTCTTAATCACATAATTAATCTGGGATGGGACTACGTTGAATTGATCGGCAATCTCGGCCCGGCGAATCTCAACTTGCTGTGACTCAGCCAAGATTTGCTTCAAGTAAGACTCGATAATATCCGAAATATTTTGATTCTCCATTACCGTCCCCCCTTCAGCGAAACTTATTTGACTAATGCTGACTAATATTATACGAAGTTTCCATCAAAATGCAACGGATTAGACTGCACCCGGACCAAATAAGTTCTGGTAAACTATCATAACAAAAAAACGACCGACATCCAAACAATTACGTAAGGAGTCGATCGTTTCAGTACTTCTGTTGGGGACGGTCGCAATAAAAAATCGGGAAGACAAGATTTGAACTTGCGACCCCCACGTCCCGAACGTGGTGCTCTACCAAGCTGAGCTACTTCCCGAGATAGCTCGCTGACAGTTAGT
>OMJG01000222.1_pt1 | contig 44232 bp, 40 predicted proteins | sample 1646431 | NCBI WGS metagenome assembly OMJG01 (sample SAMN03771674, study PRJEB25209) | food metagenome | isolation source: Cotija cheese | place: Mexico:Jalisco,Michoacan | collected 2011-12-12
TGAGACAGCACAGCCCAGCAACCTCGCGCGAGGTTGCTGGGCCGCCGTCAGGTAGCAATTGGGGGATAGCGTGGGGGTATGCAGAGGATGACACGGGCCGCGGCCCGCAGGACGGCGATCGCGGCGACAGTACTGGACCGACCACGACCGGCCAAGGCCACCGCCCGACACCTCAAGAATGTCTTCGCCACCCTGGGGCTGACCCAGATCGACTCGGTCGCCCGTGTCGTCCGATCCCACTATCTGCCGTACTTCTCCCGCCTGGGCCCCTATCCGCGGGAGACCCTGGACCGGCTCTTCTACACTTCGCCGCGCATGGGCGTCGAGTACTGGGCCCACGCTGCGGCCTTCGTGCCCCCGCAGACGTGGAAGCACTTCGCCCGCGCCCACAGCGAATGGTGGCGCAACGACTTCGGACAGCGCCACCCGGAGACCGGTGAGGAATTCCGAAACCTCCAAGCCCGCGTCCTTGCCGCACTGTCCGCCCGGCCGATGTCGGCGCGGGAAGTCGCCGAGGTGGTCGACCACGATCTGCCGGAGATCCACCGCGGCCATTGGGGTTGGAATCCCAGCCAGGTGAAAGTCGCCCTCGAAGCGCTGTTCGCCGGAGGCATCATCAGCGTCGCCGGACGCAATGACCACTTCGAACGCATCTATGCCCTGACCCGCGATGTCGCACCCGAGCTGCCGCAGCTGCCTCTGACCTACGGGCCTCCGGACGATCCTGCGCTGGGACTGGACCCGAATGCGCAGCTTCCACGCGGAATCTCCGGGGTGGAGAACGATGTCGTCGGACTCACCCGCATCGCGGCACGTGCCCTGGGCATCTCCCGTCCCGAGGACATCGCCGACTACTTTCGGCAGCGGCGTGCACCGACCGACGTCGCCATCAGCGAACTCATCGACTCCGGTGAGCTGCGCGAAGTCGACGTCGAAGGCGTCCCGGCCCTGAAGTGGCACGAGGCTCGGACTCCGCGCACCGTGAACGCTCGCGCCCTGCTGGCGCCGTTCGACCCCTTGGTCTTCTACCGTCCGCGCATCGAATGGCTGTTCGACTTCCACTACCGCATCGAGATCTACACACCAGCGGCCAAACGGATCTACGGCTACTACGTCACGCCGTTCCTCCTCGGCGATCGGCTCGTCGGGCGAGTCGATCTGCACCGGGACCGCGCGGCAGGAATCTTGCGCGCTCACCAGGTGACATGGGAGCCGGGGGAGGAGCACACCGCGGAGCTCGCCGACGAGCTCATGACGATGGCCGCATGGCTGGGCCTGACCGCCGTGGACCTCGAAGGTACTCACCTGCCATTAAGCTAGGGGCTATACAGTCGTTCGAGTCGTTGTCCGGCAGACATGCCGATTAGGAGAAAAGTGGCTAATTTCCTCGAGAAGCTTCTGCGCACAGGTGAAGGCAGAACTCTGAAGAAGCTCCGCCGATACACGGATGCCATCAACCAGCTGTCTGATGAGTTCAGCGAGATGACCGACACCGAACTGCGTGAGGAAACCGGCCGGTTCAAGGAACGCTACAAGGACGGTGAGAGCCTCGACTCTCTGCTGCCCGAAGCCTTCGCCACCGTGCGCGAAGCCTCGGGCCGGACCTTGGGCATGCGACACTTCGACGTTCAGCTCATGGGCGGCGCCGCTCTGCACCTGGGCAACATCGCCGAGATGAAGACCGGTGAGGGCAAGACCCTCGTCGCCACGGCCCCGGCCTACCTCAACGCTCTCACCGGCAATCCGGTCCACATCATCACGGTCAACGACTATCTGGCCACCTATCAGTCAGAGCTGATGGGCCGTGTGTTCCGTTTCCTCGGCATGGAGACCGGCTGCATTCAGGCGAACATGCCTTCGGATCTGCGCCGCAAACAGTACGCTGCCGACATCACATACGGCACGAACAACGAATTCGGCTTCGACTACCTGCGCGATAACATGGCGTGGTCTGCCGACGAACTGGTCCAGCGCGGACATGCGTTCGCCATCGTCGATGAGGTCGACTCGATCCTCATCGACGAGGCCCGTACCCCGCTCATCATCTCCGGTCCCGCCGAAGGCGATGTGAACCGTTGGTACGGCGAATTCGCCAAGGTCGTCAAGCGCCTGAAGACCGACCGCGACTACGAAGTCGATGAGAAGAAGCGCACCGTCGGTATCCTCGAACCCGGTATCGAACGCGTCGAGGACTATCTGGGCATCGGGAATCTCTACGACGCGGAGAACACCCCGCTCATCAGCTTCCTCAACAACTCCATCCGCGCCAAGGAGCTGTTCAAGAAGGACAAGGACTACGTCGTCCTCGACGGCGAAGTCCTCATCGTCGACGAACACACCGGTCGTGTGCTCAAGGGCCGCCGCTACAACGAGGGCCTGCACCAGGCCATCGAGGCGAAGGAAGGGGTGAAGGTCCAGGCCGAGAACCAGACCCTGGCAACGATCACCCTGCAGAACTTCTTCCGTCTCTACGAGAAGCTCTCCGGAATGACCGGTACGGCCGAGACCGAGGCCGCGGAGTTCATGTCCACCTACAAGCTCGGCGTCGTCCCGATTCCGACGAACAAGCCGATGCAGCGCGTCGACCAGTCCGACTTCGTCTACAAGAACGAGGTTGCGAAGTTCGACGCTGTCGTCGACGACATCGTCGAACGCCACGAGACCGGACAGCCCGTGCTCGTCGGCACGACGAGCGTCGAGAAGAGCGAATACCTGTCGAAGAATCTGGCCAAACGCGGCGTCAAGCACGAGGTCCTCAACGCGAAGAACCACGCCCGTGAGGCGTCGATCGTGGCGATGGCCGGACGCAAGAACGCCGTCACGGTGGCCACGAACATGGCCGGACGCGGTACGGACATCATGCTCGGCGGCAACGCCGAATTCCTCGCGGTCGCGGAGATGGAACGTCGCGGCCTTGACCCGGCCGAGAACGAGGACCAGTACGAGGCCGAATGGCCGGAGGTGCTCAAGGCCGCCGAGGACAAGGTCAAGGAAGAGGCCGAAGAGGTCGTCGAACTGGGCGGACTCTACGTACTCGGCACCGAACGCCACGAGTCCCGCCGCATCGACAATCAGCTGCGCGGCCGTTCCGGCCGTCAGGGTGACCCCGGTGAATCCCGGTTCTACCTGTCGCTGACCGATGATCTCATGCGCCTGTTCGGTTCGGGAGCCGCCGAACGGATCATGGCGACGGCGAACGTGCCCGACGATGTGCCGCTGGAATCGAAGATGGTCTCACGTGCCATCCTCTCGGCGCAGTCGCAGATCGAGCAGCGCAATGCCGAACAGCGCAAGAACGTGCTCAAATACGACGATGTGCTCAACCGTCAGCGCACCGTGATCTACGACGAGCGCCGCCGGGTCCTCGACGGGGCCGACCTCGAGGAGCAGGTCGCGAACTTCCGCGAAGAAGTCATCGACGCCTACGTCGCCCAAGCGACGACGGGACCGGTCGAAGACTGGCAGATCGACGAGCTCTTCGACGCCCTCGGAAAGATCTACTCACCGTCGATCTCATCCGACGATCTCGCCGAGGAACTCGGCGGACTCGGCAACCTCACGAAGAACCGTCTCAATCAGGAGATCCAGTCCGACCTCGCCCTGTTCTATTCGCAGCGCGAAGAGGAGCTCGGAGAGGATGCCACCCGCGAACTCGAACGCCGCGTCGTCCTCTCCGTCATCGACAAGCGCTGGCGCGAACACCTCTACGAGATGGACTATCTCAAGAACGGCATCGGGCTGCGCGCCATGGCCCAGAAGGATCCGCTGGTCGAATACCAGCGGGAGGGCTTCGAGATGTTCACCACCATGCAGGACGGGATCAAGGAGGACGTCGTTCGCCTGACCAACACGCTGCAGGTTCAGGTGACGACATCGGCCGGTTCCGACGATGCCGAACCCGAGGTCGAGGTCGACGCCGAGGAGCTGCGTCACACGACTCCGAAGATGCAGCTGTCGGCTCCGTCCGAGACCGGTTCGGCCGCGGTCTCCGAAACCGACGACGACGAGGAACCGGCTGCGGCCAACCGCGCCGAACGTCGTGCGAAGAAGAAGGCCAAGAGCTGACGCCGGGCCCTCAGCGGCTCACATCGTCTGCAGCGCAGTCAGCGTCCACCGGGTGGTGAGCAGTTCCAAACGGACTGCCACCGCCCGGACGCGATTTGCGGCGGCGACGATGACCGTGACCTCGGCGATCTCGGGGCTGATCTGGCAGACGTGCGCTGTCCCCGGCTTCACCGTACGAGCGCCGGGCACGGCCGCCCGGTGCGGCGCCACCTCGGCGCGCAGCTGACATCGGTGATCGATCTTCGCCAGCAGCTCCGGTTCGACCCAGCGGGCGATCGTCTCGCTGCGTCTGACCCCGGAGAGGACCTCGAGGCAGGCAACTGCCAACGAGGTGGCCGTGGCCGCGATCCTCGCCCGGTCGTCTGCGATGTCCTGCCCCCGGGTGTGCCTGCCGACCCGGCGGGGGGACTGCGCCGTGGAGCGCGGTGTGACCTGTCGCCGAGGCGGTGCCGAAGCCTGAGGTCGGGTGAGGGTGAGCGGGGCGGTCATGTCCGGATCTCCAATCTCTGACCGGCAATGATGAGGCTCGGATCAGGGCCGATGGTGTCTTCGTTGGCGGTATAGATGTCAGTGACGAGTCGAGGGATCTCTGCAGTTGTGTCGGTCAGGTCCGCAGCGATCGACCACAGGCTCTCGCCGTGGGTCACAATATGCGTGGCGGCTGCCGAATCCGCAGGAACAGAGGAATCGTCTTTCTCGCCCGGCGGTGATGGAGGTCCATCGTCCGGAGGCGGCTCGGCAGGCCAACCGGGGTCGGGGAGGTGTGCGCGATCGGGCGCTCGTCGGTGATCCGGCGATTCGGATTCCTCTGGTGGGTCCTCGACGCCGGACCTCTCCCCACTGTCAGCGGGGGTCGGCGACCGAGTATCCGAGTCGACCGTCGGCCATCCGGGATCGGCAGGGGCGGACGAAGCGTTCGCCGACGATGTGGGTCCGGGCCCAGGGTCTGTGACCTGTGCTGCGTGAGTCGAGTGGACGGCCAGGCCGGCGGACACGATGGCAAGAACGCTCGACGCGAGTATCCGCGGCATCGCCGTGACGACCACTCCCGCCAGTGCTGACCGGACGCGGCCCGATGGGAGAAGGCGCAGCAGCAGCGCCAGCAGCGAGACGATGCCGATCCGCGAGAACAGGATCGCTCCAGTGCCGATGATGACGATGACGACGACGTCGCCGGTCGTGCTCGGTGGTGGCAATTGTGTCCACGCGATGAAGAAGGAACCGAGCAGAATCAGCCATGAACCCGCGCATGCAAGCAAGAGATACATCTAGACATCCTCCGTTGGATATTGAACATAATGATGCCGTTAGATGGCATTTGATGTCAATGGATCAACAGTAACTACATGACTGTAGTTCGATGAGTCGTCGATTCAAGTCTTGAAAGTGGACTACAGCTGGGGCAAGCTTGGCGACTATGGACGATCGCATCGATGCACTCCTGGCGGATATCGAAGCCGCCGACTCGGCGGCGCAGGCGCATGCCAGGAGGGGCGAATTCGGTGATGAGGTCGCCGGGCAGGCTGCCGAAAGGACTCTGCTCGAGCGGCTGCGAGGATCGTTGGGATCGACGGTGCAGGTGACGATGTCCGATCGCGACATCACCGGGGCCGTGTGCTTCCTCGGCCGGGACATCGTCGTCCTCGCCGGGGCCGAGGTTTCCGCAATCGCGTTCAGTGCCGTATGCGGACTCAGGGTGACCACGCGAGTGCACCGGTTCGGAGCCGGTGGGCTGGAGCGATTGGGGATGGGCTCGGCGCTGCGACGCTGGTCAGAAGCTCATGAAGAGGTGTCGATCGACGTCGCCGGGCGCTCGGGCGGTATTCGCGGACGATGTTCCCTCGTCGCAGCCGACTATGTCGAAATCTCCGGCCGGATCATTCCCTTCGCGGCGATCAGCGCCATCCACGCTCGGACGAACCCCTTCGGATGAGCGGGGTGCAATGCTGATCGGAGTCGAAGCGAGCAGGTCAGTCCTCGATGGAGCCGGTCTTGATCTGGTACTCCGTGCGCTCATACATGCGCTGGATATACGCTTCGATCTCGGACTTCTCGACACGCCACTGGCCGCGCCCGCCGACCTTGATGGCGCGGAGATCGCCGGAACGGACCAGGGCCCGAGCCTGGGCGATCGAGACATTGAGCAGCTCGGCCACATCGGTCAGCGGCAGGAAGCGACTTTCGACGGCCATGAGGTGAATTCTCCAATTCCAGATGTCCATCTGCCACCAGATGTCCATCTGCTTGTTGGTGCATTTTGCCAAAAACCTTGCTTTGGCATCGTTTGATGCTCAATATTAGCACTGAGAAACAGTTTCTGTCAGTGGAAATTCTGCGAATCTGGAGATGCAATGGAGCTCTCGAAACGTATCCGACGCCCCCGCTGGACCGATGCTCGGCTGTTGGTCGGAGCGATGCTCGTCGTCCTGGCGGTCGTCGGCACCTACCTGCTCGTCACCTCGGCGAATTCGACCACCCGGGTCTGGGCGAGCGCACACGCACTCGTGCCCGGCGAGACCCTGAGTCCGGCCGATCTCACCGTGGCAGAGGTCAACCTCGCCGATCTCGGCGAGAAGTACCTGTCTGCCGATGCCGAGCTGCCGGCGAATACAAGCGTGCGCAGCGTCGTCGCGGCAGGAGAGCTGCTGGCCGCCTCGGCGGTGGCGCCTCTGTCCGAGCTCGACGGGCGAGTCGTGGCGATCGACATCGCCGGCTCCGTGCCGAGCGTCGTCGACTCGGGCAGCCTCGTCGACGTCTGGGCGCAACCGGAGCAGAACGGGCTCGACGACGACGGAACCCCGCCCGAGCAGATCGTCGATTCCGCTCCGGTCGCTCATATCAGTCGAGACGTCGGCAGCTTCGGGGCCGGTGAGGGTGCACGCATCGAAGTGTTCGTCGGCTCCGGCGATCTGCCCGGTGTCCTCGCCGCCCTCGACGGGCGCAGCGTGCTCTCCGTCGTCGGTGCCCCGTCCGTTCCCGCAGAAGACGGCGGGCAGTGATGACACAGATCCTGCTGGCCGTCGACTTCGAATACGACCTCATCCTCTTCGAGCTGCTCAGTGAGATCGACGATGTCACGATCGTCGCCCGCCCGGCCGACGAGGTGGAGCTGCTGGCCCACTGTCGCACCGGGGGCGCCGACGTCGTCATCATCGGCCGGTACTTTCCCGGACTCGATGCCGAGGTGGTCGCAGCGATCGCGGCGTCGGGGGTGAAGGTGCTCGGCTTCGGCGATGATGAGCACGCCCTCGCGGACCTCGGCATCACCACCGTCGTCGCAACGGATGCGGATGCACCCACGATGGCCGCCGCTATCGAGGACATCCGCGCCGCCACCGTGGTACCGCCGCGGCCGGCAGCGCCTCCGGGCGCCGTCGGCGGAGCAGGAGTGATCATCACGGTATGGGGGACGGGATCGTCGCCCGGACGCACCCTCACGGCCGTCAATCTTGCCGATCAGGCCTCCCGCCAGGGCAGGCGCAGCGTCGTCGTCGATGCCGACACGGTTTCGGGCATGGTCGCGTCCACGCTCGGGCTGACAGAGGAATCCTCTCACCTGGCCAGTCTCTGCCGGTCGCAGACGGACCCGTCGGGACGTGGGCACCAGCATTCGGTCCCGCATGCGGTGATCCGTGAGAACTTCCACGTTGTCACGGGGCTCACACGACCTGAGCGGTGGCCCGAGATCCGCGCCTCCGTCCTGGAGGCGGTGCTGCAGCGCTTGGCCACAGCCTACGAGGTGGTCATCGTCGACATCAGCGATCGGATCGATCCCGATGATGACCTCGCCGATCCCTTCTATGACCGGCACTGCGCCACCCGCGCCGCGCTCGAGGTCGCCGATATCGTCCTCATCCTCGCCGCCGGAGAGCCGATCGGTCTGCAGCGGCTGGTCAAACTCCTCGGCACGCCGCGGGCCGAGTCGGTGCGGGAGAAGATGAGGCTGGTGATCACGAAGGTGCGGGCGGGTGCGGTCGGACATCCTGCGGAGACGCGGATCAGAGAAGTCCTCGACCGCTTCGTCCGCATCACCCCTGACTTCCTGCTCTCGGACGACCGCTCCACCGCAGACGCCGCGATGCTCGCGGGCCATACCTTGCACGAGCAGAACCCCAGATCCGTCCTCGTCGGTGACTTGGCCGCGATGATGGACGAGCTCCTGCCTGGCCGGCGCCGCTCCCGCCGATCGCCGGGAGGCCGCGAACGTCGCGGCGCAGGTCGTCGCGGACGCACACAGAAAGCACGGGTGAGCCAGGTGGGCGGACCGCGGGACTAGGATGAGGGGCATGGCCATTCGCTGCTATATTCCCACCACCCTGACCGCGCTGCGTTCGACGCTGACGGATGTCCGCGGCGTCGCCCCCGATGCGCACGGGCGCAGCCTGCGCGGCGAGGAGTTCGAAGCCGCCGAATTCGATGCCATGTGCATCGCCGCCGCCCTGGCCGCGAACGCGGCATTCGATCCCGCTGGTACCGTCACGGCTGACACCGAATCAACCGCCGAGGCGACTCCCGCCCGCCGTGTGGTCGTGGCCTATGACGCCCCCGAGTCGAGCCCGACCGAACCGCTGACCGACGGCTTCGATCTCATCACCGTCGCCGAGGTCGATATGGCCCGGGCAGCCAGCTTCCACCTCGACGAAGACATCGTCTGGGACGAAGCGGTGCAACGTGGGCAGGAGAGCGGCGCGGGTGCAGCCGAGGACCACCTCGGTGCCTCCGATCTGCTGTGGTATGACGCCTCGGAACTCGAACAGCTGCTCGGCGACGCGAACTGAGGCGGTCGCACCCCGAACGATTCCGAGGCCTCAGGCGATTTCGAGGCCTCAGGCGGATTCGAAGCGGTGCAGCCGGTCGCTCAGTCGCTTCTGCAGGATCGGGACCACAGCCTGTTCGATCATCGCCCCGAACATCGGGATCGACGAGCTGATCTCTGCATGTGCGGCCAGCTTCGTGACCGCCTCGTCCTCGCGCAGCTCGAGGACCGCATCGATCTCGACGGGAACGCCCGCGGCACGTGCGGTCATGCGGATCTCGGCCTCGTCGCCGAGGACATCCCCGGGAATCATGTACACCTCGACCAGCACGGTGTTCTCCGGAAGCCTGGAGGCCAGTGCCTCCGGCAGCTCGGCCTTGGGCATCGGGGTCCGCACGGTCATCTCGGTGTCGGGGTCCATGTATTCGGCACCGGCCTGGGAGCCGAGCTTCTCCCACACGCCGGGATCGGCGAGTTTCGCCAGGAATGTCGACAGATCAACCGAGTATTCATGATTGAGAGTCAGAGATCGCATAGCTCCAGTTTGCCAGCGAATGAACGGTACACCACCGTATGCGCCTCGGCGTGCCTTTCTCGATATTTGGGCATAGTGTGGGGAATGACGATTCGACGTCGAATCGCATGACGAATGCTCGTTGATCATAGAGGTGAAACAGTGACTCAGGTCTCAATTTCGGACGTTGCAGAAGAGTGGAGGAAGCAGAGGGGACAGTCGGCTCCCGAGAACTTCCTCGAAGCGTACTATCCGCGGTTCGAAACAGGGGCCAACGACCCCGAGGCGTATGCGGCCGCGGCTGCCCGTCATTTCACGCTCGGCACCGAATACGACGGTCGCTCGCCGGCGATCGCCATCTACAATCCGAGTGTCGACTCGCCGGAATTCCGCGACAACCACACGGTCATCGCCATCGTGCTCGCCGATATGCCCCATCTCGTGTCCTCGATCGTCAGCGACCTCGCCGCCAACGGCAGAGCGATCCGCCGCGTCCATCACCCGATCATCACGGTCACCGGAACCGGCCCGGGGGAGAAGATCCTCTCTCCCGCCGAGGCTCCCGCGCTCAGTGCGGACACGGCGAGCATTCCGACGGTTTCCGAGGCTTCTGCCGACAGCACGGACGGTGCCCCGCAGCAGCAGTCCTGGATCCGCCTCGAGATCGACCGCATCTCAGAGGACGACTTCGACGCACTCGAAGAGAGCCTGCGCGGAGTACTGGACTATGTGGCCGCGGCGGCCCGCGACGCCCAGGCGATGGCCGCGAAGGCCAAGGACATCGCCGCCGAGCTGAGTGCACACCCGCCGCGTCCGGAACTGGCTTCCGAGGCCGAATCCGCCGCCGCCCTGCTCACCTGGCTCGACGGTCACTTCACCTTCCTCGGCTACCGCGAATACGACTACACCCACGACGCCGAGCACAGCAGCCTCGAACCGATCGAGGACACCTCGATGGGCATCTCGGCCCTGCGCCCCCTCGTGAAGTCACCGCTCAGCCGGGCCGTCGCCGACAAGGCCCTGGAACCGCATGTGCTGGTGCTGACGAAGGCGAACTCTCGCTCCAGGGTCATCCGGTCCTCCTTCATGGACTACATCGGCGTGAAGACCTTCGACGCCGACGGCGAGATCGTCGGCGAACGCCGCTTCGTCGGCGTGTTCAAACCCGAGTTCTACAACGACAGCGTCCTCAACATCCCCGTCATCAACCGCAAGGTCGCGAAGATCCTCTCGGCCAGCGGATTCCCCACCGGATCCCATTCGGCCAACGAGCTCCTCGGCGTCCTCGAGAACTACCCCCGCGAGGATCTGCTGCATGAGGACACCGAGGAGATCTACGACGTCGTCATGGAGATCGTCGACATGCAGCAGCGCCGGGAATCGCGTGTGTTCGTCCGCACCGACCCGTACCAGCGCTTCGTCTCGGTCATTCTCTATCTTCCGCGCGACCTCTACAACACCGACGCTCGTGTGCGCGTGCAGGAAGTGCTGCGCAGGTTCTACAACGCCGACAGCGTCGACTTCGATGTGCTGCTGAGCGAATCGGCGCTGGCCCGCATCCACTTCGTGGCCCGCGTCGCACGGGACTCCGAGCTGCCGCAGATCCGCGCCGATGAGGTCGAATCGCGCATCGTCGGAGCCGTGCGCTCCTGGTCAGAGGACGTCCACGCGTTCCTCGTTCCCGCCGAATCCGGCGACACCGGGGCCTCACATGCCCGGGCCGACCTGTGGTCGAAGTCGTTCCCTCCCAGCTACGGCGAACACCACACCCCCGCCGAGGCGGTCGCCGACGTCGGTCGGTTCGAGGCCCTCGAGGCCGGTGACGGTCCGGCAGTGCGCCTCTACCGTCCCGACCAGAACTCCGACGCCTCCGTCCGCCTCGTCCTCTACCGCCGAGACCGGGTCAGCCTGTCCGAGGTCCTGCCCTTCCTCACGGCCTTCGGCGCCGACGTCGTCGACGAACGTCCCCACGAGCTCGACCTCGCGGACGGAACGCATCGGTACATCTACGACTTCGGACTCAGCTTCTCCGAAGAGTTGGCCGATGACGACTACGACCGCATCGCAGAGGCCTTCATGGCCGGCTGGGACGGTAAGAAGGAAGCGGGAGTATTCGACCGCCTCGTCGTCGCCGGACTCTCCTGGAAGCATGTGACGATCATCCGCGCCCTGGGCAAATACCTGCGCCAGGCAGGCTTCACCTATTCCGACGCCTACGTCGGCGAGGTCTACAGCGACAATCCGCAGATCTCGAAGCTGCTCGTCGACTACTTCTCCGCCAAGTTCGATCCGGACGTCGACGATGCCGGACGCGAAACGGCGATGACCGAGCTCGACGACTCCATCGAGTCCTCGCTCAGCGAGGTCGCCAGCCTCGACGCCGACCGAGTGCTGCGCTCCTCACTCGAGCTGCTGCGGGCGACGCTGCGCACGAACTACTACATCGACGAATCCGGTGCCCTGCCGACGGCACTGGTGCTCAAGATCCGGCCCGACGAACTCAGCTTCGTACCGAAGCCGAAGCCGGCGCTCGAGATGTGGGTGTACTCCCCGCAGGTCGAAGGCGTGCACCTGCGTTTCGGCACCGTCGCGCGCGGCGGCCTGCGCTGGTCGGATCGTCGCGACGACTTCCGCACCGAGGTGCTCGGCCTCGTCAAGGCGCAGATGGTCAAGAACGCCCTCATCGTGCCCACCGGCGCCAAGGGCGGGTTCTTCCCCAAACAGCTGCCGTCGATGAGCGATCGGGACGCCTGGATGGCCGCCGGCCAGGCCGCCTACGAGGTGTTCATCGAAAGCATGCTCGAGGTCTCGGACAACCTCACCTACGGCACCGATGACTCCAGCGTCGTCGTCCATCCCGAGCGCGTCGTCCGCCACGACGGCGACGACTACTACCTCGTCGTCGCCGCGGACAAGGGCACGGCACGGTTCTCCGATGTGGCCAACGCGATCGCCGAACGCCGCGGATTCTGGCTCGGCGACGCCTTCGCCTCGGGAGGATCGGTCGGCTACGACCACAAGGCGATGGCCATCACCTCCCGGGGTGCGTGGAAGTCCGTCGAACGCCACTTCCGCGAACTCGGCCTCAACACCGCCGCCGAGGACTTCACAGTCGTGGGCATCGGCGATATGAGCGGCGACGTCTTCGGCAACGGAATGCTGCGCAGCGATCACATCTGTCTGGTCGCGGCCTTCGACCACCGGGACATCTTCCTCGATCCGCACCCCGACGCCGCACGCAGCTTCGTCGAGCGCCAGCGTCTGTTCGACCTGCCGCGCTCGAGTTGGCAGGACTACGACCGGGAGCTCATCTCCGCAGGCGGCGGAGTCTTCTCCCGCTCGGCGAAGTCGATCGACCTCAGCAGTGAGGCCGCCACGGTGCTCGGAGTCGAACCCGGAAAGCGCAGCCCGGCCGATCTCATGTCCGAGATCCTGGGGGCACCCGTCGACCTCGTCTACAACGGCGGAATCGGCACCTATATCAAGGCCTCGACCGAGAGCCACGCCGATGTCGGCGACAAGTCCAATGACGCGATCCGGATCGACGGCGCCGAGGTGCGGGCACGCGTGATCGGCGAGGGCGGCAACCTCGGTGTGACCCAGTTGGGGCGTGTCGAGGCTGCGCTGAGCGGCGTCGAGGTCAACACCGATGCCGTCGACAACTCTGCCGGCGTCGACAGCTCCGACCATGAGGTCAACATCAAGCTGCTCCTGCGCACGCTCGTGCACAAGGGGGCCTTCGCCGCCGAGGAGCGGGAACAGGTCCTGCACTCGTTCACCGACCAGGTCGCCGACCGCGTGTTGGCGAACAACTACTCGCAGAACGTCGTCCTCGGTGAGGCTCGGGCCCAGACCGAATCGATGTCGGGCACGTACGGTCGGATGCTGAACTACCTGGAGAAGAACGCCGACCTCGATCGTGCGGTCGAATTCCTGCCGAACGCCGAGGAACTGGCCAAACGCGAGTTCAGCTCCTACGTGTCACCCGAACTCGCCGTGCTCTTGGCCTATGTGAAGATGCACGCCGCCGATGAGGTCCTTGCGAGCACCGTGCCGGACGAGACGTGGATGCGTCGCGAACTCGTGTCCTACTTCCCGGAGGCCCTGCAGGAGAAGTACGGTGAGCTCATCCCCGAACACCCGCTGCACCGTGAGATCGCGACGGCGAAGCTCGTCAACCGGCTCGTCGACCGTGGCGGACTGACCTACATCTACCGGATGCTGGAAGAGACCCCGGCTTCGGTGCCGCAGATCGCACGCGTGTTCGTCGTGGTCTCCGAGATCTTCGGCCTCGACGACTTCTTCGACGCGGTGTGCGCGCTCGACAATCAGGTGCCGACCGAGGTGCAGGTGAAGCTCCAGCACGACTATGTGCGGCTGCTCGATCGGTCGTCGCGTTGGCTCGTGCAGCAGGCACCGGACAGTCTCGACGTCGATTCCGGCATCGAGATGTACGGCAAGGTCGTCGAGGCTCTGCGCTCCAGGGTTCCGGAACTCGTCGACGGCTACGATGCCGAGACCATGCGGGCGAAGGCCCAGAGCTACATCGACGAAGGTGTGCCGAGCGAACTCGCCTGGCGCTCGGCTGCTCTCCTCGACGAGTTCGTGCTGCTCGACATCACCCAGCTGGCTGCCCGGGCGAACGAATCCGCCGAGGATGTCGCCGAGGTCTACTACGCCGTGAACGAACGCTTCTCCGGTTCGCAGATCCTGACCCTCATCGGTGAGCTCGACCGCAGCGATCGGTGGTCGGCTCTGGCCCGCGGATCGATGCGTGACGACTACTACGCCGCGATCCTGTCGGTGACCGGAACGGTCTTGGCCGCCACGGATTCGCCGATCTCAGGAACCCCGGACGAGCGGGCGAAGCAGCGGCTGGCGGAATGGCTCGAACGCAACGAGACGGTCGTCGGCCGGGTGCTGGAGACGACGGAGACGATCCTCGGACTCGACACGGTCACGCAGGCACCGCTGTCGGTGCTGCTGCGCTCCCTGCGGTCGATGGTCCGCTCCTCGGCGTGGGAGAGCGAACACAACGGCTGACGCTGGTTCCGGTCGTCGTCCGGACGGCACGGCCTCGGCGCGTGAGAACGCAGACCGATTCAGTGGTAGCGTCTGAACATCGACATCTCAGCAGATCCGCGGTTCTCCCGGGTCTGCTGATCTCACCTGGGAGGAACGTATCGTGCTCAACGAACTGCTGGCGGCCGAGGGCCTCACGGATGAGTCGGACGTCGAACACATCCATCTGCTCGTCGGGGACTGGCAGCTGCTGGCCGACCTCTCCTTCGCCGACCTCGTGCTGTGGGTGCCGTCGCCCAACGGCGCCTATACGGTGTTGGCCCATGCGCGATCGACGACCGGAGCGACACTGTTCAATCGGGACCTCATCGGAGCGCGAGCGACCGGTCTCGAGAAGGAGCTGCTCGACCGGGCCAGCAGCACCCGCAGCTATGTCACCCACGTCGCGGCAGCCCGAGAGATGGGAATCAGCGCCGGATCCTCCGGCGTCGATATCCTCGCCGAGGCGGTGCCGATCATCCGTGACGGTGAGGCCATGGCGCTCGTCGTCCGGTACTCCGAAGAGGTCCGGCGCAGAGGTTCGTCCCGGTTGGAGAAGTACTACCGGGAAACGGCGATGGCCCTGATGCGGATGATCGTGCAGGGAACGTTCCCCGACCGCGACGCCCCGTCCGGAGCTCGGCACGGCGAACCTCGAGTCGGTGACGGCATCTTCATCCTCGACCGCGATTCGCATGTGCAGTACGCGTCCCCGAACGCCGTATCGCTGATGCACCGGCTCGGCTACGGAGGAGAGATCGAAGGCAGCTACCTCTCGGCAGTGGTCTCGAACCTCAGCGCAGATCTGCGGCAGGTCGACGAGACCCTCCCGCTGGTGCTCACCGGACGGGCCCCGTGGCGGACCGAACTCGAAGTCGGGCGCACGAGTGTGTCCCTGCGCGCGATTCCCCTGACGGATGAGGGGGAGCGCACCGGTGCCATCGTGCTGGCCCGTGACGTCTCCGAGATCCGACGCCGCAAGCGGGAGCTGCTCTCGCGCGACGCGATGATCAAGGAGATGCACCACAGGGTGAAGAACAATCTGCAGACCGTCTCCGCACTGCTGCGGCTGCAGACCCGCCGGATCGACAGCCCCGAGGCCAAAGGCGCGCTGACCGAGGCGATGCGCCGCGTCTCGATCATCGCCGTGGTCCATGACGTGCTCAGCCAAGGCGTCGAATCCGAAGTGGACTTCGACGAAGTCGTCGACAAGGGGCTGCGTCTGACGCCCGAGCTGACCAGCCCGCTCGTGCACATCGAACTCAAACGCCGCGGAAGCTTCGGCACCATCTCCTCAGCCGATGCCACCTCCTTGGCCCTGGCCATCACGGAGCTGATCACGAACGCGATCGAACACGGATTCCCCACCGAGAACCTCGAGGGCCTGGAACCGGGGGAGACGCTCAACGGCCACGTGTGGGTGACTCCTGAGCGCAACGGCGACCATCTGAGTGTGACGATCGCCGATGACGGCATCGGGCTGGGGGAGACGCAGAACCCGGGCAACGGTCTGGGTACGCAGATCGTGCGCACCCTGGTCTCCGCCGATCTGGCCGGATCGATCCAATGGGAGGCACGCGAAGGCGGCGGAACCGTCGCCGTCCTCGATGTGCCGCTGCGCCCGGACTCCTACGACTGAGCCGCACACGACTGACTGAGCCGCACACGACTGAGTCCCTTGTCCCGACGACGATCATTCGTCGTCGGGACAAGGGACTCAGTCTTCGATGAAGTGGTGCTGGGGGACTCGGTGCGGGTTTCGGCAGCTTCAGGGGACTGCCTCCCAGCTTGCCGGCGTCTCAGCCGGCGCGGCGGGCGCGAGCGGCGCGCCGCTTGAGAGCGCGACGTTCGTCTTCGCTCAGACCGCCCCAGACTCCGGCATCCTGACCGGACTCGAGGGCCCATTGCAGGCAGGTCTCTGCGACTTCACAGCGGCGACAGACAGTCTTTGCTTCCTCAATCTGGAGCAGCGCGGGTCCGGTGTTGCCGATCGGGAAGAAGAGCTCCGGATCCTCATTGAGGCATGCTGCACGGTGTCGCCAATCCATGGTGACCTTTCGACGAATTCAGTGAACGCGGTTGATCACACCCGAATTCCGGGCGTGCAACTCTCACAGTCAAGGTTCACATAACGCAATTGGGCGCACAAGGGTCCGGCAGTGTGAAATTTCTGACAAGAATTTTGACCATTGTCCTGCTATGAGGGCGATCGCGCAAATCGGTCCGCAATTCGTCCCTTCGCCCCTGGGGCGGCGTCTCCCCTTAGACTGTCAGGCACATGCAGACTGCAGATGAATGCAGACAGACATCTCGTGAACCGATGGAGGAATCATGACCAACGATCTCGCCGGCGCCCGCATCGTCTCCGTGGGCGGTCACACACCGCAGGTCGATCCGGACGCATTCGTCGCAGCCGGTGCCACCCTCGTCGGTGATGTGCATGTGAAGAAGGGAGCGAGCGTCTTCTACGGCTGTGTGCTGCGCGCCGAGGCCGCCCCGATCACGATCGGTCAGGACTCGAATGTCCAGGACAACACCGTCATGCACACCGACGCCGGCAAACCCGTCGTCATCGGTGCCCGGGTCTCCATCGGCCACCAAGCTCTCGTGCACGGTGCCGTCGTCGACGACGACGTGCTCATCGGAATGCACTCCACTGTGCTCAACGACGCCCATATCGGCAGCGAGTCCCTCATCGCCGCGGGCGCGGTCGTCCTCGAGGGTACACAGATTCCGGCACGGTCCCTGGTCGCCGGCGTTCCCGCGAAGGTGCGTCGGGAGATGACCGACGAAGGAGTGGAGAAGGTCCGGCAGAACGCCCAGTCCTATGTGCACCTGTCGACCCTGCACAAGGACACCGCCGAGGTGGTCGATCCGGGCTGACCGGACCGATCCCGAGTCGATCCGGCGGGGCCGTTCGCAAGCATCGTGGCGATTTGAGACAATCTGAGTGTGAACACTGAATTTGATTCCACTGCAGATCGCGTCGTCATCATCGGCGGCGGCCCCGGCGGCTACGAAGCCGCACTCGTCGCGGCTCAGCTCGGTGCCGACGTCATGCTCATCGAAGCGAATCGGTGTGGTGGTTCCGCCGTGCTCACCGATGTCGTGCCGTCGAAGTCGCTCATCGCCACTGCCGAGATGATGGATGAGATCGAGCGTTCCGGCGGGCTCGGAATCCGGATCGAGAACGCCGAGGACACCGCGTCCGATGATCGCCGAGTCACCGCCGACCTCGAAGCGGTCAACAAGCGCATCCTCTCCCTGGCCGACGCTCAGGCCAACGACATCTACGAAGGCCTCATCCGCGCCGGCGTCAAAGCCATTCAGGGCAAGGCGACTCTGGCTGGTCGCGACCAGGTCCATGTCGTCGAAGCCGGCGGCACCGAATACACTCTCGAGGCCTCGACGATCCTGCTCTCGGTGGGTGCCCATCCGCGTGAGCTGCCCACCGCGCAGCCCGACGGCGAGCGCATCCTCACCTGGACCCAGCTCTACGACCTCGACGAGCTGCCCGAGCACCTCATCGTCGTCGGCTCCGGTGTCACCGGTGCCGAGTTCGCTTCGGCCTACCGCGCCCTGGGCACCGAGGTGACCCTCGTGTCCTCGCGTGAGAAGGTCCTGCCCGGTCAGGACGAGGACGCAGCCGATGTGCTCGAATTCGTCTTCCGCAACAAGGGCATGAACGTCCTCTCCCGTTCCCGCGCCGCCTCGGTGACTCGCACCGACGACGGAGTCGAAGTGGTGCTCGCCGACGGACGCCGAGTGGAGGGATCCCACTGCCTCATGGCCGTCGGTTCGATCCCGAACACCGAAGGCCTCGGCTTGGAGAAGGCCGGTGTGCGGGTCAGCGAATCCGGACACATCGTCGTCGATGGGGTCTCGCGGACATCGCGGGCCGGGATCTATGCCGCCGGTGACTGCACCGGAGTGCTGCCGTTGGCCTCGGTGGCCGCGATGCAGGGCCGGATCGCCATGAACCACGCGCTCGGCGACGCGGTGCAGCCGCTCAAGCTGCGCAATGTCGCATCGAACGTGTTCACTGCGCCCGAGATCGCCACCGTGGGCTTCACTCAGCAGAACTACCGCGAGAACCCGACGGACATCGACACCGTGATGCTGCCGCTGGATACGAATCCGCGCGCCAAGATGCTCGGCATCGAGGACGGATTCGTCAAGATCTTCGCTCGACGCGGATCCGGCTCCATCCTCGGCGGTGTCGTCGTCGGACCCCGTGCCAGCGAGCTCATCCTGCCGATCACCATGGCCGTGGAGAACCGTCTGACCGTCGATCAGCTCTCCGCCTCCTTCGTCGTCTACCCATCGGTGAGCGGATCGCTGACCGAAGCGGCACGAAAGCTCCACCGCCACCTCTGAAGCCTCGAAACGGCGATCTCGGGAAAGTTCTGCTCCGCAGCTGTCGATCTTCTCGCTCCTCGACCGTCATGATGGTGTCAGGCCGCCCGGCATGACATGTGGAATGACGAAGGAGAACGAGATGAAGTACGCACTTCTGCTGATGGGACGCACACAGGATCCTGACTGCGGTGAGGACGGCGGAGCGGATCCGGCCGAGTTCATGGCATTCGACCAGGAGATCAGCGAGGCCGGGGTCGTCGTCGGCGGCTTCGCCCTCGAAGGGCCCGAATTCGGTGTCCGCGTGAGTGGATCCGGAAGCGAGTCCCTTGTGACTTCGGGTCCGTTCGCCGAATCGAACGAATTCGTCGGCGGCAGCTACGTCATCGACGTCGCCGATATCGACGAGGCGATCGCCTGGGCGAAGAAGAGCCCCGCCGCGAAGACCGGACACATCGAGATCCGTCCGGTGGCCGACTACTGATGGACCCTGACCCCGATTCGGCCGCCCGTATCCTCAGCGCCATCGGCGAGGAGGACTACGGGCGGCTGCTCGCGGCGCTGGTCACCCGGTTCCGGGACTTCGACCTCGCCGAGGAGGCCCTCCACGACGCCGTGCTGCGCGCGGTCGAGACGTGGCCGGGCAGGGGAGTGCCCGAACGACCCCAGGCGTGGCTGATGGCCACGGCGAAGAACCGCGCCATCGATCTCATCCGCGCCGACAATGTGCGCACCAGACACCTCGCCCGCCTGCGCATCGAGGACGAGCTGCGACCAGGTGACCACGACGACCACGCGGAGCGCCTCGGCGAGGAGGTGGACACGGCGGACCTGCCCGACGACCGTCTCGGCCTGTTCTTCACCTGCTCCCACCCGACCCTGCGCGAGGACGAACGCATCGTGCTCATCCTGCGCTTCCTCTCGGGACTGACCACTGCCGAGGTGGCTGCCGGGTTCCTCATCGAGACCGCGACGATGCAGCAGCGGATCGTCCGCGCCAAGCAGCGGATCCGCAAGACCGGGATTCCTTTCGGCCGCCCTGCGCCTGCTGAGCTCGGCGACCGGCTGCCCGGAGTGCTGCGCGTCCTCTCCCTCATCTTCACCCAGGGCATCAACGCCACTGCAGGACGCGAACATACTCGAGTCGATCTGCAGCTCGAAGCCATCCGCCTGACCCGACTGCTCGTCGGATATCTGCCCGAGCAGACCGAAGCACGCGGTCTGCTGGCCCTGCTCCTGCTCACCCGAGCCCGTGATCGCGCTCGGGTGACCGAGGACGGTCGGCCGGTGCCGCTGGCCGATCAGGACCGCAGCCGGTGGGACTCCCGCCTCATCGCCGAAGGCACGGGGATCGTCGGAGCGGCCGCCGGGGAACCGGGGGCCGGGGCCTTCACCATCCAGGCGGCGATCGCTGCCCTGCACGCCGACGCGGCGACGTTCGCCGATACGGACTGGAAGCAGATCCTCGTGCTCTACCGGATGCTTGCCGACCTCGACCCGTCGCCGGTCGTGGCTCTCAACACCGCGATCGCCCTCGGGCAGGTCTCGGGCCCCGAAGCGGCCATGAGCGCTCTGGACGAACTGGCCGATGATCCGCGGCTGCTGCGGCACAGACCCTTCCACATCGCCAGAGCCATCACGCTCGACGAACTCGGCCGCACGGCCGAAGCCTCGGATGCCTATGCCACCGGGCTGGAGTGCCCCGGAAACGATGCCGAATCCGAATACATCACTGCCCGGATCACCGATCTTCAGCGGTGACCCGGGCAGGGACTGGTGGACGCAGGACTCCGGCGTTCGGGTGAGGCGAACGCCGGAGTCGATGTTCCTCAGGCGGCGAAGCGGATGATCGCCTCACCGGACTTCACCGAGGCACCTGCGTCGACGAGCACCTCGGAGACGGTGCCGGAGTGACCGGCCTTGAGAGGCTGCTCCATCTTCATCGCCTCGATGACGGCAAGGGTGTCACCGACTTCGACGGTGTCACCGGGATTGACGGCGATGGAGATGATGGTGCCCTGCATGGGAGCGTTGAGCGCGTTCGAATCGTCGGCGAGCTTCGCACCCTTGCGGCTGCTCAGCCCGCGTTTGCGCCGTGGCACGCTGGGGCTGGGAACATGACCGAGGTCCGAGATGACGTCCTTGGGGACCGACACGGTCATCCGACGGCCATCGACCTCGACCACAACACTGAAGCTGTCGGTTGCAGTACTCATCTGTTCTCCTAGCGGTGGATCGACAAGCGGATTGACGAAAGCGGTTTCGAGCCAGTTGGTCCAGACCTTGAAATCGGTCGCGAAGGACGGTTCGTCCACGAGCACCCGGTGCAGCGGCAACAGTGTCGAGACGCCCTCGATGCGGTATTCGGACAGCGCCCGACGTGCTCGTGCCAGGGCCTCGTCACGGGTGGTGCCGGTGACGACGAGTTTGGCCAGCATCGGGTCGAAGTCCGTGCCGACGACGCTGCCTTCGCCGATGCCGGAGTCCAGCCGCACGCCTGGGCCCGACGGCGCACGGTAGTTCTTCACCGCGCCGGTGGCGGGGAAGAACGTGGTCGGGTCCTCGGCGTTGATGCGGAACTGGAAGGAGTGTCCGCGCACGGCGGGGAACTCATCCGGCAGGGTCTCACCCGAGGCGATGCGCACCTGCCAGCCGACGAGGTCGACTCCGGTGACCTCCTCGGTGACGGTGTGTTCGACCTGGATGCGTGCATTGGCTTCCATGAAGATGATCGTGCCGTCCTCTCCGAGGAGGAACTCGCACGTCGCGGCGCCGACGTAGCCGACGTGGGCGAGCAGACGAGCCGAGGCTGCGGAGACGATGCGCTCCTGTTCGGCGGTGAGGAACGGGGCGGGCGCCTCTTCGATGATCTTCTGGTTGCGACGCTGCAGAGTGCAGTCGCGTGTGGACACGACCCGCACATTGCCGTGGGCATCGGCCAGGCACTGGGTCTCGAGGTGGCGGGGGCGCACGATCTGCTTCTCGATGAGGCACTCACCGCGGCCGAAGGCGCTCTGGGCCTCGCGGGTCGCCGCAGTGTAGGCGGCTTCGAGGTCCTCGGCGGCAGAACAGGCGCGAAAACCGCGTCCGCCTCCGCCGTGGACGGCCTTGACGACGACGGGGAACCCGATCCGGTCGGCCACTTCGGCGGCTTCGGCCAGATCGGCCACGGCACCGTCGGAACCGGGAGCGACCGGAGCGTCGACAGCCTCGGCGACGGCCCGGGCTCCGGACTTGTCACCGAGGAGCTCGATCGCTGCCGGGGGAGGACCGACCCAGATCAGCCCGGCATCGATGACGGCCTGGGCGAACTGCGCGTTCTCGGCCATATAGCCGTAGCCGGGATGGACGGCATCGGCGCCGGAGCGCTTGGCCAGGGCGAGGATCTTCTCGATGTCGAGATACGTCTCCCCGGCTCCGGATCCGTCCAGCAGCCACGCATCGTCGGCGAGTTCGACGAAATCGGCATCGGAATCGGCACGGGTGTACACGGCGACGGCCTTGATGCCGAGGTCGTGGGCGGCCCGGATGATGCGCAGAGCGATCTCACCGCGGTTGGCGATGAGGACCCGGCGGACGGCCCCGGTCGGAACAGTGGTGCTCAGAACCGAGGTCGTGGAGTCGGAGAGGACTGTGGTCATGGTGCTCCTTTGTATGATCACAGAACAATTTAGAGAACAGCACCAAGGGTTTGTAGGACAGCGATAAAAAATTGGGACGAGAACTTCAATGTCCTCGGGCGTGTCATCGAACTCGTCTCGAGTCTACCGCTGGAGAGTCCACAGATCGGGCCAGAACAGGCCCATATCGGTGACCAGTTCGCGTACGACGGGCAGGCTGAGTCCGAGGACGGTGAGATGGTCGCCGTCGAGCCGGTCGACGAAGGCGCCGCCGAATCCGTCGATCGTCAGCGCCCCGGCCACATGAAAGGGCTCTTCGGTGGCGATGTACGCCTCGAGCTCCTCCGGGCCGGGTGAGCCGATGAGCACCGAGGTGGCCGACCGCTGAGAGCGCAGTGCGCTGAGTTCGAAGGCCTTCGGGTCGGTTCGATCGGCGCGATCAGTGCTGTCGCGGCGGTCGTCAGCTCCCGCCCGCCCGGCAGTGCCGTTCGCTTGCGGAGTCCGGATGAGGACGGCGACGGTATGCCCCGAGTGCAGCGTCGTCCATTGACCGGCGATCGCCGACCACACTTCGCGAGTGCGGTCGGCCGTTCCCGGTTTGCCGATGGCCCGGCCGTCGAATTCGAGCAGGGAGTCGCCGGCGATGACGACTACGGTGTCCGCGTCCTCGAGCGCCGGGGGAGCGGAACCGATGATCCGGTCGATGACCGCGCGGGCCTTCGCTTCCGAGAGAGCCGTGGTGAGATCGCCGACGGAACCGGAGAATTCGTCTTCGATAGCGCGTTCGTCGACCTCGGAGACGATGATGACCGGGTCGATCCCACCGGCTCGGAGGATCTGGCGTCGAGAGGGAGACTGGGAAGCGAGGACCACAGGGATCACGAGACGGCCTCCGAGTGATTCGGGACCGGGTCGGCCCTGACGTCCTCTGTCACCGCTGATCCTTCGGCAGCTGACTGAGCCTCGGCGCCGGGGACCAGTTCGTGACGGCGGGCGGTTTCGCCCTTCTCCGGGATATCGAGGCTGCGGTCGACGACGACCGGGGCTGCGATGCGCTCGGCGATCGCCGACAGCAGGGTCGAGGACAGCTGTGCATAGCCGAGTTCGCTGGGGAATCGTCCCGAGTCGTTGAGCAGAGACCGGCGTGTCGTTCCGCTCAGTGATCCCGTCGACCGCAGCGGAACCGCACGTGCGGCCAGCGCTGCCAGCCATTGGGAACCGGCGAGGACCCGTGAGGTCCGCCGCAGCGACGTCTTGAGCGGATCGCGCAGCCCCGGCAGACCGCCGAGGTTGGGACAGACGAGGACGAACACGGTGTAGCGGCCCTCGCGCTGGAGCCTGTTGATGGCCTGGTTGAGCACGGGAACGCCGATGGTCGCCTGGATCGGGTGGATGATGTCTCCGGTGCCGATCGAGATGATCGCGAACCGGCGGTCTTCTGTCCAGTGGTCCGAGAGCTGTCGAGAGAGCCACGGCGAGCGCAGAACCTCGTCGACCTGCCGATGCAGATCATCCGACAGCGCCGAGGGGCGAGCCGTGGTCTGGACCCGCACAGTGGTGCCGAGCATCCGCGCCAGTCCGCGGCCGATGAGAGTCGGTGGCGCCTGCTCGGGGTCGACGTCGACCCCGCAGAGCCACGAATCGCCGATGATGGCCAGGGCGGCGGAGTCGTCATCGTCGTTGTGTCGGGGAGCGGCGATCGCCTCGGCGAAGGTGGAGAAGCGGCGATTCTTGTCGTCGTCGAAGGAGCGGCGCAGCGATCCTGCCTGGTGGCGGAGCAGCCCCGCAGCCGAGGCACCGGCGCCGACGACGGTCGCTCCCATGGTCGCCAGCGTATAGATCAAGCGTCTTCCCACTGTTTCCCTCCTCCGGCGTCATCATTGCACCTTTGTCAGTGCTTCAACAACTATTGTTGGACCATGACGGAAAACGATCAGCAGCAACCTCCGAACCGATTCCGTGGGGCGTGGGAGGCGTTCCGGAGGGGACGCGGATCCTCGCGTTCCCGGTCCGAATCCGAGCCGACCCCGTCGCAGGCCGTCAGTGCCGAAGAGATCGCACTCAGTCGAATCGAAGCCCAGGCCAAACCGTATGTGGCTCCGGGTCTCAAGCTCGCTGCTGCGTGGTCGTGGCGGTCGATCGTCGTACTCGTGGCGATCGGCGTGGCCCTGTGGCTCCTGTCGAAGATCTCCAGCGTCGTGCTGCCCGTGCTCATCGCTCTGCTGTTGGCCGCTCTGCTCGCTCCGCTGACCGGGTGGCTGAAGAAGAAGCGTGTACCGCGCGGCGGGGCCGCTGCGATCTCCTTCATCGGTTTCATCGTCATCGTGCTCGGGCTCTTCGGCCTCGTCGGTCAGCAGATCTATTCCGGCATGCCCGATCTCGTCAGACAGGTCATCGCCGGTGTGTCCGGAATCAGCGGCTGGCTGGCCACGAGTCCCTTCGGCATCGACGCCTCGACGATCTCGAGCTATATCGACGAGGCGATCAAGACCGCGACGAGCTTCTTCCAGACCAACAGCAGCCAGCTTCTCGGCGGTGCCCTGGAGGCCACCTCCTCGGTGGGCACCTTCCTCACCGGTATGGCCGTCTGCCTGTTCGCGACGTTCTTCTTCCTCTACGACGGGGAGAACATTTTCAGATGGGTCATGAACCTGCTGCCGGTCCCGGCGCGTCCTGTCGCCACGGGTGCGGCTCGGCGCGGGTGGACGACCCTCGTGCAGTATGTGCGGGTCCAGATCCTCGTCGCCGCCGTCGACGCGATCGGCATCGGCATCGGCGCTGCGTTCCTCGGGATCCCGCTGGTCATTCCCATGACCGTGCTCGTCTTCCTCACCTCGTTCGTCCCCGTCGTCGGCGCCATCGCCTCCGGGGCGGTCGCCGTGCTCGTCGCTCTGGTCTCGAACGGACTGGTCAGCGCGGTGATCATGTTGGCCGTGGTCATTGCGGTCCAGCAGATCGAAAGCCAGGTCCTCCAGCCTTTCCTGATGGGCAAGGCCGTGTCCGTCCACCCGCTGGCCGTGATCCTCGCGGTCACCGGAGGCGGTTTCCTCTTCGGCATCGTCGGTGCCCTCTTCGCCGTTCCCCTGGTGGCGGTGCTCAACAGCGTCGTCAGCTATATTGTGCGCACGAACGCCGGTGACTCCGAGGCCGCAGAGGATGACCCGAAGCGAGATCCGGACGAGCGGGAGGCCACCGCTGTCCTGGAGACCGCGAAGGAACGGCTCACCGACGCCGTCCGCGAATCCGCGGAAGACGAACGCGCATCAGGCTCCGAATCGACCGATTCGGGCGAATCTGGGACGACCGGTTCGGCCGAGCCCGGACGGTCGAAGAACGCCCTCGATGACTGAGTCTCGGGCCAGGATGAGTCTCGGGCCAGGATGATCCGGCAGGTCGCGTCCGAACGGCGATCCGACGAGGATCTTCTGAGCGGAGTGCCGACGAGGATCCTCTGAGCCGGAGTGCATACAGAAGTGGGCGGGTGCGATCGCACCCGCCCACTTCTGTCTGTTCTGTCTGTCGATGATCAGCCGGTGAAAGCCTCGACGGAATCGACCTTGACCTCGATGGTCTTGCCGTTCGGAGCCTCGTATGAGGTCGTGTCTCCGGCCTTGACGCCGAGGACAGCCGCTCCGAGCGGAGACTTCTCCGAGAAGACGTCGATATCGGAGTCCCCGGCGATCTCGCGGTTGCCTAGCAGGAACCGCATGCTGTTGCCGGCGACGGTCGCAGTGACGACGGTTCCGGGGGCCACGGTCTTGCCGTCGCTGTCGTTCGAGCCGACCTTGGCGTTGCGCAGCAGCACCTCGAGCTGGCGGATGCGAGCTTCCTGCTTGCCCTGCTCATCACGTGCTGCGTGATAACCGCTGTTCTCCTTCAAGTCACCCTCGTCGCGGGCGGCTTCGATCTTCTCAGCAATCTCTGCACGACCCGGTCCGGAGAGATGCTCGAGTTCCTTCGACAGGCGGTCAAAGGCTTCCTGGGTCAACCATGTCTCTTCCTGGGTGACTTCCTCGGTCATGACTTCTCCTTCTTCGGTCGGTGCACTGACGGGCGTGTCAGGCAACGAAAAAACCGGGCGTATGGGCACGCCCGGAAGTTGAATGAAACTACAGTGTAACGCATCTGCAGAGAAAAACGATGAGTTCGATCACGTTGCCTGCCGCGAGTCGGAACTTCGCGGCCGCAAGCGGCGTCCTCGTGGGAGAACTATTCGAACCAGCAGGAGTCCGCGTGACCGGAGGCAGCCAGCTGAGTCGTCGCCAGGTCGACGTCGACGCGTTTCGGCGCATTCGGATCGGCGTTCGGATCGGCGGGAACGGTCACCTCGGTGAAGCCGACGATCGCTTCGTGCTCGTTCGTGGCTTGGACGATGCAGTGCACGTCGCGTTCCTGATCGGGAAATATTCCGACGCTGACGTGCGTTGACGAGTCGTCGACAACCGAATATTCAAGAGTGCGCGGTGTCGTGGGATTCGTCTGCGGACGGAAGGCCCAGACAGCGATGACCGCGACCACAGCGGCGAGGACGACGACGGCGATGACCTTCGCTCGACGGCTCAGCTCTCGCGTGGGTCTGCTGGTCCGGCCGTAGCGATCATCATGCAGTGGTGGTGCCACTGTTACCTCAGTCATTGAATTCCTCATTAAGTACTTCGCGCACTAATCTAGAGTAGTCGATCCTCTGCCGGCGATCATGTCAGCCGCAGCGCCGGCAGGAGGTGGCCACCAGGCTGAATCGAAAGGGACATTTAGGATATGACTTCGCTTCCGTACCATGGGCTGCGCCTGTTGGCCGTCCATGCCCACCCCGACGACGAATCCTCCAAGGGTGCGGCAACGACCGCGAAGTACGCGTCTCTGGGTGCCCGGGTGCTCATCGCCACGATGACCGGTGGTGAAGCCGGCGACATCCTCAACCCCGCCCTGCTGCAGAGCCCGAAGGCCAGCCGCGATATCGCCGGTCTCCGTCGTGAGGAGATGGCGACGGCCGCCGCCGCTCTCGGCGCCGAACATGTCTGGGTCGGGCACGTCGACTCGGGGCTGCCCGACGGTGATTTCGACAACCAGACACCTCCCGGATGCTTCTATCGGGTCCCCGATGAGGTCGCGATGCTGCCCCTGGTGCACATCATCCGCACCTTCCGCCCGCAGGTGGTGACCACCTATGACGAGCTCGGCGGATATCCTCACCCCGACCACATCAAGAACCATGCCGTGACCATGGCCGCCGTCGAGGCCGCCGCGGATGCGACCTCCCACCCCGAGCTCGGTGAGCCGTGGCAGGTGCAGAAGATCTACTTCAATCAGGACCTGTCGGCGAAGAAGTGGATCACCATCCACGAGAAGATGCTCGAAGCGGGACTCGACTCCCCGTTCGCCGACCACCTCGAGGATTTCAAGAAGCGCGACAACCAACGCCGCAACTGGCTGAGCACCCGCATCGACTGCTCCGAGTTCTTCTCTGCGCGCGATCGGGCGCTTCTCTCCCATGCCACTCAGATCGACCCCGAGGGCGGCTTCTTCTCCGCTTCTCGCAAGGCCGCTCGCACATACTGGCCGACCGAAGAATTCGAACTGGCCCTCGACCTCACCGGCCGGGAACCGCTGAACCGGGATCTCGACTTCCAGGAGACCGATCTGTTCGCCGGCGTGACCTTCGACGACGGTCGTCGCGTTCCCGATGAGGGGATGCTCCCGGACTCACCGGCCGACGACCTCGACGCCGAAGCAGCCGTCCCGACCGAAAGCGATGCCCGAGCATGATATTCGCGTCCTCTCCGACCCCGACCCCGGACGGAGGCGCACCGGACCCGGATCTGGTGACTCCCGGAACGATCGGCTTCCTGGCCACGCTCGTCATCGTCATCCTGACGATCTTCCTCATCCGGGACGCTCTGCGTCGTGTCCGTCGGGTGCGGGCCCGATCGGGTGCGAATGATGCCTACCCGATCCCGCTGCGCAGGCATGTGGTGCCCAACCAGTCGACGCTCTCAGGTCCGGAGGCACCCGAACCGGAGACCGGTGAGCGCGACACCGACGCAGCCGCCGATACCGGACCATCTGATGCGCATCGCCGAGGCGACGCGACGGAGGAGCCGATCGATTCCTCCGAATCCTCCGACGAACGGAATGGACGAGCCTGAGGCTCTGAGGTCCTGTGCCCACGCAATCGGCGCGATCACCGATCGGTGATCGCGCCGATTGCGTCCGTGCGGACTCAGCTGGAGGGCGGAGAGCCGGGGCAGACGGACAGGCCGTCCGGACTCGGCCGAATGAGGGTCAGTAGGCGGCGACGGCGGCGATGATGAGCGCGGCGAGATGGCAGCCGTAGCCGAGGATCGTGAGGATATGGAAGATCTCATGGAAGCCGAGCCACTTCGGTGAGGGGTTCGGCCGCTTGATCCCGTAGATCACGGCACCGGCGATATAGCACACACCGCCGAGGACGACGAGGAGGCCGACGGCGAAGTTCGTCGCCCAGATCTGAGGGATGTATCCGACTCCGGCGACCCCGAACCCGACGTAGATGGGCACGAAGAGCCACCTCGGCGCGGTGGTGAAGATCGTACGGAAGGCCACTCCGAGTGCGGCGGCGCCCCAGAGCACGGACAGCAGGAGGATCGCCTGGTCGGCGGTGAGCATCAGCACGGCCAGCGGAGTGTACGTGCCGGCGGTGATGAGGAAGATGTTCGCATGGTCGAGTCGCCGCAGAACCAGGCGGGCACGGGTGCGCCAGCGGCCCCGGTGGTAGACGGCGGAGGTGCCGAAGAGCAGCATGCCGGTGACGGCGAAGACTGCGGCGGCGATACGCGATTCGATCGTCGGGGAGATGATCACCAACGCCAGACCGCCGAGCATCGCCAGAGGGAATGCACCGGCGTGGAACCAGCCGCGCAGCTTCGGCTTGACCTGACCCGCCAGTTTCGTCAGTTCGGCTCGCAGGGCCGAGCGGCGACGCGCGATGCGGTGGTCATCGGCGGGTGGCGCAGCATCCGCACCTGCTGAACCGACGGGCCAGGAGCCGTCGGGGACGACTGGAGAGGAATCGGTGAGCGAAGCGTTCATGGGTCCATAGTAGCCAGCGCGCCTGAGGCCGCGTTCAGCATCGTCGGCTAGTAGTCTTAGACAGTGTTCGAGCCGACCGACGACCCAGATGGAAGAGGACAGCTGTGGCGCGACCCGTGAACCTGCTCTATCGGCTGTACGAGCGACGGCTCAAGCGTGAGCTCGACAAGTCGGTTCCGGTTCCGCGGCACGTCGGGGTCATCACCGACGGCAATCGCCGGTGGGCGAAGGAATTCGGGGCCACGACCGCAGACGGGCACCGGGCCGGAGCGGCGAAGATCGTCGAATTCCTCGGTTGGTGTCACGAGATCGACGTGGAGATCGTCACTCTCTACGTTCTGTCCAAGGAGAACCTCGCCCGTTCGGCCGAAGAGGTGTCGATCCTCATCGAGATCATCTCGGACCTGGTGGAGAAGATCGCAGCGCTCGACGGCGTCGGCGTCCAGCTCGTCGGTGATCTCGAGATCGTTCCAGCGGATCTGCGGGCCCGCTTGGAAGCCGTGACGACCACCGCGGACTGCGGCATGCGAGTCAATGTCGCCGTCGGCTACGGCGGTCGGCAGGAGATCGTCAACGCGGTGAAGTCCCTGCTGCGGACTCGGGCCGACGACGGCACGGATCTCGAGTCCATCATCTCCGAGCTGTCTCCCGAGCAGATCGGCGAACACCTCTACACCAAGGGCCAGCCCGATCCCGACCTCATCATCCGCTCGTCGGGAGAGCAGCGACTCTCCGGCTTCCTCATGTGGCAGAGCGCCTACTCGGAGTTCTATTTCTGCGAAGCCTACTGGCCGGACTTCCGCCGCACGGATTTCCTCCGTGCCGTGCGTGACTACGGTCTGCGGCAGCGTCGCTTCGGCAAATAGGGCCTGCCGGCGGCCCGCGCGGATCTGAAGCTGTATGACGGTGGAATCCCGCATTCACTCGAAGTTCATGACCTCGACTTGCCCGAACACGCGTGCCGCTGCCGTCTGCGGGGACGAACCGGGTTAGGTTGACTGTAGTTGGTCGACACCAACCCGAGATCGGGGGATGTCAGAACCGGATCTCGGCGGAACTCACGCCTCAGAGGTCCTCATGGCTGAAAAAGTCCACACCTACGTTCTCGACACCTCGGTGCTGCTGTCCGATCCCGGAGCGCTGCTGCGCTTCGCCGAACATCACGTCGTCATTCCACTCATCGTCGTCTCCGAGCTCGAGGGCAAACGCAATCATCCCGAACTCGGCTTCACGGCTCGCAAAGCACTGCACATCCTCGACGACTTCCGTTCCGACTACGACCGATTGGATCAGCCCATCCCGGTCGGCGATGCGGGCGGAACGCTGCGGGTCGAGCTCAATCACATCGACGCCTCCACGATGCCGGTCGGCTTCGACCGGTCGGAGAACGACACCCGCATCCTGGCCGTGGCCCGCAACCTGTCGGCCGAAGGCTGTGATGTCGTCGTCGTGACCAAGGACGTGCCGATGCGGGTGAAGGCGTCGGCCCTGGGTCTGCACGCGGAGGAGTACCTGGCGGAGCTGGCCGTCGACTCCGGGTTCACCGGAATGAGCGAGCTCGGACTCGACGACGAGCAGATGAGCGAATTCTACGATTCGGGATCGGTCGTCACCGAGGAGGTCTCCGACGAGGTGGTCAACACCGGTGTCGTCATCACCTCACCGCGCGGATCCGGCCTGGGACGGGTGCGCACCGGCAATCGCGTGTCGATGGTGCGCGGGGACCGTGACATCTTCGGCGTCCACGGCCGATCGGCAGAACAGCGGATCGCCATCGACATGCTGCTCGACGACGCTCTGGGAATCGTGTCGATGGGAGGGCGAGCCGGAACGGGGAAGTCCGCGCTGGCCCTCATGGCCGGTCTGCAGAAGGTGCTCGAGGAGAACAAGCACTCGAAGATCATGGTCTTCCGCCCCCTCTATGCCGTCGGCGGGCAGAACCTCGGCTACCTGCCCGGCAGCGAGGGGGAGAAGATGAATCCCTGGGCGGAGGCCGTGTTCGACACCCTCAGCGCGCTGGTGAGCAAGAACGTCATCGACGAGGTGGTCAACAGAGAGATCCTCGAGGTGCTGCCGCTCACGCACATCCGAGGACGGTCGCTCCACGACGCATTCGTCATCGTCGATGAGGCGCAGTCGTTGGAGCGCAATGTTCTGCTCACCGTGCTCTCACGCATCGGGATGAACTCGAAGGTGGTGCTCACCCACGATGTCGCCCAGCGCGACAACCTGCGAGTCGGCAGGCACGACGGAGTCGCTGCGGTGATCGAGAAGCTCAAGGGCCACGAACTGTTCGCTCATGTCACGCTGACACGGTCCGAGAGGTCGGAGATCGCGGCTCTGGTCACCGATGTGCTCGAGGAGTTCGACCCGTTCCGGTCGTGAGCCTCTGCTCCGGTCGCCGACCGCTCACGTTACCGCCGGTGTATCGCGCTGTGCGGTGAGCGGTCGACGCTGGGGCGAGCGGTCGACGGGGCTCGAAAGGGGCCGCCGACACGACACGGCGCCCGGACGATACCGTCCGGGCGCCGTCTCGATCTAGTCAGACCGGAGACTTACTTGTAGCTGCCGATCATCGTGGTGACATCGAGGGCCTTGTCGAGGTCGGCCTCGGTGATGGAGCCGTTCTCGACGAAGCCGAGCGCGATCGTTGCTTCCTTGACCGTCATCTTCTCGGCCACGGCATGCTTGGCGATCTTCGCCGCGGCCTCGTAGCCGATGACCTTGTTCAGCGGAGTGACGATGGAGGGGCTCGCCTCGGCGAGGAAGCGGGCACGCTCCTCATTGGCGGTGAGACCGTCGATCATCTTCTCGGCCATGACGGTCGAGGCGTTCGCGAGCAGGCGGATCGACTCGAGCAGGTTCGAAGCCATGACCGGGATTCCGACGTTGAGCTCGAAGGCGCCGTTGGTCGACGACAGCGAGACTGCGGCGTCGTTGCCGATGACCTGAGCGGCGACCTGAATGGTGGCCTCGCAGATGACCGGGTTGACCTTGCCGGGCATGATCGACGAACCGGGCTGGAGATCGGGGATGGCGATCTCGCCGAGACCGGTGTTCGGTCCCGAACCCATCCAGCGCAGGTCGTTGCAGATCTTCATGTAGCCGTAGGCGATGGTCCGCAGCTGACCGGAGGCTTCGATGAGTCCGTCGCGGTTGGCCTGCGCTTCGAAGTGGTTGCGGGCTTCGGTGATCGGCAGTCCGGTCTCCTCGGCGAGGATCTCGACCACACGGGAGGAGAAGCCGTCGGGGGTGTTGATGCCGGTGCCCACAGCGGTTCCGCCCTGCGGGACCTCTGCCACGCGCGGCAGGGAAGCCTCGATGCGCTCGATTCCGTAGCGGACCTGAGCTGCGTAGCCGCCGAACTCCTGTCCCAGCGTCACCGGGGTGGCATCCATGAGGTGGGTGCGGCCGGACTTGACGACGGAGGAGAACTCCTTCGCCTTCTTCTCCAGAGAGGTCGCCAGGGTGTCCATGGCCGGGATGAGGGTGTTGACCAGGGCCTTGGTCACGGCCAGGTGCACCGAGGTGGGGAAGACGTCGTTCGACGACTGCGAGGCGTTGACGTGGTCGTTCGGGTGGACGTTGATTCCGTCGGCTTCGAGGGCCTTGGTCGCCAGCGAGGCCAGGACCTCGTTGGTGTTCATGTTCGATGAGGTTCCCGAACCGGTCTGGAACACGTCGATGGGGAAGTGGGCGTCGAACTCGCCTGCGATGACCCGATCGGCGGCGTTCTGGATGGCTGTGGCGCGGGCTTCGTCGAGCACGCCGAGTTCGGCGTTGGCCTTCGCTGCGGCCTTCTTCACCTGTGCCAGTGCGGCGATGTGAGCGGATTCGAGGGTTTTGCCCGAGATCGGGAAGTTCTCGACGGCACGCTGGGTCTGTGCGCTGTAGAGGGCGTCCTTGGGGACTTTGACCTCACCCATGGTGTCGTGTTCGATGCGGAATTCTTCGGTCATTGTTGTCCTTTCCGTTGGGTGCCGGGGAAATGATTGCGGAGTTCAGGGTCGTTGAGAGCCTGCACGGCTGACCACCGAGGCGGCTGGTCGCTCAAGAAGCGTAGGTGGAGACCGCGGCCTCGTCGCCTCCGTACTGGGCGACGACCGTGGTGTGCCCGTCGTGGAGCTGGTAGGTGAGTCCGACGATGATGAGTCGGCCGTCATCGACTGCGGTTTTGATGATCGTCGACAGCTGCATGATCTTGTCGACGGTGTCCATGGTGTTCTGACCGACGGTCTCGTTGATCGTGGTCCGTCCGTTCTTGCGGGCCCGGGCCACCGTCGGCAGGATGCGGGCGACGACGTCGGAGATGAACCCGGGAGGAGTCTCACCCGAGTCGTAGGCGTTGTAGGCCGCCGTCACGGCCCCGCAGCTGTCGTGTCCGAGCACGACGAGCAGGGGAGTGCCGAGCATTTCGACGCCGTATTCGAGCGACCCCAAGGTGACCGGGTCGACGACCTGTCCGGCATTGCGGACGACGAACATGTCGCCGAGGCCGACATCGAAGATCATCTCAGCGGCGACTCGGGAATCCGAGCAGCCGAAGAGCGTGACGAACGGGGTCTGGCTGTCCGACAGGGACTCGCGCCGTGCAGTGTCCTGGTTGGGATGCCGAGGGACGTCGTCGACGAATCGCTGATTTCCCTCGAGGAGTCGTTTCCACGCCTGGTTGGGCATTGCTTTCGCACCTGCTTCCGAGTTGTGTGCAACGCGCCCGGGACCGGGTGCGTTGTGAGGTCAGACCAGTCCGCGGCGTGCGGCTTCCTCTGCGGCCTCCACGTAGGAGTGGGTCTTCGCGGCCTGGTGTTCGGCGAAGACCTGACGGACGGTCCCCGACTTTGACCGCATCACCAATGAGTGCGTGGTGACGTGTCCGCCTTGGAACTTCACTCCGTCGAGCAGATCGCCGTTGGTGATGCCGGTGGCGACGAAGTAGCTGTTGTCTCCGGTGACGAGGTCATCGGTGTTGAGCACCTGGTTGACGTCGAGGCCGGCCTTGGCGGCGGCTTCGCGTTCGGTGTCGTCCTGCGGCCACAGACGGCCCTGGATGACTCCGCCGAGCGCCTTGATGGCGCAGGCGGTGATGATGCCTTCCGGGGTGCCGCCGATGCCCATGAGCATGTCGACGCCGGTTCCGGGACGGCAGGCGGCGATGGCTCCGGCGACGTCGCCATCGGTGATGAGCTGGATGCGGGCACCGGCGGCGCGGATCTCATCGATCATCTGCTGGTGGCGGGGACGGTCGAGGATCATCACCGTCACCGAGGCGGGATCCTTCGTTCCCTTCGCCTTGGCGACGCGACGGATGTTCTCGGCGATCGGCAGACGCAGATCGACGGCGTCGGCGGCATCGGGGCCGGTGACGAGCTTCTCCATGTAGAACACGGCTGAAGGGTCATACATCGCACCGTCTTCGGTCACGGCCATGACCGAGATCGCGTTGGGCATGCCCAACGCGGTCAAGCGGGTGCCGTCGATCGGATCGACGGCGACATCGCAGTGCGGTCCGCCGCCGTCGCCGACCTGCTCGCCGTTGAAGAGCATCGGAGCTTCGTCCTTCTCGCCTTCGCCGATGACGACGGTTCCGGCCATGCGGACGGTGGAGATGACGTTGCGCATCGCGGCCACGGCTGCTCCGTCGGCGGCGTTCTTGTCTCCGCGGCCGACCCAAGGTGCGGCGGCGATGGCGGCAGCCTCGGTGACTCGGACGAGTTCCAGGGCCAAGTTGCGGTCGGGTGCGTCCGACTCGACCTGAGCCTTCTGTGACCATGAGTCGGTCACTGCGACAGGTGGAGCCTCCTCATCAACTCGTCCTCGGTCTTGGTGAGATTTCACGTCAACAGGCTCTTTGGAGTCACTCATGCTTCCAATTGTGCCACCCCTGTGATCCGGGTCGCGACAGCGGTGTCCGCTTGTGGCCGCAGTCACGCGATTGAGCTGGAATTGGCCCTTCGCGCGCGAGCCGAGGACAATGGCGGTGTGAATGTCCGAAATGCTGCTGACGAGACGGGTGCTCGAACTGTCGTCGACGAGGCGACGTCGAGTCCTGAGGGAGAGTCCATGGCTGACGAGTCCGGAGTGATGCTGCCGGGGTCCCGCGAGGAGATGCGCTTCCTGCGCAAGAACTCGAACTGGGTGAATATGGTCATCGCGATCCTCGCCTGCCTGGCGGTCGCCGTCGGGATCCTGTTCCTCGCCCCGCAGCCGGAAGTGGATTCCGAGCGTGTCGTCGACTACCAGGGGATCGCCGAGCAGTCTCAGGGCAATGCCGAGTTCGACCTGATCGTTCCGCAGATCCCGCGTGGGTGGACCTCGAATGAAGCCAGCCTCGATCGGGTCAGCGACTCCGAGTACACCTCGTGGTACATGTCGTTCATCGGCCCCGACGACCAGTGGGTGAGCATCGAACAGGCCGAAGCGAGTGAGAACTGGGCGAAGCGGAAGACCGATGAGGCTGTCGCCGCCGAGAAGGTGACTGTCGGCGGCGCCGACTTCCAGATCTACCGCACCGAAGAGGCGAAGGAATACTGGGTCACGCACAAGGGCGACATGCATATCGTCATGAGTGCCACCGCTGCACCGGACACCATCAACAGCTTCGCCGATCAGGTGGCCGCCCAACTGAAGTGACTCCGGCGGACTCGGAGTTCTACTCGGCGTCGTCCGAAGTCTCCTCACGAGCCTTGTCGAGGCGTTCGCGTGCCCCATTGAGCCATGATTGGCACCGGTCGGCCAGAGCCTCGCCTCGTTCCCACAGCTGCAGCGACTCTTCGAGCGGCAGATTGCCGGTCTCCAGACGTTTGACTGTCATGACGAGTTCTTCGCGTGCCTGCTCGTAGCTGAGGGTGCTGATATCGGGCTGATCCTGTTGGGTGGTCGGTTCGGTCATCGGTGTCTCCTTCGCAGAGTGAGTGGAATGTGGGCGGAGTGTGGAGCTGTGGTCATCCGTCGGTCGTCGAATCGTCCGTTTCCGGTGAGACGTCGGTGATCGCGGCATCGAATCGACCATGGGCGACCCGGACGTGGACGGTGTCGCCGGTCGTGACCTCGTCGGCATTGCGGACGGCCTGTCCCTCGTCGGTCTGAACCACGGCGTATCCGCGCTCCAGCGTCCGCAGGGGAGAGAGGGACTGGGCCTGGGAACGGAGGTGCTGGATCTCGTTCTGGGCCTGGACGACCGATGCGTTCGTCGCCTGCAGGCTGCGACGGCGGATCATCGCCAGTTCGTTCTCGTGAGCGGTGATCATCGTCTGCGGTTCGGCGAGCACCGGGCGCGAACGCACGGCGGTGAGCATCTCCTGTTCGCGGTCGAGAATGCGATTGACAGCGGCCTCGAGCTCGGCTCGGGCGCGCAGCAGATTCATGCCTTCTTCGGCGACATCCGGCACGATCCTCTTTGCCGCATCCGTGGGCGTCGATGCCCGCAAGTCTGCGACCTCATCGAGGATCGGCCGGTCGGCTTCGTGTCCGATCGCCGAGACCACCGGTGTCTGGGCTGCAGACACAGCGCGGACGAGCGCTTCGTTGGAGAACGGCAGGAGGTCTTCCATGCTGCCGCCGCCGCGGGCGATGACGATGACATCGATCTGCGGGTCCGCGTCGAGTTCAGCGAGGTTCTTCATCACGCCGGGGACGGCGTCCGGGCCCTGAACCGCACAGTTGCGGACTTCGAATTCGGCGGCAGGCCAGCGCAGGTGCACGTTGCGGATGACGTCTTTCTGCGCATCAGAATCCCGTCCGGTGATCAGACCGATCCGGTTCGGCAGGAACGGCAGGCGCAGCTTCCGACTGGGGTCGAAGAGCCCTTCGGCACCCAACTGCTTCTTCAGTCGTTCGAGGCGGGCGAGGAGTTCGCCGAGTCCGACGGCACGGATGTCGTTGGCTCGCATCGTCAGTCGACCGGTCTTCGTCCAGAAGTCGGCTTTGAGGTTGGCGACGACATGGCTGCCCTCGGTCAGAGGCGCCCCGGTGCGGTCGAGTACGTTCTTCCAGACCTGGACCGGCAGGGACATCTCGACGTCGGTGTCACGCAGAGTCAGGTAGCTGGCCTTGCCGCGATGATTGAGCTCGACGACCTGCCCTTCGATCCACACGCTCGACATGCGATCGATATAGGACTTCATCTTCGACGACAGCAGACTCAGCGGCCACGGATTCTCCGCCGTGGTCTCTGCTGCGGTGGCGGCGAGCTCCTTCGGCTCGACGGATTCGCCGAGCGTGCCGGGCGTGCCGGAAATTCTTTGCGCCATCTAAGTCCCCTTCCGAATCCCCAGCCTAACGAACAGCTCTGACACAGCCCATTCCTGGCCGCCGTAGAGGCCTCCGGCTTAGACTGAACGGGTGACTGTCGTTTCAGTACCTGCCCCGACCATTCCGCGCCGGCGTCTGACACCAGGCGAGATCCGCACTCCGGTCAATGCTGACAAGAGAGTGCTGCTGGCCGCGCCGCGCGGCTACTGTGCCGGTGTCGACCGGGCCGTCATCGCCGTCGAACGCGCGCTCGAGCATTATGGTGCACCGATCTACGTCCGCAAGGAGATCGTGCACAATCGCCACGTCGTCGAGACCCTGTCCGAACGCGGAGCCGTCTTCGTCGATGACACCGCTGAGGTCCCGGAAGGCGCTCGAGTCGTGTTCTCCGCCCATGGAGTCTCACCGGCCGTCCATGCCGAGGCGGCTGAACGTTCGCTGTCGACGATCGATGCGACCTGCCCGTTGGTGACCAAAGTCCACAAGGAGGCCATCCGGTTCGCCCGGGACGGCTTCCGCATTCTCCTCGTCGGCCATGCCGGACACGAAGAGGTCGAAGGGACCATGGGAGAGGCCCCGGACCACATCACTCTGGTACAGAGCCCCGAGGAGGCGCGCACCATCGAGGTGCCTGACGCCGAGAAGCTGGTGTGGATCTCCCAGACGACATTGAGCGTGGACGAGACGATGGAGACCGTCGAGATCCTGCGTGAGCGCTTTCCGCATCTGCAGAACCCACCCAGCGATGACATCTGCTACGCCACACAGAACCGACAGGTTGCAGTGAGGAAGATCGGGCCCGAAGCGGATCTGGTCATCGTCGTCGGGTCGGCGAACTCCTCGAACTCCGTCCGCCTCGTCGAGGTTGCCCTCGAACATGGGGCGAAGGCAGCTCACCGTGTCGATTTTGCTCGTGAGATCGACGAGACCTGGTTCCACGACGTCGTCACCGTCGGAGTCACCTCCGGGGCGAGCGTTCCCGAGAACCTCGTCCAAGACGTGTTGCACTTGCTGGCTGACTACGGTTTCGACACGGTCGAAGAAGTCGTCACCGCCGAAGAGGACCTCATCTTCTCCCTGCCGAAGGAACTGCGCAAACTCGGCTGACGACCCTCAGTCCGTCCCCGTCTGCCGATCACGCAGATGAGTCGGACCGCGATCATCGAAGTCCATGGCTCGCGGCCGACTGAGCTCCTCGGCGCTGACGCCCCGAGCGCGAGTATCGAGTTCGGCCACGGCATCGAGCTCATCGGCGACGATGCCGGTCGACGGCAACTTCCTCGCGGTGACGAGGAACCGGGACTCCAAGGACGAGACGAACCGGTTGTAGTCCTCGACCGACCGATCCAGACTGGCACCCATCCGAGACACATGAGACACCAGCGTGCCGACGCGTTCGTAGAGTTCCGTGCCCAGCCGCAGCACTTCGGCCGCCGAGGTGGACATATCGGCCTGCCGCCAGTTGAGTGCCACGGTCTTCAGCAGCACCAGCAGAGTCGCCGGTGAGGCGAGGACGACGTTCTTGCCCAGCGCATGGTCGATCATCTTCGGGTAGCTCGCCGCAGCGGCCGAGAGCAGCCCGTCGGTGGGGACGAAGCAGACGACGAAGTCAGGGGAGGAGTCGAACGCCTTCCAATACTCCTTCGACGCCAGAGCATCGACGTGGCGCAGCAGCGCACGGGCATGATCCTGGCCATCTGTACCCGAGCCGGGCGCCTCGGCGGAGTCCCCGTTCATCCGTGCCGACAGCGGGGTCTTCGCATCGATGACGATCGTGCCGTCGCCGGGCAGATGGACGACCATATCGGGGCGGTGGCGCTTACCGTCCCGGTCGGCACTGACCTGCGTGTCGAAGTCGACGTGGGGGAGGAGGCCGGCATATTCGACGATGCGTTTGAGCTGGACCTCGCCCCAGTCTCCGCGGTGCGTCGTCGAGTTCAGTGCGTTGGCCAGGGACCCGGTGGATTCCTGGAGGCGGAGGTTCTGTTGGCTGAGGTGCCCGATCTGGGAGTTCAGTCGGGTGATCTGTTCGATCTGAGTGCGGTCCTGGGTGTGCAGGTTCTCCTGCAGGTTCTTCACACTCGCGGCCAACGGTCCGATGGCCGCAGTGATCTCACCGGCCATCTGCGCATCGGCCTCGAGGTCTTCTGTGCGCTGAGACAGGATACGGGACGTGGTTTCCGCGCGGGTGAGTCTTTCGAGGTAACGGGACCGCGTGAGGCTGCGCCCGAGGAGGAATCCGAGGGCGGTGGCGAGGACGATCGCCACGATGAAGCCGATGATGACTGCGGCAGCGGGGAAAGCATTCATGGTCCCAGGGTGACAGAGGGCACTGACACGAGAATTCGAGGACCACCTCGGCGACGGCTAGACTTGGATACCGTGGCTTTGACTATTGGAATCGTGGGACTGCCCAATGTCGGCAAGTCGACCATGTTTAACGCACTGACCAAGAACCAAGTTCTCGCGGCGAACTACCCGTTCGCGACGATCGAGCCGAACGTGGGCGTAGTCCCTCTGCCGGACGAGCGACTCACGCGACTGGCGGAGATCTTCTCCTCCGAACGCATCCTCAATGCCACCGTCGACTTCGTCGACATCGCCGGAATCGTGCGCGGCGCCTCCGAAGGGGAAGGCCTGGGCAACCAGTTCCTCGCCAATATCCGCGAGGCCGATGCCATCTGCCAGGTGATCCGTGGATTCGTCGACGACGATGTCGTCCACGTCGACGGCAAGATCAGCCCCGCCGATGACATCGACACGATCAACACCGAACTCATCCTCGCCGACCTCCAGACGTTGGAGAAGGCGCGGCCGCGGATCGAGAAGGAAGTCAAGGGAAAGCGCGCACCGGCCGAGCAGCTGACCGCGATCGACGCCGCCACTGAGATCCTCGAAGGCGGGCGGACGCTCTACCAGGCGATGCAGGCCGACAAGTTCGACGTCAGTGCCCTGCGTGAGCTGCAGCTGATGACGGTCAAGCCCTTCCTCTACGTGTTCAACGTCGACGACGAGGTGCTCGCCGATGAGGACAAGAAGAACGAGATGCGCGCCCTCGTGGCTCCCGTCGAGGCGATCTTCCTCGACGCGAAGTTCGAGTCCGAACTCGCCGAACTCGACGAAGAAGAGGCCCGGGAGATGCTCGAGTCGACCGGTCAGGAGGAGAGCGGACTCGATCAACTCGCTCGTGTCGGCTTCGATACCCTCGGTCTGCAGACGTATCTGACTGCCGGTCCCAAGGAATCCCGTGCGTGGACGATTCCGAAGGGCGCCACCGCCCCCGAGGCGGCCGGAGTCATCCATACCGACTTCCAGAAGGGCTTCATCAAGGCCGAGATCGTGTCGTTCGAAGATCTCGATGCGAACGGTACGATGGCTGCCGCGAAGTCCGCTGGCAAGGTCCGGATGGAAGGCAAGGACTACATCATGGTCGACGGAGATGTCGTCGAGTTTAGGACAGGACTTACATCTGGAGGTAAGAAGTAGCATGCCTGGATTAGCTCCGACGACGCTCCCTTCTGTGCAGCCGGTGGGCGGCTTCATTCACGGGCAGGCCGCGGCTAGAATCACAGGTATGAGACAAACGCGGCCGTTCGCTATTTCAGGCGTAATAACGGGCACAGTCATGGTGGCAATCTCATTCTTCATCGAGGATGCCGCCCAATCGAAGAGCACGTTGGTTGCGGGGCTTATTGCGGCGGTCACCATTGCTGCGATACCGATTTACGATATCAACTCGTGGTCTCTCACGAAACGCTCACTCGTACATTTTCTTGCGATGCTCGCAACCGTATTTCCGCTACTTCTCTTCAGCGAATGGTTCACTCTGCCAGTGGCCATCAGTGTGTTTTTACTGTTCGGCATCGTTGGCTGGACAATCGGCTACGTCGTCTACCGGGTTCAGGAGAAGAAGCAGGCATAGAGCTGACCCTCAGGGGTAGAATAAGACCGCGCACACGCGCACGATCACGGGTAAGTGCGTTTGGGGCACCTCGGCTAGCCAACAACCACGTAATGCGCGTTCGCCCACGTGCCGGGGTGAACCCGGGCTGGCTCTACCTGTGTTTCGCCAGCTGGCAGGTACAGGCTCAGGTGAAGGCGCAATCGTGCGGCTCAGTGGTCGACGCCGTTTACCCGGGCGACCTGGACGACGTGATCCTCCCGCCGATCGATGAAGTCCGTGGAGACGCTGCGTACCAGTGCTGGAAGGACTTCGCCGAGGCTAACCGGTTGGAGGCCAACGCAATAGACCGGCTTGAGAGTTCAATGTTGGCGAGCGTAGAGGCTTCATAAGCCCCACTCAGCAGGCACGAGTTCGGCTAGTCAACGGGCCCCGAGCATGCCTGCGCCGGCCGTGTGCCACCCGCGAGCCAATTCTGGCCGGTCTGGCCGTTCATGGACCGCTGACTTCTTATGGTGACGCCGCCGAAAGTAGTATTGCCACGCCTGCAGCCCAACGGCGTGATCCTTCCGAGATTGTAGGAGGGGAGCGCATATTCCTGTGTCCCGAACACTGCTTACGTGATGCTGTTATGGTGCACGTATGAGCAGCGCACCCCGCAAGGCAGCCATCTACCTCCGTATCTCTCAGGACCGCGAGATGGATGGGCTCGCCATCGAACGCCAGCGCGAGGATTGTGAGAACCTCGCTCGGTTCCGGCGCTGGGAGATCGTCGAGACCTATGTGGACCAGTCGAAGAGCGCTACCGACCGGTCCGCGATCCGTCCGGACTACGACCGCATGGTCGCCGACTACCTGGTCGGACGGTTCGACGCCATCATCTGCTACGACCTCGACAGGCTCACCCGGCAGCCGCGGCAGCTGGAGGACTGGATCGACGCCGCCGAGCTGCGCGGCCTCGCCCTCGTAACGGCCAACGGCGACGCGGACCTCTCCACCGACGGCGGTCGCATGTACGCACGCATCAAGGCCGCCGTGGCGCGCGCCGAGATGGAGCGCAAGAGCGCCCGTCAGTCTGCGGCGCAGAGACAGCGAGCTATGCAGGGGCGTGCCCCGAAGGGCATGCGTCCGCTTGGTTATGCCGTCGACGGCAGTGTGATGCCTGATGAAGCCGTGGTCGTGAAAGCGATCTATGCCCTGTTCTCGAGGATCGAAAACCCTGAGTCGCTACGCTCGCTCGCCCGGGCGCTCAGTGGTACCGAGAAGATCAAAGGGCTCTCTGCCCTTCCCAAGCACACGCACACAGTCAGCGTCGAGCGCGCCGCCGCCCGCGAGGAGCAGGGCCTCGACCCCCGACCGATCGTCGAAGACGGTCCGTGGTCGCCTTCGACCGTGCTCGGCATCCTGCGCAACCCGCGTTATGCGGCGCTGAGCACTTACACGCCGAAGTTCGCCCAGGCAGACGGGAAGCGCCGCCGTATGTGGAAGGCGCAAATCCTCCGTGACGACGCCGGAGAGCCGATCCGGGGCCAGTGGGAGCGGATCGTCGATGACGAAACCTGGTGGAAGGTCCAGGAGATTCTCGACGACAAGAAGCGCGTGACCAACACCAGTGGTGCAACCAAACGCAAGCGCCTCGGGAGTGGACTGTACCGCTGTGGTGTCGTCGTCTCTGTGACTGGAGAGGTCTGCGGCAAGAAAGTCACAGGCGCACCACGCGGGTACACGTGCCCAGGTCACTTGGTCCGCTCTGGTCCCGCCATAGACGAGTACGTCACGAAGGCAATCAGCGCCCGTCTCGCCATGGATGACGCGGCGGAGAAGATCCTCAAGCCCAAGGACAGCTCACAGACCGAGGCCCTCGACGCTGCGATCAGCGACCAACGAGCCAGGATCAGTCGTGCGCAGCACGACTACGACGAGGAGATCATCGAGGGGCGCGACCTCAAGCGCGTGCGCGACGCCGCCGAGGAGCGCATACAGGAGCTGGAGGCCCAAAAGGCACTGCGGGGACGCGCTGGTGTGCTGCGACCAATCCTCGACACCGATGACCCGCCAGGCGCGTTCAGAGGCGCATCGCTTGAGATCCGACGTCAAGTGATCGACGCGCTGGTTACTGTCACGGTGTTTCCACAGCCCAGAGGGCGCAAAGGGTTCGATCCAGCATCGGTCGAGATCGTGTCGAAGTAGGCCGCGGTCCGCGAAGCGGACCCGGGAGGTCTCCCGAGAGCGGCTGACGCGGCATAAGCGCGTCATTTCACTAGAGCCTGACTGCCAGTCGCGCCACCGCTCTCCTCGACACAGAGGAGACCGCTATGACAAGGAGCTTCGACACTACACCCCGCGTTTGGATCGGCTGCCTCCAGTGCTACAACGAAGGGAATCTCGTTGGTGACTGGCACAACGCAACTGATGCAGATGAGATCACGACATCGCAGCTGCACGGACGCGCAATCGACCCTGGTACCCACGAAGAACTCTGGTGCCTCGATCATGAGAACCTACCCATCACAGCGGAGTGCTCACCTCGTGACGCCGCCGAGCTGGCCCGCACCCTCGAAGACGTGCCTGAACGTGAGAGGCCCGCTCTCAATGCCTGGGTCCTGTCCGGCGACTACATCGAAGACGGGGACGGGCTGCC
>OMJG01000223.1_pt1 | contig 44210 bp, 45 predicted proteins | sample 1646431 | NCBI WGS metagenome assembly OMJG01 (sample SAMN03771674, study PRJEB25209) | food metagenome | isolation source: Cotija cheese | place: Mexico:Jalisco,Michoacan | collected 2011-12-12
GGATGCGAAAAACTACCAGCAAGCCAAACGCCAAGTGGCCCGTATTCATCAACGTATCAAAAACATCCGTAAGGATTACATTCATAAAATCACAACCGATATGGTTAAAAGTTATGACGTTATCGTTCTAGAGGATTTAAAGACGACTAATATGATGAAAAATCATCAATTAGCCCGTTCAATCGCTGGCCAATCCTGGCGGATGTTTAGAACAATCCTAGAGGCAAAGTGCGAAATGTACGATAAGACATTTGTAGCTATTAATCCGTACAAGACGTCCCAAAAGTGTTCCAATTGCGGGTATGATAGCGGTAAAAAAGCGTTAAATATACGTCATTGGACTTGTATGAAGTGTAATATGCATCACGATAGAGATATCAACGCAGCTAAAAATATATTAAATATTGGCCTGGAACAGGCCTTAGTTAAATAGCTTAGACCGCTGTTTTGCTTTGAAATAAGTGGAACAAGTCATGAGTGTTCCTAGAAACACGCCATTTTAATGGCGTTGTAGTTCATAAAACAAATCATTAGGAGGATATTATGCGCGTAAGAAATAAACCGTGGGCAAAAGACGCCATGGCAGAACATAGAGAATATGTCATTTTAGAACCGAAAACAATGCAGGGGAAATGGCAATCTGAATTTAAAAACGACCATCCTGTTCATTTAGAAGTGGGAACTGGTAAGGGGCAATTCATTATTGAGATGGCCCGCCGTAATCCAGACGTGAACTTTATTGGTCTTGAATTACAAGATTCAGTATTAGTGATGGCTATGGAGAAAGCTTTGGAAGGTGAAGTGTTACCTAATCTACGCTTTATTTTAGGGAATGCCCTTGAACTATCTACTTATTTTGAAGAGGGTGAAGTGGCCAAGTTATTCTTAAACTTCTCTGATCCATGGCCAAAAGCGCGTCATGCGAAACGTCGTTTGACTTTTAAAACCTTCTTGGACCAATATAAACATGTCTTACAAACAGAAGGTTACCTGCAATTTAAAACGGATAACCAAGGATTATTTGAATATTCACTGACTTCAATGTCACAGTATGGCATGGATTTCTTAGAAATTTCGTTGAACTTGCATGAGTCGGATATTGAAGGCAATGTCCAAACAGAGTACGAAGAAAAATTCTCAGCTCGTGGCTTTAGAATTAACTATATGTTGGCTAAATTTAAATAAAAAAAATGAGGGACTGTGACTTCAATTGTCATAGTCCCTCAACTATTCTTACAGCTTATAAAAATCCAGAAAGTTGCCGGTACTTGGGTCTGCCATAAATTCGTATTGAACTAATTCGTTGTCTTCTGTACGAGAGATTCCGCCGTAGAAGACTTCTTGTTTTTGTCCAAAGCGTTCTGCTTGAATGGGTTGTAATTCAATCCAAGAACCTTCGATGGTATCTGGGTCGGTGAATAGGGCTTTGGCTTTTTGAAGGACGTCATTGCCGTCTACTCTTTTAGAATGGTCGGCTACTAATGCGCCCACAACGCCACCGATAACTAGTCCGCATCCAAATAGGAAACCTGCTAGTAGGACGTCGTCACGTTTTGTTGGTTGTTGGTTGTATTGATTAGACATATAATCGCTCCTTTGTTGTCATAAGGGTGAATAAGTGAATCTATTTCGATAAGTGATCATGAACATATTATAACAATCATGGCTGGCAAAATATAGTTTTACCTATTCATAATTGTTTTGCGTATATTACGAATTTGATTTTGTGAAGTAATTTCAAATAATGGCGGAACCATTTATGCCATTGTGGAAAGGCTTGGCTGTCGGGGGAAATGATTATTTTTCACAGTCTATTATCATTTGCACTTTTATGACTAGGAGTATATAATCGAGTAGAATATTATACGTTTTAATAGGACATTACCGGTCTAGTTGATGACTAGGCTTTTTTATTGGTTTATGTCGTAAGTTTTACTTAATTTTATTTTAAAAAAGAAATATGAAGGGGATTTTAACGAATATGTGGATTAGTATATATAATCGAGATGGCGTCGGTGACGTTATCATGTTTTCCAAAGGGACATTAACGAGAGATCGTATTGCGACTTCAACAGTTGGAGATGTGACGCGTATTTTCAATAATGAAACGAAAGAAACAATGGGTTACAACATCCAAAATATTTCTAAGATGATTCAAATTGATGGAAAGGGACGTGTTCATTTAAGTCAAACACAATTAGACTTAATCAACCAATCCTTATATGAACAAGGTTTTGATACTATTCCTTTCAATGATAATCCGCGTTTGGTCGTGGCTGAAGTTTTAGAAGTGAAGGATTTAGAAGGTTCTGACCACTTGCATATTACGCAAACCAAAATTGGTTCAGATGGTGGCCCAGATGAGGTTGTACAAATTGTTTGTGGTGCGCCAAATGTCCGCGAAGGGATGTTTGTAGTAGCGGCTTTACCAGGTGCTGTAATGCCAAATGGTCAAGTGATTTGGGAAGGTGAACTGCGTGGCGTTTCAAGCTACGGTATGTTAACTTCTGCATATGAATTAGGTGTCGACCCTGAACATGTACGAAAAGGTATCCTTGAAATTAAAAATGACGTGCCAGTTGGGACATCATTTGATAAAATTAACAGTGAACATTTCGTTGACGCTTAGCAGATATTATAAGGTCTGATTAGGCAAAATATACATGTATTGTGTTGGGGGTGAGTAGTTGAGTCGAGAGGATGACAAACTGAGACATTCTAAGGATAAATGGCAGCGATTTGAAGAGAAGTCCGCAAATCAGCCTGAACAATTTGTCCCATTTTATTATAAGGAGAATGATTCTTTGTTACACGAGAAAAATGACAATCCAATTACTTTTCCCAATTACATGAACTGGTACAACCAGGGGGAGGACCAATCTTTTGGACGGCAAATTCCGCCTAAAAAGACCTATCAAAAAGAAGGTCAAGGAGACGACCGTCAGAAGATGAATTATTATCTAGCGGAAAAAGATCATAATCACCGCTACCAACCCTCATATGGCCATTTTAACTATGTCAACAACGAAGACCGGGACACAAGACCAGTCGAAAATTCAGGGGTGCAAGAGGTCTTTAAAGCGGCCTCTGTGGACGACAAACGCCAGCAAAAATTGGACCGTTTACGTCAAGAGTTGCAGGAATATCAAGATTACCAATTCCGCAGACCTTTTCAACCGAATGATTTGCCGACAAATTGGACCAGTAACCGTCAAGATGCCAAGGCTGCTCGGTCATCCAGACGCAACCATTTTCATTTTGAAGAGGCGGTTTCTGAACCTAAAGGATTCCAAGACAAACGGCAAGCAACACCGGTTTCTGAAACCACGCCTGCAAGAACCACTGTGCCTAAACGAGGGCATTTAAACCGTGGTCTGCAGAGTATTATGGCGGAGGAACCAGGGGGAATCTTTAATCAGCCAGGAAGACAAGCTAAGTCGGGACATTATTCGTATTTTCCAGGGCAGGACAAGCCATCATTGACCCCATATTTAAAGAATAAACAAGCGCAATCTAATCGAGGAAATGGAGATTTTAACGAGCATGAATAAAGAATTAACGTATCACTTCACAGGAATCAAAGGATCAGGCATGAGTGCCTTAGCCTTAATCTTGCACAATATGGGCTACAAGGTTCAGGGTTCAGACCAAGAAACTTACTTCTTTACCCAACGGGGTTTAGAGAAAGCTGGTATTGAATTACTACCTTTTAACGCTGACAATATCCAAGAAGGTATGTTTATCATTTGCGGGAACGCTTTTGGCGATGACCATCCTGAAGTTGTCCGTGCGAAAGAATTAGGTCTTGACGTGATGCGTTACCATTTCTTCCTTGGTGAATTAATCAAAGACTACACTAGTGTAGCGATTACTGGTTCTCACGGGAAAACATCTACTACTGGTTTGATGGCACACGTGATGCGTGGTTTACACTCAACAAACTTCCTAATCGGTGATGGTACTGGTGCTGGTCAAGAAGACGCTGAATACTTTGTATTAGAAGCGGACGAATACCGTAAACATTTCTTAGCTTACCACCCAGACTACGCGATTTTTACTAATATCGATTTTGACCACCCTGACTACTATGAAAATATTGACCAAGTATTTGCAGCGAATACGACTTTTGCTCACCAAGTGAAGAAAAAAGTCATTGCATACGGTGGCGATGCTTACTTACGTCAATTTGCTGACCAATCTGACTTGGATGTTTGGTACTACGGTCTTGAAGGTGGCGACAACCATATTGTGGCTTCAAATGTCGATCTAGCTACTGATGGGTCTCATTTCGATGTGCATGTAATGGGTGAATTCTATGGTCATTTTGACATTCCAACGTTCGGTGAACATAATGTGATGAATGCTTTATCTGTGATTGGTTTCTGCTACTTCGAAAACTTCCCAGCAGACCGTGTTGCAGAAGAATTACGTACTTTCGGTGGGGTTAAACGTCGTTTCTCTGAGAAGAAAATTGGCGATATGACTTTAATCGATGACTATGCTCACCATCCATCAGAAATTAAAGCGACGATTAATGCTGCCCGTCAAAAATATCCCAGCAAGAAGATTATTTCTGTCTTCCAACCACATACTTTCAGCCGTACCATTGCTTTAATGGACGAATTTGCGGGTGCTTTGAACTTGTCAGATGACGTGTACTTATGCGAAATTTTCGCCTCTGCGCGGGAGAAAGACAACAAGCAAGTGTCTGTTTCTGACCTAGCTAACAAGGTAACAAAACCTGTGCAAGTATTACCATTGGAAAATGTATCACCATTACTAGAATATGATGATGCAGTCATGATCTTTATGGGTGCTGGCGATATCACGAAATTCGCTTACGCTTATGAAGACCTATTGGCAGACAGCCAATCTACTATCCACTAGAATATAAGAATTGAAAGGTCAGCTATGTGCTGGCCTTTTTGCGAAGAGATAGATTTTTATCAGCCTTGAAAGGAGGATTAGATGGTTTACCAAAAAGTGATTCAATTTGACCAAGAGAACCAGTTTCAAGATGGCTTGGCCAATGAAATCAAGCAACTAACCTGGTTGCATTATGAAAATCCAGATAAGGGGGAAGTCCGGCAGGTGCTTGAAGACTACCACTTGCCAGTCCACTTCGGGGAGTATGTTTATGACCAGTTTGAAACGTCTTGGATTGAGTATTACCGAAATGATGCCGGCGACCTATTTACCTATATCATTATCCAGTATCCCTATGGTCATGAGGTAATTAGCGAGAACATCTATCATACAGCCCCGCTAGTGATTGTCATGGGGCAGGATTTGGTGATGACTTTTATGAACCATACCAACATGCCTTTTATGTTGGATATTCAGCGGTTAAATTTTCCTTCTGACTTTCCGATGACCTCTGCCTACGCCTTTGTCATGTACATGTTTTATGAGGTGGCTCAGGCTCATATCGATGCGGTCACTATTATGCATGGCTTGATTAAGCAAGCTGAGGAGGAAGCCCGTCATTCTACTAAAAATAACGTGTCTTATGCCTTAATTAACGTCAATAAGGGGCTGGTATACTTATCCACCGCGGTCCATAATAATGCCAAGACTTTGAGCCGGATTAACCAATACTTTAACCAATTGGAAAACGACACCCGCTACCAGGAACGAGTCCTCAATAGGGTACAAATCGAGATGAACCAGGCAGTAGCCATGATTGAAAACGATATGGCGCTCATTAATAAACTGAACGATATGCTGTCGAATGTCATTTCAAATAACTTGAACGATGTCATGAAACGGCTAACGGTTATTACCATTATTATGACCGTGCCGACGATTACAGCAGGTCTTTGGGGGATGAACGTAGCTTTGCCACTTGAAGATAATGTCCACGGTTTTTCCATTATTTTAGTCGGTTCGATTATCTTGTCGGTTATTATTTACTTTATTATTGACCGGATCAATCTGTTTAAATGATTGCTTAGATTACAAATTTTTTGGAAAATGACCGTTTACCTTCCTAGTTGAAAGTAAATTATGCTAAGATAAAGATAGTATAATCAAGGAGGCTATTATGGCTAAACAACAGATTAAAAAAGCAGTAATTCCAGCTGGTGGTTTAGGAACGCGTTTCTTACCAGCGACTAAAGCGATGGCAAAAGAGATTATTCCAATCTTGGATAAACCATCCATTCAGTTTATTGTTGAAGAGGCAATTGAAAGTGGTATTGAAGAGATTTTAATTATTACCGGACGTAACAAACGTTCAGTAGAAGACCATTTTGATGCAAACTTTGATTTAGAAGACAACTTGAAGCAAAAACACAAAGATAAGTTGTTGAAGATGGTTGAAGACACATCATTATTGAATATTCAATTCAAACGCCAGCACTATCCAAAAGGGTTAGGGGACGCTATTTTCCAAGCGAAATCATTTGTTGGTGATGAACCCTTCTTATTACTATTAGGAGACGACATCGTGGTGAATGCGCCAGGTGAAAAACCATTATCAAAACAAATGATGGATTGCTACCAAACTAATTTAGCGGATGATGCCTTATTAATTGCTGGGGCTAGTGTACCAGCCAAAGAAACTTCTTCTTACGGGATTATGACGACTTCTGGTAACGGTGAAGCGGGTATCTACAATATCGATAAATTTGAAGAAAAACCACAAAATGAAACCGAAGAAAAATTAGCGGCGATTGGTCGTTACATTTTACCACCAGAGATTTTCGATGCCATTGAAGCCATTCCAGAAAATTCTTTCTCAGGTGAAATAGAACTAACAGATGCCATCAACCACTTAGCTAAAGGCGACAAGTTAAAAGCCTATGACTATCAAGGTGAATGGTATGAAGTTGGGGAACCATTAGGTTTACTAAAAGCCAGCATTCAATTCGCCTTACGTCACGAAGAAACAGCAGACGGCTTCCGTGAATACTTGAAAAATGACATTATCCCAACATTGAAATAACCGAACTTAAAAAGCAGTAGCGCGACTTCAATCGCGCTACTGCTTTTTTCAATATTTTAATAGTTATCGTCATCTGGTGATAAGCCAGCGGCTAATATTTTTAGTAATTGGCCGGTTTCGGCATTCTCATGCCAGCCTCTAAAGTAGTCAGACCCGGGTCCATAAGCATAGACATTGACGTCTTCACCCGTATGATTACCTGTTGTCCAGCCCGTATTAGAACGGCGGTCTACAATGTCTCGAATGGCTTGGGTCAAGCGACTAATCTTTTCTTCGTAAGTATAGACATAAGTATGGTAGATAGACCGTAACTGGTTTTTCTCAGTAGAAGATAATTCGAATTGGATGTTACGACGAATTACTTCAACCCAGTCATTGGTTTCTTGCGTTAATTCAGCAATGTGTTCAGGAGTTGCTTTGACTTTTCGAATATAGTCAGGCAACCAGGAATCGATATTATTAGCCCCCATAGTCATCCCACCTGTTGCATGGTCAGACGTTGCAATGACTAGGGTATCTCCATCTTGCTTGGCGAAATCGATGGCCACTTGAAAGGCACCGGCGAAATCATCAATTTCACTCATGATCCCAACCACATCTTTATGGTGGGCAGCCCAGTCAATTTGACTCCCTTCAACCATCAAGAAGAAACCTTCATCACCAGTATCTAGTCGGCGGATGGCAGAATGCACCATTTCACCAAGACTAGGGGTCACATTTGACCAACGATCAATAGCCATTGGAACTCCAAATTCGGAGAATAAACCAAGAACTTGTGGGTTGTGAGAATTGAAGAGTTCATGTTTGGTATGGACGATATCATAGCTAAGATTTTCAAATTCTTGGGCCAAATTTCGGTCTGGGCGGATAAAATGGTCACGACCCCCGCCAAGCATGACATCAATTTTTTGCTTACCTTCTATGGTATCGTCTAGGTATTGATCAGCAATATCAAAATAATCTAAGCGGCTTTCTACATGGGCCGCAAAACCTGCAGGCGTTGCGTGGCTGATTTCAGCGGTTACGACAATCCCTGTTTTTTTATTGTTCAATTTGGCAATCTCTAAGGCAGAGTCTACCCGGCTCAATTGTTTGTCTAGGCCAATGACACCATTCGTGGTTTTGACACCAGTAGCCATGGCTGTTGAAGAGGCGGCAGAATCGGTAATTGTCGCCCAAGGGTCAAAGGAATAAGTGGATTGTTGGCCAACCAAATACTTGTTAAAGATACTTGGGTTTCTAAAGTGACCAACGTCTTGATGAAGGTATTCCCGGTAGGCTGAGGCGAGTGAAACGCTCATCCCGTCGGACACCATGAAAATAATGTTCTTCGGTCGGTGGGGAAATTGCTCATTACTAGCTACCATAATTTATGCTGCTTCCTTTCAGTAATTACTTGTCAAATTGATGGAATTTTTTCAAATCAATACCATCTTTTCTATCCTATAATCCTATTATAAGTTAAAATAGAAAGGAATGCTAAAGAAAGAGGGATACGACATGTTACGGATTGATGCCGCAGTTTTACATATCTTTGATACCAACACCAACGAAGCGGTCTTATCACAGACACTTTTAGATCATAAAGAGCAATATATGATTGAATATATTGACAAAATGATGACCAAAATCATGTACACGGCACAGCAAAAAGTAGGCAAGCTACCCGAAAGAAGTCCTGCTAAGGAAATTTTAGTGGGTATGAACCAAGCAGAAAACTTCCTACATGGCACACAAAAACTGACCAACCGTTTTTTCAATTTCACAAAATTAAACCCTGATATCAAACCAGCAGATTTACTGTGGACAGGATTCTGGCTGGACGAAGCTTATTTTATCGGTATGTTCAAGTTAAACCACAACGAATCTTACACCCACTATGTAGAGTATGACCAGGACAACTTGAAGAATGACCTGATTATCAACCGGGCCATTCTACCTAGTCCAACCCAAGCTATCGACGAAGGATTCTTATACTGCATCGATACAGAAGAGTACTTCTTGATTGAGAAGAAACACCTGATTGAAGAATATGGGGAGCGAATTAACTATTTAAGTGAAATCTTCTTGGATATCCAAACCAACCCAAGTATGAAAGAATCAGTGAATATTATCAAAAAGGCCATCGCTAAAACCGCCAAGAAGTTTGGGGAAGATGACTATCAAGATCTGGCCGAGGTAAAACAAATTCTGCACGACACTATTCATGAAACACAAGCGATTGATAACCAAGCCATTGCTGAAGTTATGTACGGGGACAATTTCTCTCGTAAGCAAGCCTACTTTGAAGAAACCAAAGAACAAGGTCTAGCTGATGAAACACCTTATATACCGGAACTTTTAGGGAACAACATGCAACGCCAAAAATTCAAGTTTGAAAACGGGATTGAATTATCCATTCCCTTAGACTTGTTCAATGACCCAGAAGTGGTTGAAATCAAAAATAACCCGGATGGAACACTGTCAGTCGAAATCAAAAATATCGAAAAAATCAAAAACATGTTCTAGACAACCACCATTGTCTAAATGACGGATAACATTAGAAAGGTTTACCTATATGTGGCAAAAATTTAAAAACTTAGGTTGGCGTGCCGCCCTAATCGTCTTCTTCGTGGTTTATATGATCACGATTTTAACAGTACCAAACCCAGAACAATTCCAAACGCCGTTCCGCTTCATCTTCGCGGCTATCATCATCGTTGGCTTTGTAATGGAATTAGAAAAGAAACGAAAAAAATAGAGAGGTGTAACCAAAGTCGTTAAGACCCAACATGCTGGACAAAAAGCCGAAAAATTACTTCTGAGTAATTGGCGTATTTTGGGAAGCATCGGAAGCGTTTGACTTTTTGAACCCGATATTAAGACTATATGCATGATAAAAGGTCGCGAATTGTTTTTCGCGACCTTTTTACTTAGTTTTTCGTATGTGTCTTAATATAAGGCATGACTTCATCGGCAAATTTTTCCAACTGGGCATTTACCCGATCCGGTTGATTGCTGTTATCCACTTCTAAGGTTAACCCCTGGAAGTTAAAGGTTTCGGACTGGTACAAAATCTTATCTCGTAGTAACCGCTTGTCCCCAATCAACATTTTTTTGCTTGCCTAAATTGAAGGTCGAAGGTCTATGTGTACTGTATATTCTGAATGATTTGAATCAAACTACAATCAAGAGTAAAATAGGAAAGAATACTGATAGCGAAGATAAAGCAAGAGGAGAGGGTTTTTAAATGAAATATAATGACACTTGGGATTTAGACGCCATGTATCAAGGCGGAGTGACAGGGAATGCCTTTCAAGAGGCACTAGAAACCCTAGTCCAAAAACGAGATGCCTTAATCAAAGACATGCAAGCATTTGATATCAATACAACAGGCGCACCAGCAACTTTTGCGGATATTATTGATCAAGCTGACCAATACCTAAACCACTTCACTACTTTAATTACCTATGCCCAAATGGCATCTGACGCAGACATGCGTGACGAGGCTGCTTCGGCAGCGGTTAATAAGGTGGCGACTTTAAACCAAGCTTATGAGATTGCCCGCAAAGGGTTAGACAAACAATTGGCGACCCTAAGCGATGCCGCATTTCAGGACTTTTTAGCGGAACCGCGCTTGGCTGAAATTACCTTCACCCTTGAGGAAGACCGCCGCGATGCGAAACGCTTGTTAGATGATCAAGCGGAAGCTCTTTTATCTGAATTACAAATCGACGGTTTATCTGGCTGGTCAAATACCTATTCTACGACGGCTTCAGTGATGACGATTTCGGTCGATTTAGACGACGGCCACCACGATTATTCAGTGGGACAGGCCATGAACAACATGTACGCTGACCCAAATCCGGACAACCGGGCGAAAATTTTCGCTGCCTGGGAAGAGACTTTTGCTCAATACGGTCCAGTCTTCGCTGATGTCTTAAACCACTTAGCTGGCTACCGGTTAACAACTCAAAAAGCGCATGGATACAATGATTTCATGGAGGAGCCCCTAGAATATAACCGTATCAAGGCGGAAACTGTGGAAGCTATGTGGCAAGCTGTTGCAGCCAATAAAGATACCTTTGTCCAATTTTTAAACCGGAAAAAGGCTTTGCTTGGTTTAGACGAGTTGAACTGGCAAGATGTTGATGCGCCATTAGATTTCGAGGATACCAAACCAACGACCTTCACTTACGATGAGGCGGCAGACTTTGTGGTAGAAAACTTCAGAACCTTTGGGGACAAGTTAGCAGACTTCGCCCAATCAGCTATAGACAAGCGGTGGATTGAAGCAGAAGACCGTCCCGGTAAGCGTCCAGGTGGTTACTGTACTGAAACCATCAACCAAGATGAGACCCGTATCTTTATGACCTTTACAGGCTCTAGAAACGATACGTCAACCTTGGCCCACGAATTGGGTCACGCCTTCCACTCTGATGTGTTAACTACTGAAGCACCGTCTAACCAAGCTTATGCTATGAATGTGGCTGAAACAGCGTCGACATTCGCTGAAACAATTGTGGCCAACGCCAATTTAAAACAGGCAAAAAGTAAGTCTGAGCGCCTACAATTATTGAACGCGAAAATGGAAAATGCCATTGCTATGTTTATGAACATCCGGTCTCGTTTCTTATTTGAAACAGCCTTTTATACTGAGCGCCAAGACGGTTTTGTATCAGAAAGTCGCTTGAATGAATTGATGACCCAAGCCCAAAAAGAAGCTTTTGGTGGGGCCATTAATGACCTACACCCACATTTCTGGGCCAGTAAGTTGCACTTCTTCATCGATGACGTGCCATTCTACAACTTCCCATATACATTCGGCTACATGTTTAGCTTAGGAATCTATGCGGAATACTTGAAAGCACCGGAAGGATTTGAAGAGCGTTACATCGCCTTATTGAAAGATACAGGACGGATGACCACTGAAGAATTGGCGTTGAAACACTTGGGTGCTGATTTAACCAAGCCAGATTTCTGGCAAGCTGCCATCGATTTGGCGGCAGCAGACGTAAAAGAATTCCTAGCTGAATCCGAAGATTTAGTCTAAGTGAGTATATAAACAAGTTGCTAAAGCAGGTAGGGATATATTTTCTTTACCTGCTTTTTACAATATGCACAAACTTTGCGTGCTATAATTGACCTAATAAGGAGTATGTGATTTTTATGACTAAATCAACCATTTTTGACGAAATCAAACAAGAGATTATTGCCGATCCTTATAACAAGGATTATACCGACCGTGGGATTAAACCTGTTTTCTATGCTTCAAAAAATGCCAGGATTGCCATTATCGGCCAAGCACCTGGTAAGAAGGTAGAGGAGACACAAATTTTCTGGAATGACCAGTCGGGAGACCGGTTAAGAAATTGGATGGGGATTTCTAGGGAACTATTCTATGAAACTGATTTGATTGCCCAATTACCCATGGATTTCTATTATCCAGGCAAGGCCAAAATGGGGGACAAACCACCAAGAAAGGGATTCGCAGACAAGTTTCACCCGCAAATTCTAAAGGAAATGCCCAATATAGAAACCATTATCTTGATTGGTAACTATTCACAGAAACACTATTTGGGAAAAGACCGGCAGAAAAACCTGACCGAAACAGTTAGACATTACAAGGACTATTTACCAGAATATTTTCCCCTGGTCCATCCGTCCCCTTTAAACCAAAGGTGGATGAAGAAGAATCCTTGGTTTGAAACAGATGTACTACCTGATTTTAAAGAGATGATACAGACGTATATCAAGGAGGACTAGGTAATTGACCAGGTCCTAGCAATCGATGACTATATTGCAGATCATGCAGATGATGTCCAAGCCATTTTAATGAAGTTATGATATAAGCTAGCGTCGGCATTGCCAGCTTGTCAGGAGAAAGTTTCCTATGGCATGCAAACACTTTTTGACAAGATGATGGTTACCCACTATGGGGCCAACAAGTGTTACCTTGGGATTTATCCCTTCCCGAAAACGATTGTTACTTTTGAGGACAAGGGGGCAGATCTTAGGTCAGGCAAGGGACCTTACAATTTCCCTATGATTCAGAAATTCCTTGTGACTTAATTGTTGAATTAGCGGTTTACAACTACCATCAACAAAAATAAAAATACGGAGGCAAGTCATGGCAGAGATAGGCAAAAAATTTTGGGGTTACACCAAAGAAGAATGGTCGTGGGTTTTACAGGATACAGGGAATTCAGCTTATTCCTTAGTTATCACAGCAACATTATTTCCCTTGTTTTATAAGGCAATCGCAGAAGGGGCGGGGGTTGCGGACGCAGATTCAACCGCCTACTTGTCTTATGCCAATTCTATCGGAACGGCCTTAGTAGGCTTGATGGCCCCGATTTTAGGGTCTATCGCTGAATACCGAGGTTTTAGAAAGCCCTTGTTTACGATGGGGACCTTGTTAGGTATTATTTCTATATTGTTGATGGCTTTCACACCAGGTGGGACTTGGGGAATGGCTTGGTTGATCTTATTAATTTTATATGTTTTATCCAATATCGGTTTTTCAACGTCAAATGTCTTTTATGATGCTTCACTGCTTGATGTAACGGTTAAAACCCGGATGTCTCGCGTATCTTCAATGGGTTACGGTATGGGCTATATCGGGTCTTGTGTACCATTCTTATTCTATTTAGTTTTTATGTTAAATATTGATGCTATGCCGTTTAACCTAGATTGGTTAACCAGAGCAGCCTTTGTATTAACCGCTATTTGGTGGTTTGCTTTTACTATTCCTTATTGGCAAAATGTCCAACAAAAATCTTGGATCAACCCAAGTCCAAGCCCCATTCGTGCTTCCTTTAAGCGGGTGAAAAATACCATCAAAGACATGGCCCAATACCGTCAGTTATTTATTTTCCTATTGGCTTATTTCTTATATATCGACGGGGTAGGGACGGTTATTTCAATGGCAACGGCTGTAGCAACTGACTTAGAGATTGAAGCGACAGTCCTTGTAGTGGTCTTATTGATCGTTCAAATTGTGGCCTTCCCATTCACAGTATTATACGGGCAGTTGGCTAAACGATTCGGGGACAAGAAAATCATCTATGTAGGGATTGTGACTTATATCATTATCTGTATCTATGCCTTGAGTATGGAAACAGCGACTGATTTCTTTATACTAGCTTGTATGGTTGGGACGGCTCAAGGTGGCTTACAAGCCTTGTCACGTTCGATGTTTGGAAAATTAGTACCAGAAGGCAAAACGAATGAATTCTTCGGCATCTATAATGTTTTCGGAAAGTTCTCTTCCATTATCGGGACAACCTTATTAGGGATTATCACCCAAATGACGGGTAATTCCTTGAATGGGGTCTTTGGTTTAATTATCCTCTTTATTATCGGGGGTGCCTTATTACTAGGCGTTAAAGAAGACGGGGTAAAAGGATAGGTAACCTGCTCATAACAAAAGGAAAAACTGGTGATCACTTTTTAATAGTGACCACCAGTTTTTTCGTATTGGCTTATTTAATTGTTTGCAGTCATCTTAGATATCTAAGATGACTGCTGGCCCCGCTGGAATAATGCCGTTCGGGTTAATTGTCGGATGGCTACCATAGTAGTGGTGTTGGATGTGGTAGAAATCAACTGTGTCAGAAATACCTGCCATGTTGTAGATTTCACGCGTATAACGCCATACATTTTCAAAGTCAGTTAAGTGTTTGATATTGCACTTGAAGTGACCGTAGTAGACATGCTCGAAACGGATTAATGTTGGGAACAAGCGGATGTCAGATGTTGTTAATTTGTCGCCTAATAAGAATTTTTTGTCAGCTAGGATACCGTCTAATTTTTCTAGGGCATCAAATACATGACCAACTTCTTCTTCATAAACAGCTTGATCTGTCGCAAAGCCAGCTTTATAAACACCGTTGTTGATGTTTGGATAGACAAAGTCATCCATTTCTTTGATTTGGTCGCGCGATTCTTCAGGGTAGTAGTCACCTTCAATGGCACCTATTTCGTCAAAGGCTGAGTTCAACATCAACATAATATCAGATGATTCGTTGTTGACGATGGTATCTTTTTCCTTGTCATATAAAACAGGTACTGTTACACGGCCTGTGTAATTAGGATCTGCGTGTGTATAGACTTGGTGTAAGAAGTCAGCATTTAGAATGGGGTCAGGAATTACACCTTGGTCTGGTGCAAATGTCCAGCCGTTTTCCAACATAATTGGGTTCACGATAGAAATAGAAATCATGTCTTCTAAGCCTTTTAATTTACGCAACATTAAGGTACGGCTAGCCCATGGACACGCTAGTGAAACGTATAAGTGGTAGCGCCCTGCTACTGCTTTAAAGCCACCTTCACCTGAAGGACCTGGTGCACCGTCAGTTGTAATCCAGTTTCTGAATTGTGAGTCTTTGCGGACGAAACGACCACCTGTTGATTCTGTGTCATACCATTGGTCCTTCCAAACGCCGTCTACTAATAATCCCATGCATTCATCTCCTTTTAGAAATAATAATTCGATTTCAAATTAATATATGTCTTATTGTAATATAGTTGACTGTATTTCTCAAGTGATAGGGGTTGATGGGGGAGAGAGGATACTGCTATTAATGAAAGGCCTTCTGCATCCGCTTGCGCTATCATCTCCTGTCTGCCCTGCAGAACTCGACTTGCGGTGGGACCACCCAACATTTGGCGTGATATCCGGCTCCCTTCTAACGCATAGCCAACGCTTCAAACACGAACTATGTTTTTTTTGAGTAATCCTTGATGACTAACAATTAAAAGTTAGCTATACTTAATGGGACTAGGTATGGCTATGGCAGGTCGGGGCATATGTTTTAAGAAAATACCGAATGTTGTTGGTGTTAAATGATGCATCCACCTGCTAAATCCTACCTATAGACGTTTTAGAAGACGGTTTAAAGGTCTTCTACTCATAATAGATCACGAAAAGAGGCTTATCCATTGCGTTACGAATCACTTCAAGCAAAGTTGCCCCTAGCACCCGCGGGCGAAATGGTGTTAGGATTAGCGTCGATGAAACAGTTAATGGCGCACTTCAACCATCCAGAAAATCAACTCCCAACCATTCATATCGCTGGGACAAACGGCAAAGGGTCAACCGCCAAAATGGTGGCCACTATCTTACAAGCAGCTGGCTACAAGGTTGGCTTATTCACTTCCCCGTCCTTAGTCGACTTCAACGAGCGCATTCAAATCAATGGCCAACAAATCACTGACACCCAGCTCATGGCACAAGTTGACCGGATGACGGCAGCATTAGGACCGGATGAATATTACACCGAGTTTGAAGTCTTTGCCGGCCTCGCTTGGCTGACCTTTGAGGCAAATCAGGTAGATTTTGTCGTCTTAGAAGTTGGCCTGGGTGGCAGATTGGACGCTACTAATATCATCAACCACCCACTGGTCACGGCCATCACGAAAATTGCCCTGGACCACCAGAAAATCCTCGGCGACACACTAGCTGAAATCGCAGGTGAGAAGGCCGGCATCTTGAAAGCAGGCGTGCCCTTGGTATTATATCCGCAAGTTGATGAGGCGAAAAGAGCCATCACACAACAAGCTGACCGCCTTCGAGTGCCTATACATGAAGTCAAGCCAGGGGATATAGAACCGCTAAGTATCGACGTCCACGGAGTACAGTCATTTAAATATAAAGGACGCAAATACACGCTTAACCTACAAGCACCCTACCAGGTCAATAATGCGGCCCTAGCCATTGAAATTATCCAAGTTTTGAAAGCACAAGGGATCGCCATTTCTGACCAGGCCATTGAAAAAGGACTTGCGACTGTTATTTGGCCAGCCCGCTTTGAAAGGGTAGCATCGGAGCCTACAATCATTATCGATGGGTCTCATAATATGGACGGGATTTTATCCTTAAAAGAGGCGATTTTAACCCATTACCCAGCTTCAAAAGTGGGCAAAAGAGTAGCTATTATGGGCATGTTAGCGGACAAGGACGTGGCCCATGTGGTTGAGGTCATTGCCCCCATTTTTCAAAAAATCATTACCGTAACTCCGCATTCAAACCGAGCCTTAGCTGGTGACCAATTGGCTGCTATGATCAAAGCAACTGGGACAGCGGTTGAGTTTGCGGATTCAGACCAAGCAGCTTTAGAAATTGCGGAAGCGGATTTAAAGAAAGACGACCTCTTATGTATATTTGGGTCTTTCTACTTTGTGGGCTATTTAAGGTCTATCATCAAAAATCGGCTATAAGCATGATAAAGAGTTTTCAATATTAAATAAGAAAAGGAGACAATAATGGATATGGAAAGAATTGAAAAGGCAGTACGGGAGATATTGCTTGCAGTGGGCGAAAACCCGGACCGTGAAGGACTTGTTGAAACGCCAGAACGGGTAGCTAAAATGTATGCGGAAATATTTGACGGGCTAAATAGAGACCCGAGAATCCACACAGAAAAAACCTTTTCTGAATCAGCATCAGAATTTGTATTGGTAAAGGATATTTCCTTCCACTCAACTTGCGAACACCACTTGTTACCAGTGATTGGTCAAGCACACGTTGCTTATATTCCAAAAAACGGACAGGTTATCGGCCTATCTAAATTAGCACGGATTGTCGAAGATTTTGCTTTGAGACCGCAATTACAAGAACGGTTAACCAACCAAGTAGCGGACGTATTAGCGGAAGAATTAGGTGCAGAAGGCGTATTTGTTGTGTTAGAAGCGGAACACATGTGCATGACTTTACGGGGCATCAAGAAACCAGGTGCTAAGACAGTCACTTACGCAACCCGTGGTGCTTATACTGACCGCGGTCGCCGTCAAGAAGTTTTAGATATGATGAATTTATAGTGGATGCAGTGACCATAGAAAGTTTGTGACGAGATGTATATTAAACGATTAAATAAAACCTTCAATTTCCCAAGCGACCACACTTGGATCATGGGCATTTTAAATGTGACCCCTGATTCATTTTCAGATGGCGGAGCCTATGTTGCCACTGACGACATGATCGCCCAAGTAGAAAGAATGGTCGCTGAAGGGGGAGATATTATTGATGTGGGCGGCGAATCTACCCGTCCTGGCCACGTCCCAGTTACCCTTGAAGAAGAAATTAACCGGGTTGTTCCAGCAGTTCAAGCTATTCGTCAAGTTTCGGATGTCTTGATTTCAGTAGATACCTGGAAGGCTGAAGTAGCCAGTCAAGCTCTTGCAGCAGGTGCAGATATTATTAACGACCAGTGGGCTGCGACCCGTGAACCAGCAATTGCCAAAGTTTGCGCTGACTTTGATGCGCCTTTAATTTTGATGCACAACCGGGAAGAGTACCACGATTATAGCGATATCATGAAAGAGATGAAAGCTGACCTACAAAACGCTATTGATATTGCCCGTGCTCAAGGGATGCGTGACGACCAGCTGATTCTTGACCCTGGTGTTGGTTTCGCCAAAACGGCGGACGACAACTTGTTGGCAATCCAAGGCTTACAAGAATTAGCTAGCTTTAATATGCCAATCCTTTTGGCTACTTCAAGAAAAGGATTCTTGGGTAAATTAGTGGATGTGCCAGCTAATGAACGCGACGTAGCGACCGCAGCCACAACGGTTTCAGGGATCTTATCAGGGGCTGATATGGTTCGGGTCCACAATGTGAAAGTCAACAAGGAAGCTGCAGCGGTGGCAGATGCGATTAAACGCGGACAAATTGACCCAGTGAGTATTTAAGGAGGGATTCTGATGGCTACAAGGGATAAAATTTATTTGAATAACCTGCAATTTTACGCCAACCACGGCTTGTTGGCTGAAGAAACGGCCTTAGGACAACGGTTTAATGTGGATGCAGTTCTAGCGGTAGACTTGGCGCCAGCTGGCCAATCAGATGATATGTATGATTCAGTTTCCTACGCCGATGTCTATACGGTTATAGAAGATGTTGTCGTACATGAAGCCCCTGCTAAATTATTGGAACGATTAGCCCACAAGTTAGCCATGCGGATTTTGGGCGACTTTCCACTCGTTGAAGAAGTGAACATCAAAGTGGTGAAACCTGATCCACCCATTCGCGGGATTTATGACAGTGTAGCCATTGAAATCCAACGAGACCGGGCATGGTTTAATAAGATGGAGCAGATAAACCAGATGAATGAGGTGAAATAAAGATGCAATTAGACGTATTAATCGCTTTAGGGTCTAACATTCAACCACGACTTGACCACTTGAAAAATGCAGTGACAGCCTTTAAGCAAAATGAAGGGATTAAAGTAGTGGCAACTTCGCCAATCTATGAAACAGTCCCCAAAGGCTACCTTGATCAAGAGGACTTTTTGAATATGGTTATGCATGTTCAAACTGATTTAACAGCAGCTGATTTATTGGCTTTTTGTCAAAGCATTGAACAAGACCAAAAACGAGTTCGGACCATTAAAAATGGCCCTCGTACTATCGATGTGGATATCTTGCTCATCGATGAAGAGATTATTGACACACCAGACTTACTAGTACCGCATCCGCGTATGCATGAACGGGCTTTTGTCTTATGTCCGGCTGCTGATATTGTTGGATCTTGGCAGGTACCCATTTTAGGACAAACAGTTGCTAGTTTACGCGATCAACTACCACAAGCTGAAAAAGATGATGTCCGGATTTCAGGATTCTCATTAGATTTATAACCATTGAAAATAAATGCTTATTAGGAAGGGGAAATCATGGGTAAAATTGCCTTAAGTATTGTACAGAGTGTAGATGGGTATATCGCTGACTTAGATGATCAGTTTGATTTTATTGAAGGTATACCAGGTCCTCACTTAAAAGACATCTCAACGAGTGATTCCCCGTATTCACTCGAAGCCTTTTTTGATATGTATGACATTATTGTAATGGGACATCAATCCTATAAAATTGGTTTTGCAACAGATTTCCCAAGTAAAACAATTTACGTGGTTACAAATGAAAATCGCCCTAATGAAGGTAATATCCATTTTGTTAAACCAGGCCAAATAGTGAAATTAATGATGGCTAAGAAAAAGCAAGGCCATCATATTTACCTATATGGCGGGGGAATTGTATTGAAGCCATTTATGGTAACTAATGCGATAGATGAGTACATTATTGGGACCGTACCGATTATTTTAGGTAAGGGTAAACCTTTATTTTATGAACTAGATCAAAGGATACCTTTACAACTAGACCAAGTTGATGTGATGGGTGGATTAACCATCCATATTTATCACAGACGTTGAATAAATACGAATAATTATTTTGTTTGTTTTAGAAGTGGAGATGGTTAAATACACATTTCTACTGTATCAATATTAGGAAGATATATTTTAATATTTATTTTGACGCTATAATTTGTTTATTTATCCAAAAATTAAAAGGTATGGTTCAATAGTAAACCACACCTTTTTAATTTTTATGAAATGAATTGCATAACAGTTACACTTGGTTAAATTCTTCTAGTTCGTAGGCACCTTTGGTATAAACGACATGGGCATAATGGCCGTATTCTAATTCTTCTTTTAGGTCGAATTCTGGTAGGACTTCATGTAGGAAGAAGCGAATGGGCATGTCATGGCTGACGATTAAGACGTGGATGTCTTTCTTTTGGGTTTCCATGCGGACTTCTAGGGCGTCGTCATGGATATCCAACATAGCTTCTTCAATCCGGTTCCAGAAGGTGATAAAGTCTTCAGAATTACCTTCTTCGTCTCGGTCCACAAGATTTTCAATAATTAGTGGCACGTATTGGGTGGAAGGGATTTGGTTGATCCGCATGTCGTCCACTAATTGACTAATGGATTTTGGCCAAACTTTCTCGATATCTTGATCTTCTAAACCACCGAAGTTGTACTCTCTAAAGCCTTCAACTGGGAATAGTTGGAGATCGTTTTCTTGTTTCATTAAGAGGCGCTCACCTGTTTCAATACACCGGTCTAGATCACTTGTATAAGCTAAATCAAATGGGACATCTGCTAGGGTATCAGCTACTTGGTCGACTACACGCATGCCGACACGTGTAACTGGTGAATCTGCCCATCCCTGGACGCGTTGGTCTGCATTGGCCGTCGTTTCACCATGACGGACAAAGTAATAATGGATAGCTGCCATAATATTCACTCCTCTCGTATTTTGGTATTTGATGTTAACTTCATTCTAGCATAATAAACGATTCATAAAAACGATTTCCATAATAATGATGATATATGATCTTATTAACCCAAATCTTGATTCAATCAGTTGAGAGAGTTATTCGCATACTTAGTTCAATAAAAACGAACACTCCTGATTGAAATCTCGTAGGTAATTTATTATTTGTGTCCAAAAATTCGTGCTAAAATGAAAAGTAGAGATGAATGCCATAGAAATTGGCAGAAAATGAGGAGTGTTTTTTTTGACAAAAGTAGCTAAAGTATTTACTGATGAAGAGAAAATTAAAATTTTAAGCGATATTGTGGCTATCGAGACGGTGGACCGTAATGAGGAAGATGTGGCTAATTATCTTGCAACCCTACTAAGCGAGTATGGAATCGATTCTAAGGTTATTCCAACGGGGATTCCTGGTCGTGCCAACTTGGTAGCTGAAATCGGATCTGGTTCGCCAGTATTAGCTATTTCTGGTCATATGGATGTAGTTTCTGCAGGGAATGCGGAGGCTTGGACGTCTGATCCTTACACATTGACTGATCGTGACGGGAAACTATTCGGCCGTGGATCTACAGATATGAAAGGCGGATTGGCTGCCTTAGTGATTGCTATGATCGAAATTAAAGAACAAGGATTATTAGAACGCGGTACTTTACGCCTGTTAGCGACTTACAACGAGGAAAATGGGGCTGTCGGTTCAATCCAACTAGAAGAAGCAGGTTATGTATCTGATGTTGATGCTATCGTGATTGGTGAACCAACAACAGGGATGATTCACCCATCTCACAAGGGTTCAATGAACTTTGTGGTGTCATCACGCGGTAAATCTGTTCATTCATCTAGACCACGTGGTGGCATTAACGCCATTGACCCATTGATGGACTTTGCCTTAGCATTTAAAGAGGCATTCAAGGAAGCAACAAAAGATATCAGCTTTGGTCAATTAGACTTCTCACCAGTATTGAATTTATACGGGGCAGTTGAAGGGGACGACGCTGGTAACCAAGAGTTGGACCAATTGTTGAAACAACCAACTTTTAACGTGACTGTATTCCGTGGTGGTGACCAAGTGAATACTATTCCTGACAACGCAGAAGTAGTCTTCAACATCCGCACAGTTCCTGAATTCGACAATGAAGCAGTTAAAGGCGTATTTGCTAAAGTTTACCAAGAATTCTTGGATAAAGGGGTAGAATTCGACCTACAATTAACCCTAGACTTAAAACCACTAAATGGCGGGGTTAATTCAGACTTAGTGCAATTAGCCAAAACATTAGGCGCTACATACCTAAACCAAGACTTGGAAGTTGTGCCAATGACAGGTGGTACGGATGGGGCAAACTTTGTTGCTAACAAACCAGCAGGCTACCCAATCATCATCTTTGGACCAGGATCAACAACATCACATCAAATTGATGAATACGTGGACAAGGACGAGTATCTAACATTCGTCAACTTATACATTGACTTGTTAGCCACTTATTTAGAAAACAAATAAAATTGGTTAAAAAAAGCTATGACGTTCTGGTCATAGCTTTTTTATGCAGCTGGTACAATGGCATCTACTACCATACTATTGTATTTGGTGCATATATCCATTTTCTTTGATAAAATATGAAAGAGACTGTTGCATTTTTTCGCAACAAATAATCGTTGGAAATGACATGATCATAAAATAAGCGTAGGGGTGTATTGAATATGGTAGAACATAATTTAGAAGAGACTCAAGAACAAGCTACAATGGGTAAAACCCTTCAAGCAATCAAAGTTGGCGACACTTTCCGTGTAACTGAATCGATTAGAGAGCGAGATGTCTTGTTATACATGGGGGTTACCTCAGACTCGAACCCGGCATACCTACAACAAACGTCACATAATGCAGGCCTGACTCCAGGTGAAGTTGTTGTACCGCCAATCGCCTTGATGGGGATTATTACGCGTACAGTATCGATGAACTTCCCTGGTCCAGGTTCTCGTTTAGTTGAAATGAACATCAATATCATCCACTCTATTCCACACAATTCAATCATTACTTTTGAATTTGAAGTTATTCGCGTAGAAGAACTAAAACAATTCGTGACGATTCACTGTATTGGGCAATTTACCGACTCAACTGGTGACGAACGTGTCCTAGATGCCATGTTGACTGTTTTACCACCACTAGAGCACCTACAAAATGACGCTGAAACGATTGATGCAGGTGTATTCCAACGAATTTCAGGAGGCGACTCAATTGAGTACTAATAAAGAAAAGAAGAAGCTCGTCCTATTTGACGGGTCATCTCTGGCTTTTCGTTCTTTCTTTGCCATCCATAATATCGATTCATTCGTAAACAAGAATGGTATGCATACCAATGCCTTGTTTGCTTTTCATGAAATGATGAATAATATCTTGGAAAAAGAACAGCCAACGCATGCCTTGGTGGCGTGGGACGCAGGTAAAACGACTTTTAGAAACGAATTCTTTGATGAATATAAAGGCGGGCGTCAATCAACACCGTCTGAGTTTAGAGAGCAGATGCCATTTTTCAATGTGCTCCTAGATGCCTTTGGGGTTGCGCATTATGACTTGACTAACTATGAGGCGGACGACATTATCGGGACTTTTGCGACTAAAGTAGACCCTGAAGAATTTGATGTTGTCGTGATTTCTGGAGACAAGGATTTGACGCAATTGGCACGTGACAATGTCCGAGTAGATATCACTAAAAAAGGGGTATCTGAATTAGCGTCTTATACGCCGGCTTCGATTATGGAAGATATGGGGATTACACCTGAACAAATCATTGATATGAAGGGGTTAATGGGGGATTCTTCAGATAACTACCCCGGTGTATCAGGGATTGGTGAAAAGACAGCCCTAAAATTATTACATGAATATGGGTCAATGGAAGCGATGTATGAGCAAATTGACGATATGAAGAAATCGAAGCGTAAAGAAAATCTGATTAACGAAAAAGACAATGCGATTCTGTCTAAAAAGTTGGCGCGGATTGAACTGGACGCACCCGTGAAAATTGAATTAGCTGAGTTACCTTATAAAGGCAAACAGCTTGAACCGCTGATGTCATTTTACAAGGATATGAACTTTAATGGCTTTATGTCTCGTTTATTGGAAAATTCAGACCAGGCGGACTTGTTGACAGAAGATTGGGAAGAGGTTGCCTATACGCACGTGGCGTCTGCTGAGGATTTAACAGTGGACCATTTCCCAAGTGTTGCTGCAGCGGATGGATATGCGATTTACCTTGAAAACTTGAGTAAAAACTATCATGATTCAGAGGTTGTGGCTGTTGCATGGACAAACGGTAGTGAAATCTTTACTGGAGATGCTAGCTTACTACAGGCTGATTTATTTAAATCATGGTTGTCGGATGAGCAAGTCACAAAAGTAGTCTTTGATGCCAAACGAACAAAGGTCATGCTGGACTATGTAGGCATCGACTTTGCAGGGGTTGTAGATGATGTCTTAATTGGGTCGTATTTACTCCATGCCCGCGACAATTCTAACGACTTGGCTGAAGTGGCACGCGAATTTGATATGGATGACTTGTCTTATGATGAGTCTATTTACGGCAAAGGGGCTAAAAGAGGCGTTCCTGAAGAAGCTGAAACCATGTACGAACATATTGCCCGTAAAGTGCATATTATCGCACGTTTACAAGAAACCATTCGCCCGCAATTAGAAGCCAACCAAATGGATGACTTGTACCAAAAAATGGAGTTACCATTGGCTTTAGTATTGGCAAACCTTGAAATTTTAGGGATTTCAGTGGATAAACAACAATTAGTCACTATGCAGGCTGAATACCAAGAGATTATTGACGGTCTTGAAGCCAATATCTGGAAAGAAGCAGGCCACGAATTCAATGTGAATTCACCTAAGCAATTAGGGGCTATCCTATTTGAAGAAATGGGCTTACCGGTGATTAAGAAAACGAAGACTGGTTATTCAACAGCCCAGGATGTTTTGGAAAAATTGGCTGGCCAAGCACCAATTATCGACTTGATTTTAAACTACCGTCAATTGAATAAATTGCAATCGACTTATGTTGAAGGGTTACAAGAGTTTATCCACGAGGATGGTAAAATTCACTCTCGTTTCCAACAAACCTTAACATCAACGGGTCGTTTATCATCAGCTGATCCAAACTTACAGAATATCCCAATTCGTTCTGAAGAAGGCCGGAGCATTCGTAAAGCCTTTGTGCCAAGTCACGAAGACTGGGTTATTTTTTCAAGTGACTACTCACAAATTGAATTACGGGTGCTAGCCCATATTTCTGGTGACAAGCACATGCAGGAAGCCTTCAACAACCAAGAAGATATCCATACTTCAACAGCTATGAAAGTCTACAATGTGGCTAAAGAAGAGGTGACGTCTAACATGAGACGAAATGCCAAGGCGGTAAACTTCGGGATTGTCTATGGGATTTCTGACTATGGTTTGAGCCAAAACTTGAATATCTCTCGTCCAGAAGCTAAGAATTTTATCGATACCTACTTGGAAAACTATCCAGGTGTTCAAGCTTACATGAAGGATGTTGTAGAGCAAGCCAAAGAAGATGGGTATGTAGAAACCCTATTCAACCGTCGTCGCTACTTACCTGATTTGAAGTCGAAGAACTTCAACGTTCGTTCATTTGCTGAACGTAATGCCATGAATACGCCAATTCAAGGGACGGCGGCGGATATCATTAAAATAGCCATGGTGAAGATGGATGAAGCGTTAAAAGAACATAAGTTACAAGCCAATCTATTATTACAAATCCATGATGAGTTGGTCTTTGAAGTGCCAAAAGATGAGATTGATACACTAGAAAAATTAGTGACGGAAGTCATGGGGTCAGCAGCCCAACTAGATGTGCCATTAGAAATTGAATCTAATTACGGTGCAACTTGGTATGAAGCTAAATAATGAATAAAAAGAGGTGCAGTTAAAACAGACTGGCACCTCTTTTCTAGACTGTGGAATAAAGTGGATAAGGATAGCAGATATCTTGCAAGCTTTACCTCCTACTTGTCTTTTCAATAGGCAGGTTTTGCATTAGAATGGTATGAAGAAGAGAAATTAGAAAGTGGTGTAGTGATGCCAGAAATGCCCGAAGTGGAAACGGTTCGACGCGGTCTAGAAGAAATTGTTATTGGTAAGATAGTATCGTCTGTGACAGTGACTTGGCCAAGAATTATTCAAGCAGAAGGTGGCGTGGAGGCCTTTGAGAGCCGGATGCCAGGCCAGCAATTAGAGAAAGTAGGTCGAGTAGGAAAATTTTTACTTTTCTATTGGACTGATGTAACATGGGTTGCCCATTTACGGATGGAAGGCAAATACCTATATGAGCCAACGGAAAGCACGGTAGACCAATATACCCATGTTATTTGTCATCTGACTGACGGTCATGACCTTCGTTACCGAGATGTTCGGAAGTTTGGCCGGATTCATATGGTTGAAAAGGCGGATACTGAAGCGGAAATTGCCAAGTTGAAATTAGGTCCTGAGCCAAAAGATTTAACTGTTGATTATCTACAAAAGCGTTTTGATAAGACAACCAGACCCATCAAGGCAGTGTTGTTAGACCAAGGGGTTATTGCGGGAATTGGCAATATTTATGCGGATGAAATCTTATTTGCAGCGAAAATCCACCCTGAACAAAGCGCTAGATCATTATACGACGAGGAAATACAAACCATTATTTCTGAGAGTCGTAGGATTATGGCGTCAGCCATTGAAGTTGGTGGGACAACGATTCGAACCTATACCAATACCTTTGGTGAGAATGGTCGTTTTGCCGATTATTTAAAGGTCTATGGGAAAAAGGGCCAACCCTGTCCACGATGCGGCACTGAGATTGAGAAAATTAGCGTGGCTAAAAGAGGGACGCATTTCTGTCCACATTGCCAGCGCATTCATCTTGCAGTGAAATACATTACATCATCTATTTAAACGTAAAACGGAGGCACTATGAGTCATATTTTAGGACTAACCGGCAGTATTGCCACAGGTAAATCAACAGCAAGTAAATTTTTTAAGAAAGCCGGATTTCCAGTCATCGATGCAGATTACGGAGCGCGAGTGGTTGTTGAACCAGGACAACCAGGCTTAGAAGCGGTTAAAGCGCATTTTGGAGAGGATATTGTCTTTCCAAATGGGGTTTTAGACCGTAAAAAACTAGGCCAAATTATCTTCTCAGATGATAAGGAACGAGAGAAGCTGAATGAATTGTTACATCAACCTATTCGCGACTGGTTAAACAGTCAAAAAAACAAGTATGAAGCAGATGGACATGAACTGATTGTCATGGACATTCCTTTATTATTTGAAGGAGATTTCGTGGATGCATGTGAGCAGGTGATGGTTATTTATGTGTCAGAAACCATTCAGTTAGACCGGTTAATACAGCGGGATAACTTAACTTCAGTTGAGGCGTTTCAACGAATGACTAGTCAAATGTCCATTGAACGAAAAGCCATGATGGCGGATGTGGTGATTGATAATTCGGGGTCTATTACAGATACTGAACAACAATTGGATGCATGGGTCGGCATCTCTGGCTTTCAACCGCTAAAATAGTGGTTTAATAGCCTTTGTGCTATAATAAATCGAGCAATTATTCAAGTATATTAAAATTGAAAGCAGAGGTGTCAAATATATGCAATGTCCAAATTGTGCTTCAACCAATTTAAAAGTAATTGATAGTCGACCAGCGGAGAATAATACCTCTATTCGTCGACGTCGAGAGTGCTTAGACTGTGGCGCCCGTTTTACCACTTTCGAGCGCATCGAACGAACACCCTTATTAGTCGTTAAACGTGACGGAACTAGGGAAGAGTTTTCTCATGAGAAAGTTTTGCGTGGCCTGATCCGCTCTGCTGAAAAGCGTCCTGTATCAGCTGACCAACTTGAACAGTTAGCCAATGATGTTGAATCTGAGTTGCGGTCTCGTAGCCAAAATGAGGTACCAGCTTCTGAAATTGGGGAATTATTGATGGCGGCTTTACCAGATATTGATGAAGTGGCTTATATTCGTTATGCTAGCGTATACCGACAATTTGAGGATCCGACTGTTTTCCTAAGAGAAATCGAACGGTTAAGAGGGCGGAATGACCAGGGTGAAGGCGATGCGAAACCTCAAGAATCAAACCAAGATCATGTAGAAGACTAAATATTTCATAGAAGGGAGGGTAATGCCAGTGACATACCCATGGCAAAATTTAGATCCAAAAGGGCTTGTTCAAATTACCCAACCCCACTGGATTTCAGATATTGACCAGCAAGTTCTACTTCATCTATACCAACCCATTATTGGCGGCACTGCTTACGCCTTTTACCAGACTTTATATGCCAATATTCAACTGGCTGACTTCGCCTCAAGCCCTTTGCGCCACTTCGATTTGATGGAACAAATGGTGGCTGGTAAGGAGCAATACGTGAAAGCCAGACGGCAACTTGAAGCAATTGGCTTATTACAAGTTTTTGAAATAAGTAGTCATCAAAATCAAGATGATGTGACGACGATTTATCAATTGCAAGCGCCTTTGGATTCTAAGCACATTTTCTCTGACCCGATTATGTCTAGTCTTTTAATGGGCCGGTTGGGTCAAGACCGCTATCAATTGATGCTAGACAAGTTTTCAATCAAAATGCCAGTAGACTTGAAATCAGGAGATTGGACGGAAGTGACTGCTACTTTCCAAGATGTCTACCGATTACCAAGTCAATACTATCCCATTTCGGATGAGATTGAGGATAAGTTGGTAGCTAAAAATAGTCAAACCAAGGCAACTAAAATCACTAGTTCAACCTTAGATATGAACGCCTTAAAAGAGTTGCTGCAATCGTCATTCATCTCTGAAAAAGCTATTACAGCTGAAGTGAACGAGATGTTTGTATCCTTACATCAACTCTATGGTTTTGATGAGGTGGACTTGAAAGAATTGGCCTTATCAGCGACTGATCTAAGGACCAATACGATTGACGTACGCAAGTTGCAGCGCCTGGCTTTAGACCGGACGAGCAGTCAAACAGGTATAAGCAATGTTCAGCCAGCAAAGGCACCTACACAAGGGACTAGTAGCGGTTTAACGGATCGGATTACAGTTTCAGAGGCCAAAGGCCGCCAGCAGGCAGATCAAGCTGATCAACAATGGCTAGGGAAAGGGCTCTCAAAAGAAGAGTTGTCATTTTCTAAATTGGCTAGGTCTTATCCACCAATTGCCTTTGCCAAATCAATTAAGGAACAAAAGGGTGGCTATCTGACTAAGTCTGAGGGGAACGCCATTACTGAGTTAATCCAGTCAGAAGTGATTCAGCCGGCGACCTTAAATGTAATGGTGCAATTCTGTTTGATTGAGTTGGAACAGAACCGACTGACGCGCTCATACCTAGAGAGTGTTGCTGATGACTGGCGCCAAAACAAGGTGGTTGAGCCTGAAGAAGCCATGTTATACTTGAAGCAACGTAAACAGAAGAGTGCTGAAAATTATGAAAAACGGCAAAAAAACCGGATGGCTAAAGGTCGTTATCAGACGCAGAAGCAGTCGGTTAAACCAAAATGGTTAGACCCTGATTCAAGACAGGATAAATATCAAAAACCAGTGGTGGCGCCAAAGACAGGTGACCAAGAAGGGCCTAAGCAAGACACGGCAGTCAAGCAAGAAAATAAGGCATCCTTAAGTGTGCAAGAAGCAGAAATTCAACAATTACTGCATTCATTAAATCAAAAAGAAGGTGAGTAAGTATGGCTGACAACAACCAAATGAAAAATGTGGGGGACTCCTTAAAACAGCAGTTCAACCGCAATCCCATGTTCAAAGAGCGACAAGCAAAAATCGAAGGCATTGTTCAAAGTGATCCAGATGTCCAGGCTTTTCTTGCCAAACATCAGTTAGCCTTTGAAGATGAAATCGTGAAGAAATCATTTTCAAAATTATATGAGTTTGCGCGCGAGAACGGTAACGATGCTTTGGGCCAAAAGAAATTCGTCCAATATGCGCCAAATTTGATTATGAACGTGAACTTTATCGATGTGGATTATCATCCAACTGAAGCCTTTATCCAACAACAAGAGGCCGAAGAATTGAACAAGCGGGTGACTATGGTCTCTATGCCGAAAAGTCTGCGGTCAGCTTCTTTTGAAAAGATGACGAAAGATGACTATCAAGAACGATTTGAAGCGATTCAAAAGAGTCTACAATTTATTTCAGCCTATACCAGTAAGCCAAATGCCTATCATAAGGGTTTGTACCTACATGGGCAATTTGGGGTTGGGAAAACCCATATCCTGGCTGCTTTAGTCAATACTTTGGCTGAGCATGGGGTCAAATCTACCTTGGTACATTACCCGGAATTGTTAGTAGATCTGAAATCACGTATCCGGACCAACACTGTTGACCAAAGAGTCAATGAAATTAAGCAGGCGCAAGTGCTAGTGTTAGATGATATTGGTGCTGAATCTAATAGTGAATGGGTCCGCGATGATGTGCTGGGTGTTATTTTGCAATACCGGATGCAAGAGCAGTTATCAACTTTCTTTACCTCTAATTTCTCAATGGCTGAGTTGGAAGAATTTCTAACAACGACTAGAGAAGGGGTAGATGTGGCAAAATCAGCTCGTATCATGGAAAGAATCAAGTATTTAAGTGAAGAAATTACAGTTGGAGGTAGAGACCGTCGTAACGGTTAATACCTTCTTTTTTATTGCCATTTTCACAGTAAAATATTTGTCCACTTAACTTTAAAATGATAAGGTATACTTATATCATATATAGAAGCTAGATGAAGGAGGTGAGTGAATGGGTGGATTGAGAAAGTTCCTTCAAATCCTATTTTCACTCTTAGTTTTATTAGCGGTAGTGGCAACAGCTGCAGTCATTTATCCAATACCATACGTAAGTGACTTTGTTGACCAATATATTGTGTCTAATCAAATATTAGTGAATACGGTCGTTGTGCTATTGGCACTTGCGTTTATTTATTTTGCAGTTGCTTTAATTTGGGCCTTGGTCGCACCAGCAAAATCACGTACCTTGAAAGTAGCTAATGACTTTGGTGAGGTGAAAGTAAACCGTGATACAGTTGTACATGCGGTATACCAAGAGTTATTAGATGTGAAAGAAGCGTCTAATAAAAATGTGACAGTGAAATTTGGACGCAAACCAGAAAATACTAAAGTCACTGTTGATTACGCTACAGATAAAAACCAAGCAGTTCAAGCGATTTCTGATCAAATCGCAGAAAAAGCAAGACTTGGTGCAAAACGCGTTTTAGGGACAAATATTCAAAATGTAAAAGTATCTGCCGCACCGTATGATGCGAGCCAGGTAAGCCAACAAGGTCGCGGTCAAAACCAGGCGCGCGTTAGATAATCTTGGTCAAATAGGACCGAATTTTGATAGGGGGCATAGAGCATATGAAACAACCACCACGTAGTTGGTATCCATATAGAAATCGTATTATTGGCGGACTGATTGCTTTCATTTTTGGTTTACTGTGGATGTGGTTAGGATTTGGACCTGCCTTATTTATCCTAGTATTCTCAGTAATTGGATACATTGCAGGGGCATATTTTGATGGTCAAATTGACTTAGAAAGCTGGTTCTCATTTTTCAATTTTTAGCATCATATCGTTTGAGTTAAGTAGATAAATTTGCTATGATAATTAAAACTTATTGGTTATATATTTTAACAATAAAAGAAATGGGGTATTTTACATGTCAGAAAACGTAAAACACACAAATGATTTAACTTTTGAAAACCGTGTACTGGAAAAAATTGCTTTCTATACAGTTCAAAACATTGAGGGTATTTTAGAGTTAAAAGGTAACTTTACTTCAGGAATTATGAACTTCTTCTCTAATGGCGAAGACGAAACTAAAGGTGTTAGCGCCGAAGTTGGTAAAAAAGAAGTAGCGTTAGACCTTGAAGTGATTGCTGAATATGGCAAAGATATTCCAGCCGCTTTTGACAAAGTGACTAAATCAGTGAAAGAAAACGTTCAACAAATGACCGGTTTAACAGTTGTTGAAGTGAACATGAACGTAAACGACGTGTTAACACGAGCTGAGTATGAACGTGACCAAAATGAACAAAAACGTGCAGCTGAACAACAACGTCGTCAAGCAAACCAAAGTGGTCAATACACTGACGGTTCACGCGTACAATAATTTTCACCTACAGGAGGCGAATTTACACTCGTCTCTTTTTCCTTGAAATCGCCTATGTGAAACGGTTTCTTATGAATTTTGTTTGACAATTATAGGCTCGAGGCTTATACTTATTTTGAAATCAGATAACTATATCGATGATAAGAGACAAGCTTTAGGATTGGACATTAGGGACAAGTTGGTTAGTGAGAAACTTGCAAGATCATATAGCGAACCACTCTTTAGATCGCACCGAAACAGATGGTATTATGCACATGTGATAAGGTGTACGGGTGCCCCCATTATCAGCAATTGAGGATAAGGTATGCCCTGCATATATTATCGAACTTGGGTGGAACCACGCATATTGTTTATTAGCGTCCCATTCTAGTCTTTTAGGCTAGGATGGGGCTTTTTTATTTTTCAAAAGGAAAAAGGAGGAAAAACATGATTGACTTAGTATTCCCAGATGGGGCTAAAAAATCATTCGAAGCAGGCGTGACTGGTCGTGACGTTGCTGCATCAATTAGTAACTCATTAGCAAAACGCGCATTAGCGGCTAAAATTGACGGTGAATTGGTGGACTTAAATGCCCCAATTAATGAAGGTGGCGCAATTGAAATCGTTGACCCTAAACATGAAGATGCATTAGGTATCTTACGTCATTCTACTGCCCATTTAATGGCGCAAGCGATGAAACGTTTGTATCCAGGCATTAAATTTGGTGTCGGTCCAGCCATTGAAACAGGTTACTATTATGATACAGACCAAGAAAAACAAATTACTGAAGAAGATCTACCAGTAATTGAAGCTGAAATGGCTAAAATTGTAAAAGAGAATTATCCAATTGAACGTCGTGAAGTGACACGTGCTGAAGCGAATGAAATCTTTGCGGATGATGAATATAAATTAGAAATCATCGCAGATTTACCAGAAGATGAAACGTTAACAGTATACTCACAAGGGGAATTTACTGACCTTTGTCGTGGAATCCATGTACCATCAACTGGTTACATTAAAGAATTCAAACTATTATCTGTTGCCGGTGCATACTGGAGAGGTAACTCAGATAACAAAATGATGCAACGTGTTTACGGTACAGCATTCTTTGAGAAACGTGACTTGAAAGAGTTCATCAAACAGCGTGAGGAAGCTAAAGGACGTGACCACCGTAAATTAGGTAAAGAATTAGATATCTTCATGGTAAATCCTGAAGTTGGTTCTGGTTTACCGTTCTGGTTACCAAAAGGTGCAACTGTTCGTCGTATTATCGAACGTTACATCGTTGATAAAGAAGAATCACTAGGTTATGAGCATGTGTATACACCAATTATGGCAGATGTTGAATTTTATAAAACTTCTGGACACTGGGACCACTACCATGAAGATATGTATCCACCAATGGATATGGGTGACGGTGAACAATTAGTTTTACGTCCAATGAACTGCCCACATCACATGATGGTTTATAAAAATGATATTCACTCTTATCGTGAATTCCCAATTCGAATTGCGGAATTAGGTATGATGCACCGTTATGAAAAATCAGGCGCTTTATCTGGTTTACAGCGTGTACGTGAAATGACTTTAAATGATGCGCATATCTTTGTACGTCCAGACCAAATTAAAGAAGAATTTACGCGAGTATTGCAATTAATCAAACAAGTCTATGATGCCTTTAATATTACAGACTACCGCTTCCGTTTATCTTACCGTGATCCAGAAAATACGGATAAATACTTTGATGATGACGAAATGTGGGAAAAAGCACAAGCAATGCTAAAAGAAACAATGGATGACTTAGGTTTAGAATATTTTGAAGCCATTGGTGAAGCAGCGTTCTACGGTCCTAAATTAGATGTTCAAATGAAAACTGCTTTAGGTAACGAAGAAACAATGTCTACTGTTCAATTAGACTTCTTATTACCAGAACGCTTTGACCTAACTTACGTTGGTCAAGACGGTCAAGATACACACCGTCCAGTGGTTATCCACCGTGGTGTCGTTTCAACAATGGAACGTTTCGTAGCTTACCTAATCGAAGAATACAAAGGAGCCTTCCCAATTTGGTTAGCACCAGTTCAAGCGAAATTAATCCCAGTTAACGATGACGCACATGGTGACCATGTTGAAGAAATCCGTCGTCGAATGAAGGCCGCTGGTATGCGTGTTGAAGTGGATAATCGTAACGAAAAAATGGGTTACAAGATTCGTGAAGCACAAACCCTTAAAATTCCATACCAATTGGTATTTGGTGACAACGAAATCGCTGAAAACACAGTAACAGTACGTCGCTATGGTTCAAAAGAAACACTATCAATGCCGTTTGATGAATTCTTAGCGCAATTAGAACAAGACATCAAAGAATATAAATAAAAAGGTGTGAGAGTCGACGCGCAGAAAGGAAACGTTGGAAGATTAAGGCAGTAGATGGCGCAGTCAGCTACAACTTAAACTGAAACGCAGTTCTTTCTGGAGACTCGAACCCAACTAAAGGGTGTAAGCGAGACCGCTAAGCTCAACAACTATTCTGAAGTGGACTTGAGATGGTCGAGCGCACCCGACTAAACAGGGTTAGAGAGTCGACGCCCTACTGATATAAAGGTAAAAAAACGTCAATAACACTTGTTATTGGCGTTTTTTACTATACACAAATAAAAAGCGAGATTGAATTTTCACCCAATCTCACTGCTATTTCTATAAATATAATTCCCCAGCTTGTAATACGGGCTCTAAGTGACCTAATGGAATGGTTGCCATACTTGGGCGTAAGGTTCCTTTATTTTCATCGCGTCCTTGGATTACCAATTTGGCGTCGTCTTGACGGTAAATGTTGATCCCTTTAACGATTAATTGTTGGGTTTGGTCACTAGAATAACGGTTGAATAATACCGCTAACTTCACGAAAGGTAATTGTGTCATCATTGGGTAGTCACCCATAGAGTCGCCAAATACCATAGCTGGTTGCTTGCCGTGATCAGCTACCATGAAGTTTTTAATCACTTCTACTTTTCCCAAGCCCTTAGTGATAAAGGTGCCTTCTTCTAGACATGAATCCATAATGCCATTTTCATCCACGTCGTAGCACTGGCCGAAAACTTGGCTTGCGTCTAAGTTGAAAGGTGCTTTAGTGACCACTGAACGAACCAAGTCAATTGGACTAGCGGAAATGACATAGATGGTGATGTTGTTATCTTTAAGCACTTGCCATAAATGTAAGATTTCATCTGGGATTCGAATCCCTTGTTCGAAAGAGGATTCTACTTTTCCAACCTTGCTCTTAATATGTGGGCTAGAAAATAGTCGGCGTAGGGCGATTGGTTTATTCAAAGCATCTTGGAATACAGCTACAGATAGGGCTTTAAATTCTTCAACAGTATAGCCTTTAAACCAGTAAATCGGAGAGTTTTCGCCTGGCGTTCTTCGGAATTTACTACCTGCTAGTTGGTAGAACAAACGCAATTTCGCTGCAAATTCGTTGAATTGGGTCCATTCCTTCACTTGTTCTAGTGGCAAGCGTTCGTTCTCGTCTAGGGTGATATAGTCGGTATATAAGAATTGGTATTGGGCGATGATGTCGTCCGCCAAATCAATATAAGTTGCCATATTTTGTGAATTCGGGAAAATAGGTTGGTTGAAATTCATCGGGCCTGTAGTTAAGACGTCATAGAATTCATCTGGTGTCATCTTGTAGGCCAAGTGATCAATCATATACATCATTAAATGGTCTTCAATATCATGCATGATTGTAGTGTTGTCAAAATCAAATATAGCGTATTCAGTATCTTGCTTGCTTACAATTGCTTCTGAAGCTGATTCACGAATCACTGTATTCAGACGTTGGATAACAAAGGGGTCCCATTTTTGTTGGTTGATATTTAATGGCATAAAAATCTCCTCGCATGTTTATAAATAAATTGATTTATCACTACCTTACATCACATTATAAAGTAAGCGTAATAATTTCATGTAAAATCTAAGTCATAATTAAGTAAATGAAATCTTTACCTGAAGTCACACTCTGGGTCGTGGTGGTTATAGACACCAATCGTCTCTAAAAATGATTCGATTGTGGTTGGCCCGACAAATTTAAACCCGCGTTTCTTCAGTAATTTCATCAGCGCTTTATTGATTTCGTCTTCATTTCCGTCAAATTCGACCACCAATTGTTGTGCTGTTTGGTAGATGAAATCTCTAAAACTTGGAAAATGAGTATCCTCCTTGATTGCTAGCGCACACTGGGCGTTATTTATCATAGCTTGGATTTTTTGGCGGTGACGAATGATCCCTTCATCAAGCATAAGACGGTCAACATCAGTTTTATCAAACTTGGCCAAGGCCTCCATGTCAAAATCAGCAAAAGCTACTCTTAGTGCTGGCCGTTTTTTCAGGATAATAGCCCAGGATAAACCAGCTTGCATGGATTCTAAGCACAGGGCCTCAAAGACTTCCTGACTAGTGGTTTTATCTTGGCCCCATTCCTCGTCATGATAAGCAATCATGTTTGGGGTATTGGCAAATTGACAGCGTATGACCATGAAAAAACTCCTTCACTTTGCAAGTTTCACTAGGATTTACTAGTGTGTCCAAATTATAGCAAACTTAATCCAATTATAATAGTTGGGTTCGTTATAAACGATTACTCCTGATTAAAGTAAGGTATTATCAATATCTTGAATCCTTCAGTATAATGAAGTTGTGAAAAGAAAATAATTTGATATGGGGGAAGAGTATTATGAAGCATTTTGTGAAGTTGGGGTTGTTGGGCTTATCGGCTATGGTGCTTGCAGCGTGTTCTAGTGATAGTAGTGAGGACACTACTATTCGAGTCGCGACGTCACCCGGTCCTTATAGCGAGTTATTTATAGACCAAGTGGCCCCTAAGTTAGAAGAAGAAGGCTATACAGTTGAAGAAATTGAGTTTACGGATTTGCGGTCAGCGGATGTTGCCTTACAAGAAGGGTCAGCAGACTTAAATGTTGACCAACATTCCTTGTATTTAGCTAACTTCAATGAAGAAGCGGGTGCAGAACTAACGGCTGTGACACCGGTACCGACTGTGCCAACAGGTTTGTTCCCAGGTACAAAGGATGATTTGGCTGCTGTCTCAAACGGGGACCGTGTGGGTATCCCGGATGATCCATCAAATTATACGAGAGCTTTACTCGTATTGCGGAAAGCGGGCTGGATAAAATTCAGTGAGGATGCCAACCTCGAGAGTTTAACGGTTGATGATATCTCAGAAAATACGGTGGGCATTGAAATTGTACCAATGCAATCAGCGTCAATCCCAAGAACCTTGGAAGATTTAGCCTACGCCATTATTCCAGGCTCAATCGCATATGATGCGGGCGTTGACTTCTCAACTATGTTATTAGCGGAGGATGTGCGGGAGGACTTGTTACTGCAAGCTGTAGTTTCCACTCCTGAAACAGCGGAAGAAGAGTGGGTGCAAGCAGTCGTGGATATCTATAATTCGGACGAGCTTCAATCACAAATAGAAGAAATCAATAATGATTCAGATGAAACTTATTGGATCATTCCAGATTAAGAAATCCGAAAGAAAGTGTGAATATTTATAGAAAGCGTTTACATCATTAGGCCATTTCCTATATGATAGGGGTATCAAGAGAATAGGAGTGATGTACATGGTGGAAGTTTACACAAACTACTGGGAAAATCGACGCAATGGTGTTCGAAAGGAACATGGATCATATGCTAGCGAAGAAGCGGCCTTTGAGGGCATCCAAAGCTGGTGGACACTTCATCAAGAAAAGTATACCGATGTGAATAAACGACGGACCAATTCAGGTGCCCTAGAAATTACATATGGTGACGACAATTACTACTATCGTATTGAGAAACGGCATTTGGACAAGTTACCATCGACTAAATGTAAGTTGAGAAGTCCTGGTGAGATTGACAGTAAACGTAAACTGGAGCAATTAGATGAAGAAACCTTCCTATTTGAAGAATTAGCAGAACCTTATCGTGACCTGCTACTTGTTGCAATGGGGAATGGTCAGCGGGTCAAGGACTTTATCTACGATGAAAAAGGGCGACCAATCCGCGAGCTGACTAAAGTATAAAATTTGAGAGAAATGATTGACAAAGAGATTGCAGGGTGTTATGCTATTGGAGTTGAGAAAAGAAGCAGAAACACCCGTTTCTCACCTGAGTTGACAAGTTACGTCCTCGGGTTGATAGATATTCAGTTCACACAGACTCGATCTGTGTGCTTAATACGACGGGTAGTGATTGTGCTATCCGTCGTTTTTTCTATGTGAAATTTCTCTTTCTTACAGATTTATGCAATCTTGCAGAAAAATTTCTTTTTATACAGCATCAATGGAGGTGTATTACTATCGCAAAAGATATGTTCGTAAATGAAAATATCCGTGCACGTGAACTTCGTGTAATTGATTCTGAAGGTGAACAATTAGGTGTGTTAAGTAAAGACGAGGCTTTAGATAAAGCTGAACAAGTTGAACTTGACTTAGTACTAGTATCACCAAACGCAAAACCACCAGTTGCCCGCATCATGGATTACGGTAAATACCGTTATGAGCAACAACGGAAAGAGCGTGAACAACGTCAAAATCAAAAACAAGTCAGTCTGAAGGAAGTACGTTTATCTCCGACGATTGAACAAAATGATTTCGACACAAAATTGCGTCAAGCTCGCAAGTTCCTTGAAAAAGGTGACAAAGTGAAAGCTTCAATTCGTTTCCGTGGACGTGCTATTACGCACAAAGAAATCGGTCGCGAAGTGCTAGAACGCTTTGCAGAAGAGCTTAAAGATGTTGCAGAAGTTGAACAAAGACCAAAAATGGAAGGACGTTCAATGTTCCTTCAAATGGCACCAACTGCTGACAAATAATTGAACACTTTTTAGGAGGAAAAAACATGCCAAAACAAAAAACTCACCGCGCTTCAGTTAAACGTTTCAAAAAGACTGCTTCAGGTAAACTAAAACGTAGTCATTCAGAGCGTTCTCACCGTTTCCACGGTAAAACTAAAAAACAACGTCGTCAACATAAACAAGCGACTACAGTTCATTCAACAGATATTAAACGTATCTCACAAATGATGGACACTTACAAATAAGATTATCTAAGCGTTCAGTCACGGACTGGACAGTACCAAAAGGAGGAAATTAAATGGCTCGAGTTAAAGGTGGAACAGTAACACGTCGTCGTCGTAAAAAATATCTTAAGTTAGCAAAAGGTTACTTCGGTGCGAAGTCTAAATTATACAAAACAGCTAAACAAGCTGTAATGAAATCTCATACTTACGCATACCGTGACCGTCGTCAAAAGAAACGTGACTTCCGTCGTTTATGGATTACACGTATTAATGCAGCTGCTCGTATGAACGGAATGAGCTACAGCACATTAATCAACGGCTTAAAAGTTGCTAACATCGACATGAATCGTAAAATGTTAGCTGAATTAGCAGTTAACGATGCTGATGCATTTGCAGCTATCTGCGAACAAGCGAAAGCAGCTTTAAACAAATAAATCAATCAAAGTCCACGTAGCACTAGCTTTTAGCGAGTGTCTACTGGACTTTTTTTGTTTATGAGCTCAAAATGTTTTGGTGTTCTATTTATACTATCAAGGGTTATGAAATATTCGTATTATCCAAATCACATAACACTTGGTAAAATATGTGTTAGAAAAAGCCGTAAGCCATTTTCCCAAAAAATGAATCATGAATATTAGAGGATGATAGAAAATGCTATTGCCTAGTGGCGGTTTCAATCAAGATCAAACTAAAGTAAGTCATCTTATGATAGAATGAAGCGATAGCGTCAAAAGGAAAAATTTATAAGTTAATGTAGAGGTGAAGAAGATGTCAATTATCGACTTAAAAGACGTCGCGGTAAAATTTGATACACCAAATGGTACCGTTGATGCAGTAAAAGATGTCAATATTTCAATCGCTGAGGGCGAAATATTTGGCGTGATTGGTTACTCTGGTGCTGGTAAATCCACACTGGTTCGTACCATAAACCGCTTGCAACCAGTAACTTCTGGGCAAGTAATTGTAAATGATAAAGAAATCAATGCCTTATCAGAAGCAGAATTACGTGCTTCTCGTAAGAAAATTGGGATGATCTTCCAACACTTTAATTTAATGAATGCGAGAACGGTTGAGGGCAATGTTCTTTTCCCATTGAAGGATTCTAAATTATCTAAGGAAGAGAAGAAACAGAAAGTACATGAGTTGTTGGAATTAGTTGGATTAGCTGACCGTAAAGATGCTTACCCAAGCCAACTATCCGGGGGACAGAAACAACGTGTAGCGATTGCGAGAGCCTTGGCTAATGATCCAGATGTCTTGTTATGTGACGAGGCGACTTCTGCCTTAGACCCCAAAACAACTTCATCAATCCTTGAATTATTGAAAGAATTGAATGAACGCTTAAACCTAACAATTGTCATCATTACCCACGAAATGCACGTTATCAAAGAAATTTGTAACCGTGTGGCGGTAATGGAGCATGGTGTGGTTGTTGAACAAGATACGATTTTCAATATCTTCAGAAATCCACAACAAAAATTGACCAAAGACTTTATCGAGTCTGCGTCACCAATTGAAAAGGGCATTAAAGAAGTTTTAAGCAAACCAGAATTATTGAATATTCACCCAGCTGACCGCGTAATCCGCGTGACCTTCTCAGGTGCTTCAACTGGTGATCCGTTAATTTCAAAATTAACAGAGCAATTCCAAGTGAAAGCGAACATCTTATTTGGTAATATTGAAATCTTACAAGATATTCCAGTGGGTACCTTATTACTAAGCCTAAGTGGTGAAGATGCGAAAGTACAAGAAGCCATTGATTTTATTACTTACGAAGGTATCACTTTAGAAGAATACAATATCGAAGGCGACCACTATATTCAAAAGGAGGTTGAGGCATAATGAATTTTATCGAAAGTATCTTACCAAATGCAGCAAGCATTCCTGATGAATTTCTAGAAGCAACAATTGAAACACTTTATATGACACTTTGGACTGCTGGACTTGGATTTGTTCTTGGTCTTGGACTAGGTGTTTGGTTAGTCTTAACCCAACCTAAAGGATTAAAAGCCAACGTTGCCGTGTACGGTGTCTTAGACAAGTTTGTGAATATTTTCCGGTCTATTCCATTCGTTATTATGATTGCCTTACTTGTGAATATCACAAGATTAATTGCGGGTACTTCAATTGGTACAACTGCAGCAGTCGTGCCATTAGTCGTAGCAACTGTGCCATTCTATGCCCGACAGATTCAAAATGCCTTGGTTGAAGTAAACCCAGGTGTGATCGAAGCGGCACAAGCGATGGGCTTGTCTACTGGAGATATTGTCTTCAGAGTTTACTTAAAAGAAGCCTTACCAGGTATTATCCGTGTATCTGCATTGTCAATTATCAATGTGATTGGATTAACAGCTATGGCCGGAACTATCGGTGGTGGTGGTCTTGGTAACTTGGCTATCACACGCGGATATAACCGATTCCAAACAGATGTAACGATTATTTCTACAATCATTATCCTAATTATTGTCTTTATCTCTCAAGCTATCGCTGATCGCTTGGTGAAAAAAGTAGAGCACTAAAAAATCTGTCACTAATCAAATTTTGGAGGAGAATTATGATGAATAACAAATTTAAATTATCTGCAACAATCTTTGCTTCAATCATTGCTTTAGCTGCTTGTGGTACAGCTGGTAACGAAAGTGATTCAGCTGCATCAGAATCTGCAACTGAAGAACAAGCTGAATACACTGTTGGTGTCGTTGGTGATACTGAACGTTTAGTATGGGAAGACGTTGCTGAAAGTGTAGCAGATGAAGGCATCACCTTAAATGTTGAAACCTTTACTGACTACGTAACACCAAACACTGCTTTGGTAGACGGGTCATTAGATTTAAATGCCTTCCAACATTTAGCTTACTTAGCTGAATTTGTGGCATCAAACAATGCTGACTTACAACCAGTTGGTTATACTTATATCTCTCCAATGGGTGCTTACTCAGAAACATTAGAAAGTATCGATGATTTAGCTGACGGTGGTACAGTTGTTATCCCTAACGACGTGACTAACGCTGGTCGTGCCTTATTATTGTTAGAATTAGCAGATGTACTTGAAGTGGATGATGCTGCTGGTATTACACCAAGTGTTGAAGACATCACTGCTAACCCTAAAAACATTGAAATTATAGAAGTTGACGCAGCTCAAGTACCTCGTTCACTTGCTGATGCTGACTTAGTAGTTGCCAACACTAACTACGCAGTAGATGCCGGTTTAGTACCTGAGGAAGATTCAATTTTCTTAGATACTGATGACTTAGGTTCTTTAGGTGCACAATACAAAAATGCTGTTGTTGTAAGATCTGAAGATGCGGAAAATGAAGACATCCAAACAATTGTGGAAGCTTACCAATCTGACGAAACTGCAGCTAAAATTGACGAAGTAACATCAGGCGCTGACCAACCAGCTTGGACAGACAACGATGACATCGCAGCTGACTTTGAAGATGTTGTAAACCAAAGCGAACCAGCTGAATAACCAATTCAATTTGTATTGGGAGGAGGAAATTGGATGAATAAGAAAATGAAATTTTCAGCTACTTTATTGGCGTCAGTGTTCGCTTTAGCCGCTTGTGGTAATGGTGGGTCTACTGAATCAGATTCATCAGCCTCAAATGAAGCAGCCAACACAGAAGAAACTTCTGAATATACGATTGGTGTTGTGGGTTCTGCAGCCCACGATGTTTGGGATGACGTAGCAAGTCGTTTAGAAGATGAAGGTATTCAATTGAATATTGAAGAATTTTCTGAATATACAACCCCCAATAATGCACTTGCAGATGGGTCACTAGATTTAAATGCCTTCCAGCATTTAGCTTTCTTAGCTGACTATGTGAATGCAAATGATGCTGACTTACAACCGATTGGTTATACTTTCATTTCACCAATGGGTGCCTACTCAGCTGTGGTTGAAAATATTGATGATTTAGCAGGCGGTGCTTCAGTTGTCATTCCAAATGATGTGACAAATGGTGGCCGTGCCTTACAATTGTTGGCCTTAGCTGGTCTGATTGAATTAGATGAAGCTGCAGGAATTTCGCCTACAGTGAGTGATATTACTGCCAACGATAAAAACTTAAACATTACTGAAGTGGATGCAGCACAGGTTCCGCGTTCTCTTGCGGATGCTGACTTAGTGGTTTCAAATACAAACTATGCAGTGGATGCTGGATTGAATCCTTCTGACGATGCCATTTTTGTTGATACCGACAACTTAGATAATGTTGGCGCACAATACAAAAATGCGATTGTTATCAGAGCTGAAGATGCAGATAATGAAGACTTCCAAAAAATCGTGGAAGCTTACCAATCTGAAGAAACGGCTGCTGTAATGGATGAAGTAACATTAGGTGCTGACAAACCGGCGTGGTCAGATAGTGATGATGTTGAAGGTGAATTTGCTAACGTGTTAGAACAAACCAATTAGAAAATTTATTCGGTGATAAGCGCTTCTTTAGAAATAATGAAACGTGGAAAATGGGTTAACCACCTGTTTTCCACGTTTTTATTTAAAGTCGCCCCTTGAGAAAACCGTGTAATTTATTACATGGATGAATCAAGTTCTAGGGCGACCGTCATTGTATTCCGTTAATTGATTTTCTATATATTTTTTAACAGTTTCTTTAGACATACTACCTACTGTTGACATGAAATAACTAGGTGTCCATAAATGGCCACCCCATAACATTGCTTTTGTTTCTGGATATGCTTTGAACCATAGACGTGCAGATTTCCCTTTAAGTGTTTTGACGATACTACTTGCGGCATGTTTAGGGTTGAACGAAATCAACATATGGATATGGTCAGGCATAACTTGGAGCGATTGGATGACAATATCGTGTTCATCACAAATATGCGTCAATATATCTTGCATGGCGTTTTGTTTTTCAATGGTCGTAAATATTTCTTTACGATACTTTGTTACCCAAACCAAATGGAAATTAAAATCATA
>OMJG01000225.1_pt1 | contig 44120 bp, 45 predicted proteins | sample 1646431 | NCBI WGS metagenome assembly OMJG01 (sample SAMN03771674, study PRJEB25209) | food metagenome | isolation source: Cotija cheese | place: Mexico:Jalisco,Michoacan | collected 2011-12-12
AACTACATATACAAGAAGAGGGTTAGAACCGAGAAACACGGTTCTAACCCTCTTCGTTGTTTTTCCCTTGCTGTGAGAACCAAGAGGCGATACCGCAGAGCGAAGTTTGGAGTTACCGTGCTTCGCTCTGTTTGCATGCAGCGTGGTTATCGTTGCGTGGTGTTAACGATCTACAGGTCGCACTTTGCTTCGGCGGCCACGTTGCGTGAAATGCTTCCGAGGATGCGGGAGAGTCCTTGAGCTTTTTTGTTTCCGACGACAATGGCATCGGCACTGAGTTCGTCAGCCTTCTTGAGTAGTACCTCAGCTGGTTGTCCTTCAACAGCAAGTGGCATGACCTGAATCTTTGGCCAGGAGTTGCGCAAGATGGTGGCAACAGACTCGGCTGCTTGTTGTGCGGCTGCGGCCTGGCCGTCGGCGAGGCGTTGGTAGGCTTCGGAAGTCTTTGTTGCCATATTTCCGCTGTTAGCGGTTTGGATAGCTACTGCGGAACTCATGCTGTATGCGGAAAATACGTAAAGATCGGCGTCAAAGCTGGCAGCGAATTCGGCTGCCTTTTCTGCTGCGGTGAGGGCTGTCTGACTGAAATCGACACCCGTGATAATAGTTTTCATGCTTTCAATTGCCTTTCGAGGTTGAACTAGCGTGATAGCAGTGTGTTCTTCGTCGCTAAGCATAGCTTTGTAAGAATGTCATATCATAGGGTTTCTTTGCTGTGAATTGCAGGTGTTAAGGCTGGGGAATCCTTGGAGCATATATGTGTATTGTGCTGCTTCTTGGCTGATCAGAAGTTGAGGGTCATCCCCGATATCTCACAGTGAGACTGTCCGGTAGATTGACAAGGGTAATTGTTTTAGGCGTTTAGCCATAAGCCCCGTATGTGTGGGGCACTTTGAATTCTGAGGAAAGTACAGAAGTATATGAGCAACCAGCCCACTGGTACCCCTGACAAAGAGACGGCAGATGCTTCCGTCCCGGCCTCTGGTATTGATTCGAACGGCAGCTCTCAAGGTGGTGCTGCCGCAGCCCGTGCCATTGATTTGCATAAGCAGTACGGCGAAGGTGAGACTGCGGTTGTTGCACTTGATCACATCAATATCGAGTTCGCACGCAACAAGTTCACTGCAATTATGGGCCCGTCGGGTTCCGGTAAGTCGACTTTGATGCATACGATGGCTGGTTTGGATAGGGCATCGTCAGGCGGAGCTTTTATTGGTGAAACTGATCTGTCCCGTCTTAATGACAAGGAAATTACCGCTATCCGTCGTGACCGACTGGGCTTTATCTTCCAGTCTTTTAACTTGGTGCCAACTTTGACTGCAGAGGAAAACATCACCCTGCCAACTGATATTGCTGGCAAGAAGGTGCACCGCGAATGGTTCGAAGAGGTAACTACTCGACTAGGCATTGCTAACCGTTTGTCCCACCGCCCAGCGGAGCTATCTGGCGGCCAGCAGCAGCGTGTAGCATGTGCGCGCGCACTGGTCTCGCGTCCGGAGATCATCTTCGGCGATGAGCCGACCGGTAACTTGGACTCCAATTCCTCCAAGGAAGTTTTGGACATTCTGCGTACCGCGGTGGACAAGGATGACCAGACCGTGGTTATCGTGACGCACGATCCGAAGGCAGCAGCATATGCCGACCGCGTTGTCTTCCTTTCCGATGGCCAGTTCGTCAACGAACTGCAAGACTCATCTGTGGAAGACATTCACAAGGTAATGGCGGAGATTGAGAGCTAATGGCTAGTGGTTCAACAATGCGCAAGGTGTCCTTGCGCAACATTCTTGCACACAAACTCCGGCTGGCACTGACGCTTCTTGCGGTGGTTCTGGGTACCTCGTTTATCGCAGGTTCCTTCATGTTCACTAAGACGCTGTCGGATACTTTTGATTCCGCGATTTCCTCGTCGTTTGATGGTGTTGACGCAGCAGCCAGCCCAGTCGAGGGCGGGCAGGGGATCTCGGAAGAAACCCGCCTGGCCATGGCCGAAGACCCAGAGGTTGGCTCTGTCAATATTCGTGGCAGCCAGACCGTGGTGGCGGCGAATGAAGATTCTGAGGCCTTCCAAACCGGTGGCGGCTCATCATCACTCGCGCCGTTCTACCCCGAAGAGGACTATGTTGGTGAGCCTTTCAGCATGACTGAAGGTGAGGCACCGACTGGCACTGATGAGGTAGTCATTAACCAAGGAGCGGTGGATGAATATGACATCGCTGTGGGAGACACCCTCGTCCTGGTCACTCCGGATGAGCACATCAACGTCGAGGTCTCCGGTATCTATGAGCCGGCGGTAAGTTCTGGTTCTTCCATTACTTTGATGATGGCAGAAGACGGCTACCTGGAGCGCTTCACCGCTAATGGTTCGGTGAGCTCCTTGGCGGTATCCGGTGCTGAAGATGTGGAGCCGGACGCGTTGGTAGAACACCTCAACAATGAGTATGAGGTCTCTGCTGAATCCGGTGAGAAGCTGGCTGAGGAAATGACCGAAGCTATTGCTGAGGGCATGCAGTTTATTAACTACTTCCTGATCGCGTTCGGTTTGATCGCGCTGCTGGTGGGCACGTTCATCATTGCTAATACCTTCTCGATGATTGTCGCGCAGCGTACAAAAGAATTCGCGCTGCTGCGCGCGCTGGGTGCTTCCCGCGGTCAGATTACACGCTCGGTGGTGACGGAATCCGTCATCGTTGGTTTCATCGGTTCTGCTGTTGGTGTTCTAGCCGGCATGGGCTTGGTGGCGATCATCAAACTGGTTCTCAGCGCCCAAGCCATGCCGATGGGCAGCGGTTTGGGGCTGACCCCAAGTGCAGTGATTGTTCCAATCGTTTTGGGCACCATCGTCACGGTTATCTCCGCGTGGGCGCCGGCGCGTCGCGCCGGTTCGGTCGAACCGGTTGAAGCGATGCGCACCACTGAATCGGCGGCGGGTTCCTCGCTGAAGGTTCGTACCGTCATTGGTCTAATCGTTCTGGTGCTTGGTGCAGCATTCGCCATCTGGGGAGGATTGTGGACTGATGGCTCAACTGGCAGTCGTGCCTCCCTGGTGGGTGTTGGCGCGTTGTTCGTCATCGTCGGCTACTTCCTAGCCGGTCCAGCATTGAGCCTTCCGATTGTGCCGGCCTTCGGCAAGGTCATCGGCGCACCCCTCGGAGCGATTGGCTCGCTGGCGGCAACCAACTCCAAGCGCAACCCGCGCCGTACCTCCGCGACCGCATTCGCGTTGACCTTGGGTCTGGCGCTGGTCACGGCGATTGGCATGCTGGGTGCGACCATGAACAGCTCCATTCAGGATTTGATGGAAGACAACGTCTCCTCGGATTACATCCTGAGTGGCCCGACCGATGGTTCCTTCCCAACCCCAGGCAACACGCCAGAGTTGGCACAGGAGACAGAGGGCGTGGCAAGCACCACAACAGCAGGTATGTCGCCAGTGCTTATCGATGGCCAAGCGGCGATGAACTACGGCCCGCAGTTCCAGTTCACCAACTACGTTGATGGCAACCCTGAAGACATGGTGACCTTCGAAGTAGTTGAAGGCTCCATGAACCTGGATGAAACTCCAGGCTTCATTGCCAATACCACCGTCGTGGAGGCTAATGGTTGGGAGGTCGGCGAATCTTATGAGCTGACCTCGCCGGTCAATCCGACCGAAACCCGTGAGGTTGAGCTGATTGGTATCTACGAGCCGAATCCGATCGTGGAAGGTTTTGCGGTATCGAAGTCTGCTTATGAAGGCATGATTCCAGATGGCGTGAGCCAGATGCTCTTCGTTGGTGTTAGTGCTGAAGAGGGCTATGATCTCGATGAGCTGCGCACCAACCTGGAAGAATCCATGAAGGATCTGATCATTGTGCAGGTCATGACTGGTGAAGAATACGCCGGTCAAGCAACCGACATGGTCACGCAGATGCTGTCTATCCTCTACGCACTGCTGGCGTTGGCTGTCATCATCGCCATCTTGGGCATTGTGAACACCTTGACCCTGGGCGTGATTGAGCGCCGACAGGAAATCGGTATGCTGCGCGCGGTGGGTACCCAGCGCCGCCAGATCCGCACCATGATTACCCTCGAAGCCGTACAGATCGCGGTCTTCGGCGCGGTCATGGGTATGTTGATCGGTCTTGGCCTGGGCTGGGCATTCATCGAAGTGCTGGCAGATTCCGGTCTTGAAAATGCTGTGGTTCCGTGGGCTCAGCTGCTGATTATGCTGGCATCTTCGGCTGTCGTCGGCGTGATTGCCGCTATTTGGCCATCAGCCCGTGCGGCGAAGACCCCGCCGCTCGAGGCCATCGCTGACTAGGAAACGGTTGTTCCAACCGTTTCCTGATCCACGGAGCGGGATTGCCAACCGTTTCCTGCAACCTGGAGAAGGTTTTGAGCAAACCTTCTCCCTGAAGGGCGTTTAGTGGCGGGTCGAAGACCGCACTAAACGCCCCATCCGTTGTATATGCGGGCGGCCCACACGGTTCCGCGGTGGGCGAGAATGAGCCCTACTGCCAGGGTGAAAACCAAGTAGCGCACGAGCTTGCGCCACTGCTTGCGCTTGATGAGCTCAGATAGCTCTGCCGCGAGCGTGGACCAGGTCGATAAGGCGCCGGCGAAACCCGTGGCAATGACGGGAGGCAAAAATTCGGAGGCGTCTTGGGTATCGATAAGCATGGCGAAACCGATGGCCAAGCCTGCCGAAAGCGATGCGAGCATGTTGGCAACGAAAGTGCCCACGCGCTTGGGGAACCACTGCGACAGCAGAGAACGCAGCATGCCGCCGAGGAAGGCCGCGACGGCGAAGCCCAGGATAATCACGAAAATATTAGACATGTTGGCCGCCTCGCTGACGCAGGGCATCGGCAAGTATGTAGCAGGCGATGCACCCTGCGACGGTGAAAAAGACATGAGCCAGGGCGCCAGCAGCAGTCATAGTGACGGTGGCGGCGGTAAATGCTGAGAAGCTGGTGAAACCACCAAGCACGCCCTTGCCCCAAAACGGACCCGGCTTGAAATAGCCCATCAGGGCGGAGCCGAGGAAGTTGATGAGCAGAAGCGGCCAGATCTCGGCATAGGGGACAGTGGCGATGGCGGGGATTGCGCCGACACCGAGGCTGAGCCCCCAGCGTGCAAGGGCGCCAATGACGGCACCAGCACCGACCAGTAATGATTCTCGCATGCGCCAATCTTAACGCCGGGGGATAGTTATCTGCTGCAAAGAGAGTCTACGTGGGGGATACTAGAAGAAATACCCTCTCTACCAAGGAGCAACCATGGCGCATGAGCGTGCGGGACAACTGGCCCAACCAACTGATTTGATTGATATTGCGGAGCTAGTCACTGCGTATTACACGCTGGAACCAGACGTGAACAATCCCGATCAAGCAGTAGCTTTCGGCACCTCTGGCCACCGCGGCAGCTCCTTGGACTCGGCGTTTAATGAAAACCACATCTTGGCGATTACGCAGGCGATTGTGGACTACCGCGCGGAGCAAGGCACCACCGGCGCAATTTTTGTTGGCCGCGACACCCATGCACTGTCGGAGCCAGCGATGGTCTCCGCGTTGGAAGTACTGCTTGCAAACGAGGTGGAAGTACGCGTGGACAACGCTGGCCGCTACACGCCAACCCCTGCGGTTTCTCTCGCTATTTTGACCAACCCGGGCACCGACGGAATTGTCATCACCCCATCCCACAACCCACCGCGCGATGGCGGCTTTAAGTACAACCCATCAACCGGTGGCCCGGCTGACTCGGATGCCACGGACTGGATTGCTCAGCGTGCCAATGACTACCTGGTCAAGAACTTGGAGGGTGTCAACCGCGTGCGCACCCAAGGCGTGTTGGATTCGCGCTGCGTTCAGTGGGACTTCATGGGCAACTACGTAGCCGACTTGGGCAACGTCATTGATATGGAGGCGATCGCAAGGTCTGGTTTGTCCATTGGCGCTGACCCCATGGGTGGTGCGAGCGTGGATTATTGGGGGAGCATCGCAAAGCATTATGGCCTCAACATGACCGTGGTCAACCCGGAAGTGGATGCGACCTTTAGGTTTATGACGCTCGATACCGATGGCAAAATCCGCATGGACTGCTCCTCGCCGCACGCGATGGCCTCTTTGATTGATAACCGTGACAAGTACGACCTGGCTACCGGTAATGACGCTGACTCTGACCGCCACGGCATTGTCACCCCGGATGCCGGGCTGATGAACCCCAACCACTACCTGGCTGTGGCCATTGATTACCTGTTTAGCCACCGCCCGAACTGGGGCGATGCCGGTGTGGGCAAGACCTTGGTATCTTCGTCCATGATTGACCGCGTGGTGGTCGATTTGGGCAAAAACCTGGTGGAAGTACCGGTTGGTTTCAAGTGGTTTGTGGATGGCTTGCTAGATGGCAGCATTGGCTTTGGCGGTGAAGAATCCGCGGGTGCTTCCTTCCTGCGTTTCGATGGAAGCGTGTGGACGACGGATAAGGACGGCATTATTTTGAACCTTTTGGCCGCCGAAATCACCGCTGTGACCGGAAAGACACCTTCACAGCGTTATGCCGAGCTGGCTGAGAAATTCGGTGCGCCGGTCTACGCGCGAACCGATGCCCCGGCGAACCGTGAAGAAAAAGCTGTGCTCAAGGCATTGTCCCCGGAGCAGGTAACCGCGACTGAACTTGCTGGTGAGGAGATTACAGCGAAGCTAACTGAAGCCCCTGGCAACGGTGCGGCGATTGGCGGTTTGAAGGTAACTACCGAAAATTCATGGTTCGCTGCTCGCCCTTCTGGCACCGAAGACAAGTACAAGATTTACGCAGAGTCCTTTTTAGATGAAAATCACCTGAAAACAGTGCAGGAAGAAGCCCAGAGTCTCGTGGCGGGGGTTTTAGGGGCCACGTCCACCGACTAAGGTGGGATGAGTGAAATTTCTCAACAAGGCGTTCATTCTTGACTGCGTGAGCGCGTTCGCGCGCTTCTACATGGCCTATATCTGGATCACAGCTGGTATCTCCAAGCTGAACCAGCACGCCACAGTCGCAATGGCCATCCGAAACTACGATATTTTCCCCGGGGAATGGTCCAACTTCCTGGCGCTCATCATTGGCCCGCTGGAAATCATGGGCGGCGTACTGCTGCTGCTTGGACTCTTCTTGAAACAGGCAAACAAGATTGCGATCATCGTTCTGACACTATTTGTCATCGGTATTGCGCAAGCTTGGTTGCGCGGGCTTGACATCGATTGTGGCTGTTTCGAGGCCGACCCGAATGCTACTGACGGGCCGATGAATTACGCAATGACTATCTTGCGTGACTTCTTCTACATCTTCTTGTCCGGCTGGACCATCTTCCGTCCATTCAAGAAGTTCGCAATCTATCCATAGTTGGTGAATTGCGTCATCCGGTAGTGCTTAAAGCTGGCCTGTAAAGTACCATCTAAGTGCGAAAACTTATTAAGTATAAACTCTAGAAAGTTGGAGACAACTCATGGCAAAGAGTGCCAAGGTTTCAGACCCGAACAAGCAAGGCGGCGCTGGCTTCCTGTGGGGCATCGTAGCCCTGCTGGTGATTGCAGCTGTTGTCATTGGCTACATCGTGATTAACGGTCAGCGTTCCCGCGCTGCCGATATTGAAGACGTTGCATTCAATGTTTCTTTTGAAGACGATGCAGTTGTTTTGGCATCGGATAGCGCTACTGCGGACACGCCTCAGGTTGACCTGTACGATGACTTCTCTTGCCCTCACTGCGCTGACCTAGCAGTTGCTACCGGTGATGAGATGAAGAACGCTGTTGAAGCAGGCGACTTGATTGTCAACATCCGCCAGCTCAACTTCCTGGATGGCCAGGACCCAACCGCCAACGATGGCCACTCCACCATGACTGCTGCTGCAGTGACCCCACTGGCTGAGGCCGGCGAGGCCAAGGCTTGGTGGAACGTTCACAAGATCCTGATGGCTGACCAGCAGAAGGTCTACAACTCTTGGACCGCTGAGGATGTTGCCAATGCTGCTGCCGATGCCGGCGCATCCTCCGAGGTAGTAGAAGAAGTTAAGAACTCTGAGATTGCTACCGGCCAGGAGATTGCTACCGCTAACTACGAGAAGCTGGAGCAGGCCACCGGTTCTGTTTCCTCCCCACGTGTTCTGATCGATGGCGAGGACATCCCTGATGACCAGCTCAACACCTGGGTTTCCTACGCAGTAGAAAACGGCTAAACACAAAGCTCAATTTTCATTGGCGTGCACGCGCAAGCCTGCACGCTCTGCACCGCCAGCGATTTGGTTAACTAATCGCTGGCGGTGTATCTTGTAACAAGTGCCTAACGGCATTACAAACACTTATTTCAAGTGTTCGGGGCTATGGCGCAGCTGGTAGCGCACCACACTGGCAGTGTGGGGGTCACGGGTTCGAATCCCGTTAGCTCCACCAATGAAAGCCGCCGACGTTTCGTCGGCGGCTTCGCTCGTTCCCGCAACTAGCGCACACTAGCCGACGAACCACCCCAAGGTATAGACGGCACGGAGGGCGAGAACCACGCCGACGACTCCGAGAATCCATGAAGTTGTGGTTTGGGCGTGGGTGGTGAGCCATGTGTCGAGTGCTGTTAGCGGACGCTCGAGTGCGGATCGGGCAACAATTCGCCCGACTGTAAGCAGCAGCGCTGGGGCAATCATGAGTAGGCAGTAGCCGGCGAGTAGCAATGCGTTTCCTGGAAGTCCTGGGCCTTCAGCGGTGATGAGTCCGATGGCGGCGAGGTAAGGAACCATCGTGGCTACCTCGGCGAGAACTGCCGTCACCGCCAGCGCCATCAATGGTGCGGTGGTGCGTAGTTTCACTGCACCAGCTGAAGTAGAAACACCAGTTGGATGTGAATTGGCGCCCGTGGCGCGCGCCCGCCAGCGGGAGATGCGCCCGCCAGGCTGCGGGGATTGTCCGCGGGTATTCTTGTTATCCATCTTGTAGCTGAGAAAGATCAATGCGAGGCCAACAATGAATTGCCCGATGAGGAACGCCTTGGTTTCTAGCAACGAGCTAAATGTGGCGAATAGTGCATTGGCTCCGAGAAGCAGCCCGAGGCCAATGAAGAAATACATGCTGACAACGGTGAGCAAGAATTGCAGGACTCTTCCAACTTGTAATCGGCCTGGTGTCATGAGTAGCCACACTGGAATGAGCAGGGTGCCGAAGCTGGTGGAATCCACCAACGCGAGAACGGCTAGCGTTCCCAAGCTTGTAATGTCCATTGCTTTCTCCTCCAGAATTGAATTAGCACGGTCGTGCTTATCGGCTTAGTTGAAAACTAGCACGACCGTGCTAGTTGTGCAATGTGCTGAAGGGGACTGAGGAATTTTATTAGCACAGTCGTGATAGAGTGCGGTCATGTCACGCACGATAGATAAAGAAGCTCGAAAGGCACAGCTCGCCGAGGCGGTGTGGCAAGTGATCCTGGATGAAGGAATCGGTGCTGTATCGGTTCGCACCGTGGCAGAGCGAGCTGGGGTAGTGGTTGGCTCACTCCGGCATATCTTCCCAACGCGTGCGGAACTCGTGGTTTTCTCCGCGGAACTGATGGTGAAACGCGCGACCGAGAGGTTGCTCGCAATCAAACCCGATGATGACGTGCGGGAGTACGTATTCACGATTGTGAAGCAACTGCTTCCGCTGGACCCAGATAGCCGGGCGGAGTTTGAAATCAATCTTGCACTATTCGCTGAAGGTACAGCGGTCAAAGGACTCGTGGACATTCGTCAAGACGCGAACCGGCAGTTAGCAGACCTATTCGTGCGCTTGGTGGAAATGCTCACCGGTGAGCGGGATACCCCCGAATCACTTCAGCAATCACGACGGCTACATGCGTTGGTGGATGGGTTTGCTTTCCATATTCTGCACCAGCCCGAAATGGAAGATACTTCGTGGGCGCTGGATATCTTATGGGCAGAAATTAACTCTTTGGCAGCTCAGCAGGCTTAAGAAAGTAGCGTGGATAGGGCGTATAAAACGCCATTACCCTCTCCGGCGACGGAATTAGGACATCGTCAGCGGAGAGGGCTTAGCGTGAAAGTGATTGGAGCTCACTTTCGGGGTGATCCAGGGTTAAAGAGCGTGGCTTAAGGAGCGGGGTTGATTACTCGTCCCCAGGTGCTCTTATTGCCCCAGATGTTTTGGCGCAGCCCTTCGAGCTGCAAGATTTGGCTGTGGTCTACGAAGAGGTTGCACTCGTTGCCGTAGTTTTTGACGTACCACTCAAAGACCGGACCGTCGGCGGCTTCAAACATCACGTTCTCAAGGCCGAGGCCGTTGATGATGGATGCGGCAGCGCCGGTATCCCATTCGGTGACGTTCTCAGTAATGCCCTCGGACTCGATCATGATGATGGATGCGCCGGCATCGAGAGCCTTCTTGCCTCGGTCCACCAGGTCGCCGATGTCCTTCTTGCTCTCGGCTGCGAGTTCGGCTTCGCCGGAGTCACCGCCGGAGCCAATCTGTAGACCTAGCTCAGGCTTTGCCTTCAGGCCAGCTTTGACTACTTTTTCTACCAGGCGCTGCAGACCGGAGGTGTTGAGCATGATGAAACCGGTGGAAATTTCAATAACGTCGAAGCCGACTTCTTTAGCTTCCTTCAAGTAGTGGTCAACCGCGTCATCGCCGTAGCGAAGGACGGTCTCAATCCATCCACCGGAGGAAACATAAGCATCATTTTCATGGGCGATATCGCTAAAGGCACGCACCTGCTCAGTTGGAACAAGAGAGAAGGATCCGCCGGCCCACTTAATGCCATCGACCCACTGGCCAGCGACATCAAAGACGTCTTGAAGGTGACGCGTGCCGAAGGTGGAGTAGTACGGTGCACGAATCTCGGTCATGCCGAAGGTGCGTGGCTTTTCCGGACGGTATGCCCGGGGAACGAAGTTAAAAGATACATTGTGAGGTACTGCATTGCTCATGATGAGTTCCTTTCTCTAGCTGCGGGTGGGTGAGACTTTGGCCAAGGCTGCTGTTAGGTCCGAAACTTGGCGGGTATCGAGTTCGTAGATGATGGTCGCGATTTCCTCGCGCAGCTCCTCGCCTGTAAATGGAGTCACGAGGGCATCGAACTTCTTGCGAGCGTTCTCCCAATCCAGGGGATTGTCGTGGAAACCGAGGTAGCTATCTTGGGAGGCGGTGAACACGGAGCCATCGTTTAGCGTGACCTCGAGGTCAGCGGGCATGTGATCCGGGAAGCGGTCAGAGAATTCGTCCGAGGGAGTAATCTCGACCTTCTTCATCAGGGCTTGCACGTCATTGGCAACGATGCGTGCGGGCTCGTATTGCTCAGGATTGAGCTGGCCATCGAGAAGCACGACCGCAAGCATCCACGGCAGTGAGTGGTCAGCTTCCTCCTTGGTACGAATCAGCTGCTTATCGCCTTCTTCACCACCGCCGATAATGGAATAGGCGACATCGAAAGTGGTCAAGCGAATCTTGTCGATATCTTCGGCCTTGAAGCCTTCCTGCGCGCGGATTTCTAAGGCTGCATCGAGAGCTGACTGCGAGTGAATCTCCGCGTTGTGCCTTTTAATGATGGTGCGCTTAACGCTTTCGAGGTCTTCTTTCGACCAGTCGATTTCGAAAGGCCCGGACACAGAGTCCTTGAAACCCTTGTTGCCTTCGAAGACTTCCTCGGGGCCGGTGATGCCGCGGCTGGCGAGTAGCGCTGCCCACGTTCCTTCCTTGGAAACATGCGGGTAGGCAAGGCCTTTCCAGTGGCTCAGGTTGCCGGTGCGGGCCACGCGTAGCGCGACATTCGCGGTGCCGGCGATGGCTAAGGCGTTGGCAATCTGCTCGGCTGGCAATCCAAGAGCCTTGGCTGCTGATGCACCCGCGGCGAACGCACCCTGGGTGGTGTGGTCGAAACCTTTGGCGCGAACGGGTGCGACATCGGAAAGCCGAGTGTGCACTTGGTATGCCACGGCGAAAGCGGTGAGAAGCTGCTTGCCGGAAGCCCCGACGCTTTCGGTAGCTGCGAGTACCGCGCCGAAATTATCGGAAGGGTGGTTGGTTTCGCCCTTTGCCAAGTAGGCGTCCATGAAATCGAGGTAGCGGCTTAGTGCGCTGTTGAAGAATGCGGCACGCTCTGGGGTGGTCTTGCCGCCGCCGATAAGCGTTGCTTGTTCGGTACCGCCGAGGTCCTCCAAAAGTTCTCGGATGGCGATTATTGGCTCGGCATCGAGTGCGCCGATAGCAACTCCCACGGTGTCTAGCACCCTGATTTTTAATTGCTCAACGGCTTCGGGACTTGCTCCGTCTAATGTGGCAGCTTCCACGAAGGCGGCGAGTTGTTGTGATTCGGTCATTACAATCCTATCTACTAGTTAAGTTAGGCTCACCTCACTTAGGCTCCTTTTCTGCGGGATTGTCAATGATTCACGTCACAATGTGGATTAAGTCATTAGACTCTTCTATATCCAACTAAAGTTTGTTAGCCTCTGGTTATCAGTGTGTTGCCAGCCGGAAAGGCTCTCATTGTCCGGCGTTAGTGGCCTTTATTGTCGCGGAGGACATTATGAGTGAACAGCTACCGGGTACATCTCGAGCAGATGAGGACATGCAGGGGCATTGGCTATTGGTCAAATTGGGGAAACGGGTGCTGCGCCCAGGCGGGCGCGAGCTTACCGAAAGGTTGCTTTGTCTAGCTGGAGTTCCCAACGTTGATGTGGTTGAGCTCGCGCCGGGCTGTGGGCTCCGCTGCGCAGCTGGTGGAAGCCGATGCCGCCGAGACAGGTCTGGGTGGGGAGTACGCGGACCTCGTCATCGGCGAGGCCATGCTGACGATGCAAGGGGAGAAGACCAAGAACGCCATCGTCGCTGAGGCTGCCCGAATTCTGCGTCCTGGCGGTAGGTATGCCATTCATGAACTGGGGCTTGTTCCGGAAGATTTATCCGAAGATATCAAAACTGAAATCCGCAAAGGACTAGCTCGCGCGATTAAAGTAAATGCGCGGCCGCTGATGCTGACCGAGTGGACTGAGGTGCTAGAGGCAAATGGTTTCCAGGTCATCAAAGTCAGTACCGCGCCGATGGCACTTTTGCAGCCACGTCGCATCATCGCCGACGAGGGGCTTGTAGGAGCGCTGCGCTTTGTGAAGAACCTGCTGCTTAACCCAGACGCGCGTAAACGCGTTTTGCAGATGCGCCGGACGTTCAACACCTACCGTGACCATCTGAATGCGGTAGCTATCGTCGCGACCAGGAAATAGCCCCAGGTAAATGTGCTCGGCTTTTTTAAAAGGGAGCGCCGAATTGACTAACCAGCACGGTTGGCTAGTTAGCTCTTGCTAGCTGTGGGGATCTCCCCTGTTTTAGAGAAGGTCCATCGCCCCCATGCTGCTCACATGGTGAGTGTTGCCCACAAGCTTCCCACCTGGGGCGTGCAGGCGGACTTTGCCGCGGTGTCGACGCATCCTGCCGCGCTTGGGTTTACCCGGACTTGGTCGTTTCCGTTTCTTGCGCGGACCATCGTCATCATTCACACCGTTGTGGTACTTGCACAACATGGTCAGATTCGATGGCTTGGTGTGTCCACCATGTTTGTGTGCGTCGATGTGGTGAACCTGGCATCTATCGGCCGGCCCATTGCAGTCCGGCCACGGGCACACCAGGTTTTCCGCCATGGCTAAGGTGCGTAGCTTCTCTGATGCGAAACGGGCTTCGTAGAGATTGACAGGGCCGGCGGTGGGGTGGAAAAGACCGACATAGAGCTTGTCACCAAGGGAGCCGGCCATCGCAGCGTTGATGAATTCAGTGCTCGTCATGGTCGTGCCGTCGGATAAAGCAACAATGACGTCCTCGCCTTTGCCGCAGGAAACTTTCGCGAAATCATCAATACCAATAGCAATCACAGTGCGGTATTCCGGCTTGATAAGCCCGGTGCCGGTGCCTTCGACTAAATCCCAGAAAGGTTCGAGCAACGCCGCTGAGCGAGGTTGGTCATCGTCTTTGATAGCGGCGTCAAGCGTCTTTTCTAAATCGGTAATACGACGTTGGGTATCGGTGATGCTGATAGTTCGTAGGCCGTCTACAACGCGACCTAGGCGTACACCGCGCTGTTTGGGTTTGTCGCCGCCTTTTTCCATAACGCGCTTTTTCGCGTAGGCTTCGACTTCTTCGAAGGTGCCTTCAAACGCGATAAGTTCTGCACGCAAGCGCCAGGCGGCACCGCGCTTCTTCAACTTCTTGGCGTGCTTTTCCACCATCTCTAAATACTCAAGGCTTAACCCTCGTTCTTCGGCGAGAGCTACTGATTCGCGTTGTAGGCGCGGTGAGTCGGTGGGGCCGAAAAGGGCATCGGCTAGCGTGGTGAAACTCTTCGCAGTCTTCCGAGCCATGCCATCGCTTGCCATGTCATACGGCGAGCGTTTAGGCATGTCTTTTAAGATGCCTATTGTTTGGCTGGTGAGAGCCATAAATTCTTCGTATTTATCCATGCCTTCGACACTAAAACGCAAACACAAGCCCGCGCTAGGGGAGGGCCAAAAACCTGTGGATAACTACGTTGACACATCACGCAACAGCCGAAGTTATCCACAGTCACCGTATTTTAGGCCCGAATGAGCGGGTTAGAGGTCGGAATAAGCCACGTTCGGATCGACGAGCTTGTCCGGATCGATCTTCTTGCCTTCCGCGATGAGTGGCTTGACCTCATCGGGGACATCCCAGATATTGACGTTCATCGCGGCGAGGATTTGGTTGTCATCATTGACCCAAAACGCAACGAACTCGCGCTTTTCAAGGTCGCCACGGATATAGACCTGCTCCTCTGAACCGGTGGCGTGGCCGACGTATTCGCAGCCCAAGTCGAATTGGTCGGTAAAGAAATAAGGCAAGTTGGTGTACTGCACATCTTCGCCCAATGCGGCCGCCGCCGCGGTTGCCGGCTGGTTAAGAGCTGTCGCCCAGTGTTCCACGCGGATGCGGTGTCCTAAGACTGGGTGGTCGTGGTTAGCGATATCGCCGACCGCAAAGATGTCTGGATCGCTGGTGCGTAGGGAGGCATCGACAAGCACGCCGTTGTCGACCTCTAAACCTGCTGCCTCGGCGAGGTCGACTGCCGGGGCAACGCCGACGCCGATGACAACATTGTCTGCTTCAATAATCGTGCCGTCTTCAAGACGAACTCCCGCAGCGCGGCCACCTTCGGTCACAATGTCTTGGACTTTTACTTCCGTGCGCAGATCCACGTCATTGGAGGTGTGCAAGTCGGCGAAGACCTGCGCGACCGTGTCGCCGAGGATCCGCAGCAGCGGAAGCTTTGCGCCTTCCAGAACTGTAACCGCGGTACCTGCCCCGCGTGCCGCCGATGCGACCTCTAGGCCAATCCAGCCGCCGCCGATAATTGCAAGCTTTTTATCGTCGCCGAAGGTAGCGCGAATGGCATCTGAATCCTCGACAGTGCGCAGGTAGTAGACGTTGTCGGCATCCGCGCCCGGGATAGGAAGCTTGCGCACCGCTGAACCGGTTGCCAATACCAACTTGTCGTAGTCAAGCACCGAATCATCATCTAAGGTGACCTGATGGTTTGCGGCATCAACCTTGGTTGCGCGAACGCCCTGCTTCAGCGTGACATTATTTTCTTCATACCAGTCGGCTGGTTTCACAACTGCGTCATCAAAAGAGCCCTTGCCAGCGAGGTATTCCTTGGACAGTGGTGGGCGCTCATAGGGCAGATGATCCTCTGCGGCGACGAGCATAATCGAGCCCGTGAATTCTTTCTCACGCAGTGCTTCGGCGGTCTTGGCTCCGGCCAGGCCGCCACCAATAATGACAATATTTTTTGGGGTACTCATGCCATCCTCCTCATTACTTACAATGGGCGGTCGGCTCCGAAGTCGACCGTATGGGTCATATTCGCCATGATACGCGCGTAAGCAGGGCTTAGTTGGAATTTAAATCAGGAGAGATAACGCACGACAGTCAGCAAGACCGCGGAGTCTTCCACAGCTACTAGCCCGTGGCGTTGTTGAGGAACCACGGCGTGCTCATCCTCTTTCACCTCAATCGCGTCTTCGCCAACCGTGACCTGAACTGTGCCCTGCAGGACGTGCAATAGCGCTTCACCGGGATTTTCGTGGTCGGACAGGTTCTTGCCGGCCTTGAGCGCCAGGAGTACCTGCGTGAGATGACCGCCAGGTACCGCCCGGAAAGAATGCGTTGCGCGACCATGTTTGACCGTTGCTGCCTTTTCCAGCAACTTGGCACTTAAATCGCGAAGGTTGACAATGTTATTGCTGGAATCAGCCATGAGAGCTCCTTGCTTTGAGGTATTTACACGGTTTATTTCGATTTTATACGCATTTGCTTAATCGTGTTCACTGTTCGCACTGGTGACGACGCGAGCAGCTTGCCATACGCCTTTTGGTTGACAAGCCATACCTAATTAAGGTTAGGCAATCCTGCTATTGTCGTGTATATTCTGGCGTGGTTATAGATACCTGTTCTCTAGCAAAAGGAAATCTCTCGTGAAAAAGACGGCACTAGTGGCTCTTGGTGCAGCTGCAGCCATGGTCCTTGCGGCGTGCTCGACATCTGACTCTGATAACCCGCAGGAAGATTCAACTGCTGCTAACGGTGAGCAGCTCACTCTTTCGCACCCCAGCATCGAGGGGTTGAATATCGATTTTGAAAATCCCCCAGAGACCCTAGTCATGGACTGCTATGCGTATAGCTCCTTGCATGAGTATGGGTTGGAGCCAGATGCGCTGTTTGGTTTTGAGTGCGATAACGAAGCCTTGATGGGCAATGCCGATATCGAAGGTATCGAGACTGTTGGCCAAGATGCAGAAATCGATCTGGAAAAGCTTGCGGAGCTACGCCCAGATGCCATTATCGGCAACGGCAACGCCGATGGCTGGTCATGGTTCGAAGATGATGTTAATGCGCAGTTGACCCGCGTGGCACCATTTGTGCCGTTGCCTTCTGAAGGCTCGATTGATGAAAAGATCGCTGATACCCGCGAGATTGCAGATTTCTTTGACGCAGATGTAGAAGCAGAGAATATTGTTGCCGCTGATGAAGACTATGAAGCAGCGAAGGAAGCGTTTAGCAAGGCAGTAGAAGGCAAGGATTACAATTTCTTGCTGGCCAGCCCAACCAAGGAAATGCTGTACACGGGCGTAGGCTTCGCGCAGGCAGACTTGCTAGAAGAGCTCGGCGCGAACATCGTCGGCCCAGATGCACCCGCTGAGGGCAACCCATGGGGACAGGTGGCATGGGAAGATGCTTCGACCTATCCAGCAGATATCATCTTGGTTGAGAACTTCGATCCTGAGGCTCCATTTACTGCGGAGCTGTGGGATGACCTGCCAGCAGTAAAGACAGATCAGCTCAGTACTTGGTCTTCAAAGGGTGCTTTGACCAGCCGGACATATGCGGACTGGTTGCAGGATTTGGCAGACAAGGTAGAAACCTACGACAAGGTGGCTTAGGCCTTAATGTCTTCACCAGCAGCGCCGACAGAGCCGACACCGGCAATAATTAAAGGACAAGATACAGCACGACCAATCGCGCAGACACGGCTTTTAGGACTGATAGTCCTTGTCGTCATTTGTTTAGGTGCATTGATGCTCAGCATGATGGTGGGCTCGCGCAGTATTGACCCGGCAGAAATCATGCATTTCTTGTTGCATCCGGACTCAGGCGATCCGCTCTCGCAGGTGGTGTGGCAATCACGAGTTCCGCGCACTTTCTTGGTGCTAGTAGCAGGAAGTGCACTGGGCGTTGCTGGTGGGTTGATGCAAGCTGTCACCCGCAACCCGATGACTGACCCCGGAATCTTAGGTGTCAACGCTGGCGCGTCTTTGCTGGTGGTTATCGGCTTGGCCTTTTTCGGAGTCACCGATATCTCGCACTACATGTGGTGGTCTTTTGCAGGCGCCACTATTACTTCGGTGGCGGTCTTTGCCATTGGCAATACTGGCCCCATGCGCGGAAGTCCTGTTCGAATGACATTGTCAGGAGTTGCGCTTGGCGCCGTCCTTGGTGGGTTTACTTCCGCAGTGCTGCTTACCAACTCGGAAGTTCTAGAGCGCATGCGCGGTTGGTCTGCTGGAACAACTGCATCGCAACCACTCGAGGCCACATTATCTATCACGCCGTTTATCGTGGTGGGCCTACTCATTGCCTTGGCCAGTACGCGTGCATTGGATGTGTTATCTCTTGGGGAGGCCGCAGCCGTTGCCATGGGCGCGCATCCGCAAAGAACTCGCCTGGTGGTCTTGATTGCGATCGCATTGCTTGCCGGTGGTGCAACTGCTGCGGCGGGTCCCATTGGATTTATTGGTTTGTTGGCACCGCACTTAGCGCGCATGATTGTCGGTCCGCACCAGGGCTGGATTATGGCTTATTCCATAGTCTTGGCCCCGGCCGTGCTTGGTGTCAGTGATGTCATCGGCCGCGTTATTACATCCGGGGAAGTACCGGTTGGCGTGGTCACAGCTTTTGTCGGTGCCCCGCTGCTTATTTATATGGTGCGCAAATACCGCATCCCGGAGGTGTAACTGGTGGTTAATACAGCAACCTCAACGGCAGATTCGGAACTGGAGTTCGGGCGCAAAATCTTCCGCATTGGTCCTAAAGACCGTCCATTTATGCTCATCGGCGCACGCACTGCGGTCATCACCGTTAGCTTGTGGCTGGCCACTGCGGTGATCGCCATATTTTCGCTTGTCGATGGCTCCGCTTCTATCACCGTCGCCGAAGCCTTCGCGGCGCTGACCGGCGACGGTGATTCCTACACCAACATGATCGTGGTGGAATGGCGCGCCCCGCGCACACTTCTCGCAATCTTGCTGGGTGCGACGCTGGCGATGAGTGGCGCCATCTTTCAAAACCTCACGGCCAACCCACTGGGTTCACCTGATGTGATTGGTTTTCAGACAGGTTCTTATACCGGCGCCTTAATCGTCATGTTGATTATCGGCGGCGGTTCCACCCAGACACTGATCGGCGCGCTCATCGGCGGAATCACCACTGCGTTGGTGGTGTTCATCCTGGCCTCGAAGCGCGGCTTTGCTGGCGGCGTGCGCCTGATTATTGTCGGCATTGCGGTCAGCGCCATGCTGGCATCGCTCAACGTGTGGATTTTGCTTACGGCTTCAGTAGAAGATGCCATCATGGCAAGCCTGTGGGGTGCAGGAAACTTGGCCGGTACTTCCTGGAATTCGCTCCTGCTTGCGGTGGTCGGTTCAGCGATATTCATCGTGATGGCAGCATTTTTGGCACGCCCCATGCGTCTGATGCAGATCGGCATTCACTTCGCCGTGGCCCTGGGGCAAAATGTGCGACTCGTGCAGATTCTCGCCGTGGTTGCTGGTATTGGCCTCACTGCTCTAGCTACCGCCACCGCTGGCCCGATTTCCTTTATTGCACTCGCCGCGCCACAGATTGCCCGCCGCCTCGTACATGTTGATGGCCTGGCCCTTGCCCCAACCGCAGCCGTCGGCTCTTTCCTGCTGATCCTCGCCGATACGGTTGCCCAAAGAATTGATCCTGAATCCCCGCTCCCAGTAGGTATTGTCACCGTGTCCATCGGTGGCGTGTACTTCCTGTGGTTGCTCATGAGAGAAGGCCGACGCAAATGACACGACTTCTAGTAGAAAACGCCCGGCTCGGATACGCGGACAAGGTCATTTGTCCAGGAGTTGATCTGGAAATACCGGATGGCCAGTTCACGGTCATCGTTGGACCGAATGCCTGCGGAAAGTCCACCTTGCTCAAGAGCTTGACTCGGTTGATTGCGCCGCAAGAGGGCCAGATTCTTCTGGATGGGCAGTCGCTGCACAAAAAGCCCACCAAGGAAGTAGCACGTGAGGTCGGCTTGTTGCCGCAGGGTCCGGTTGCCCCGGACGGCATTCGGGTTATCGATCTGGTCTCGCGTGGCCGCTACCCGCACCAGAGTTTGTTCAAGCCATGGTCGCCGGAGGATGAACAGGCAGTTAATGAGGCCATGGATGCCACGGGCATTAGAGAGCTTTCAGGCAGGCTTGTCGATGAACTCTCGGGCGGTCAACGCCAGCGCGTCTGGATGGCAGTTGCGTTAGCGCAGCAAACGCCAATTTTGCTTCTCGATGAACCCACCACGTTCTTGGACGTCAGCTACCAAATTGAGCTGCTGGAGTTATGTCGCACCCTCAACCGGGAACGCGAATACACCCTGGTTGCGGTCTTGCATGATCTGAACCAGGCAGCGCGTTATGCCGACCACATCATTGCTATGAAAAATGGCGAAGTCGTCGCGACTGGCGAGCCCGCCACAGTAATTACTGAAGAGCTAGTGCGCACCGTCTTCGGCGTGGACTCCAAAATCATCGCCGACCCCGAGTCCGGTGCACCGTTGATGATTCCAACCTGGAGCCACCAACCAGCGCAGTAAGTCACCCAAGATTCCCGTGTGGCCTATTGCGTACGCTTGGGGTCATGCGTGAATTAATTGTCACTGAGATGGTAAGCCTCGACGGTGTCATGGAAGCACCCGGCGGCGAGGCCGGCTACCGCAACGCGGGCTGGACCTTCAATGAAATTGAATTCGACCCGGCAGCCTTTGAGCTCAAGGATACTGAGCAGGAAGGAGCCGGTGCGCTGCTGTTAGGCCGCACCAGCTATCAAGCATTCGCTCCTGTGTGGCCTCAGATGGAAGACTTCGCGCGCTACAACGCCATGCCGCGCTTCGTTGTCTCCACCACCTTGGATACAGATGATGAGCACTGGCCGGCGACAATCCTGCGCAACCTTGAAGAAGTCCGCGCGCTCAAGGCAGGGGATCTGGGTGACTTTGATGGCCCCATCCTGGTCCACGGCAGCGGCACTTTGGTGAAGTCACTGCAGGAAGAAGGGCTCATCGATAAGCTGCATCTGCTCGTCTTCCCAGTACTTTTGGGCCAAGGCAAGCGGCTATTCAGCGAGGCCGAGCTATCCGCCGAGCATCTGACGCTGGAGCAGCATGAAAGCTACTCCAACGGAATCCAGAAGATGGTGTTTCGCATTAAATGACAACGTTTACAAAGACCACCAATACTCCTGACCAAGCCGGGGCCGAAGCGGCCGGATTGAAGTGGTTGGCCGCAGCAACGCCCGAAGCCGCGAAAGCTGTCGTCGAGGTAGTGGAAGTCTCCGGCACCACGCTGGTTGAACAACGCATAGAGGCGGTACGGCCCGACCCGGAATCAGCATATGAGTTCGGTCGCGTTCTGCGCGGCATCCATGAAGCTGGGGCAGAAGCCTTCGGCGCTCCGCCGGAAGGGTGGACTGGAAAGAACTACATCGGGCGCGTGGAGCAGGACTGCATCCCAACTGAGAGCTGGGCGCAGTTTTATACCGAGCAGCGTGTGCTGCCGTTCGCGCGCCGGGCCAACCTTCATCCGGAGATTTTGCAGAAGGTGGAGAAGGCGTGCGAAAACATCGTCAAGCATGCCGATGCTCCCGAATTTGATGTGCCACCTGCTCGCATCCATGGCGACCTGTGGGCCGGCAATGTGCTCTTCAGCGCTGATGGCGTGGTCATGATTGACCCTGCCGCGCACGGTGGCCATCCGCACACTGACCTAGCCATGCTGGAGCTATTTGGTACCCCGCACCTGGTGGATATCTTGGCTGGATATGGCGACCCAGATGTGGATTTTGCCCTGCACCAGCTGCACCCCTTGGCCGTGCATGCCATGACGCACGGCTCGGCCTATCACCGCGCATTGGGTGATGCCGCAGCTGAGGTGCTGCAGCGCTACGGCAACTAGCTATTTCGCCCGTTACCAGTGTCATCAGCGGTAACAGGCCCTTGGGGCATGCGGCGCTTGTGCGCGCCGTGGTGCCAGTGGCGTTCGATGGTCGCGGCGGCATCGGCAGGCACTTGCTTGCCTTCCAAGTAATCATCAATGTGCGCATAGCTCACGCCCAAGGCCTGCTCATCCGGCAAACCTGGCTTGTTATCTTCCAAATCGGCGGTAGGTACCTTGCGCCAGGTCTCCTCTGGCGCACCTAAGTGCTGCAGCAACTGCGCGCCCTGGCGCTTATTCAAACCTTCCAGCGGCAACAAGTCTGCCGCACCATCGCCCCACTTGGTATAGAAGCCGGTGACATTTTCTGCCGCGTGGTCTGTGCCCAGGACAAGTAAGTTCTTCTCACCTGCGACCGCATATTGCGCAACCATGCGCAGCCGGGCCTTAACATTGCCACGGTTGAAATCGCCCAAGTCCTGCCCACCAAGGCTTTGCGCCACCTGGTCATCAATAGCCTTGGTGGCATCTGCGATGTTGATGACTAGCGAATGATCCGGGTTGATAAACCGCAGCGCCGTCTGCGCGTCATCCTCATCCAACTGCACGCCATGCGGCAGGCGCAGCGCATAGAACTGCGCACCTTCGACCTTGTCCACCGCCATCTGCGCAAGCTTGCCGGCCAGCGTGGAATCTTGCCCGCCTGAAATGCCAAGGACAAAACCTGCGGCGCCCGTGGTGGTGAGATAATCCACTAGGAAATCAACGCGCGAAGCTACCTCCTCGGCCGGGTCAATGCTGGGCTTGGTGCCCATGGCGTCAATGATGGTCTGCTGCAGGTTTTCCATGTGTTCATTCTAACCCCAAAGCAACTTGGTAGTAATCGTCATCTTGATGGATTCAGAAAAGATAGATCCCTCGGTGAATTAACTAGCTGGTGCTTTAATGGTCTCTTGTGAGTACTGACAGATATGTAAAGCTAGTTGCCCTGATTGCGGCATTAGGCGGCCTGCTCTTTGGCTATGACACCGGCGTGATGTCCGGTGCTTTGTTGTTTATTAGCCCCGAATTCGACATGACCGCCCACCAAGAAGGCTGGGTTACATCCATGCTGCTGGTCGGCGCCGCGGTTGGTGCGCTGACCGCCGGGCGTGCCGCTGATGCATTGGGCCGGCGCATGACGCTGCTTATTGGCGGTGCGGTCTTCGTTGTCGGGTCCATCTGGTGCGCGCTGGCTGATTCCATTGTCATGCTGGGCGCGGCACGTACCTTTTTGGGCGTTGCCGTGGGTGGTGTTTCTATTGTTTCCCCGATGTACATCGCGGAAATGGTGCCACCAGCAGTTCGTGGCCGCCTGGTCTCGCTGAACACCTTGATGATTGTGGTGGGCCAGCTCGCTGCTTACCTGGTCAACTCGGCGCTAGCGACCACCGGGAGCTGGGAATGGATGCTGGGACTAGCCGCCGTGCCTGGCGCCATGCTGTTTGTGGGCATGCTCTTTGTCACCGACTCTCCGGTCTGGCTGGTCTCGCGCGGGCGCGTGGATGAAGCACGCACGGTGGCGGGCAATCTGGGTATGAGCCTAGAAGAACTCGCCCCACCCGAAAGCAACCGCGGCACCGCTACCAAATGGTCGATTCTGAAGTCCACACGCTGGATTCGCATCACCGTGCTGCTGGCCATGCTCATGGGATTGACACAGCAAATCACCGGCGTCAACGCAGTGGTCTACTTCGCACCAACCATGATGAACCAGGTGGGAATTTCCACCACTAACTCCGTCTATACCTCGATTGTCATCGGCGTTGTATCAGTGCTTGCCTGCTGGGTTGGCCTGAAAGTGGTGGACCGGATCGGCCGCAAGCGCTTGCTGATGATTGGCCTGGCCGGCAACACGATTTCCTTGTTTGTCTTGGCCGTGGCTTATTCCTTTGCCGATGGCTCCTTCTTCTTCGCCATGCTGTCCCTGTTCTTCATGGCTACCTTCATTGCCTTCCAGCAGGCCGCGGTATCTCCAGCCACCTGGCTGCTGATTTCTGAGCTGGTTCCCGCCAAAGTGCGTGGGCTGGGCATGGGCATTGCGGGACTCAGTCTGTGGGTGACCAACTGGGCTGTTGCACAGTACTTCTTGCCGCTGGTGGAATGGCTCACCGGCTCCGTTGCCTTTGCCGTATTCGGCGTCCTGGGCATCATTGCGCTGGGCTACACCCGGACCCTCGTGCCGGAGACCATGGGCAAGTCATTGGACGAGGTTGGTGCCGAGATGCGCAAACGCTATGATCGATAGTGCAATTGATATACGGACTCGCATAGTTGAAATAGCAGTGCGGAATCCGGAACCTGAAGCATCGTGTTGATTGAGCTATTTTGTGTTCACGGTGCTATAGGGTAATATTTTCCCTCGTGTCATGACCGGGGTTTTCATGTAAAACCTCGGCGCGTGCTTGAACAGTATTAACCGCAGTAAATCTGAAGACTCCCCAAAAGGGCGGGTCAGGATGCGCATAACGAAAGGAGCGCCCGATGAAGGTTCGCAAGTCGCTTCGGTCGCTGAAGAAGAAGCCGGGCGCCCAGGTTATTCGCCGCCACGGTAAGGTCTTCGTGATCAACAAGAAGGATCCACGTTTCAAGGCTCGTCAGGGCTAAGATACGCTTTTTCCAACAAAAGCCACCCAAGTTGTCTTCAAGATGACTCGGGTGGCTTTTGCTATGGCCCCGATCGTCAGCCGCCGGCGGAGTGTTGGCTAAGATATGTTTGCGGAAAAACTGAATTATTGGGACGCATGCTATACATGTGGTCACTGTGGCTAAATGGATATCAGTAGCCCTCTTGATTGTGAACTTAATCACAATTGTGTGCGCTAAAAGCCTAAATCCGCAGGCAATTTCACCGATGTAGTTCCGGGAAGTTCCATCGATGTAATTGGGTGTGGCTCCGAGTGGCCTACATGTGGGGTTGGGTTGATGTCTATCCTGGTAATTCCATGGCTGTAACTACTACATGTTGTGATGGTTGCAGGTTATTGCCACAAAGTATAGTGTTATGGATGTTGCTCACCGGCGAGGAAATGCCGGGAGAAAATAATTCTAAAACGCCTCAAACAGTGCCGATTAACGGCCCACAAGAATTTCTAAGGTTAGGTTTGCGCCATGTCCATCACTCTCTACACCAAGCCAGCTTGCGTCCAGTGCACCGCTACTAAGAAGGCCCTTCACCGTGCGGGATTGGCATACAACACTGTTGATATCTCCCTCAATGACGAAGCACGTGACTACGTCATGGCACTGGGCTACGTACAGGCTCCAGTAGTAGAGGTAGACGGCGAGCACTGGTCCGGTTTTCGCCCAGAACGCATCAGGCAGCTGCAGGCTGCCTAAGCAGCCACACACTGCGGGGTAGAGCTAAACCCCGCACCTCTTCCAGTGAGGCTAAGTAATTCCTGGAAGAAACTCGTCAGTTTCAAAGGAGGGAGTCGGCCGTGTTGGTCGTCTACTTTTCTTCTGTCACCGACAACACCCACCGCTTTGTACAAAAGCTCGGCCTACCGAATGTGCGGATTCCGCTGCGGTTAAAGGACGAGCCTTTAGTAGTTAATGAGCCTTATGTGCTGGTGTGTCCAACTTATGGTGGCGGAGTCTCACTCACTCATGAAAACAGCCGTCCTGTCCCTAAACAGGTCATCCGTTTTCTCAATGATGAACACAACCGCAGCTTGATACGTGCGGTTATCGCCGGAGGCAATAGCAACTTCGGCACCGACTTTGGCAAGGCCGGAGAAATCATCTCAGGTAAATGTAAGGTCCCGTATGTTTACCGATTTGAAATGATGGGCAATGAAGAAGACGTCCGTATCTGCCGCGGGGGCCTTTTAGACAATGCTCACAAGCTGGGGCTGCAGAAACAAGCAAGCTAAAACCTAGGCCCGTAATTACTATGTGGAATTACGTCGCGAAAAACTTTAGACAAAACTCTATTGCAAGACTCTATTGAAAGGCTGAGTGCTTTAAGTGACTCAACAATTGGGAAAGACCGTAGCTGAGCCAGTCAAGACGTCTGAGAAGCTGGACTTCCACGCCCTCAACGCACTGCTTAACCTGTACGACGAAGACGGCAAGATCCAGTTCGACATGGACCGCGAGGCTGCGAACCAGTACTTCTTGCAGCACGTTAACCAAAACACTGTCTACTTCCACGACCTGGAAGAAAAGATCCAGTACTTGGTGGACAACAAGTACTACGAGCCAGAAGTAATTGAAGCTTATGACTGGGAATTCATTAAGTCCCTGTTCAAGCGCGCTTATAGCTTCAAGTTCCGCTTCAAGTCTTTCCTTGGCGCATACAAGTACTACACCTCTTACACCCTGAAGACCTTTGACGGTCGCCGTTACCTGGAGCGCTTCGAAGACCGCGTTTCTATGACTGCATTGTTCTTGGCTGACGGTGACACCGCTGTTGCGGAGAGCATGGTTGATGAAATCATGTCTGGCCGTTTCCAGCCAGCAACCCCAACCTTCCTAAACGCTGGTAAGGCACAGCGCGGCGAGCTCGTCTCCTGCTTCCTTCTGCGTATCGAGGACAACATGGAGTCCATCGGCCGCGCAATTAACTCCTCCCTGCAGCTGTCTAAGCGCGGCGGCGGCGTAGCGCTTCTTCTCAGCAACATCCGTGAGACCGGCGCTCCCATTAAGCACATTGAGAACCAGTCTTCTGGTGTTATCCCAATTATGAAGCTTCTGGAAGATGCCTTCTCTTACGCGAACCAGTTGGGTGCACGTCAGGGCGCAGGTGCTGTTTACCTGAACGCACACCACCCAGACATTTTGAACTTCCTGGACACCAAGCGTGAGAACGCGGATGAGAAGATCCGTATCAAGACCCTGTCTTTGGGCGTTGTTATTCCGGACATTACCTTCGAGCTGGCTAAGCGCGATGAGGACATGTACCTGTTTAGCCCTTATGACGTGGAGCGCGTTTACGGCAAGCCTTTCGGTGACATCTCTGTGACCGAGCACTACGCCGAAATGGTTGAAGACCCACGCATTAGCAAGAAGAAGATCAACGCTCGTCACTTCTTCCAGACTGTTGCTGAGCTGCAGTTCGAATCCGGCTACCCGTACATCATGTTCGAGGACACCGTTAATGACGCGAACCCAGTCAAGACCGGCCGCATCAACATGTCCAACCTGTGCTCTGAGATTCTGCAGGTCAACTCCCCATCAGTATTCAATGATGACCTCAGCTATGAGACGATGGGCAGCGACATTTCCTGCAACCTGGGCTCTATGAACATTGCTCTGGCAGTGGATTCCCCAGACTTCGGCGCAACTGTTGAAGCAGCTATTCGTGGTTTGACCGCAGTGGCTGACAAGACCGGCATTGATTCCGTTCCATCCGTTCGCCACGGCAATGACCAGTCCCACGCAATTGGTCTGGGCCAGATGAACCTGCACGGCTTCTTGGGCCGTGAGCACATCTACTACGGCTCTGAAGAAGGCCTGGACTTCACCAACGCTTACTTCGCGGCAGTTCTGTACGCAGCTCTTCGTGCATCCAACAAGATTGCTAAGGAACGCGGCGAAACCTTCAGCGAGTTCAAGGATTCTGAGTACGCCTCCGGTGTATTCTTCGACCGCTACGACCCAGCTGAGTTTGCGCCACAGACCGACAAGGTGAAGAACATCTTCGCGAACTCCACCGTTCACACTCCTTCTGCGGAGGATTGGGCGGACCTCAAGGCTGAGGTTATGGAGCACGGGCTGTACAACCGCAACTTGCAGGCAGTTCCACCAACAGGTTCGATTTCCTACATCAACAACTCCACCTCTTCGATTCACCCAATCGCTTCCAAGATTGAGATCCGTAAAGAGGGCAAGATTGGCCGCGTTTACTACCCGGCTCCTCACATGGACAATGAGAATCTGGATTACTTCCAGGATGCATACGAGATCGGACACGAGAAGATCATCGACACCTATGCAATCGCTACGAAGTACGTTGACCAGGGCTTGTCTTTGACCTTGTTCTTCAAGGACACCGCAACCACCCGTGACATCAACCGCGCGCAAATCTACGCATGGCGCAAGGGCATTAAGACCTTGTACTACATCCGCCTGCGTCAGATGGCTCTTGCCGGTACTGAGATCGAAGGCTGCGTATCCTGCATGCTTTAATGCTTAACCACTGTCTAATGTCCTAGTGGTGTTAGACAGCGTTAGGTCACACAGGAAAGCACAAGGCCCGAGGTAGTTCCACAAATGTGGAGCACCTCAGGCTTTTCGCTGTTTTAACTACTGGTAGAGCTGTTCTGTTTCGTCGCGGCTATCGAGCAAAATGCGACGTGAAATCTCTTGCGCCTCAACATGGTTGCGGGCAATGATTGACTCGGCGAGTTCCACATGCAGACCAGCAGTGTTGCCCACTGGGTTTCGCTTTTGGGATCCAAATACGGACTTGCCCTTCAGAATGCTTAAAAGCGATGGCGCTAACGCCACGAACATTTCGTTGTGGGACGCAGTAAAAATCAGGGTGTGGAACTTTAAGTCCACTTCCAAAGCTTCGCCTACACGCGTGGAAGGATTCTTTTCCAGTTCCAATAGCCGATGGGCCAATGCCAAGATTTCTTCGCGTTCTTGCTCAGTCGCGGAGCCCGCAGCTACCGATGCCGCAATCGGCTCAACAGCAAAACGCAACTGATTCAGAGAGCGCTGTTGTGCTGGGCGAGCCTTGTCATTGTTGAGTCGCCACTGAATCACGTTCGGATCAAAGCTCACCCAGCGTGACTGGGGGAGTACGGTCAAACCCACGCGCGGGGAAGTCTCCACCAAGCCCATGTGTTCAAGCGTGCGCATGGTTTCGCGCGCGACCGTGCGTGAGACATCGAACTGTGCCTCAATATCAGTCAGCGTGAACTTTTCCCCCGCGGCAATAGTGCCGGTAACAATGTCATTGCCAATGGAATCTAAAACGGGGTTGACCAAGGGCACGCGCCGTGGATCCGTCATGGGTGTCTTCCTTTACATTGTCGAACCCGAAATCGGGTACGTGGACCTAAACCTTCATTCCAGTATGAACTAGTCAAACCCAAGATAGGGGACTGGCCGAACAAGCGGGTCCGAATTATTCAACATCTCTATCGATGCACCAACGAGCACTCAAATTTCACGGTTGTCTCGAGCCAAGTGATTTACTCCGAAAATAGTGTGTTCCAATAGAAAAATGTTGAATGTTCTCGCAGGTCAATATAGCTAAATTTACAGTGACTTTAGCCATAGGGATTAGGGCCACCCTCCCCAGCTAAGGAGCTATGTGTTGGGTATGCTTGGAGGCTGATAAAAAATTCACTTTCGAGTTAGAGCAGGTAGGTTGATTTCGTGTCGAACGAATATGACGAGTACGTCGCTAACCACACGGAACCGGTTAAAGCGATTAACTGGAACGTCATTCCAGACGAGAAAGACTTGGAAGTTTGGGACCGTCTGACCGGAAACTTCTGGCTACCGGAGAAGATTCCAGTATCAAATGACATTCAGAGCTGGAACAAAATGACCAAGCAAGAGCAGGAAGCCACCATGCGTGTGTTTACTGGCCTGACCTTGCTGGACACCATCCAAGGCACCGTCGGCGCGATTTCATTGCTGCCTGATGCAGAGACCCTGCACGAAGAAGCGGTCTACACCAACATCGCTTTCATGGAGTCGGTGCATGCGAAGTCTTACTCCAACATCTTCATGACTTTGGCATCGACTCCGCAGATTAATGAGGCATTCCGCTGGTCTGAAGAAAATGAGAACCTTCAGCGCAAGGCGAAGATCATCATGTCCTACTACGAGGGCGATGATCCGTTGAAGCGCAAGGTTGCCTCCACCTTGCTGGAGTCATTCCTCTTCTACTCAGGCTTCTACCTGCCTATGTACCTGTCTTCCCGCGCGAAGCTGACCAACACTGCGGATATTATCCGCCTGATCATTCGTGATGAGTCAGTGCACGGTTACTACATTGGTTACAAGTACCAGCAGGCCGTTAAGAAGCTTTCTGCCGAAGAGCAGGAAGAGTACAAGGCCTACACCTTCGACTTGATGTACGACCTGTACGAAAACGAAATTGACTACACCGAGGACATCTATGATGACTTGGGTTGGACCGAGGATGTAAAGCGCTTCCTGCGCTACAACGCCAACAAGGCGCTGAACAACCTGGGCTACGAGGGCCTCTTCCCATCGGATGAGACCAAGGTATCCCCAGCAATCTTGTCTTCCCTGAGCCCGAATGCAGATGAGAACCACGACTTCTTCTCTGGCTCCGGCTCTTCCTACGTTATTGGTAAGGCCGAAGACACCACCGATGACGACTGGGACTTCTAAGCTTTCTCACAGGAATTAGCTTCAAGTAAGTCAAGCGGTGACTGATCTGGTTCAGGATTAGTCACCGCTTTTCTGTATCTATAGGGCTGGATCGGGAGCGAAATATCGTTTTGATCTGCGCCGATTCATGCGACGGGTGCCTTGGCAGGCTTTACAATACGCGCGCCATAGTTCTAAAGGATGACATCAACTGGGGGTGCAGCGACCTGCGGTTTGTCAAAGTTTTGCCCCGGAATTCAAGTCAAAACTGTGGTGTATCCCACCTAAAACGATGGAACCGTTTTGAAGGTCAATTTGCTCGCCCCGTCCGTACTGGGGGAACGGTGTCACTCTAGTAACAAAGCCCTAATCAGGTGGGGGAGTGAAGATTATGATGAGCTGGCAATAAGGGGGAAGAATGCCTAATATAAGGCAAGTAAACCTTTAAGCACTTCAGGTTTGGTTCTGTTGTGCTTTGTATTCAGGAGGAAAACAATGACCGCTGTGGCGCCACGGCTAGACGATTACGTCCAGCCAACTCGTCCAGAGCCTTCCGGTAATGAGAAGACCGGTTCCAAGGCCTGGATGATGCTGACCACCACCGACCACAAGCAGCTGGGCATCATGTACATCATCATGTCGTTCGGCTTCTTCTTCCTCGGTGGCTTGATGGCACTGCTGATCCGCGCTGAGCTTTTCACCCCGGGTCTCCAGTTCCTTTCTAACGAGCAGTTCAACCAGCTGTTCACCATGCACGGCACCGTGATGCTGCTGCTTTTTGCAACCCCAATTGTTTGGGGCTTCGCTAACTACGTGCTCCCACTTCAAATCGGCGCGCCTGACGTGGCCTTCCCGCGTCTGAACGCATTCGGTTTCTGGATCACCTCCGGCGGCGGCCTCATCATGTTGTCTGGCTTCCTGACTCCAGGCGGCGCAGCTGACTTCGGTTGGACCATGTACATGCCTTTGGCTGACAGCGTTCATACCCCTGGCGTTGGCGCAGACATGTGGATTATCGGTGTTGGTGCAACTGGTATTGGTACCGTTCTTTCCGCGATCAACATGCTGACCACCATTTTGACTATGCGTGCGCCGGGCATGACCATGTTCCGTCTGCCAGTATTCGTCTGGGGCATTTTCGTTACCGCGATCCTTGCGCTGATGATCTTCCCGCTGCTGCTTGCTGCTGCACTGGGTGTTCTCTACGACCGCAAGCTTGGCGGCCACATCTTTGACTCCGCTAATGGCGGCGCAATTCTGTGGCAGCACCTGTTCTGGTTCTTCGGTCACCCTGAGGTGTACGTCATTGCACTGCCGTTCTTCGGCATCATCTCTGAGGTTGTTCCAGTATTCTCCCGTAAGCCAATCTTCGGCTACACCGGCATGGTCTTCGCACTTCTTGCAATTGGTGCACTGTCCATGGCCGTGTGGGCACACCACATGTTCGTTTCCGGCGCGGTTCTGCTTCCGTTCTTCTCGTTCATGACATTCCTGATTGCGGTACCAACCGGTATGAAGTTCTTCAACTGGGTCGGCACCATGTGGAAGGGCCACATCACCTGGGATACCCCAATGATCTGGGCCATGGGCTTCATGGGCACCTTCCTCTTCGGTGGCATGACCGGCGTCATGTTGGCTGCTCCAGCATTAGACTTCCACCTAGCTGAGTCTTACTTCCTGATTGCGCACTTCCACTACACCCTTTTCGGTACTGTTGTGTTCTCAGCATTCGCTGGTCTGTACTTCTGGTTCCCTAAGATGACCGGTCGTATGCTGGATGAACGCCTGGGCAAGATTCACTTCTGGTTGACCTTCATTGGCTTCCACGGCACCTTCCTGATTCAGCACTGGGTCGGCAACATGGGTATGCCACGTCGTTACGCGGACTACCTGGAATCTGACGGCTTCACCGTCTTCAACCAGATCTCCACCGTCTTCTCCTTCGTCTTGGGTGCATCCGTCATCCCACTGATTTGGAACGTATTCAAGTCCTCCCGTTACGGTGAGATCGTTACCGTTGATGACCCATGGGGCTACGGCAACTCTCTCGAGTGGGCAACCACTTGCCCTCCTCCACGCCACAACTTCGACTCCATGCCACGCATCCGTTCTGAGCGTCCAGCCTTCGAGCTGCACTACCCTCACATGGTTAAGCGTCTGCGTGCAGAGGCACACGCTGGTGTAAATCACTAGAAGTGGATAGAAATAGTGCTTAAGCACTAATCATCCTCCTGACATAGAGCCACCTCCCGAGTAATCGGAAGGTGGCTTTGTCGTATCATGGCAACGTGACTTCCACTCATTTGTTAATCATTGTTGGCCCAACGCTCCCGCAAAATCTGGTTGCAGACTTGGAGGAACTAGGTGTTGTTGTAAACGAACAGCGCCCAGTCCCAACTGAGCATCTAGATGGCGTGGAGCTTTCCGTGCGCTATGAAGGATCTGCGGAGGAGCTCTCAAACCTCGCGGCTTCTCATGGCGTTGATATCGCCTTGCTGCCAGTAGGGGATTCTCCATCGCGCGGGCTGATTTGTTTGGATTGTGACTCCACGCTTATTACCGGTGAGGTCATTGAGATGCTTGCGGCGCACGCGGGTAAGGAAGCGGAAGTAGCTGAGGTTACTGACCGTGCGATGCGAGGCGAGCTTGATTTTGAGGAGTCCTTGCGCGAGCGTGTTGCTACTTTGGCGGGCTTGGATAAGTCCGTGATTGATTCGGTTTCTCAAGCGATTGAGCTGACCCCAGGTGTCAAGGAAGCGCTGGCTACGCTGAAGCAGCAGGGCTACCGTGTAGCTGTGGTTTCAGGTGGCTTCATTCAGGTACTCGAGCCGCTCGCGCGCGAGCTCGAACTAGATTACGTTCGTGCCAACACCTTGGAGATCGAAGATGGTCGTCTTACCGGCCGGGTTACCGGCAAAGTAGTGGACCGCAAGGCCAAAGAAGAGTTCCTGCGCGAGTTCGCCGCAGACTCAGGCCTGGATATGGCACAGACGGTTGCTGTGGGCGATGGCGCCAATGACATCGACATGGTCACCGCAGCAGGTTTGGGCATCGCTTTTAACGCCAAGCCAGCATTGCGTGCGCATGCCGATGTTTCTATCAACTTGCCCACCTTGGCGGGGCTAGTACAGATTCTGGGAGCAACCACCCCTGGAGATATTCAGTAATGGGACTGGAAGACATCTCGCCGGAGTTTGAGCTGGCGCATAAGCGCCTGGTCGATGCTTGCACCGGGCGCTCTTGGCGTGACATCGATGAAGACCCGGAACATCCGGAAACCATTCAGGCAATGCAGATAGCCCTGAACATGCCGAAGCAAAACCCACCTGCGCGCACGGAGCTGCTGGAATCGGCAGCGCGTTCCGTCGTCGGAGTATGCCTCGATGAACGCGCCGGCGAAGAAGGAGCTTTCGCACAGGACTTGAGCCAGTGGTACGGGCACCGCATCCGCAAGGTCGCACGCCGAGCCCGCAACAAGGCCTGGGAGGACGTACAAGGCCTTCCAGGGGCAACGGTGAACAACCAAGCGCGTGCGTTTACTCCATCCGCTGTAAAAGACGTCCATCCGGCGATTGCGAAGCTGCAGATCGGGCACACAGATATTGCTTACGATGATCCGGGCGAGCCACGTGCCGGTGTGCCAACCGTCTACGTGGACCGGACTTTGGAGATGTCAGCAGGCAAGGCCGCGGCGCAAGTCGGTCACGGTTCCATGCTGTATGCCACAGCATTGTCTGTGGAGCAGGCATGGCAGTGGGCTCAGTGTGACTTCGAATTGAGCGTGCGTGAAGTTGACCGCGAGCTCTTTAATAAAGCGCTCGCCGTGCCAGGCGCAGTGGTTATCCGCGACGCCGGCTACACCGAAGTCGCACCTGATTCGGCGACCGTGGTGACGCTGCCAGTACCTCTGGACGGCTAGGACGCCACCAGACGCTTGAGCGCCCCGCGCACCACCTTGGGGTCGGTGGTGGTCCAGAAACGTGGCATGGAGTTCTTCAGGAAGCTGCCATAGCGTTTCGTTTCCAAGCGGTTGTCTAGCACTGCGACGACGCCGCGGTCGGTGGTGGCGCGCAAAAGGCGACCGGCACCCTGCGCCATGAGTAGCGCTGCGTGGGTGGCGGAGACCTCCATGAAGCCGCTGCGCCCGGCAGCGTTGGCGGCATCGGTGCGTGCCTGCAGCAATGGTTGGTCCGGACGCGGGAACGGAATGCGGTCAATGAGCACCAATGAACACGCAGGACCAGGCACGTCTACGCCCTGCCACAAGGTGAGAGTGCCAAACAGACAAGAGTTCTCATGCTTGGAGAACTTTTCCACTAAAGCACCTGTGGTGTCTTGACCTTGGACAAAGATTTCAAAAGGTACTTGCATGCGCAGCTTTTCCGCGGCCTGCTCAGCAGCGCGACGAGAAGAAAATAGACCTAAGGTCCGCCCACCAGCTGCCATGATGAGGTCTTTCATCTCGGCGAGGGTTTCATCGGCAAGCCCATCGCGTCCTGGCGCTGGAAGATGCGATGCCACATATAGAATGCCTGACTTGGCTGGGTTGAATGGCGTGCCAGCATCCATGGAATCCCAGGTGCCCTTCGGCATGCCCCACTGCGCGGCCATGACATCAAAGCGCCCACCTAGTGCTAACGTCGCGGATGTGAGCACCACGGTGTTTTCACCAAAGAGGTTATCGCGCAGCAAATCCGCCACCGACAGCGGTGCCACCGCTAGGGAAGTGTCATCCACCCACACCACGTCATCTTGCTCCGCGGCATCATCGGTGTCGAATACTTCCAGGATGCGGTGGATGGTCTCCGCCATCTCAGAAAGGTGATTGGTCAAGTTCTGCCGCTCGGCGAACTTCTCCGGATCATTAGCGGCTTCACCCTCACTAGGACGGGATACGGCAGTCTTACAGTCGATGATCGCGGTGGCCAGGCCATCCAACTGGTTCTTGGAAGGCTCGTCCATATCCACCCAACGGCCGGACTCATAGGTGCCGATGAAAATCGCGAAATCATCCGCTAATTCGCCCAGGCGCACGTCCTTGCCCTCAGCGCCCAGGGATTTGGCGCGGTTAGCGGCCATTTTGATGGCGCGGGCATTAATTTCTGCCGTGGAAACCGAGGTGATGCGGGCATCCAGTTCATGTGCCTCGTCCACAATCACCACGTCATGTTCGGGCAGGATGTCGGTCTCGGCGGCGGCATCGATAGCCAAAAGCGCGTGGTTGGTCACCACGATGTCTACCTGTGCAGCCTTCTGCTTGGCCAGCTCCGCGAAACAATCCTCACCCTGTGGGCAGCGCGACGCCCCCAGGCACTCCCGTGAGGTGACAGAAACCTGCCGCCACGCCAGATCCGGCACGCCCGGGCTCAGATCATCACGGTCGCCGGTTTCGGTCTCATCTGCCCACTCAAAAACGCGCTTGACATGCTTGCCCGTCCAAGAAACCTCTTCATCTTCCAACAACGTCTCATCTGGCTCGAACCCTGCCTGCGCCACCTTATTCAGGCACACATAGTTGTTGCGGCCCTTCATAATGGCGAAGGTGGGTTTGCGCTCCATAATGGGCTCCAGCGCGTCCACCAGACGCGGAAGGTCACGCTCTACCAGCTGGCGCTGCAAAGCAATCGTCGCGGTAGAGACGATGATGGTGGATCCAGTGTTATGCGCATGCCGGATAGCAGGCACCAAATAGGCCAAAGACTTGCCGGTACCGGTGCCGGCCTGAACAGCCAAGTGGCGGTCGGACTCCAAGGCTTTGGTGACGGCCTGAGCCATAGCGTGCTGGCCGTCGCGGCGGGCACCTCCCAAGGCAGCCACGGCTTGATCAAGCAAAGTATCCGTCGTCTGATTGAGGGGTTCTTCGTTCACCTCACCGAGTCTAAGCCATGTATGGGGCTACTCCCGAACCGCCTGTGAGCATCGTTAGAACAACGATGCTCACAGGAATAGAACAGCGATGCCCGCGATAATAGGACAACGATGCACACAGTAAGCGGACGGCGATGCCCGCCCCGAAAGGAGTGCTTTATTCGAAGCCGACGTAGCGGGTGTGTACCGCCGGTTCGTCGCGGGTCAGCGCCAGGCCTTCCCACGGCAGGGTCTTGATGTTTTGCGCCAGGTACTCGCGGGATTCATCGAGAGTTGGCTGGCCCTCTACAATCTCACCGTCTCGAATCAAAGGAACGGTGAGCATCTTGGAGGTCAAGTGTCCGGTATCCGGTTCGTTTTCGTGGAATGGGAAGATGATTTCTTCTATCGCCACGCCCGAGGAACGGTAGGAGCGGATAGCGCGCTTGGCGCCGCCCACAGACTTTTTCGACTCGGAGCGCTTGGCCACTGGATGGCCGTCAACTTCGACAATCTTGTACACCATGCTTGCGGTTGGAGCGCCAGAGCCAGTGACCACGGAAGTGCCCACGCCGTAGACATCCACCGGGTCGCCGCGTAGACCAGCGATGGCAAATTCGTCCAGGTCGGAAGAGACCACAATCTTGGTGTTGTGCGCGCCCAAGTCATCGAGCTGCTTGCGCACTCGGCGGGTAATCGCACCCAAGTTGCCGGAGTCAATGCGTACACCGCCGAGCTCAATGCCGGCTACCTCAATGGCGTTGTTGACGCCTTGGGTGATGTCGAAGGTGTCCACCAACAAGGTTGTACCCACGCCGTGTGCTTCAATCTGAGACTTGAAGGCAGCCTTTTCATTCGCGCTGCCATCATCGTTGACGTGCGCCAAGGTCCAGGAGTGCGCCGCGGTGCCAGAAGCCGGAATGCCGAAGCGGGCGGCAGCTTCCAGGTTGGAGGTGGATTGGAAACCCGCCAGGTAGGCCGCACGCGCAGCGGTCACAGCGGCTTGCTCGTGGGTGCGGCGCGAGCCCATTTCAATAATCGGACGGCCATCAGCGGAGACCACCATGCGCGATGCCGCCGATGCCACAGCCGAATCCGAGTTCATGATGGACAAAATGACGGTTTCCAGCAAAATAGCTTCGCCGAAGGTGCCGCGCACGGTCAGCAGCGGAGAATTAGGGAAGTACAGCTCGCCCTCACGGTAGCCATCAATTTGGCCGGAGAAGCGGTAATTGCGCAGGTAGTCCCGGGTGGCATCATCTAAGAACGTCAACGTTGCGAGTTGTTCTTCCGTGAAGCGGAAGTTCATCACCGCATCCAGTACGCGCGGAATTCCGGCCACGACACCGTAACGGCGCTCATTGGACAGCCGGCGTGCAAAGACTTCGCAGACTACCGGGCGTTCAGCCGTGCCGTCAGCGAGCGCTGCCTGCAACATGGTCAGCTCATACATGTCCGTGAGCAACGCCGTGGATTGTGGTTGATTCGTCTTAGGGTTCACAGCGAACAAGTCTAGCGCGCGACATGGCTTTTCTGTGCCATTCAGCTCCATTCAGGCTAAGCAGTCAGCCATGTCTAGCCTATGCAGTGCTTTTCGATGCCCCATCAGCGCCCCAAAGACTGCATTTAAATGGGCACTCGATATTTCTTATTCGAATTGCAGTACCAGCCACACCTTGTCATCGGATGCGGAATAAGCAACACCGACGGCCATATGCAGGTTTGTTGGTTCCATCATGACTGCCAAGTGAGATTCCGAGGTGCGAAGACGCTCAATAAATTCGTAGCCGCTGGCCTCATTAAGCTGCAGGTGTGCTTGCAGCATGCTGATGTTTTCATCGACATTGTCTTCTTTCCCCGTAACAGCATTGAGCTCAGCCTTTTGCTGGGCTGCTTCCTGACGGTCCGGGTATTCGAAGATCATGCTGAGGTTTTGCTTAGTGCGCATGTCATTGATGGCGTCGTAGACTTCAGTCTGGATGGTGTCCAGCTGCGCCTGAACGTGCGCTGGTGGCGCGGTTGTGGCCAGGAGAGTGAGCACCAACGTGATGGTGGTGATTCCGATGCGAGCAAGGTCTGCAGGGTTCTTGCCCGAGAAAATCTCATTCATTAAACGGGCAATAGGCTGTGGCAGTTGCATGGTCTTATGCTCTCTTTGGCTCGCATGTGAAAATCGTTTTGCCTAACTCTAGTCAAAATCTGCTACTAAAGAAATAAAATTAGTTAAGCTGGTTGGCATGTACGTGCAATTAAGTTCACCCATGGCTTCCCCGGAGCTAGATGAGGCAATTGACGTCTCGGTAGCTTCGGAAGAGAATCTGCCGTGGATGTGCGTTGTTTGGGACGATCCCGTAAACCTGATGAGCTACGTGTCCTATGTATTTCAAACCGTGTTGGGCTATGACAAAAAGCGCGCCAATGAGTTGATGATGCAGGTGCACACTGAGGGTAAAGCCGCAGTAAGCTCCGGTGAGCGTGACAAAGTAGAAGCCGACGTGAAAAAGCTGCAAGTAGCAGGGCTTTGGGCAACAATGCAGCAGGCAGGTTAATTAGATGCAACCTTGGAGAAGGAAAAAGGCTCTATTGCGCGGAGCGAAGTTTCAAACCGTGCTGGAGCCTATGGAACGTGAGGTTCTAGGAAATCTCACCTCCACCGTCAGTGAAGCCATCATCCAACGCGCACAATCAGCGCCAAAGGATGAGCTGGCAGAAATGATGGATATGCCCACCGGGCATAAAGAGGCCCCGAAAGATCCTTCGCTGGCGCGACTTTTCCCAGACTTCTTTGCGGAAGGTGAAGAAGAATATGACGGTGATGCCGGGCTGATGCGCAGTCTGCACGAAAATGACATCGCCAAAGAAAAGCTGCGCAACCTTCAAGTCATCAACCATGCGCTTGGCCCAGTGGGTGGAGCAGAGGTCGCCATCGAAGAAGCGGACGCCCATGCTTTTCTAGCCGGCTTAAATGATCTGCGTCTGTATTTGGCTAGCGGTGACATCTTCAGCGAAGAAGATGAACAAAACCGCGACACCTTGGTGGAGTGGCTCGGCTACTGCCAAGACTCCCTCCTCGAAGCCCTCATTGGCTAATTGCCCGTGCGGGTGTGTTTGGCAGTTGTAGGCATTTGGCGTTTGCAAGCAGCAACGCCGCGTTGCGTTGCTGAAGCTGTGAAGCTACCGAAAGAACCCCGGATATAGCCGTTGAATTGTGCGCCTATGTGCATAGGCGACGTCTTCTTTGCGGCAGAGCTTGCTTGGCTGGGTTAAACTTGTCTGCACTATGACCTACCCAGCACCCATCCCGCAGCCCTCCGGAAAGTCGTCGCGCAATAGTGGTATTTCAGCGAATTACACCAAGCGTGGACGTATTGCCACGGGGCTGACTTTCGCATTCGGGTACGTCGCGGTGCTGTGGATTGTGCACCTGGTTAACACGTTTATCTTCGGGAGCCGGCTGACATACTTCGGTATTCACCCGCTGGATTTCAACGGTCTGCTGGGCATCATTACTTCGCCGTTTCTGCACTCGAACTTTGAGCACCTGATTTCAAACTCAATCTCAGGTGCCATTTTCTGTTTCCTCGTAGGCCTTTCCGGGCGTAAAGCCTGGTGGGAAGTTACCTTGCTGGTCGTACTCATCGCCGGCATTGGTACATGGCTGCTGGGCGGCCCGGGTACCAACCACATCGGTGCATCGGGAGTTGTCTATGGCTGGTGGGCTTACCTGCTCATCCGCGGTATCTTCAACCGTTCCCTGAGCCAGATTGCACTGGGCATTGTCCTGGGCATTTTCTACTCCGGCATGATCTTCGGTGTGCTGCCCATCTATGAAGGCGTGTCCTGGCAGGCGCACCTCTTCGGCGCCGCTGGCGGTGTCGTGGCAGGTAGCGTGATTACCTCCGATGACACCAAAGCGCAGATCGCACGGCGCAAGCAAAAGGCGGTTAGATAAGTGGACAGTCTAGCTCCCATCGGTATCTTTGATTCAGGTGTCGGTGGTTTAACAGTCGCGCGCACCATCATGGAGCAGCTGCCACAAGAATCCATCATCTACGTCGGTGATACCGCGCATGCGCCATACGGCCCGCGGGAGTTGGAAGACGTGCAGAATCTTTCCCGCGCCATCGCCGATGACTTGGTGGAGCGCGGCTGCAAGATGTTGGTCATCGCATGCAACACAGCAACCGCAGCCTTCTTGGAAGAAGCGAGGGAGCGCTATGACATCCCGATTGTGGAGGTCATCCGCCCGGCGGTACGCCGTGCGCTGGCCACCACGCGTAACCACAAAGTCGGTGTCATTGGCACTGAGGGAACCATCAATTCCCAGGCCTATCAACACCTGTTCGCGCAGACGGACACCGTGGAAGCGCACGCCGTGGCTTGCCCGGACTTCGTGCCTTTCGTAGAACGCGGGATTACCTCCGGCCGGCAGATTCTCGGCGTGGCGGAAGCCTACTTGGCGCCGCTGCAGGCAGCAGGCGTGGATACCTTGGTGCTGGGCTGCACGCATTACCCGTTGCTGACCGGCATTATTCAGCTGGCCATGGGCGATAATGTCACCCTGGTGTCCTCGGCAGAAGAGACTGCGAAGGACGTGCTGCGCATCTTGACCGAACGTGATGAACTAGCACCTGTTGATAATGCGCCCACAAGACTTTTTGAATCCACCGGTGATGCAGAAACTTTCTCACGCCTTGCACAGCGCTTTTTAGGCCCTCAGCTGTAATTTTCACAGCCGGTGAGCATCCCCACATAAGGCTATGGTTAGTGTCTTTAACCGTGAATTCGCCTGTTATTAAAGAATTTTCGGCGAATTCGTGACAACATAGCCTCATGAAGTTGACCATTCTAGGATGCTCGGGCAGCGTGCCCAGTCCTAATAACCCTGCGTCGGGTTACTTGGTTTCTTTCCCAGACGCACCGTCCATCATTATGGACTTGGGCCCTGGTACTTTTGCTGCTTTGCAAGAAATCCAAGACCCCTGTGATGCCCATCTGACTTTCAGTCACCTGCATGCGGATCACTGCACTGATTTCCCTTCGTTGATGGTGTGGCGTCGTTTCCACCCGGAAGCCCCCGCAGCATCGCGAAATTTCATATTTGGTCCGAAGGATTCCCCGGTTCACCTGGGTCGCATGAGCGCGGATCACGTGGATGAAGTAGATGACTTCTCTGATTCCTTCGCATTCTCTTCCTGGGAGAACGGTAAGCGTGAGCTCATTGATGATGTGTACATGACGCCGTTTCACGCCATTCACCCGATTGAGGCGTATAGCCTGCGCATGGAGCACGCCAAGACCGGCAAGGTTATTTGTTACACGGGGGATACGGCTTATACCGAGGACTTGGTGCCGGCAGCACAGAACGCGGATGTATTCCTCGCCGAAGCAGCTTGGGGTTGTGAGACCGAGGGCCGCCCACAGGGCATGCACATGTCGGGCAACCAGGCAGGGCGTTTAGCAAAGCTTGCCGATGTCAAAAAGTTGGTCCTCGTCCACCTGCAGCCTTGGAGTGATCCGCAGTCCACGGTGGATGCAGCACGCACTGAGTTCGATGGGGAAATTGTGTTGGGCGCGCCGGGCATGGAGTTTGAACTCTAAGCTGGCGCGGTACCCTTGAGGACATGACTGATTTTCAACGTGCTGATGGTCGTGACCTAGACCAGCTGCGAAGTGTCCGTATTACCCGCAATTTCACCACTAATCCTGCCGGCTCCGTTCTGGTTGAGTTCGGCAACACCCGCGTGATGTGCACTGCTTCTGTTCAGCAGGGCGTTCCACGTTTTAAGAAGGATTCCGGTGAGGGCTGGTTGACTGCGGAATACGCAATGCTGCCGTCCGCAACGCATGACCGCATGCCACGTGAATCCATGAAGGGCAAGGTCAAGGGTCGTACCCATGAGATTTCTCGTCTGGTGGGCCGTTCCTTGCGCGCGGCTATTGATTTGAGCCAGCTGGGGGAGAACACCATCCAGATTGACTGCGATGTGCTCCAGGCTGATGGTGGCACCCGCACCGCGTCGATCACGGGTGCATATGTTGCGCTTGCCGATGCCATTGCGGTTCTCAAAGACCAAGGCGTTGTACCGGGCGAGCCACTGTTGGATCCAATCGCCGCGGTATCAGTGGGCATCGTCGAGGGCAATGTCTGCTTGGACCTGCCTTATGAGGAAGACTCCCGCGCTGAGGTCGACCTGAACGTTGTGATGCAGGAGTCCGGAAACTTCGTGGAAGTCCAGGGCACCGGCGAGAACGGCTTGTTCGGCCGCGACGAATTGAACTCCATGCTGGATGTTGCGCAAAAGGGCTGCTATGAGCTGATTGCTGCGCAGCGTGCCGCGCTTGGAATCTAGGGCTTATGAAACTTCTTGTTGCATCGAATAACGCGAAGAAGCTGATTGAGCTGGAAAAGATTCTGGCTGATGCTGGCATCGATTCGGTTGAGCTGGTTCCGCTGCGCGATGTTGAGCCTTATGAAGAGCCCGTCGAAGACGGCCGCACCTTCGCCGACAATGCATTGTTGAAGGCACATGCTGGCGCGCGGGAAACTGGCCTTGCCTGCATCGCCGATGACTCCGGCATTGCTGTGGAAGAACTCAACGGCATGCCCGGTGTGCTCTCCGCGCGCTGGTCCGGCACTCACGGAAATGATGCCGCGAACAACGAGTTGTTGCTCGCACAGATGGCGCATGTGCCAGAACAACGCCGCCAGGCGGCGTTTGTCTCCGTTTGCGCGCTGGTTACTCCTGCCGGTCAAGAACACGTTGCCGAGGGCCGTTGGCCTGGAACCCTGCTCACCGCACCACGCGGCGAGGCTGGCTTTGGCTATGACCCACTGTTCCAACCTGAAGGCGAGACCCGCAGCTCCGCGGAGCTGACCCCAGAGGAAAAGAACTCGGCTTCACACCGTGGACGCGCACTGGCACAACTGGTGCCAGTGATTGAAAAGCTGGCTGCTGGAAACGCTAGCTAAATCACGCTTTCACACAAAAGTAGAAAGAGGAGGGGCGTGCAGTCAGTGCTGCACGCCCCTCCTCTTTCGGGATGACAAAGCCTATGAAAGCTGGAACATCTGCTTTACTTCGTTGCGGCGCTTGATCTCCATCCAGAAGGAGAAGAACGGGATAACACCCGCAAGGGCAGTGGTGAACCACTTGCCAACGGACCAGCGCGCCTTAGGCGCTAGGTTCAAAATGGACAGAAGATAGACCATGTACGCGAGGCCGTGAGCCTGTGCCACCAGAGTTGCCCAGTCCGGCATTTCCATACCGACGATGTATTCCAAGATCATGCGGATCACCAGGATGACCAGGAAGATACCGGTGATGGTGGCTGCGACGGTGAAAAATGTCAGTGCGGTGGAAACGCGCTTCTGGCGTTCTGGGTGAACCTGCTGCTGGGAGGTCATGGAAGAAGAGTCCTTTAAGTTTCTGCGTGCTATTGGGAAAGAATTTCAGCCGAACTTTGACTGACTGATTCTTAAAAATCCGCGTGAGGGTCGGAAGAATGTGGCTCAGATGAGTTCTGCCCGCGTCTTTGTCGGTTCATGGCGTTGAATTCCTCAACGCTGATCTGCTTGCGCTGTGGCAGGAAGTCCTTGTCGATTTCAGTTACCTGATCATCGGTTTCTTGCGGCGCTTGGTACATGTAGTCATCACTGCCGACTTCGGCAGCTTCATTTTCTGCTTCGATACGCTCATTTTCGTACTTCATTGCGGTGCGATAGGCGTAGATGACAAAAGCTGCGAACAATGGCCACTGAAAGGCATAACCAAGGTTCTGGAAAGTACCAGAACCCGACTGGAAGCGGGACCATTGCCACCATGCGAGACCGATAAATGCGACAACAAAAACCGCGATGAGCACGATATGCCACCACCGTGTTTTAATTTTATTCCGCTTTTCACTCACATAGCCCACCTTACCTATCCATTTCGGAAAGCCCTATTTCCCCAATTATTAATTTTGACACGTTCTGTTGTAATATCAGTTGCGCAAGCGCCCGTGGCGGAATTGGCAGACGCGCTAGATTTAGGTTCTAGTGTCCAGAGGGCGTGTGAGTTCAAGTCTCACCGGGCGCACAGCATAAAGGCTGTACTTGGATAACCAAGTACAGCCTTTAAACATTTCCGCGATGTATTGCGATACTCCGTCCGAGTTGGGTTAAGTAAAGAAAAGTGTGTCTGTCGGTGTGTCGGGCAAGAATTCGACTGCT
>OMJG01000226.1_pt1 | contig 44112 bp, 43 predicted proteins | sample 1646431 | NCBI WGS metagenome assembly OMJG01 (sample SAMN03771674, study PRJEB25209) | food metagenome | isolation source: Cotija cheese | place: Mexico:Jalisco,Michoacan | collected 2011-12-12
TGAGCTTATCTTACAAGAAGACCGGATCAATTGCGGTTTTTAGTAGTACGAATTCCAAGAGTAAGAGTCGCTCCAGCTCCAGTTCTAGTACGGGGACAAATGCAACAACCGCCAATAGCAGAACAAACAATAGTGATTATGGATACGGTTATTAAGCAGAATAGAGGGTATTTAGAAAGCAGTGGTAAGCTAAGTGCTTCCGCTGTTTTCTTTTACCATCAGATAGGCTAGACTGAAGTCAGATAAGCTTTGAAAGAAGGAGCGGGTGAACGATGCATTTATTAGTTACTGGCGGAGCGGGCTTCATAGGTGCCAACTTTGTGCATGACATTGTTCGAGAGCATCCAACGACTGATGTGACAGTGCTCGACAAGCTAACCTATGCTGGTAATCGTGCTAATTTAGCCGATTTGCCAGCTGAACGAGTTCGATTAGTCGTTGGGGACATCACTGATGCTGGATTAGTTGATCGACTGGTCTCTCAGACCGATGCGGTGGTACATTACGCCGCTGAGAGCCATAACGACCGCTCACTACATAATCCGGATCCATTTGTTCAGACAAATATCGTGGGTACGTATACGTTACTTCAAGCCTGCCACAAATATAATGTGCGGTTTCACCAAATTTCTACGGATGAAGTGTATGGTGATCTTCCATTACGTTCTACAGGGAGTACCGCAATGTTTACGCCCGATAGCCGGTATAATCCTAGCAGTCCTTACGCCGCAACCAAGGCCAGTGCCGACATGTTGGTTCGTGCGTGGGTCCGGTCGTTTGGACTGCGGGCAACGATTTCGAACTGTTCTAACAATTACGGTCCTTACCAATATGTTGAAAAGTTTATCCCACGTCAAATTACCAATATTTTAAGTGGTCGACGGCCTAAGCTATATGGACGGGGGATGAACGTGCGCGATTGGATTCATGTGAGTGATCATTCGCGGGCAGTTTGGGAGATTCTGATGCATGGTGAGATTGGTCAGACGTACTTGATTGGTGCTAATGGTGAACGGAGTAATCGTGATGTTTTAGCCCTTATTTTGAAGCTAATGGGTCAGCCTGCCGATGCTTTCGATTGGGTAGCTGACCGAGCGGGGCATGATCGACGTTATGCGATTGATGCAACAAAGCTTCGCAATGAGCTAGGGTGGCAGCCAGAGGTCACCGACTTTGAAGCCGGCTTACAGCAAACCATTGACTGGTACCGTGCACATGAGAGTTGGTGGCGGCCGGTAAAAGCTCAGGTTGAGGCCGGGTATCGGGTACATGGGCAGTGAACTGTAAACAAGGTCCGCTGTTTCAAGGCGACAAAAAAGAGATGCGACGATTTCAATCAATAAAATCATCGTATCTCTTTTGCGTTCCTATTAATTAATACCCCCGTGACACATCCGCCACATTAACGTGTAGTGAACCATCTTGCACAAAACTTTCAACGTTATCGCGAAGATAATCGAAGATTGGTAAGGCGTTGTCTGGCGCAAAACCAGTTTGGTGGGGAGTGATTAAGACGTTCGGGTAATTCCACAGTTTAGAGTCCTTAGGTAGTGGTTCAATTTCGAAAACATCTAGGGCTGCATGTAAGACGTTTTGATAGAGTAGGGCGTGCATCAGTGCCTGCTCATCAACTGACTTTCCTCGACCAACATTCACGAAAATTCGGAGTCCGTTCAGTTGGTTAAAGTAAGCTTCATTAAAGTAATGAGTGGTTTCTGCCGTTGCGGGCATCGCATTGATAATAACATCTGCGTCCTTGACCAAGTCAGCATCATCTTGCATGGCGACTGCGCCTTGGAAGCCCGTCACGCCATGTCCAGATCGGTTAACGCCAAATGGGTAGTTGCCAAAGCCGTTTAGCAGGTTGGCAATGGCTTGACCAATACTTCCGGTCCCATAAATAACGACCTTCTGGTTAGCTAACACATCCAAGTCACTCCGAGCCGGTTGTTGCCAGAAGTGACCAGCCTGATTCTTTACGGCTTCATTGAAGCCACGTAAGAAGTATAGCAGGTAGCCCAATGTTGATTCGGCAATTGCGCCCGAGTAAGCACCACTGGCATTGGTAACCTGAATATGGTGTTCGCGAATCCAATCAAGTGGGAGATAATCAATACCAGCACTGACCGTTTGAATCCACTTCACCTGGTTAGCTGGGTTTTGGAGGACTGCCAAACCATGTTGGCGACTCCACCCAAAGATGATACTAATCTCCGTGGCACTTTGCCACTCACTAGCGGGGACGACCGCCACGCCTTGATCCGCCAATTCACGGGTCTGAGCGGGCGTTAATGCTTGAAATGCAAGAATTTTTTCTGTCATCACAAAAGGCCTCCTTAACTTCGTTCAGTTACCCTTATTTTAGCACGTGTTTGTTGATTTCTCGCATAAAAATCTTCAGACACTAAAGTAACCGATTACATGACATGCGACACCTTTTCAAATCTGTTACGGAGTTTACCGAACAAAAAGCGGTGAAAAATCGCACAAATACCACAAACTTTGCAGATAATCGCAACCAATCATTGAAACTTGACTTATCACTCGATATAATGAAGTCAAGACAGCAATTATTTATTTACACTAACAACGATTGGGGAGGTTAGAACAATGTTCAATCTGGGTCTGGATATCCTTGGGCTTGCCCGTTTCCAGTTCGCCATGACGACGGTGTTTCACTTTTTCTTCGTACCGTTGTCAATCGGTCTGGCGTTTGTCGTGGCCGTGATGGAAACGATGTACGCAATCAAGGGTGATGAGGATTACAAGAAAATGGCGCAGTTCTGGGGCAAAATTTTCCTGTATAGCTTTGCCGTTGGGGTTGTGACCGGGATCATTCAAGAGTTCCAATTTGGGATGAACTGGTCGGAATACTCACGTTTTATGGGGGACATCTTCGGTGCACCATTAGCCATTGAAGCCCTCGCCGCATTTTTCCTGGAATCCACGTTTATTGGAATGTGGATGTTTACTTGGGATCGATTTAACAAATGGGTTCACACGTTATTTATTTGGTTAGTCATGGTTGGGTCATCACTGTCTGCCTTATGGATCTTGGCTGCTAATAGTTTCATGCAAAATCCGTTGGGTTACATCATCAACCAAAAAACCGGACACGTCCAAATGACGAGTTTCGGTCAAGTTGTGGGGAACCCGCAACTGTGGAATGAATTTCCGCACGTAATTTTTGGGGCATTTGTAACCGCTTCGTTTGTGATTGCCGGCTGCTGTGCTTGGCGCTTACTCAAGAAAGACCACGTGTCCTTCTACCGTAAGTCCATGAACGTTGCCTTAGTCATTGGGTTGATTTTCTCACTAGGTTCTATCGCCAGTGGGGACTTCCAAACCCGTTATCTGATTAACAATCAACCAATGAAGTTCGCTGCTATGGAAGGACTCTATAAGGACTCCACCAACAAGGGTGAATGGTCGGCGGTTTCCACCTTCAACACCAAGCAACACAAGTCGACGTGGTCGATCGACGTGCCATATGTTTTGAACTTATTAAGTTATCACAAGACGACCGGGACCGTTAAGGGCATGAACACCATCAATAAGGAGTTGCATGCCAAGTATGACAAGAAGTTTGGTAGCGATATGAATTACTACGTCCCAACCAATACCTTGTTCTGGAGCTTCCGGATTATGGCCGGTGCTGGCGCTTTGTTTGCCTTATTGGCCATTGTTGGATTGATTATGAACCGTAAGAAGTCTCAGGCTATCATGAAGCAGCGGTGGTTCTTATACATCATGGGACTATGCCTCTGGTTACCATTCGTCGTTAACACGGCTGGGTGGTTTGTCACTGAGTTTGGTCGCTACCCATGGATTGTTTATGGCCTGTTGACGATCGCTGATGCCGTTTCACCAAACGTTTCCGTAGCCTCGTTACTGACCAGTAACATCGTCTACTTCTTAATGTTTGCTGGGATGGGGCTTGTGATGGTTGTGCTCAGTCATCGAGCTTTGAAGGCTGGTCCAGACGTCGACAACACAGATGGTTATGCCACTAGTGATACCAAGCTTGATCCATATTCGAAGGGGGCGTTCAACCATGACTAGTCTACAATTACTCTGGTTTATTCTGATTGGCGTCTTGTTCAGTGGGTTCTTCTTCCTTGAAGGGTTTGACTTCGGCGTCGGCATGTTGATTAAGAGCTTTGCCAAAAATGATGCTGAACGTGACGTGGTTATCCGTTCCATTGGACCTCACTGGGACGGTAACGAAGTATGGCTGATTACAGCTGGTGGGGCAATGTTTGCCTCATTCCCAATGTGGTATGCCACCCTGTTTTCTGGGTATTACCTCGTCTTATTCTGTATCTTAGCCGCCTTGATTTTCCGGGGAGTCTCCTTTGAATTCCGGGCTAACATGGAAACTCAGCGTTGGCGGACCTTTTGGGAATGGGCCGGTACGATTGGTAGTTTCTGTGCCGCCTTTCTCTTCGGGATGCTATTTACATCCATGATTAAGGGGATGCCTATTGATAAGAACGGCGATATGACAGCGCACTTCTTTGATTACGTGAACCTGTTCTCCATCGTCGGTGGGGTGGCCGTTGTGGTCCTCTGTCTGGTTCATGGGTTGAACTTCATTCGGTTGAAGACCACCGGTGAACTGCGTGAACGTGCTTTGTCTTGGAATAAGGTTCTCTATCCGGTACTCTTTGCCGGTGAGGTCGTCTTTGCCATTCTCTTATTCTTCTTTACAGATTTCTTCAGTAAGAAGCCGATGACCACGACGGCCATTGTAGTCGCGTTAGTTGTCTTTACCTGCTTAGCTTACTGGGGCGTCTTAAAGAATCATGAATGGTTGTCCTTTATCGGTAGTGGTCTAGGCTTGATTAGCGTTGTGGTTTTGATCTTTAATGGGTTATTCCCACGGGTCATGGTAGCCAACAATCCGGCTTACTCCTTACTAATCAAGAACTCCTCGAACTCCCCGTACACGTTACACCTGATGACCATCTTGACCTTTAGCATCTTGCCAATCGTCCTGATCTACTTCATCTGGAGCTACTGGGTCTTCTACAAGCGTTTAGCGTCACCGAAACAAAATGCTTAAATAAAATTCAGTGAAAACGCCGCTTCGGCAAGTTCTGACACGCGAAAAATGCTATCATAGCATTAGTGTTATCACTTGTTATGAGGGGGCGTTTTTTTGATTGATCAACGTGTTTTCAAATTTCCGGGTATTAAGCCGGCGATGGTGATTGAGACGATTCTAACCATCGTTCAAGCCATTATGATTATTCTGCAGGCCCAATACTTATCTGTGGCCATCGTCCGGTTATGGCGTCAACAGCCCGTTGGCACCATTGTCACACCCTTGGCGTTATTTGCGGTAGCGTTTTTGGCGCGACATTTATTAACCGTTTTCAAGAACTGGTGTCTCTATCCTTTTGTGGAGAAAAGCACCAAGACCTTACGGCAACAGTTTATGGCGAAGTTATTTGACCTTGGCCCCAGCGTTGTTGCCGAAAAGGGGACCGGGAATGTCGTTACCATGGGGCTAGAGGGTATTGACAAGATTCAGACCTATCTGATGATGATTATCGGTAAGGTGGTGGATCTGTCGATTACGCCGTGGCTAGTCCTGATCTACATTGCAACCATTCAGTGGAAAGAGGCGCTGTTCTTACTGGCTATCTATCCCTTAATTATTCTCTTTATGATTATTCTGGGACTAGCAGCACAGGCCAAAGCTGACCGGCAATATGCCGGATATCAACGGCTTTCCAACCATTTTGTGGATACCCTGCGGGGCCTACCCACGCTTAAACAGTTGGGGCTAAATGAACAGTATGCCGATAACGTCTATCAAGTCAGTGAAGATTATCGCAAGAAAACGATGGCCACACTGACCATCGCTATGACATCAACCTTTGCGCTCGATTTCTTTACCACGTTATCGATTGCTATTGTGGCGGTCTTTTTAGGCTTTGGGTTAATGGACAGTACGACTCAGTTGCTACCGGCGCTGGTTATTTTAACGTTGGCGCCCGATTATTTTGCTCCTATTCGTAATTTTGCCAATGATTATCATGCGACGTTGAATGGGAAGAATGCCCTAACAGCGGTCTTGGATGTCTTACAGCGGCCAGTGCCGACTGATCGGACGTTATTGCCTGAACGCCATCCGGTTTGGCAAGCAGACGATATGATTCAGTTTGAGCACGTCAATGTGAGCTACGGTGATGGGGCACCGACACTTCATGACTTGAACTTTCGCGTTCAAGGGTTTCAAAAGATCGGTATTATTGGTGCTTCTGGTTCAGGGAAGTCGACGCTGATTAACACCTTAGGCGGCTTTCTCAGCCCGCGTGACGGCCAAATCACAGTGAATGATGTGACAGTGCCGCATTTGGATCAAACGGCCTGGCAGCACAGTTTTGTCTATATTCCGCAGTCGCCCTATTTATTCCATGCCAGCTTACGGGATAATCTGGCTTTCTACGCACCTGATGCCAGGGATGACGCGGTTGCAGCTGCTGCGGATAAAGCCGGATTGCGAGACTGGATTGCCAGTCTACCTGATGGTTTAGCGACGCCGATTGGCGAAGGTGCTCGTGGCGTCAGTGGAGGGCAAGCGCAACGGATTGCGTTAGCCCGGGCCTTCCTGGATGATTCCCGGCGGATTCTATTGTTTGATGAGCCGACTGCCCATTTGGATATCGAAACCGAAGTTGAATTGAAGCAAACGATGCTACCGGTCTTTGAGAATCACGTAGTTTTCTTTGCCACGCACCGGCTCCATTGGATGAATGAAATGGATTATATTTTAGTTCTGGATCACGGCAAAATTGTGGAACAGGGAACACCTGACGACTTACAACGCCGCAATGGGGCTTACGTCCGGCTACGATCAGAGATGGAAGGGGCGACGACCAAATGAAGGGTTTCTTGGCAACCTTTAAGCACGACCACTGGGTAATGCCCTATCTGCGACGTTACCGCAAATTATTGGTACTCGTGCTGTTCTTAGGTTTTATGACGTTCTTTTGTGGTGGCGCGTTGATGTTTAACTCCGGCTATCTGATTAGTCGAGCAGCGACACACCCTTACAATATTTTGATGATTTATGTCCCGATTGTCCTAGCCCGGGCCTTTGGGATCGGCCGGCCGGCCTTTCGTTACGCGGAACGGTTAACTAGCCATAACTGGGTATTGCGGATTGTTTCGGACTTTCGTAAGCGCCTGTATCAGGCAGTGGAAAAGCAAGCCGTTGCGATTCGGCAAACGCATCAAACGGGGGATGTCCTCAGTATTCTAGCTGATGACATTGATCACATTGAAAACCTCTATTTGCGCACGGTCTTTCCGTTAGTGATTGGTTGGTTATTGTATTTATTTGTCGTTGTCGGGATTGGTTACTTCAATTGGGCCTTTGGGTTACTCATGCTCATCTTACTGGGCGTCATTGTGATTGTTATGCCGTTAGTATCGGTCGCCGCAAATGGTCGCCGTGAATTTCAGGCGCGACAAGTCCAGCGACAATTCTATACCCAGTTGACAGATGCCGTATTGGGGCTCGGGGACTGGTTGATTTCTGGCCGCCGACAAGCTTTTTTGCGGCAACAAGAGCAACCCATCGACCGCATTGCCACCCTACGGCGGGCTGACCACCATTTCCAGTGGTGGCGAAACTTTGCCATTCAGTTTGTTTTTGGTGCCGCAGTGGTTCTAATTGTGTGGTGGGCTGGCGTGACGTTCACGCATAATCAGGCAGAAGCTAACTGGGTGGCAGCATTTGGCTTGGCCCTATTTCCGGCCGTGGAACCCTTTGCCGATATGAGCCAAGGTGTTAGTGAATGGCCAGTCTATCAGGATTCAATTCGGCGGGTTAACAGCCTGGATGAGGCCACACCGGAGCAACCAGTCGTGCAGACCACCATTGGGCCACTTACCGATTTGACGATGGATCATGTGCGATTCACTTATTCGGGGGCTAAACGAGAAGTCCTAAGTGATTTATCGCTTACGTTACATCCCGGAGAAAAACTGGCGCTACTGGGTCCCAGCGGTACCGGTAAAAGTACGCTGCTGAAACTGATTTTAGGGGATGAACAGCCCAACAGCGGGCGGGTTACTTTAAATGGGGTGTCCATTGATCAACTACAGGCGCAACGGGCACAGCTCTTTGGTGTGCTTGACCAACAACCCTATTTATTTAACACGACCGTGATGAACAATGTTCGGCTAGGAAACTTGCAGGCGACGGATGATGACGTTCGGGCGGCGGTCAAGGCGGTTGAACTCGATGATCTGATTAGCCGATTGCCCGATGGGTATAATACACAGGTCCAAGAGGCCGGTAGCCGCTTTTCTGGCGGTGAACGTCAGCGGTTATCCTTGGCACGGATCTTACTTCAAGATGCACCGATTATCATTTTAGATGAACCTACCGTTAGCTTGGACCCGATTACGGAACAACACTTGTTGGATACCGTCTTTAAGGTTCTACATGATAAGACGATCATCTGGGTAACGCACCATTTGGCGGGGATTAACCATGTTGATCAGGTCCGCTTCATTGAGCATGGTCAGTTCGACATGCAAGGGAGTCCGCAAGATCTGTATCAAAATAATGCCCGTTTTCGGGCCTTGTATGATTTGGATCGCGGCCATTAAAGACTTAGGAAATTTGGGACGTCAGTCGATTAGGCTGGCGTCTTTTTTTATAAAAATGAGCGCATCAAAAGGCGAATGTCTGCTTTTTAGCGCACATTTCGACACCAGAATATTCGGAAACGCCAAAAAAGACCTCATCCCCAAAAGGATAAGGTCGCAGTGGTCGCTTGCATGAACAAGACCGTTAAGTATCTTTTAACCATAGTGAAAGCCAACCACATGTCTAATTACTTCGAGGTCCAAGAAGATTGATGACGTCTTATAATTCAATTTAGTAATCGCACGTTGTTATCTCAAAGGTCAATTAATGATCGCGGCGTAACAACAGGCGGGTCAGTTGTTCTAATGACTGTTGTGCTGAACCAACTGGTAACTGCTGAATTAAGGTCAGGGCCCGATCGGTATAGTCTTGGGCCAATTGTTTGGCTGCGCCGACCCCGTCATATTGCGCCACTAATGCCTGAACGTGCTTGATGTCCTCTAAAGTCATCGCTTGTTTTTTCTTTAACAACTTATGAAAGTCACGTGGTGCGTGCGATAAGCTCAACAGCAGGGGCAGGGAGTAGACGCCAGAGCGTAAGTCTTCTAGAACGGGCTTCTGGGTTCTTTTAGGATCACCGGCGTAATCTAAAATATCGTCGAGCATTTGATAAGCACACCCAATCGCGATGCCAATATCACGGGTACGGTCGATAACGCTTTGCGGCGCACCGGCCAATTGCGCGCCTTGATAGCAGCTTAAGGCAAACAATTCCGCCGTCTTACCCGCAATTTCGTTGAGGTAGGCGTCTAAGGTGATGTCTTCACGATAGTTTAGATCCATTTGATGCAATTCACCTTGTAAGATGCGGTGCATAGCATCGATGTGGTTTTGAATCAGTGACCGGTCCGTCGTTGACTTCAACACTTGGTCAAAGTAGACCGTAAACATAAAGTCCCCAGCGTAGATGGCATTGCGTTGCCCATATGTCATCTGAATCGTTCGGACGCCACGTCTAGTTGGTGAATCATCAATCACATCGTCATGAATCAACGTGCCCACGTGGAGAATCTCAATGGCTGCTGCGCCAGCTTGGAGTTGGGCTGGAGTTGCCGCATTACCAAACGTTGAAAATAAGTAAAAATAACCGGGACGCAACAACTTGCCGCCGGATTTTAATAGCGCTAATATTTTATGATGAATGGGTTGGTTGTCCAGCTGAACCGTACGCAATAAGTAATCTTGCAATGCGGTTAGTTGCGGCTCCACTTGAGGAAATTGCCGCCAAAGTTGTCGATCCATTTTGCACCTCACTAATGGTTACATTAAAATTTATCTTACCGACAAGTGGAAACGTTGTCAAATAAAGGTTATCATCAAATCAGAATTCATAATTTTAGGGGGATTACCATGACGTTACCAATTTTTCTGGAACTTGTTGAAATTAAAGCCAAAATTGCCTCAGTCTGGCCGTTTCTATTAGGAGTTATTTTCGTTCAGGCCAACTATGGTCAACTTAACTGGGGACTTACGGGGCTATTCTTTATTGCGATGTTGTTATTTAATATGGCTGTGGACATTAATGATAACTACCAAGATTATACCAAAGCTGGTAGCCAAGCGGCGGAATGGAAGAAAAATACTAATATTATTGGCGTGAATGGCTTGTCAGTTAAACGGATTTTTGGGCTGATGACAACCATGGCCGGGGTCGCCGGAGTGATTGGCTTGTATCTTGTTTGGCAGACGGGATGGCCATTGTTAGTCATGGGTATTTTCTGTTTTTTAGTGGGCTACTTGTACGCAGGGGGACCACGCCCCTTATCGGGAACGCCGACGGGTGAATTCTTTGCCGGGTTCACCATGGGGTATATGATCATGCTGATTACGGTATACCTGAACTTGTATCAAACGGGAAACTTTACCGGCGTTTTGCTGTTGCGCGTGTTGTTGGCTTCAGGGATTGCCGTCATGGCCATTGCGGCGTTGTTATTAGCCAATAACATCTGTGATGCCCAAGAAGATCTCGATTTGAATCGCACCACCATTGTCTATTATTTGGGCGTTAACGGGGCGTTGTGGTTGTTTGCTAGCTTCTATGTCATTGGCTACGGCTCACTTATTGCCAGTGTATGGTTAGGCGATTTACCACACTGGTCTTTACTAGCGTTAATCAGTGTGCCCCTCGTTTACCGTAATGTGCGTGGCTTATTCCAAAAACAAGTCAAAAAGGAAACCTTTATTTTAGCTGTTCGTAGTCTTGGTATTTTAGCGCTAACGACCGTTTTAGCAGAGTTGTTGGGGCTTTGGTTAGGTTAAACATTCATAAATGTCGGCCAGACGCGTTGTTTTTTTAAGGTTCAATCGGGTAGAATAGAGAAAATACTTTTTGGAGGGCACACACGATGAAAATTTTAGAAGATCGCATTCGCCAAGACGGGACGGTTCTGACGGGCAACGTCTTAAAGGTTGACAACTTTTTGAACCACCAGGTTGATCCCCAATTGATGAATGAGCTTGGTCAGGAGTTTGCGCGGCGATTCCAAGATGCCCATATTACGAAGATCCTGACGGTGGAATCTTCTGGGATTGCACCAGCAGTTATGGCTGGCTTGCACTTGAATGTGCCGGTTATCTTTGCTCGCAAGCACAAGAGTCTGACCTTAACGGATAATTTGTACACCGCTAAGGTTTATTCCTACACGAAGCAGGTCACCAATGAAATTTCGATTGATCGTCGCTTCTTAGCGGCTGACGACCGCGTGTTAATTATCGATGACTTCTTAGCGAATGGACAAGCCGTGCAAGGGTTACTCGACATTGCCAAGACGGCCCAAATTACGGTTGCCGGCGTTGGTGTCGTGATTGAGAAGCGGTTCCAAAAGGGGCATCAGATGGTGACCGACGCTGGGATTCAACTTGAAGCACTGGCCAGCATTGCATCGTTTGAAGCTGGTCAGGTAATTTTTGCTCAAGATTAGGTGATTCTAGCTTGTTTAACGACTGATGAAACTTTAAAATAGTTAGTAGAATAATATCATTTAACCTAAGAAAAATTTATGTGAGAAAGTAGGGAATGAATTTGGCGAACACGGTCTTATATCCAGGCGACACAATTGGCGTCATTGGCAATAGTGCTAACGCAGCGATGTTGGTGACGACGGCGCGAAAAATGGGCTTACGTGTGGGTGCTTACGGTGCCGATGAGACGAGTGAAGCGTTACAGTTGGCAGATTTTAAAGCGGTTGGGTCAAATAAGGACCGCGACAAGCTGCAGCACTTTGCGGAAAGCTGTGCGGCGATCGTCTATGATTCCGAACAAGTTAACACGAGCACGGTGAAATTTTTAGCGCAGTATACGCAAATTCCTCAAGGAACCGACATGCTAGAAATGATGCAAGACCGGTTGCTAGAGCGTGCTTTCTTTGAACAACTAAATGTCAATATTGCCCCCTATGCGACGATCATCAATTTGGATGACGTTTATCAATCAGTGAATTCTATCGGATATCCGTGTGTACTGAAGCCAATTCAAAAAGAATGGTCCAGTGGCCGTGAACTTGTGATTAAGACACAAACCGATATTGCCAAAGCAGCTGGTTTGCTAGATTGGGGAACTTACATTTTGGAATCCCAGATCGCTTACGATCGGGAATACTCGATTCTAGTGGCTCGTGACCAAGAAGGAAATCAACAAGTCTTTCCAATCACGGAAGTTCAGGCTGACGGTGATCAGGTACTACGGACTTGGGTGCCAGCCCAGTTAGATGATGCCGTTGCCGGTGAAATTCACCGAATTGCCGGTGAAGTGGCCAAACACGTGGATTACGTTGGGGTCTTTGAAGTGGCCTTTTACTTGACGAGTAGTGGCGCCATTTATGTGAAGAAGATTGTGCCAGCGCCTAGTGAAGCGGGGTATGTCTTTGACGTTGCGGCTACAGTGGATGAATTTGCGGAGCATTTCCGCGCGATTGCGGGCATGCCACTAGCTGAACCTCAATTATTAACACCAGCTGTTACGGCGTCATTCACCGCCAATCAATTGGATGCGATGCGGACGCAGTGGCAAATTAAGGATAACTGGCACTTTACTTTCTATCACTTGCGGCAACAAGCCGATGATGAAGTCATGGGGCACATTTCAGTTCAGGGTAGTGCCATCAAGCCAATCTTGGATCAGTTAGACGATACGGCGATTTGGACCAACCAAACGACCGACAATCAGTAACCAGTAAGAAGTTTAGGGACCAGCCTAAACTTCTTTTTCTTTTACAGCCAAGCAATGTGACGCGGGCTGTTGACAGGTGACGTACTCCGCCGATTAAGCGAGCAAGTTTAATCAGGATTTAATCAAAATAACCGCAAGACTTCCAGCAGAACATACGTTTTTTTGGTATACTATTCAAGACTAACCAACAGAGAGGACTGTGTTCAAGGTGGCAGGAGAAGAATTATTAACTGGCATGAACGATAAGCAAACGGAGGCCGTACTCCAAACGGAGGGGCCATTATTAGTATTGGCAGGTGCCGGTAGTGGGAAGACCCGGGTGTTAACGCACCGGGTCGCCTACCTAATTGAACATAACAACGTGATGCCGTGGCGGATTTTAGCCATTACCTTTACCAATAAGGCGGCCAAGGAAATGCGCGAACGGGTGATTAAGTTACTAGGACCAGATGGTAATGATGTTTGGGTTTCAACATTCCATGCCCTGTGTGTTCGAATCTTGCGCCGGGATGCAGATAAATTAGGGTATAACCGGGCGTTTACCATTGCCGACCCCGGGGAACAACGTACCTTAATTAAACGTGTTTTACAGCAACAAAATTTAGATATCAAGAAGTTTGACCCCCGCTCGGTATTGGGGGCAATTTCTAATGCCAAGAACGCTCTACAGACGCCAGCCATGATGCGCGAGGCAGCCGGTAATCCATTTGAAACGACGGTTGCGACGGTGTATGAAAGTTATCAACGAGAATTACAGGCGAACCAGGCTATGGATTTTGATGATTTGATTATGCTGACCATTAAGCTATTCAATCAGGATGCCGATGTGCTGGGGTACTATCAAGATAAATTCCAATATATTCACGTGGACGAGTATCAAGATACCAATGATGCGCAATACACCTTGGTGAACTTACTAGCGAAAAAGCATGGCAATCTATGTGTGGTTGGTGATGGTGACCAGAGTATTTATGGTTGGCGTGGCGCGAACATGGAAAATATTTTGAACTTTGAGCACGACTATCCGGATGCGCACGTCACCTTATTGGAGCAGAACTATCGCTCAACGAAGACGATTTTACGAGCCGCTAACGATGTGATCCAGCGAAACGTTAATCGTAAGAAAAAAGATTTGTGGACCGATAATGCCGAAGGTGAACCCATCTCCTATTACCGGGGGCAAAACGAAAATGATGAGGCCCATTATGTGGTGGCCAAGATTCAAGAAGAACGGGAACAAAATCACCATGATTATGGTGATTTTGCCATTCTTTATCGAACAAATGCCCAGTCTCGGGTGATTGAAGAAACACTAGTTAAGGCCAACATTCCCTACACCATGGTTGGTGGGCATAAGTTTTATGACCGAAAGGAAATTCGGGATGTTTTAGCTTACTTGACTCTGGTGGCCAATCCGGCTGACTCAATGAGTTTGGAACGGATTATTAATGAGCCCAAACGAGGTATTGGGGCCACGAGTGTTGAAAAGTTGCGGGACTTTGCTGAAATGAACGATTGGACGGAACTGGAAGCCACTCAAAACATTTCACTAGCCACGACGCTGAGTGCTCGTGTGCGCACGGCGATGGAGAAGTTTGGGCTAACCCTCAAACATGTTCAAGACCGCGCGGCAACCATGAGTGTTTCCGATATGACGAGTGAGTTATTGGATCAAACGGGGTACATGGCATCGTTGAAGGCCTCAAAGAATCTAGAGGCCGAAACGCGAATCGAAAACATTGAGGAATTTCTATCAGTCACGCAAAAGTTCGATGATGACTGGGACAACGCCGATCATGATGAAACGGAAGACCGGTTGGTTGAGTTCTTAGCAGATTTGGCGTTAGTTTCAGCCCAAGATGACGTTGAAGAAGAACCCGCCGAGGTGACCTTAATGACCTTGCATGCGGCGAAAGGCCTTGAATTTCCGGTGATCTTCTTAATGGGGCTGGAAGAAGGTATCTTCCCTCTGTCACGGGCAATGCTTGAAGATGATGAATTGGAAGAAGAACGGCGGTTAGCCTATGTCGGGATTACGCGGGCGCAAGAAAAGCTCTACTTGACCAACGCTTATTCGCGGATGTTGTATGGTCGGCGGCAAACGAATCCCCAATCCCGATTTGTGACAGAAATTGCACCGGAATTGCTGCACTTGGACTACAGTGAAACTAAATCCGGTTTGACACCGAGCCGCCGGGATGTGCCATTTGCTCGGCGAACGGCCAGTGCGGTTGCGAAGCCATACGCTGGTAAGACTGGTCGGGTGAGTGAACCGACCGGAACAGGTGCTGGTAAGGTTAGCTGGACGATTGGTGATAAAGCCAGTCATAAAAAATGGGGTGTGGGTACCGTGGTCAAAGTGAATGGTACTGGCGAAGATGCAGAACTCGATATTGCATTCCCAGAACAAGGGATTAAGCGTTTATTGGCAGCTTTTGCCCCAATCAAACGCGTAGACTAAGCATTTAAAGTGTGGGAGGAATTAGATGACTGATAAGCCCATTAAGACGCTAACCGTGGAGCAGGCTGCCGAGGAGGCCGCTGACTTACGCCCACAATTGTTAGAGTGGGGGAAGCAGTACTACGAAGCGGATGCCCCATCTGTCGAAGACGACGTGTATGATCGCGTGTATGCTCGATTGGTGGCCCTAGAAACGGCCTTTCCAGAAATTGTTACGCCAGACTCACCAACGCAGCGAGTTGGCGGTAGTTCGCGAAGTGATTTGCCTAAGGTCACTCACGATATTCCAATGCTGTCATTAGGCGATGTTTTCTCACTCGATGAACTAACAGAATTTGATGAACGACTACGAGGCAACGTGGATACACCATTTGATTATAATTGTGAATTAAAAATCGATGGCTTAGCGATTTCGTTGAGGTATGAGAATGGTAAGTTTGTCCAAGGCTCAACCCGAGGCAACGGGCAAATTGGAGAAGATATTACGGCTAATCTGAAGACGATTAAGTCTATTCCCCAAACGCTTAGTCGGCCACTGACAATCGAAGTGCGCGGTGAATGTTATATGCCTAAGGCCGCCTTTCTGGCGTTAAATGAGCGACGAGAGGCAGCGGGGCAGGCCCCATTTGCTAATCCGCGAAATGCGGCGGCCGGGAGCCTACGCCAACTCGATACGCGTGTGACAGCTGACCGGCAATTAGCCACGTTTATGTATAACGTGGCCGACTATGAGCCACTGACCACGCGGACGCAAAGTGGTTTGTTGGATGAATTGGCCGAACTCGGGTTTACGACTAATGCCACTTATCGAGTAGCCCATGATATGGCGGACGTGGCTGCTTATATCGAAACGTATCAAGCACAGCGAACGGAATTGGCCTACGGAATTGATGGTATTGTGATTAAGGCAAATGATTTGCCCTTACAGCGTTCCCTGGGAGCGACCGTGAAAGTTCCGCGGTGGGCAATTGCGTATAAATTTCCGCCGGAAGAAGTGCAGACCCGGGTGTTAGACATTGAATGGACCATTGGCCGAACGGGTGTGGTTACGCCCACGGCCATTATGGAACCCGTGGCATTAGCTGGGAGTACGGTGGCTCGCGCATCGTTGCATAATCCAGATTATTTGATTGCTAAGGATATTCGCATCGGGGATACGGTGTTGTTGCATAAAGCAGGCGACATTATCCCGGAAATTTCGCAATATGTGGCGGCAAAGCGTCCGGCTGAAGCGAAAGCCTATGTTATTCCGACGACTTGCCCATCCTGTGGAGCTGAATTGGTTCATTTAGATGACGAAGTGGCCTTACGCTGTATTAATCCCCGCTGTCCAGCCCAGTTGGCCGAAGGGATGAACCACTTTGCTTCCCGAAATGCGATGAACATTGCGGGACTGGGTCCACAAATTGTGGCCCAGCTCTTCGATCGAAATTTGGTTCAGGATGTGGCTGATTTGTATCGGCTAACGACCGATCAATTATTAACTTTAGATAAATTTGGGGAGAAGTCGGCCCAAAACCTCTTGACAGCCATTGATAATAGTCGCAATAATTCATTAGAACGTTTGCTATTTGGTTTGGGCATTCGCCATGTGGGAGCTAAAGCTGCCCGATCATTGGCAGCAGCGTTTGGTGATATGGCGAGTTTAATGGCCGCTGACAGTGAGCAGATCTCCGCGATTGATACAGTGGGGGGCATCATTGCTGACAGTGTGGTCACCTACTTTGCTAATACGCAGGTCCATGAACTGGTTGCTAAACTACAAGGCGTTGGGGTCAATATGACGTATACCAGTGGGACACCCGCTACCAATACGACTAGTGAATTTACGGGTAAGCGGGTGGTTCTAACGGGAAAGTTACAAGAGTTGACGCGTCCACAAGCAACTGAATGGTTAGAACAACACGGTGCGACAGTGACCGGCAGTGTGTCTAAGAAGACTGATCTGCTGATTGCTGGTGAAGCGGCCGGCAGTAAGCTAACCAAAGCTCAGTCACTCGACGTTCCCGTGTGGAATGAAGCGCAATTGCAAGCAGCCATGGATGAAACGAAATGATGACTTTAGGAGGAAACAAGTCGTGAAACGGTTACGAACCTTTATTGCGTTAGTCGCGGTGCCATTATTTTTGGCCGCGTGTGGCAATTTAAGCAGTTCCAGCATTTCTGGAACGTCTGGGACCAGCAAATCAAGTAAGACCCAATTGACGGGACAAAGCTCGGATGGTGACTACGAAGGGGTTATTAAGAGTGGTCATTACCAGACGAGCAAGTCGCGTGGGGTAACCAATAGTCAGGATTCTGGCAATACCTACAACGTGAAGAGTTTTGAAAATGGTATGTTAGGCGTTTCTAAGAAAGTCTTCTCTACGAAGAGCTACGTTTTCCAGGAAGGCCAGTATTTAAGCTCATCAACTGTTCAAAATTGGTTGGATCGAAAGACTAAATCAAATCCAACTGGATTGAATCCGAAGAGTAACGGCTCAACATCACCAACGAAGCGAAATCCAGTTTACATTCAAGCGTTGGAAGAACAAGACTATATGACCCAAAAGAATAATAAGCTTTCTTTAGGTGGTGTAACGATTGGGATTGCCGTCAATTCGGTGGATTATTACAAGAAGACCCAGTACGGTGCCACTTATGAGACCAAGATTACCAAAGCCGAAGGTGAAGCTTACGCGAAGAAGGCGGCTAATACGGTCTTAAAACGGCTTCGTAAGAAGTCGGCGTTAAAGAACGTGCCAATCGTGATTGCAATCTATCGGCAGGCCTCCAATGATAGTCTGGTCGGTGGTAACTTCATCGCTTATTCTGAGAATAAGGGAAGTGCAACGACCGTTTCTAAGTGGAACGCTTTGAGTGAAAAGAACTACGTGTTCCCAATTGAAAGTGGGTCTAGTAGCCCGAATAGTAATGATGAAACCTCCTTTACTAACTTCAAGTCGCAAGTGGAAAACTTCTTCCCGAACTTGAGTGGTGTGACGGCACAAGCCCATTACAGTGGGAATACATTGACTGGGATGCACGTCAATATTACGACCCAATTCTACAGCCAAACAGAAATCATTAGCTTCACGCAATATCTGCAAACGGCGGCACAGAAGTACTTACCATCAAGCGTGCCCATTGATATCACCGTCTCATCAACGGATAGTGTGCAAAGTTTCCTTTCCCGTTCTAGTGGGGCAAAGAAATTCACGAGTCACGTCTTTAACAGTTATTAAATCTAATTTCGAAGGTGTGTGGGCTACGGCGTGCACGCCTTTTTGGTTTATAGATTGTTATCCTAAATATGCTAAAAAACACGCGCAAAAAGATAATGACGGTAGAAAATTCCTGTGTTTTAAACCAGGTGGTGGTTGTCCGCCCTCTGGTCGCAGCAAATGGGCTGGAACGTATCGGACACGACGTTAAGCCAAGAAGGACACTTGTCTTAAAGCCCGGTCTTATCCTGGAAGGCGGTCAGCAAGGTGCAGTCCCATATCTCCGTATTAATGGCCGCTTAACCCAGTGTTATCACCAATAAGTAGCCATTTTACCGTGAGACAAGATTCTTTTTGTCATAATCTTTGGCGTACAGCGGATATATGGTAGAATGGCAGTGTATGTTTATTCTCAGAAACTGCGGGTAAACGCTGAATTGTGGATAAATCAGAAAGAGGGATAATTGATGGCTAATCGAATCAATCGAGAACAAGTTCAACACGTTGCCAGTTTGGCAAAACTTGAATTTACGGATGCCCAGTTGGATGCTTTTACACCCCAACTTGACGACATTATCGGTCTGTTTGAAACGCTGAGTGAAGTCGATACTGACGGCGTTGAAGCCACGAGCAGTGTCACGGACCAACTCAATGTGATGCGCGAAGACGTTGCCGATAACTGGGGTCAAAGCCAGTCATTACTGAAAAACGCGCCAGAAGCTGCCCGGGGCTTTATTAAAGTGCCGGCCATCATTGACGAAAGCGAGGATAACGACTAAATGGATTACTTTAAAACAGATCTCGCTAGTCTCCACGCTGATTTGGTTGCTAAAAAGATCAGCGCCCGAGAATTGACGCAAGCAACTTTTGACAATATCAAGACGACCGATGCTCAGGTCGATGCGTTTTTAACGCTGAACGAAGATGCCGCTTTAAAACAAGCCACTAAGATTGACGAACAAGGTGTGACAGCCGATCAACCACTGGCAGGAATTCCAGTGGCATTAAAAGATAACATTGTGACGAAGGGCCTAAAGACGACCGCTGCTTCCAAAATGCTAGCGAACTTCAACCCCGTCTATGATGCCACGGTTACTGAAAAGTTAGCCCAGGCTCAGATGATTACGGTTGGGAAAACGAACTTGGATGAATTTGCTATGGGTGGTTCAACCGAAAACTCTGCTTTTAAGACAACCAAGAATGCTTGGGATTACACTAAGGTTCCTGGTGGGTCCTCAGGTGGTTCGGCGGCGGCCGTTGCTTCCGGGCAAGTCCTGGCTGCTTTGGGTTCAGATACCGGTGGTTCTATCCGGCAACCAGCCGCATTTAACGGCATTGTTGGTCTAAAGCCAACCTATGGCCGCGTTTCTCGGTGGGGCTTAATTGCCTTTGGTTCTAGTCTGGACCAAATTGGTCCAATGACGCGCAGCGTGAAGGATAATGCTACTATGCTAAGCGCCATTGCTGGGCATGATGAGCATGATTTGACGAGTTCGACACAGCCAGTCCCTGACTTTGCAGCAGACTTAACCGACGCAACGAGTGTCAAGGGGATGCGCATTGGCTTACCCAAGGAATTTTTGGCAGATGGTGTCGCTGATGATGTTAAACAGGCGATCTTAGCCGCTGCTGATACGTACCGGCAATTGGGTGCTACGGTAGATGAAGTTTCCTTACCACATAACAAGTATGGTGTTGCGGCTTACTACATTATTGGCTCGTCTGAAGCATCATCTAATTTGCAACGGTTCGACGGGATTCGGTATGGTTATCGAGCTGACGATGTGAAGAATTTGGAAGACGTTTACGTGAAATCACGTTCTGAAGGCTTTGGTGACGAAGTTAAGCGCCGGATTATGTTAGGGACATTCTCCTTATCAGCTGGTTTTTATGATGCTTACTTCTTAAAAGCCGCCAAGGTACGAACAGTTATCATGAATGATTTCAAGGCGGTCTTAAAGGATCATGACTTTATCATGGGACCCGTTGCGCCAACACCAGCCTTTGGCATTGGCGACGAAATTAAAGACCCAATTACGATGTATATGAATGATGTTTTGACGATTCCAGTTAACTTAGCCGGGTTACCAGGCTTGTCCTTGCCAGCTGGCTTCAGTCAAGGGTTACCGGTCGGAATGCAACTTATCGGCCGGCCATTTGATGAAAGCACGTTGTATAAGGCGGGTTACGCCTTTGAGCAAAATACGGACTTTCATTTACAAGTTCCCACGTTAGGAGGTCAACATTAATGAACTTTGAAACCACGATTGGGCTGGAAGTCCACATTGAGTTGAAGACCCATTCAAAGATCTTTAGCCCATCACCAGTTGCCTACGGGGCTGACCCTAACGCCAATACGAACGTGATTGACTGGGGGTACCCAGGGGTATTGCCAACTACCAACAAAGGGGTCGTTGCCGACGGGATCATTGCAGCCTTAGCGTTGCATGCGACGGTCGAGCAACACACGCATTTTGACCGGAAGAATTACTTCTATCCCGATAACCCAAAGGCTTACCAGATTACACAATCTGACAAGCCCATTGGTCACGATGGTTGGGTTGAAATTGACGTCGATGGCGTTAAGAAAAAAATCGGGATTGCTGAAATGCATATCGAAGAAGATGCCGGTAAGAACACCCACGAACGGGATTACTCTTACGTCGATTTGAACCGACAAGGCACACCGTTGATTGAAATTGTGTCGAAGCCAGATATTGCGTCACCGGCTGAAGCCTACGCTTATTTGGAAGCATTGCGGCAACGGATTCAATTTACCGGAATTTCTGATGTGAAGATGGAAGAAGGGTCTATGCGGGTTGATGTTAACATTTCTGTTCGACCAGTTGGTCAACAGAAATTTGGGACTAAGACCGAGTTAAAGAACCTGAACTCCTTCAATTATGTCCAACGCGGGTTGGAATACGAAGAAAAACGGCAGCAACAAGTCTTAATGTCGGGTGGCGCGGTTCAACAAGAGACGCGGCGGTTTGACGAAAAGACCGGTGAAACGATTCTGATGCGGGTGAAGGCTGGTGCCGATGATTACCGGTACTTCCCAGAACCTGACCTGCCAGCACTGAACATCAGTGATGACTGGATCAAGGAACTAGATGCCGCCATGCCGGAAATGCCAGGGAAGCGGCGTGAGCGCTACGTTAACGAGTTAGGCTTGACGGACTATGACGCTATGGTCATTACCCAAACTAAGGAAATGTCTGACTTCTTTAACGCAACAGTTGCGTTGAAAGCTGATCCGAAGATGGCAGCCAATTACTTGCAAGGGGACGTTAATGCCTACCTGAATGACAAGCAAGTCGACCTGCAGGCAACCAAGTTAACACCAGAACATTTGGCTGGTATGATCAATTTGATTACTGACGGGACCATCTCTAGCAAGATGGCCAAGAAAGTCTTCAAGGCGATTACCGAGGGTGAAGATCCTAAGGCCTTTGTTGAAGCCCATGGGTTAGTTCAACTGTCTGATCCGGCTAAATTACAACCGATTATCGATGACGTCTTGAGCGCTAACCCGCAGTCGATTGAAGACTTCAATAACGGAAAGAAACGGGCAGTTGGCTTCCTAGTGGGTCAAATTATGAAGCAGACTCACGGGCAGGCCAACCCACAAGTCGTCAACAAGCTGTTGATGGCAGCATTACAGCAATAAGAACAAATGGAGGCGCAGCATGCGTAAACGGGCACGGGTGATTTACAACCCGACTTCAGGGCGCGAGGCGTTGAAGAAAGACTTGATCGATATTTTAGCGGTTTTTGAACAGGCCGGGTACGAAACAAGTGCCTATGCCACAACGCCAGCCCCTAATTCGGCACGCGACGAAGCAACTCGCGCCGCTAAGGCCGGGTTTGAACTCATTGTTGCAGCGGGTGGTGACGGGACCATCAATCAAGTTGTGAACGGACTAGCTGGTTTGGCTCATCGACCAAAGATGTCCATTATTCCAGCTGGGACCACGAACGATTATGCCCGGGCACTGCACATTCCACGGGAAGATCCGCTGGCGGCCGCTAAAGTGGTTTTAAAGAACCAAATGATTAAGATGGACATTGGTCAGGCCGGTGATAGTTATTTTATTAACATTGCTGGCGGCGGGTTGTTGACGGAATTGACCTACGATGTTCCCTCGAATTTGAAGTCGATCTTTGGCTACCTAGCGTACTTGGTAAAAGGGGCGGAACTGTTGCCCCGAATCAAACCGATTGAAATGGACCTAACTTACGATGGTGGGCATTTCCGTGGTCAGGCGTCCATGTTTTTACTGGCACTGACGAATTCAATTGGTGGATTTGAACAAATTGTGCCGGATGCGGCCTTGGATGATGGTAAATTTACCATGATTATTGTCAAAACAGCCAGCATGCCGGAAATTTTGCGGTTGATGGGATTAGTACTCAACGGTGGCAAGCATATCAATGATCCGCACATTATTTATGAGAAAACCAGTAAGGTGATCGCGCGGCCAGTTAATGACCGGATGATGATTAATTTGGACGGCGAATATGGTGGCGATGCCCCGATGAAATTCCATAATCTACGGCAACACATTGAAATGTATGCTAATTTGGATGCTATTCCAGATTCGGCGGTAACGAGTGAGTCGGCAGAGTTGTTAGAAGCCGAAGAAAAGTTCGTTAAACAGGTGGAAAAGCTACCTGAAACAACGGATTCGATCACAAAGGATAAGTGAAACTGATGAGGGATTTTGCACGACACGACAGTAGCAAAATCCCTCTTCTCATCTAAGAAATTGAGGTAATTATGAAAAGTAAAGCACCAGTTAGTAAAAATGAACGGCTTGATGTGACCATCACCGACTTAACCTATCAAGGATTAGGTGTAGCTAAGGTGGAAGATTTCCCCTTATTTATTGAAAATACCTTACCAGGTGAAGAAGTGACGGTTCAGGTCACCAAAGTACAGAGTCATTATGGCTTTGCTCGAGCGGTTGCTTGGACGCAGGAATCACCTGATCGGGTGAAGGATGTGGATAAGACTTACCGGCAAACGGGGATTGCGCCACTTCAACATTTGGCTTATCCCGCTCAATTAAAGTTCAAGCAACACCAGATTGCGGAACTTTTCAGTAAGTCCCATCAAGACGTTGAGGTTGCACCAACGATGGGGATGGACAATCCTACGCAGTACCGAAATAAGGCCCAAGTTCCCGTACGGATGGTTAAGGGACAACTGGAGACCGGCTTCTACCGGCAACATAGCCATGAACTGATCCCACTGACGGATTTCTATATTCAAGATCCAGCGATTGATGCAGCAATCATCAAGGTCCGGGATTTACTGCGTCAGTTTGAGATTCCAGCCTATAATGAAGTGAGTGACAAGGGCGTTATTCGAAACATCATGGTACGTCGGGGCTACTACAGCCACGAAATGATGATTGTTTTGATTAGCCGAACTCAAAAAATTCCTAGTCAGGCACAATTGGTCGATCAAATCCATCAGGCTTTGCCAGAAGTGACGAGCATTGTGTTAAATGTCAATGCCAAGAAAACTAATGTGATCATGGGTAATGTGACGCGGGTGCTTTACGGTAAGCCAACTATCGAGGATACGTTGATGGGCTTGACCTTTGCCATTTCAGCACGGTCCTTCTATCAGGTTAATCCCCAACAGACGGAAAAGCTTTACCAGATGGCGATTGATAAGGCCGGACTAACTGGTGCAGAAACCGTGATTGATGCTTACTGTGGGATTGGTACGATTTCTTTGGCGCTAGCTAAGCACGCTAAGCAAGTGTATGGGGTCGAAATTGTCCCAGAAGCCATTGAAGATGCCAAGGTGAATGCGCAAAAGAATCATTTGAGTAACGTGACTTTTGCTGTGAATAAGGCCGAAGACCAGATGGCTGAGTGGCAAGCAGCCGGTATTAAGCCTGATGTTATTGTGGTAGATCCACCGCGTAAAGGCTTGGCTGAAAGCTTGATTGACAGTGCCGCTAAGATGGCGCCTAAGAAGGTTGTTTACGTGAGCTGTAACCCGGCTACGTTGGTTCGTGATGTGGCCCGTTTTACTGAGTTGGGCTACCACGTGGATGGTCCCGTTCAACCAGTTGATCAGTTCCCTCAAACGCCACATGTGGAAAGTGTCACGGTATTAGTAAAAGACTAAATATATATCTGAGACGCTTAGCCCCAACCATTTCTTGAAAAAATGGTTGGGGCTTTTTTACTGTGGTCGGACATGGCTAATAGCCGTTGTGGAAAAATGGACATTACTTTTTTAATAATAGTCGGTTTCTAATACCACAAACGTGCCAGATTAACTAGCCTTTCTTTTAATTTATTTTGACTTAGAATTAAACATGTAAGCGTTTCTAATTGAAAGGGGGCGTGGTTTGATGAAACGGGCCATGTTTGTCGGTGCAATCGGCTGTGGGAAGACCACGCTGTTGCAACAATTAAAGCACCAGACGATTGCTTATGATAAGACGCAATCGGTTGAATTTTTCCAAAACATTATCGATACACCGGGAGAATACATTGAGCATCGGCAAATGTATACTTTTTTGGCGACAACGGCGATGGATGCTAACGTCGTGGTTCTCATTCAGAGTGCAACAGATCAACGGCTAATTTTTCCAGAAGCCTTTGCTACGATGTTTGGGTGCCCGGTAGTGGGGGTGGTCACCAAATTAGATTTAGTGACCACTGATAAGGATATTGCATGGGCGCAGCGGCAGCTCCGTCAGGCTGGGGCCACACAAGTTTTTCAGGTATCTGGACTGACGGGAACTAATGTCAATCAGTTACGAGCTTATTTAGACGACTGATCCGTGGTATTAAGATTATTTTGTAGTCGTGGTGAAGCAGTGGCAGAATAATCATAAAATAGCTGACTAACCGGGGCTAAAATGGATTAATAATGATACCGCTTACAAATAAAACAAAAATTTCCATTTAGCTGAAAAAAATACGGGGGTCGTTTATGCTAAACTACGATTGTTTCATCAATATGATAAGGGCAGGTGTTTTACGATGAGTGGTTTTATCGGTGAGTTTTTTGGTACGATGATTCTGATTGTTCTAGGTGCCGGAACTGGCGCAAGTGCTAATTTGAAGAAAACCTATGGTCACGGTAGTAATTGGACCTTTATTAGTATTGCCTGGGGATTAGCGGTAACAATGGGAGTCTACGTAGCTGGAGCCCTGGGTTCTGATGGTCATTTGAATCCGGCGGTGACAATTGGGTTTGCGGTCTTTGGTTTCTTCCCATGGTCCAGTGTGGTGCCATACTTATTGGGGCAATTTTTGGGAGCCTTTGTGGGTGCCGTAATAGTTATTATTCAATTTTATCCCCACTTCAAGGCGACTCCGTCCGTTGAAGAAGGCAACACGGTAGGAATCTTTGCCACACGACCAGCAATTGCCAACCCATTGTTCAACTTCCTATCAGAAGTGATTGCAACCTGGGCATTCATCTTTATTTTGCTGAACTTAGGTGACTTTACGCAAGGTCTGAAACCCTTTATTGTCGGAATGTTAATCGCAATTATTGGGATGGGACTTGGAACCACGACTGGTTTTGCTTTGAATCCAGCCCGTGATTGGGGTCCCCGGTTGGCGCATTCATTAATGCCAATTCCTCACAAGGGTTCTAGTGAATGGAGCTATGCTTGGGTGCCAATGTGTGGCCCGATTGTCGGTGGCATTTTGGCTGCTGGCTTACAGGTTTTAGTGAAATAATTGATCAAAATTAAAGAGCGATAACCGGATAAGTTCTGGTTATCGCTCTTTTTTAATTGGAGTAGTCGGTATAGACCCACTGAATGACTGATTTATCATGGGTGGCGATTTCATCAGCAGATTGCGTTGGCTGTTGGCCATCAACAGTGTAAATCCAACCGCGGTTTCCCTTAGCATCGTTTAATTCGCCGATACTATTAACGTATGTCGCACCTTCTTCTGAATCGGTGTGATAGGTAATGTGGTGAGACTTGAAGTAATTCTTGGTGACATCAATAACCGAGTCATTCGTGTCCCAATTGAGTTCACGTGGAATGGTATAGATTTTTTGAATTGTATGATTGCGTTGGCGAAATTCGGATGGGGTGATCCCCGTTTTCTTTTTAAAAATTTTCGTGAAGTAACTGGTTTGTGTAAAGCCAATTTGATTCGAGATTTGATTAATGGGGGTCAGGGTTAAGGATAGTTTTTCTTGGGCCAAGGCAATCTTTTGGTTATTCACGTACTCGATGAAGTTGACGTGAAGGTATTTTTTGAATAAACGACTGAGGTAAGACGGTGATAAGTAAGCACGCTGAGCCACTTCGTTAAGCGAAATCGGTCGTTGGATGTTTTTTTGGATATAGTCAATCGCCAGTGAAATACTGCGGAACGCCTCATCGTTATCAATTGTATGACCAGCAATGACGGCATTGGGCGCCAAGACCGCTTGCAGTGGGTTGGTATCGCCAGTCGGATGGAAAAGGGCGTGGAGGTTGTTAATCTGGCCTACTTGGTCAGAAGTGAGGGGTTCCCAGACGCTGACTTTACCTAAAGTGTCTTCATCAAAGATTTGTTCCATCAAGTTTTCCAAATAAGAGCGGGACAGAAATAATCGCTTCTTGGAAACGTTGACACTCTCACAAAGAATGGCGCCCCACATTTGAATGTTGCGGCTAACTGGAAAAACGGCATAATCTGAGAAGGTCAGTTGCGCGAGATTGTCTTCAATCGCCGAGTGATTAATGTACACAAAATCATCCTTTAAGAGGATTCCCGTAAAATCGTAAAAGATGGTCTTGATCTGTGTCAGACTGGTAAATCGTGCTAAAAGATGTGCCAACTCCCGGTAATTTTCTTGACTTGGTGAATAAGTGGTCATAGTAACAGCCCCCAGATTGAGTTTGGATAATTAGATGATTTTATATATAATTTGCTGACAAAATAGTGATGAATCCGCTATCACAAATTAATTGTAAGTTAAACAGATTGCTATATCAAGCGCAATTTGTTTAACTGCTTGTAAAATATTGAGCTTTTAGTAGTGGCATTTAGTAATTTTGATTATTTTGTAGTCAAATGTGCTATTTCGGTCGAAATAGTGCTAAATCATTCAAATATAATGAAAGCGTTTTAGAAGAAGGGCAGCGTGGGTTGCCCAGCCAATAAATGGAGGTTTTATCATGGAACAAGAAGCACTCGGATTAATCGAAACAAAGGGTTTAGTTGCTGCAATTGAAGCCGCCGATGCAATGGTCAAGGCCGCTAACGTTGATTTAGTGGGACAAGAAAAGATCGGTCATGGCTTGGTAACGACAATGGTTCGTGGTGACGTTGGTGCTGTGAAGGCCGCCGTTGATGCTGGTGTTGCTGGCGCTGAAAACATTGGTGAAGTTCTATCTAGCTACGTTATTCCACGTCCTCACACTGATGTTGAAAAGATTTTACCTCAAAAGAAATAGCATCTTAGATGTGTAAATAAATGATGACCAATCAGCAGTTAATGAATCAAATCATGGAAGAACTTCTGCGTCACGGGGTCACGGTTAAACCGGCCTCGCAGTCATCGGGAGGAAAAATAATGGATAACTTCTTAAATTCAACGAGCACCGTTCCAGAATTTGTTGGAGCGAGTGAAATTGGCGACACAATTGGCATGTGTATTCCTAGTGTTGATACCTTATTGCTCGATCATTTGCATGTGCAAAAACGCTTTACGGTGATTGGCATCCTTAGTTCCCGTACAGGTGCTGGTCCACAAATCATGGCGATGGATGAAGCCGTTAAGGCCACCAATACCGAAGTCATTGATATTGAAATGCCACGGGATACTAAGGGCGGTGCCGGTCACGGTGTCTTAATCTTAGTCGGTGGTTATGATCCATCTGATGTTCGGTCTGCCATTCAAGTGGCGCTAGATAACTTAAGCCGGACATTTGGTGACGTGTATAACTCCGCCGCCGGGCATTTGGAATTACAATTCACGGCCCGGGCCGCTGGCGCTTGCCACATGGCCTTTGGTGCCCCAGAGGGTAAAGCTTACGGTTTGATCTGTGGTGCGCCTTCTGGAATTGGGGTTGTGATGGCCGATACTGCCATTAAGACGGCTGGTGTCAATGTCTTGACCTTTGCGTCACCTGGTCACGGAACGAGCTTCTCTAACGAAGGCATTGTTCACATTAGTGGTGATTCTGGTGCCGTTCGTCAAGCCGTGATTGCTGGCCGTGAAGTTGGCCTGAAACTGTTAGCGCAATTAGGTGAAAATCCAGTTAATGATTTTCCATCCTACATTCGTTAAAGGGGGATTTTTAATTGAAACGTCAAAAACGATTTGAAGAATTAGAGAAACGCCCGATCCATTTAGACGGTTTCGTTAAGGAATGGCCTGAAGAAGGATTCGTTGCCATGATGGGTCCTAATGACCCAAAGCCAAGCATCAAGATTGAAAACGGCAAGGTTACCGAAATGGATAGTAAACCAGCTGCTGACTTCGATCTGATTGATCTCTACATCGCAAAATATGGCATTAAGCTTGAAAATGCTGAAAAAGTGATGGCGATGGATTCCACTAAGATCGCCAATATGCTCTGTGATCCTAACGTGTCACGTAAAGATATCATCGACATTACCACAGCGATGACACCAGCCAAAGCCGAAGAAGTTATCAGCAAGTTAAACTTTGCTGAAATGATTATGGCAACTCAAAAGATGCGGCCACGGCGGACGCCAGCAACGCAATGCCACGTTACTAACATTCGTGACAATCCGGTTCAAATTGCTGCTGATGCTGCCGATGCTGCTTTACGGGGTTTCCCAGAACAAGAAACGACGACTGCCGTTGCCCGGTACGCCCCCCTGAATGCCATTTCGATTATGGTTGGGGCACAAACTGGTCGTCCTGGTGTTATTACCCAATGTTCGGTTGAAGAAGCAGAAGAATTAAGCCTAGGAATGCGTGGCTTTACCGGCTATGCCGAAACAATTTCTGTTTACGGTACCGATAAGGTCTTCACTGATGGTGATGATACACCATGGTCCAAAGGGTTCTTAGCTTCCTGTTATGCTTCACGGGGCTTGAAGATGCGGTTTACGTCTGGTTCTGGTTCCGAAGTTATGATGGGCTATACCGAAGGCAAGTCCATGTTATACCTCGAATCACGTTGTATTTTCATCACCAAGGCGTCCGGTGTTCAAGGCCTCCAAAACGGTGGGGTTAGTTGTATTGGGATTCCAGGGTCTGTTCCTTCGGGTATTCGCTCCGTCTTGGGTGAAAACCTGTTGTGCATGATGCTTGACCTTGAATGTGCATCTGCCAATGACCAAGCGTTCTCCCATTCTGATATGCGGCGGACGGAACGGTTATTGGGTCAATTCATTGCCGGAACAGATTACATTTCTTCTGGTTATTCCTCAACACCTAATTACGACAACACGTTTGCTGGTTCGAACACCGATGGTTTGGACTACGATGATTACTACGTCATGGAACGTGACTTAGCCATCAACGGTGGGATTCATCCAGTTGATGAACAAACAATCATCAAAGCCCGGAACAAGGCTGCACGGGCCCTTCAAGCCGTCTTTGAAGATCTAGGTTTACCTAAGATCACCGATGAAGAAGTGGAAGCTGCAACTTACGCCAACACCTCTAAGGATATGCCAGAACGGAACATGGTTGAAGATATGAAGGCTGCTCAAGATCTAATGGATCGCGGCATTACCGGGGTCGATATTGTTAAAGCCTTGTTCAACCACGGATTTAAGGATGTTGCCCAAGCCGTCTTAGACTTGCAAAAGCAAAAGGTTTGTGGGGACTTCTTACAGACATCCGCTATTTTCGACAGCAAGTGGCATGTCATTTCCGCCGTCAACGATGCCAACGACTATCAAGGTCCTGGTACGGGTTACCGGTTGGAAGAAGATACGGAAGAATGGGAACGCATCAAGAACTTACCGTTTGCCATTGATCCACAAAACATGCAGCTTTAGTCGAAAAGGGGGTTAACACTGTGGCTCAAGAAATCGATGAAAACTTATTGCGGAATATTATCCGTGATGTGATTGCTGAAACCCAAACGGGGGACACGCCAATCTCATTTAAAGATGATGCACCAGCAGCGTCATCAGCTACGACGGCAACGGCTGCACCAGTTAATGGTGACGGCCCAGAACCGGAAAAACCAGTTGACTGGTTCAAACACGTTGGGGTTGCCAAACCCGGCTATTCACGTGATGAAGTCGTGATTGCTGTGGCACCAGCCTTTGCAGAAGTGATGGACCATAATTTGACTGGAATCAGCCATAAAGAAATTTTACGACAGATGGTTGCGGGCATTGAAGAAGAAGGACTGAAGGCCCGGGTCGTAAAAGTCTACCGGACTTCTGACGTTTCCTTCTGTGGTGCCGAAGGAGATCATTTATCAGGTTCTGGTATCGCCATTGCCATTCAATCCAAAGGGACGACGATCATTCACCAAAAGGACCAAGAACCATTGTCCAACTTGGAATTGTTCCCACAAGCACCTGTCTTGGATGGTGATACCTACCGGGCTATCGGCAAGAATGCAGCCGAATACGCTAAAGGAATGTCACCAAGCCCTGTTCCAACGGTTAATGACCAAATGGCACGGGTTCAATACCAGGCCTTGTCTGCCTTGATGCATATCAAGGAAACGAAACAGGTCGTTATGGGGAAACCCGCTGAACAAATCGAAGTCAACTTTAACTAGGAGGAATGAGTCATGAGTGAAATTGATGACTTAGTAGCAAAAATCGTCCAACAAATTGGTGGCACTGAGGCCGCTGATCAGACGACTGCCACGCCTACGTCAACGGCGACGCAGACGCAGCATGCAGCATTATCGAAACAAGATTATCCACTGTACTCTAAGCACCCAGAGCTCGTACATTCACCGTCTGGGAAAGCTTTGAACGATATCACCTTGGATAATGTTCTCAACGATGATATTAAGGCCAATGATTTACGAATTACGCCGGATACCTTACGGATGCAAGGTGAAGTGGCCAACGATGCAGGTCGGGATGCGGTTCAACGTAACTTCCAACGGGCGTCAGAATTGACCTCTATTCCAGATGATCGATTACTGGAAATGTACAACGCTTTACGACCATACCGGTCCACTAAAGCGGAATTATTAGCGATTTCAGCCGAATTAAAAGATAAATATCATGCCCCAGTGAACGCCGGATGGTTTGCGGAAGCGGCCGACTACTATGAATCCCGTAAGAAACTGAAGGGCGATAACTAGTTAGGAGTCTTCGTATGCAAAAGGTGATAGGTGTTGATATTGGTAATTCTTCAACGGAAGTTGCTTTGGCTGATATTTCAGATCAAGGTGCGGTTGATTTTATCAATTCTGACATTGCAGAAACCACGGGGATCAAAGGAACCAAGCAAAACCTCATTGGGATCAAAAAAGCCATTACGCAAGTGTTAAATAAAAGTCAGTTAGCCTTGAGTGATATTGACCTGATCCGGATTAACGAAGCAACACCGGTTATTGGGGATGTGGCGATGGAAACCATCACGGAAACGGTGATTACTGAATCCACGATGATTGGGCACAACCCGAACACACCAGGTGGCGTCGGTATTGGTTCTGGCTATACGGTGAGTTTGCTACAACTGCTTCAAGAAACCGATAAGACACGTCCGTATATTGTTCTGGTACCGGCTGAAGTTGATTTCGAAGATGCGGCTAAGCTGATCAATCTGTACCAGCAAAGTGGTTATCGAATAAATGCGGCCATCTTGCAAAATGATGATGGGGTGTTAATTGATAACCGACTGGAACACAAAATTCCGATTGTAGATGAAGTGGCGCGGATTGATAAGGTTCCCATGGGGATGATGGCTGGCGTTGAGGTTGCTGGTAAAGGGCAAGTTATTTCGCAGTTATCCAATCCGTATGGGATCGCCACACTCTTTGATTTGACAGCCGACGAAACCAAAAACATCGTGCCGGTTTCTCGGGCGTTAATTGGCAACCGGTCTGCGGTGGTCATCAAGACGCCTAAGGGGGATGTGAAGGCCCGGGTTATTCCGGCCGGGAGCATCCAAATCGAAGGTGATCGAGATTCTGACAAGGTTAACGTGGCCGCTGGTGCTGAAGCAATTATGAAGAAGGTCAATCAGTTTGACCGGATTCAAGATATTACAGGTGAAGCGGGAACCAATGTTGGTGGGATGTTGGAAAAGGTTCGGCAGACGATGGCGGACCTCACCAATAAACAGAACCGGGATATCGCTATTCAAGATCTGTTAGCCGTCAACACGGCGGTTCCAGTCAAGGTACAAGGTGGACTGGCTGGCGAGTTCTCAACCGAACAAGCCGTTGGGATTGCCGCAATGGTAAAATCTGACCACCTCCAGATGCAACAGATTGCTGATTTGATTCAAGACGAGCTTCACATTTCCGTTGAGATTGGCGGAGCTGAAGCTGAGGCCGCAATCTTGGGAGCTTTGACGACACCAGGAACAACCAAGCCCATTGCGATTCTTGACTTGGGTGCCGGTTCAACAGATGCCTCGATTATCAATCAGCAAGATGATATTGTGGCGATTCACTTGGCTGGTGCCGGGGACATGGTCACCATGATTATCAATTCTGAGTTAGGCCTAGACGATGTGTACTTGGCCGAGGATATTAAGAAATATCCGCTGGCCCGAGTTGAAAATCTATTCCAAATTCGGCATGAAGATGGCACGGTTCAGTTTTTTGAAGACCCACTGCCAGCAGACATTTTTGCCCGCACAGTGGTCATTAAGCCGGACGGTTACGTCCCATTGCCAGGGAATATGAACATTGAAAAGGTTAAGCAGATTCGCCAGACCGCTAAGAAGCGGGTGTTTGTGGAAAATGCACGGCGGGCCTTACAACACGTGAGTCCCACTGGTAATATCCGTGACATTCCGTTTGTCGTGATCGTTGGGGGATCGGCGCTGGACTTTGAAATCCCACAATTGGTCACGGATGAGTTGTCTCACTATAACCTTGTTGCCGGACGGGGAAATATTCGGGCCGTTGAAGGACCGCGGAATGCGGTTGCTACGGGATTGATCCTGTCTTATGCCCGGGAGAGAAGGGACGCCTATGGCCAACACAATGGATAAGCCGGCAATTTTTATTGCCGTGCCGACAGCGGCGTCCGATTTACCGGCGACTTTGAAACCGTTACTTAACGGGATTGAAGAAGAAGCCATTCCGGTACAGACCAAGGTGATTGCAGAAGACGATGTCACCATGCGCGCTTATCAGGCGGCTTTGGCTTCACGGTTGTCAGTGGGCATTGGTTTTGACGATCAGCATGTGGTTGTTCACTACAAGAACTTGCATGCCGAGCAGCCATTATTCACGGTGACCCGTGATTCGGCGGACCGCCTGCGCCGGTTAGGTGCTAATGCGGCTCGCTTGGTGAAGGGCGTGCCCTTTAAGACATTAGATTAGGTGGTTAGAAAAGATGGACGCAATTGGATATCTAGAAACTACCGGGTTGCCAGGTGCCATTGTTGTGGCGGATAAGATGCTCAAGACGGCAGCGGTTAACCTAGTAGGGTTAGAAAACACCAAGGGTGGTGGCTGGGTAACAGTTATCATCAGTGGTGATGTAGCGGCCGTTTCGGTGGCGATAGAAACTGGGAAGCAAGCGGTTGGAACGGATTATGTCAGTTCAACGGTCCTAGCTAACCCAGCACCAGGAATTGGCGATTTAAGCCAAAATCCAATCTTCGCGCCACTACCAGAAACGTCCACAAATGAAGAAACACCGCAACAACCGCAGGTCACTGCTGCCGCCCCTGAGGCGCCAGCAGAGCCCACGGTAACCAAGGATGAAGCTGAGGCCACTTGTAACTTATGTGGAGATCCTAAGTGTCCACGGAAGTTAGGCGAGCCACGGAAGAAATGCCTGCATTATCAAGAACTATTTGGCAAAAACAAACAGAGCTAACTATTAGGAGGAAATTATTATGAATAACGCATTAGGTATGATCGAAACCAAGGGTTTAGTTGCCTCAATCGAAGCGGCAGATGCCATGGTTAAAGCAGCAAACGTTGAAATGATGGGTCAAGAAAAGATCGGTAGTGGTTTGGTAACGGTCATGGTTCGTGGTGACGTTGGTGCCGTTAAAGCCGCCGTTGATGCTGGGGTTGCTGCCGCTGAAAACATTGGTGAAGTCCAAAGCTCATTCGTTATTCCTCGTCCACACGCAGAAGTTGAAAACATCTTACCTAAGACGAGCAAACCAGCTGCAAAATAATTTTTAATGAATAAGGGTGGCACTAACTATGGATGAAACAGCTTTACGAGCGTTAGTTCAACGTATTATCAAAGAAGAATTGGATCCTGATCGTATTCCAATCGGTGTTTCCAACCACCACATTCACTTGACAGAGGCAGATTTTAATACGCTGTTTCCCAATCAAGAAATGACGGTTTTGAAGCCGTTGAAACAGCCTAAGGAATTTGCGTCAAAGCAAACGGTGGATATTGTCGGACCCAAGGGAACGATTAAACATGTGCGGGTCTTAGGACCTTGTCGGGCACACTCACAAGTTGAAATTGCCCGTTCAGAAGCTCTGAACATTGGTGTACCAGCCCCAATCCGTCTATCTGGTCATCTGGATGGGGCGCCATCGGTTAAGCTGGTGACACCAGATGGTGAGGTCACGGTTCAAGGCGTTATCATTGCCAAGCGGCATATCCACATGAGTAATGAAGATGCTAAACGTTTCGGCGTTAAGTTGGGCGATAAGGTTTCCGTTGAAGTTCAGTCACAAGATCGGCGGACTATCTACAATGACGTTATTTGTCGGCCACGAGAAGATTTTGTGTTGGAAATGCACATTGATACGGACGAAGCGAATGCCGCGAATGTTGATGGCAACACGTTCGGTAAAATTGTGAAAGCGTAAGGCGTTAAGCGAAATTTTAGATGAAGTTGGTGATCGAAGTGGAACCGTTAGTGGCGCAAGTCCTAAATAAACTTAAGCGACGTGAGCAGCAGACGTACCACTGTACCTATGATCGCACGGCGGCAGCGCCCTCAACGCAAGTCTTTTTGGACAACGCGACCGTTACGGTGGCCAATGTCTCGATTGAACTGATTCATGCGCTGTATGGCATGAACGTTGATAATCAATGGGTTGCCTGGGTGTTACAAGGAATTGATTATCAGGTGGATTTTCAATTCACGATCAACGAGTTAGCCATTAACTTTATTCCCCGAAGCATGTTGTTAGACTGGCCGTTACTTTTTGTAACTCCCCAAGCACAACCGATTAAGGCGGTGTATCCGCGCTTGATTTCCCGTTCAGTGTTGGCAGCTTTACCGGATAAAACGATTGTGGTGGTTACGCCGCAACAGCGATTAACGGATGAGGCCAGCACTGTGCGCGCGGTGAAGCAGATGAAACTACAAATGAGGACTGATGAAGAATGTATATGGCAAAAGTAATTGGTAGCGTCGTGTCGACGCAAAAGGATCCGTCCTTAGTAGGCCGGAAACTGATGATTGTCCAACCCGTTAATTCCGATGGGCAAGCCGTTCGTCATCAGGAAGTTGCAGCTGATTCTGTTGGTGCTGGGGTTGGCGAGTACGTGTTACTCGTTCGTGGCGCTGGTGCCCGTCGTGCTAATCGCAATGAAGAGACGACGCGTGATGTCAATGATTGTTCGATCGTTGGGATCATTGATCGCTTTGATAAGTAGAGGGGAGATAGCAAGATGCCAATTTACACAAAAGGCGGAGACAAAGGTTCAACGAGTTTATATGACGGTACACGGGTGAGAAAAGACTCCTTACGAGTTGACACTTACGGGACGTTTGATGAGCTCAATGCCAATGTTAGCCTGGCAGATAAGTTCTGTGTGAAAGCCGAGAATAAAGCCATTCTACAGAAGATTGAGTACAAGATGTTCTTTCTTCAAGGTGAAATTGCCACCCAGAATGCTGGTAAATTTAATGCCAACAGTCGGGTGATTACCGATGATGATGTGACTATGTTAGAACAGGTGATTGACCGCTACACGGCTGAATTACCTAAAGTCACCAGTTTTATTTTACCGGGTGCCAGTTTGGCTGGAGCACAGTTGCATATTTGCCGAACGGTTTGTCGACGAGCGGAGCGGATGTTTGTCCGATTTTCGACGGATGTTGAGGTTCGTCCCGTCCTTGAGCGCTACGTGAACCGTTTATCCGATTTCTTTTACATCATGGCCCGTTCAGAGGACTATGAATATCAAGTCAATGAGCTAACTGATCAGGTAATGAAACGGTATGCTCAAGCAGTGGGGCGATAAAAATGAATGAAGAACAATTGAGTCAGATTATTCGCGATGTAATTGCCAAACAAGGAGGCACAACGATGAACTTATTTGATCGTCATAAGATGGAAAAGGTAATTGATGCTGCGGTAGCCCGCGCCGATGAATTGAAGGTCGGAGTCACGATTTGTATTATGGATCAGGCCACGGTACCACAGATGCTCTACCATATGCCAAATGCAAACTTGGTCAGCTCCACGCTAGCCCCTAAGAAGGCTTGGTCGGCAATTGCTATGAAGGAACCAACCAAAGAAATTAGCAAAGACATCCAACCAGGTGCGCCATTGTACCAAATGGAAACCATGTTAGATGGTAAGTTGGTCTCATTCCCTGGTGGTATTCCATTAGTCATCAATGGCACGGCCATTGGTGCTATTGGGGTCAGTGGTGGTCTGATCGAAGAGGATCAATCAATTTGTGAGGCAGCCGTCGCCGCCTTTTTAAAGGAGAGTAAATAGGCATGAACACAGAAAACATTGAACAAGCCATTCGTAAAATTTTGAGTGAAGAACTTAGCAATCCCCAGTCATCAACGGCCACCAATGCGACCGTTCCCGGCAAAAATGGGATCTTTAAGACGGTCAATGAAGCCATTGCGGCCACAAAAGCGGCGCAAGAAAATTACGCTGACCAACCAATCTCAGTTCGGAACAAAGTGATTGATGCGATCCGTGAGGGTTTCCGGCCATACATTGAGGATATGGCTAAGCGGATTCATGATGAAACTGGCATGGGAACGGTTAGCGCGAAAATTGCCAAACTCAATAACGCCCTTTATAACACACCTGGTCCAGAAATTCTGCAGCCAGAAGCCGAAACCGGTGATGGTGGGCTGGTCATGTATGAATACGCGCCATTTGGTGTTATTGGTGCCGTTGGTCCTAGTACCAACCCCTCTGAAACGGTGATTGCCAATGCCATCATGATGTTGGCTGGTGGGAATACGTTGTTCTTTGGTGCCCATCCAGGTGCTAAGAACATTACCCGTTGGACGATCGAAAAATTAAACGAATTGGTAGCTGATGCAACTGGGTTACATAACTTAGTCGTTTCACTGGAAACGCCTTCAATTGAATCCGTGCAAGAAGTTATGCAACATCCTGACGTTGCCATGCTGTCAATCACTGGAGGGCCTGCTGTTGTCCACCAAGCGCTTATCAGTGGTAAGAAGGCGGTCGGTGCCGGTGCTGGTAACCCGCCTGCAATGGTGGATGCAACTGCCAATATTGCTTTAGCAGCCCACAACATTGTTGATTCAGCAGCCTTTGATAATAACATTCTCTGCACGGCCGAAAAAGAAGTTGTCGTTGAAGCCGCTGTCAAGGATGAGCTCATCATGCGGATGCAACAAGAAGGGGCCTTCTTAGTTACCGACTCTGCTGATATTGAAAAGTTAGCGCAAATGACCATTGGGCCTAAGGGTGATCCTGACCGGAAATTTGTTGGTAAGGATGCCACTTACATTCTGGATCAAGCAGGGATTTCTTACACTGGAACACCAACACTGATTATTCTTGAAGCAGCTAAGAATCATCCGTTAGTAACGACAGAAATGTTGATGCCAATTTTGCCAGTCGTTTGCTGCCCTGATTTTGATAGCGTTTTGGCAACGGCTACAGAAGTTGAAGGTGGGTTACACCACACAGCTTCCATTCATTCCGAGAATTTACCACACATCAATAAGGCCGCGCACCGGTTGAATACGTCAATCTTCGTGGTTAATGGCCCAACCTATTGTGGGACTGGTGTTGCGACGAATGGTGCGCATAGTGGGGCTTCAGCCTTAACGATTGCCACACCAACGGGTGAAGGAACGGCAACGTCTAAGACTTACACGCGCCGGCGCCGGCTCAACTCGCCAGAAGGGTTCTCATTACGGACTTGGGAGGCTTAGAGTATGGAAAAATTTTCACTCGCAACAACCATCTATTCGGGTAATGATAGCCTAGAACGGTTACGGTTGCTAAAAAAAGAAACTATTTTTATGGTATGCGATGCATTTTTGCCGGATACGCCCACGTTGAAACGGATCTTGTCAGAAATCGGTGATACTAATCAAGTGACCATTTTCTCTGATGTGAAGCCTGATCCACCATTGGCTAACATCATTGAAGGGGTCAAACAATTTGTCCCACTCAAGCCAACTATTGTGATTGGGATTGGTGGTGGCTCAGCTATTGATACCGCCAAGGGAATTCGCTTCTTTGGTGAAAAGCTGTTGAAACAAGACATCCGCAAGTTTATTGCCATTCCAACGACGAGTGGAACTGGCTCAGAAATTACGCAACACTGTGTGCTGTCAGATCCGGAACACCAACAAAAGTACCCCATTATGGAAGACTTTTTGCGGCCAGACGAAGCATTGTTAGATCCGCAATTGGTGATGACGGCGCCTAAGAGTGTGACGGCATACTCCGGCTTGGATGTGTTGACACATTCGCTGGAATCACTAGTTGCGGTTGATGCCAACACGATTACGGATGGCTTGGCCGAAAAGGGTGTCGATGTTATAACGCATGATTTGGTAACTTGTTACCGGCATGGTGATGATGAGGCGGCTCGTAAACGGGTGCACGAAATTTCTTGCGCCGCCGGAATTTCTTTCAGTAATGCCGGCCTGGGTATCTGTCACTCGATTGCCCACCAACTTGGGGCAAACTTCCATGTGCCTCATGGATTAGCTAATGCGATGCTTTTGCCATACGTGGTGAGCTACAATGCTAGCAAGTCTAAGGTCGCTTGTGCTAAGTACGCACAGGCCGCCCGTAAAGCTGGATTGGCCTCTCAAGGTATGGGTGACCGAGTTGCGGTTCGACGCTTAATCAGTTGCATTCGGCAAATGATGTTACAGATGGATTGTCCTCGGACCCTGCAAGCCTTTGGCATTGATGCCAAAGACGCTGCAGCTAAGGTCGATGTGATTGTGGCTAATGCCAAAAAGGATGCCACCTTCCCTGGTAATCCAGTTGTGCCATCTGATGATGATTTAGCTGAAATTTACCAACACGTGATTAAGTAGGAAAACCCAACTTAAACGTTTAAATAAGAACCGTCATCAATCGGGGAGTTACAATGCCAGGTACTTTGGGTATTGTGGCTGCCCGCTTGGTGTAACGGTGGGTGATAGACGACTGATTCGTCGTCAAATACGTCAGTTTAGAGAGGAATAGGACCTTTATGTCAGAGAAAATTCTAGCCATCAATTCCGGAAGTTCATCCCTGAAGTTTAAGCTATATATTATGCCAGCTGAGACGGTACTGGTTAGTGGTCAAATCGAACGGATTGGTCAGCCTTCAAGTGAATTTTCCTACACGATTGCGGGTAAGAAAAGTAAGCTTGCACAACCGATGAAAGATTATGAGACAGCTATTCAGACGGTTATTGAGATGTTATTAGCGAGTCATGTAATTGAGAGTAAGCATGAGATTATTGGCGTTGGTCACCGAATCTCGCATGGTGGACGGTATTACACCAAGCCAGTTATCGTCGATGAGGATGTTAAAGCCAAAATTGATGAACTAGCCGTTTTGTCGCCATTGCATAATCCGGTAAATCTATTGGGGATTAAGGCCTTTGAAAAGCTGTTGCCGGACGCTACAGAAGTGGCGGTATTTGATACCTCATTTCACCATACCATTCCTGCGAAAGCGTATATGTATGCCTTGCCGTACAGCTATTATAAAGATCATGGTATTCGGCGTTATGGATTTCATGGGCCATCTCATGAGTATATTGCCGAAAAGGCGGCTGAATTGTTTGGTAAGCAGCAAACCCATCGATTGATTTCGTGTCATTTAGGCAATGGTGGTAGTTTAACGGCGATTCTCGATGGTCAGTCAGTGAACAGTTCTATGGGCTTTACGCCACTGGCTGGTATTGTGATGGGAACCCGCTCTGGGGATATTGATCCGGAAATCATTCCATTTATTGAAGAAGAATTCCAGATGGATTCCCATGCCGTTCGGGAAATGTTAAACCATGACTCTGGCTTACAAGGACTTTCCGGTATTTCAAATGACATTCGGGACCTAGATGAGGCGGCCAAACAGGGGAATCAACGCGCGCAACTGGCCCTTGATGTATATGCTCATCAGATTCAACAGTATATTGGGGCCTACACGACTGATCTAGAGGGACTGGACACACTGGTCTTCACAGCGGGTATCGGTGAACATTCTGCATTGGTTCGTCAGATGGTCTGTGAGCGACTGGGGTATTTGGGAATCAAATTGGACCCAGAAAAGAATGCGGCTAACGCATTAAGCATTGAGGCGGCAGACAGTCGGGTCAAAGTGGCCGTTATTCCAACTGATGAGGAAATTGTGATTGCTCGCGATGTTATGGCCTTACTTAAAGAAGCATGAAAGAAGGAGGCGCGCCAGATGACGAGACAAATTGATCGAACGATTCAAGAATACGTGCCGGGGAAACAGGTGACGTTAGCCCATATCGTTGCCAACCCCACGGCGGATATTTACGAGAAATTGGGAATTCAGACGCCTAAAAACGCGTTGGGAATTTTAACCATTACGCCTAGTGAGGCGGCGATTATTGCTGGTGATGTGGCAACTAAATCAAGTAACGTTAAGCTGGGATTTATTGATCGGTTTAGTGGATCCGTCGTCGTGGTTGGTGAGGTGTCAGAGGTAGAAGCGGCCTTGCGCGACGTGGTTGAGACTTTGCATGGTCTATTAAACTTTGATGTTCCTGAAATAACGCGGACGTAAATTTAGGAAGTGAAACGATGCATAGACAACAAGATTATGACCATCCGGTCCAATTGGGGCAGCAATTAACTCTGCGAAATGGCTATTGCTTAGCACCATTGTCGACGCAAACAGCGCTGTTTAATGGTGAAGTTAGCCGAAACGATTGTTATTTCCATCAGCAACACGCCAAGTACGTGGGGCTTGATATTGTGGGGTCAGCCTACGTTGCCGTTAATGGATCCACGGCAATGGGCTCAATTAGTGTGGCCGATGATCAAAAGATTCCGGGATTGCGGCAGCTCGCAACGACGATTCAGCGAACAGGGGCCAAAGCCATTCTGCAGTTAGTGCACGCTGGACGAATGACTAATCCGGTCATAACTCAAGGCACCGCCGTTGTTGCGCCCAGCACTATTCAAGCCACACATGGGGTCGGGGGGCTTCCCGAAACGCTCACTACTCAAGCGATTGACACCATTGTGGATCAATTTGGCGCAGCAACGCAACGGGCTATTTTGGCGGGATTTGATGGTGTTGAGCTACATGGGGCTAATGGATTTCTGCTACAACAGTTTTTATCGCCCTTATCCAACCGGCGAACGGATGCGTTTGGTGGTACCCTAGAAAACCGGTTGCGAGTGCCTTTGATGGTGGTTAGACGCGTTTTACAGGTGGCTAAGCAAGCATCGAAGCCCTTTGTCGTGGGCTACCGTTTCTCACCGGAAGAGGTGGAATCTGGGGGGCTCAGTTTAGTGGACAGTCTGGTATTAACCCATCTATTGAGTCACTTACCACTGAGCTATTTAAGTCTATCGCTGCGGCGTTACGATCAGCAACCAGTTACGATTAAGTCAACGCAAACGGTGGTTGATCTTATTGCGGCTGAGACAACGTTACCACTCATGGTGGCCGGCCATATTCGGACCGCTTCAGACGTCCAAACAGTTGCGGCGGTAGCAAAATTAGTCGCGATTGGGCGACCATTAATGATTGATCCACACTGGCCACTCTTCTTTCGGCAACCCGAACGGTTGAAGACTACGCGCGAAGTTACGGCGGCTGAGGTGGGGATCACCCAGCAATTGTTTCACTACCTTTGACAGAAGGAGGAACCCACGTGCCTAGAAAAGTTTTACAATTAGATGGTGGTTTTAATTTTCGGGACTTAGGTGGGTATCCGAGTGCCCAGCAGACAACGGTAAAATGGCATCGCTTAATGCGGGCAGCGCACTTGGCAAACTTAACGGCCGCTGATTGCCAGCAACTGGAAGATCTTGGTTTTAAGCTAGTGGTTGATTTACGATCGACCGCCGAGGCCCAGCAATTTCCCGACCAATTGGGACCCCAAATGCGACGAATTCATCTGCCTGTATTTGATGATGATGAGACGGAGAGTGCCGCTTCAACGGCGCAAATTCAGCGCTTATTTGCGCGTGATCCGTTGGGGGGGTATCATCGCATGCTGCGCGTCTATCGTCGCTTAGTGACGGCACCACAAGCCCAGCAGACTTATCACGAGCTATTTGCCTTGCTACTGGCGACTCAGGGAAAGACGGGGGTTATCTTTCATTGTTCGGCAGGTAAAGATCGTACCGGGATGGCAGCGATGCTAATTCTACGAGCACTGGGTGTGCCACCGCAACGAGTTATGGCTGATTACTTATTGACAAATTCAGCGTCAACGGCGCATATCGCCCAACGAATTGCGGCGGTGGCACCGGGTCCACGACAACGGAATTTTCAGCAATCGGTTCGTGATTTGGCGAGTGTCCAACTGGATTATTACCAGCAAGCTATGGGCTTAATCGATTATGAATACGGCGGTATGACCGCCTATTTACGTGATACGCTTAAGTTAACCGCGACAGATGAACAAAAATTACGGTACTGGTACTTAGCTTAAATGAAAAAGAAGCGACACGTTGTCATGATTGACTGTGTGTCGCTTCTTTTCGATAGACCGAAACGATATTCCTTATAAATGGTTTAAGCAGGATCGATATTTAGCAATTGGCAACTTGATGTTCAAACCCAACACCTTAATGGGCAGAATCGATTGCGTTTAAAATGAGAGACGTTAAGACTGTCGTCGTTGTTCGGCTAATTGTTCTTGCGCCACGTGTAAGACAATCTGTTGTCGGTTAGGGGATAACTGTTTATATAAATCCTCAATGCCAGGTTGTTTTTCAAACAGATGATCATCAAATCGGGGATCAATCGCGGACTTGGGCATGTTCAAAGCGTCGGCCAGACGTTGAACGTTCCCCGGGCTTGGTGTTGAACGTTGCGCAAAATACCCCGAAATAGTGGAGGTTGGAATTCCTGATTTGGCCCCTAACTCAGCTTGTGTCATGCCCCAACTTGCGGATTTTAAATTCTGAGCGATGATGCGGCGGATATGTTTTTCAAATGCTGATAATTCATGGCGGGGCACAATGGTTCACTCCTTTTTCTTGAAATAGTGTAAAAACTCAATATCGTCATTATAACGAATCACAGTCAGACAAGCAAATTAGATGTGGTAGATTGCAAATTTAATCCGAATTTTTGGACAAATTTGTCAGCATAACCT